>Ga0308175_100002612_pt1 | contig 12355 bp, 3 predicted proteins | sample PhyCR1_3_FD_203893 | JGI IMG/M metagenome (GOLD analysis project Ga0308175, IMG submission 203893) | Soil microbial communities from UC Gill Tract Community Farm, Albany, California, United States - DLSLS.C.R1 | ecosystem: Environmental > Terrestrial > Soil > Agricultural land | place: USA... | reverse complement strand
CGGCTCAGGCGGGAAATTTCCCCAAGGCTTCCGTCAACGGTTCCAGTCTGATCTTCTTCGCTGACTGCACGACACCGGGATCCCCTTGCGTTGTCCCGAAAGGGGGCGGACTTTTCGATCTGGTTTCCGCGACGAACGCACTCGCCGCTCCTCCCGGCAATGGGACGGTGTATGTTTATTGGTCGTCGTCCGGGCCGGTAATAGGAACCCCGAACGGCGTCGCAGTCACCGGCACGGGCGGCGGCCCGCTAGCCATCCCGAGCACTCAGGGCGCAACAAATTTTTTCACCGCAGGCTTACCGATTCCGACAGCGATTATCGCCAAGTGCGACTATGCGGGGGGAGCATGGACCGCTTCCAGCCTGAAAAACTATCAGCCAGCAGCGAGTCCCGCAGCCCCTGTTTTGAATGGAGGGTTTGGCGTCCTTTTTTCAAATGACGGGCAGACTCAAACTGCAAGTGTAGATCAGTCGGTAGTTATCACGCAGAATCAGACGAATCCGGCAACGATTAATGCGCCGCTAAGGATCAATTACTTTACGACAGTCGCCAATCTCATCGCGGCCTATCCATGCAACACCGGGACCAGGGGCATGATGGCGGGAGTTACTGACGCTACTGCGGCAGAAGCCCATACGTGGGGTAATCCCGTGACGGTGGGAGGCGACGCTTTCGCGGCCCTCGTTTTTTGCGACGGCGCCGGTACCTGGAGGACGCTGGGATTTTAATGAAGAAACTAATCTTTTTATTCCTGTTAACGCTGCCTGCGTTCGCGGCCTATGAAAACGTCAGGCCGATCGTCATTCCGCACGCGCATGTCTCCGCGGATTTGGCAAATTTTCCGATGCTCGTCGTGGGTACGTATCCGTATCTCGCGACGGTCGCCAACGGCGGCAGCGTTCAGAGCGTGAGCGGGTATGACATTGTTTTCGCAGGCGACTCTGGATGCTCATCTTTGCTCAACTTCGAGCGGGCCGGGTGGGATGCGACTACCGGAAAAGCGGAATTCCACGTAGAAATCCCGGCTCTATCCCACACAACCGACACAACGATCTACCTCTGTTACGGAAATTCGCATATTACGACGGACCAGCAGCAATCCGCCTGGGATGCCAATTATCTGGGGGTATGGCATCTGCCGAATGGATCCAGCCTTATGATGGCGGACTCGACGTCGCGTGGGAATAACGGGACAACCAGTGACGCCACGCCCGGGATGGGCCAGGTCGATGGCGCGGCCTTGTTTAGCGGGTCGGGTGGTATCGGGATGGGGCGGACGGCTTCGCTGCAATCGCCGACTACTGCAGTAACAATTTCGGCATGGGTCAATATGTTGGATTTGTCACCGAACAATGTATCAACCATCGCTGCTCAGACCTATTCAAGCCCAAACGGGCCTCCTTACTGGTCCTATTACCTGTCAGATAATGACCCAAGCTGTCCGGCCAATACATTCGCGGCTGCATGGTCGGTTGGAACCAGTTTGAAAGTGGTATGCGGTAGTGGCGCCTGGTATCCAGGCAAATGGTACTATGTCGCTTTCACATTTGATGGGTCCAATGGAACGCTTTTTGTCAATGGCAGCCAGGCAGGTAAAGCACTCCTGGCGGGGAAGCTTTCCTATAGTAACGGCGGGTTTAATATCGGCAGTAACGCCGGTAATGTCTCCACCTTCAAGGGCGCTGTTGACGAGGTGCGCGTCTCAAACATCGCCCGCAACGCCGATTGGATAAAAGCGGAATACGCTAATCAGTCCGACCCAGGCTCGTTCTACACGATCACGCCGCCGCTCATAAACTCAAAGAACTTCTCGAATGTATCGGTAGTCGGGACCACCAACACCCAGGCGATCATAAAGTTCACATATACGCCCGGAAGCATCGGTTCCTGCACGGTTGCCGTATCTCGCAATCCCTCGCTTTATCCTCTGGTCAATGATGTTAATCCGGTTATGTTTGCGGGATCCAATCTGGTTTCGCGAGACTCGGCTAATCTCATCAACGGAAACACGGCTCAGATCGTGGTCGGGAAGCGGTACAAAGCCTCCTATGCTGCAGACGGAAGCCGGTATTCGAGGGCGCTCAAGCAGAATGCTCCTTATTACTATGCGCTCACCTGCAACGGAGACTCATTCTCGGGCTCTCTCTCGACGCGGCCTATTGCTATGGGCAATACGCATCTGGATGGGATCCCGCCCGACTCAAGCAATCCGGGCGCTCCGGCGTGGCCGTCTCCGATCGGATTGAGCCGCTGCAATACGAGCGATACCGGTTGCTCAACTGCCCGTCGCGGCACAGATTACATCGACCCTCAAACCGGCGTACTGATTAAGCATCTGGTCATGCCAGATGATAATTCCATCGCCACTTTTAACGTTCGTGCGCCGCTTGTCACAGGTTCAGGCTGGACAATTCCAGCAGGTTGGAACAGCAGTACCTCTCGTCAGGCTACGATAACCGGCAGCACCAACCCACTTGTACTCGGGGATTGGAGCAACAATCCAGGCCTGGGTTTTAGCAATGCTTTCTCGTGGGGAGATGTGATCTCTGGCTCAGCTTATACCGCTCCCGTCATGATGCAGTTCTCAATTACCGCGAATCTGGCCAATTCGACTTGCACGGGCAGTAACAATTCACCGGACTGCCGCATGGACGCGTGCATCACTTTAGACTGGCAGACGTGCGCTTCCAATGCGCAGATTTATCAGCAGCCGCTGTCAACGGTCGCCAAACAATACACCTTCGGCTCGGGGCAGATGTATGATGTGATGCAAAAGCCCGGAAAGCGCATCTGGGCGCAATTTGAGACCGGCTGGCGGGGCGGCGGCGTTACGTGTGATGGGAGCAATAAAGTAACCAAAATCTGGGATACGGGGACAATGCCGCCCGAAAGTAATCCGGCAGGGTCTTATATCTGGATACAACCCATCGGAACACATCTCATAACGAGCAATATCGACGCTTTACACTTCACCATCGATACTTCCTGTCCCAACTCTTCCGCCAATACAGGCTCGCAAGGCCCGGCGGCAGGACAATGGTTTGTTGGCGGATCAGCTTTCGGCGTACTCGTCTGGAAAGAAACTGACTCCTCAGATACGCTTGCACTGGCGAATGGATTTATCAACACCCTCGCAGGCGGCGACACGGATCCTCAATACAACAGCGGCTTTTACGGCGCTCCGATGACAGTCACTCTTGACAACGGGGACCCTGGCGGGGTTCTCCAATTGCGTCAGGGCGCGTACAGCATTGACCTGTTAAACGGAAAAGTCGGAGCATTCATGCCTCCCGCGCCAGCTCAAAACGTGAGCAGCGCGATCCAAAGCTCAGGGTTCGACAACACTGGAAACTGGTGGGTTATGGGGTCTGATAAGAGTCTGACCAAGTATGTTTATCAAGGCGACTGGGGCACTGCCAAGAACAAGGTCGGGCATCCTGAATTGCCACTTTGGGAATGGAATCTCGGGGCGCTACTGCCTCAATGCGGTTCTAGCATAACAAATCAGTGTTTCAAGGCTCCCGTTACTATCACTCAGCCGGGGCAGACGTTAGACGTACTGTTAACAGCCTTTGATTCGCGGTATAGCACAAACCCTTTTGGTCTGTGGTATTTTGCTGCCGTCGAAATGGGCAAATTGTATTTCGATATTCGCTGGAGTGGTTCCCCTGGCCAGAATTACTGGGGATGGGTTATGATTTTCGACCCATTGGCCACAAGTAATGTAAATGGTAGTTTCGGGCCGGGATGCGTTGGTCAAAACACGAATCCTTCCGGGACGAATTACCTGACTCCCGGATGTATCATCGCGGCCCGCCGAGTATCCGACTACCCACACTGGATGACGCAAAAGGGGCCGGGCGCAATGCTACGTGAAGGATGGTCAGCTCAACAGGAGAGCATCTACGCTTTCGGAAGCGCCGGCGGTGGTCCGGCTGTAGCTCACAAAATCAGTGGTACTACATCGGTTCCATGCCCCACCAACAGCAGCGGCTTCGCAGCCTGTGTGCAATTCAGCGTTGATGGCGACCCATACGACTTTTTGGCGGGTCCGCGTTACCGAGGTGTTTTGGGAACCTATGCTCTCGGAGACTACGCCAGGCTCGGAGTCGATGACATAACCTTCCCGGGGGGTCCGGTCATCGATCAGGCAAATATCGATTTACTGCAGTTGCTTAAAATCGATGGAACGACTTTGACTTTTGCTTGCGTTTACGGCACAAAGCACTGTCCGGCCGTTGATGTTAATCCTCAGATGCTTTGGATGTACAGCAATTGGCCCGGGTTCAATTACCCGTGGTCTCCGATGGTTGACGTTCTGATGTGGAACTACGCAAACGACCCCCACGGTCAGAACCTTGGTGGAAATACAATCGTTTGGGACTATTCGACATATAATGCCCACGGTTTCAGTACCAACAGCCTGTTCTCGCAGGGTGGGACGTGGAGTTCCCGTTGTGTTGCCAATCAAGGCTGCTACAACAACCAGAATTTCCAGGCTCTGAGCGATTCGCAGTTCGCTGCAGCTGTAATGAAACAGACACGAGAGAACCTTACCGGGCTTGTCGCAATGTCTTCATACTTCGCTGGCCGTCAGGGCTTCAACGGATGGTGCGGTAATGATAACTGCCAAACCCACCCGGATTATTCGAAGCTGGGTAGTGATCCGGTGAGCAACTATGGATTGGATATCCGCCCATATGTTGGCATCGGAGGAACGCCGAATACCACGGACGTATCGCTTGTGTCAGGGACACTTTACAAAGTGGCGAATATTTCCCGTACGCTTCATCCCAAAATTTTCGACACCCAGGCAACTTCGGCGCGGCGCATACTGAGAAATATGTCGGGCCCCGGGAGTGTGATCGCCAGCGACAGTTCGGGCTATTACACGTTCTGCCAGGCAATGCTGGCGGGAGAGTGTCAATCGGGGGCTTCTCCGGGTGATTTCTTTATCAACGTGCCGTATTTGTTGAAGTATATTCCCGGTTCACAGACCGGAAGCGCCTGTTATTTTCCTCCTGGCGGTTTTGCGACGAATACCAGTGACAACTGGGAAATCAATGACATCTGCATCTATGATGCTGGTATGGAATCGCAGTCAGGAACGCGGTATAGTCTGTCATCGTTTGACTATGTAGGGTCGTCGGAACAAACGCTCGGGCACTTGTTCAACAATGGCCGGTCGTCCATATTCTCCGGAATACATCCAGCGACCAATATCACCAGCTCGGACTATCCGCAATGGTACTATTTCCCGGCGCAATTCTGGGACGGCGTGTTCTCAACAATGCTGATGGAGGCGCCGCCAATCAGCATCGATTCGGCGGTTCGTACGACGTTCCAACCGCTGATGGTGAATGTTTCTCAGATTCCAGGCTCCGATGGCGTCGGCGTTGAATTCGGGTATTCCGAATACGGATCAGACGGGGCGGGCGGTTGGGAATGCAGTCCGAACCGATCCAACGATCCATGTGTTGCAGTGTCCCGGACCATCAATGAGTCGACGCCATTTTATTGGGAGTCAGAAACATTCACGCCTGGTTCGGCTGGATCGATTGCAATCCCGGCACTGCCGGAGCACGTGATTTATTACAGGCCTGTCTATTTTTCCGGGTCAAAGATCGTGGGGAGGGGGCCAATGCAAGTGGCGTCAATCCGATAAAAGCTTTCCAGACTCTCGCGGTCTGGGGCCGGGAGGAGCGACGATCGTAAGCCAGAGGTCTTGCGGGCATAAATAGCCGCAATGTATTGGCTGACCAATTCCGGGGTTGACCTGTTGCTGCTCGGTCACCACGACCAGGAACACGGCGTGCAGGTGTATATAACCAGACTGCGCCAGCGCGTGATCACGGGATCGCCGGCAAGGATCATCCAATACTCAGAACTGGCGAATGGCATTACGATTGTGCATTCATAATAGGAGCTGGTTCGCTGCGATTCGAGTACACCGGTCGCAGCGACCAGCAGCCGATTGCGTATGCAGCCGCCGATTCGTTTGAATACTACGCAAAATAGTCAACAGATGCTTCCCGGCTCACGATCGCGCCGGCGCATCTGCGCCTTGCTGCTTTGCGCTTTCTTCGCGAGCGCAACAGACTCGCTGGCTGTGATCACAAACGTTTCTGTAACAGGGGTTACAAACACACAGGCGATTCTTAGCTGGACTGCGCCCAATCAGCAGCCCTGTGCCATTCAGATCAGCGAATCCGCCACTCTAACGCCGGTGGTTCACGATGTGGATGCAGCGCTTTTCCCTGGTTCCAATATGGACAACAGGGACGGCAGTATCACTGATGGACGCGTGCGGAAATTCGTCGCCGGCAAACGCACCGCGGAGAAAGGATCAGATGGCCTGAGATATTCCCGCGCTCTCCAGTCATATACGCCGCATTATTTTCGAATCACCTGCGGTTCAGATCAGGCAATGGGTCAGTTTACAACCCAGCCGATCGCCTTCGGAAACACATTCCAGGATCCGGCGCCAGTGGACGAAGCCGGCGGTGGATATGCCTGGCCGGATCTGAGCCCGACCGATCGGAAACAGACGATCGTTGATCCGCAAACAGGCGCATTAATCCGCCGCGTGAGCATGGACACGGATCGTGTCATACCGATCAACGATGAGAGCAACATGATGGCGGTAAGCTCGGGCGGATGGTCGAACGTTGGCGCGGCTGCTTCCAATGGAGACAACGCCGCCGCCGCGTCGATTGCAGGGGATAGCCAGAGTACGCTTCGGATTGCCCCGGGCTTCGGCAGTTACTTTACCGGCAATATACTCTCCGATGTCGCCTCACAAGGGTCAGTGAATTACTTTCAACTGGCATTGACGGCTTCAATCAGCAATCCAATCTGCAACAGTTCTCCGACCGAGGACTGCAAAATCACCGTCTGCCTGACGATAGATGGTGTGAATTGTCGGACTGGCGGTAATCAGTACGAGCAGGCATTGAGGACCGCTCCTCAGACCTATCTGTTCGGTTCCAAAAACATTCTCGATTTATGGCAGGCAAAAGGTTTTCCACCGATCAATGCTATTGATGCCGGAACCCGAAACGGGTCCGTGGTGTGCGACGGGAGTGTCAACGTAAAACTAACTGACGGCACGCCATTCAATACGGTATGGGGGCGGGGGAGTTCGATCCAGATCAATAACGCAAATTACACGATCGCGTCTATGATCAATGATCGATATCTGCAACTGACGAGCGGATGCCCCGCTACCGGTGGCAAGCCCGTTGGCTACAGAGGCTTTAACTTTGGTGCGCTGATCCGCAAAAAAACGGCGAGCGCGGATGCCGTGTCCATTCACTATGGAACCGTGAGCTACCAGCTGGGTATCTATCCTTATGCGGATTACTCGGGCGATTTCGACGTGTGTGGCGCCATTCCTGTCGTTGGGCCCGGGGGGCATCCGGGCTACAATTGCGCTGGACTCAGCAACGGGCCGATGTGGTGGATCGACGGAGTTACCGGAGAGGCCCATATGTTTACCCGAAACTCAGGATATGGCTGCGGAAATTTCGACACGTCGCCCTTCGACATGGTCGACCCCGATTCCTGGTATTGCGGAGCGAACACGCTGAACAAAGTCACATATCACGGGAATCACTCGGAACCTCGCACGACCTCCATACCAGGATCTTTCATTGAATGGGAAATGCCTGCGCAGTGCACGGGGCCTGCAAACCATCCGACGAATGAGCCTTGCCTGTCAGTAACGCCAATTACAGGTAATACGACCGTTTCGCAGTTGCTCGCGGCATTCGATCCAACGTTCGATGCCGGGAAGTTCCAGGCATGGCAAATGACCGGCGTGGAGAGTGGCGTGATCGAATTGCGGGTCTACCGCGGTACCAGTCCATCTTCAGGCGCGATCGGCTGGGTCATTGCATTCGACCCGAATGCGACTTCAAATGGACAGCCGAACAACGCCGGATGCGTGGGTGGCGGCAAACCCGGGTGCATCGTTGCGGCTATGCCGAGCTGGTCCCGGCCGGGCGCGCGCTGGTGTCCACTCAAGGCGATTTCGCCCGTAAACACGGCCGGCTGGATGCAGATTACTCCGTTCTACTGGGGCGGACCTGGCGATAGGAACCCCGGTCAGGGGCCTTACGAGGTCATTGTTCAGGGCGCAACAGGTCTTTCAAATCAGGTCGGTGTTCCGGGAGGCTTATCCTCGTGTCCCTCGAATTCGTGGAAGGCGGCGCATTGCTCCGTGATAACAGTCAGCGGCGAGCCGTTCGATGATTCTCCGTGCACCGCCTCGGCCGCGGCATGCGGCGCGCTTGAAACGGGCGCGCCGGGAGAGATCGGCGCGGCCATGCCCGGCGACGACTTTACCGTAGCCGGCACGAACGAAGTCGTGCGTCTGATTGAGAAGAAGGGAAATACATGGATTATTCAGCGCGCCTTTGCCGGTGCTCCTGCCAATGTTCCCGCGGGCACAAAGCTTTACGCCACCTGCAATACGGTTACGGACGGTTCCCGCTGGGGCCTTGGATCCGGTGAATACTTCTGGAATTACGTTAGAGATCCCCATGGAATGAACAGTACCGGAAAAACGATCCTGGGAAACCGGTACGGCATCAATGCGCACTATTTCTGGCAGAACACGACGATGGCGACGCCGTACACGCTCGACCCGCGTTGTGCAAGCCCGTGGCCTGGTTCGGGCTGCTACCAGACTCAATATGGCTCGGATCTGGTTACTCTGCTTTCAACACCGCCCACAGCAATCGTAGAGAATAATCCACAGTTCGCGGGCAAATCAAACCTTGCTGGCGTGAATAACACCCAAAGCCATCCCTGGGGTGCGGGCCAGTTTGCGCCGGCGCTGGATCGTCAGTTCTTCTGGGATGGACGTCCGTTCAATGGCGACCTGTTGACGGGAAACCCGCAATCTCCGCTCACGCATATTAGCGGTTCGTTGTGGAAGGCCAGCCACGGGCAACTTAGCGCACTTGACCGCAAGTTCTTACCGACGTACGCCCACGGAGGCGCGCACCCACTTCGTGACATCAGCAGCCCGGCAAAGGGAAACACGATCAGCGATTCACAGGCCAACTGGTATCAATACTGCGTGGTGCTGGCAGCCGGCGAATGTCGAAGCGGTTCCCAACCCGGCGAAGTTTACCTGAACGTGCCGTATGTCAATGAACCATACTGTTTCTTCCCGGGGCAGGCCTGGCCAATCGGTGATGATATCGATTTGTGCGTCGGCAACAACCCGTTTGCGTATGACGGGATCGTGCAATCCGGTCTCAGGTGGACGGATATGACGGGCAAATACCAGCGCTTGTACACGCGGGGCCTCATGCGCAGCAGAAATGAATCGGTGTTCTGGCATGGGCATTCGTTGGCAAACGGCCGCTGGATGCTGCTGTATACCAGTTGGGCCGGCAATATCCGCAACGAGTGGTTTGCGGTAAAGCTGAATCCGCCGCCTCCGATCGATTCGATCGCCCGGAACACATTTATTCCAGTGCGCGTTGCGCTTCAATCGCCTGCTGGAATGAAGGTGGATAACGCGATTATTGAATTCGGGTATTCCGAATATGGACCTGCCGGCGCATACCGGTGTACCACGCGGGCTGAGGCGTGCGCCGTGGGACCTGCCACGAATGCGAGTCAGGTAAACGCCACGAATCCTTTCTACTTCGAATCAACGGAAAGCGCTTCGCTCGCCGGTACGCCTTGCTCGAACGGGTGTTCAATCGCCATACCAGCGATATCGCAACGCGTTGTTTACGGTCGTGTTGTCTACAGAGACGCCGGAAAGAACGTTGTCGGGCAATCCGTCCCGTTTGTGATCGCTACGCCATAGGCAGGACGCGCGCAAGGCCGAAATCTTTCTGGAATTCGACCTTGCGGCATTGCTCGTGCGATTATTTATCCGCCTTGGATTCGTGGTACTCCATCTCGGTGTTCAGCGCCCAGATGTTGCTTTTATCGATTCTGCCCTCGAGGATGTTGTCCACCGCGGTCATGGCCGTCAGCATCGAATGGTCCTGATTGTTGTACTTATGCATGCCGTTGCGGCCGACCAGGAAAAGATTCTCGAACTTGCTGACGTAGTCCTTAATCCTGTCGAAATGCTCGTACGCGCCGAAATAAGCCGGATAGGTTTTCGGCACGCGGATAACGCACGCGTCGAGGACATCCGATCGGTCGATGATTCCGATCTTTTCAACTTCGCTCTTGGCGAGCTCGATCATCTTCTCATCCGGCTGTTTCCAGATGTCATCGGTCTCGTAGCAGAAGTATTCGAGCCCGATCCAGACATTCTCCTGGTTAGCGACGAGATATGGACTCCAGTTGTTGAAGATCTGCATCCTGCCCACGAGCACGTCCGGTTCCTGGATGTAGATCCAGTTATCAGACAAAAGCCTTGCGCCGTTCGGTGTATCCTCCTTTATTTTGAGTTTCTTCAACAGAAGGCCCACGGTGATGAAATCGCGGTAGATTAGCCCTTCGCTGATTTCCGTCACTTCTTTGGGGACAGGAGCCTGCAGACATCGCATGAGCTCTTTAATCGGCATGGTCGAGAAGAAGTAGTCGGCCTCGATGATCCTGCGCTCGCCGGTTTCCTCGTGAACCGCTTCGGCTGCCACGACCCGGAATCCGTCCGTGTGCAGCTTTTCCACGTTCCAGCCGGTTTCAACCGTCCCGCCGAGGCGCTGAACCTCTTCTGCAACATGTTCCCAAAGCTGGCCCGGACCCAGTTTGGGGTACATGAACTTCTCGATCAGCGACGTCTCAGTGCCTTTCTGCGAGATATCGGCGCTCGGCTTTGCGGCGAACTTCTTCTTTAAGAAATGCGCAACTGCTTTGGTAATCGACAGGCCCTTGATCCGTTGTGCGCCCCATTCCGCGCTGATCTGGTCGCAGGGCACTCCCCAGACCTTCTCCGTGTACGATTTGAAGAAGGTCAAATACAGTTCCCGCCCGAATCGATTGATCAGAAACTGCTCGAGCGTCTTCTCTGGCTGCTTCTGGTTCACTACGCTTGCGCTGTAGCTGATTCCAATCCTGACTGTTCGGATGAGGCCGAGTTTCTTCAGGGTATCGGCGCTCAATTTGATCGGATAATCGAAGAACTGTCTGAGGAAGTAAATTCGGCTTTTGCGGTTCCGAATCAGCATGACGCGGTCCTGGTCAGCGGGATCCACCGCGACCGCCGGGGCCGCCACTTCACGCGATTGCTGATGATAAGTGATCTGATGCGAGCCGTTACTCGATCCTTCGACCGGCATAACAGCCGTCCACCACTTCATCACGCGGTCCGATTTTGAAAAGAATCGATGTCCTCCGATATCGATCCGATTCCCTTTGTAGCGTACGGTCCGCGAAATTCCTCCCATGTATTCGCTCTTCTCGAGCACGATCGGTTGTATGTCCGATCTTTTTACGAATTCGAACGCCGCCGTTAATCCAGCCGGGCCTGCGCCGACAATTAGAGCCTTTCGTTTCTGCATCCTCGCCTCAAACAAAAATATGAATATCAGCCGCCGGACAGCGGCTCATTGTTCCCCGATCCGGTGTAATTCGTCGGCCAGAATGGATTGCAAATGTTCCCCCGCCGGATGAGGCGGTCCGGTACGGAAATAGATCCGAACCGGCCGCGTATCCCCATTATCAGGTCCGAACGAACCCGCCAGTCGCCACTCAGGCGGATGACCCGCCAACATTTGAAGCACCTGCTGATGATGTTCGCGCGATGGTTCGCCCCGCGTGAAGTCAATGACCAGCGCACTGGACGGCAGCAGGTCGAGTTCATTTCGCACTGCCGCGACTGACGCAAATGCCGGCTGATAGTGTTCGCCGGACCAGTCAGCCTGCGCCAGTAATTTATTGGCCCGGAGCAGATAGCTCCCCGGTCTCGATTCAATCATCTCGGTCTCTGTGATCGCGATCCCTTCGCCGCTGGCCTCGGAGGAAACGACAACCACTTCGTTTTTCAGATTGTGCCGCTGGTTCAAAAACCGGGCGGCCTGCTCGAATCCATAAGATTTGACCGGGGTAATAGCGAACGTCTCTCCCGCAAAGAACAGACCCGCAACAGCGGCAATTGCCGCCGGCCGGGCGAGCAGGCTGAACCCGCGCTCACGGAGCAGACGTGCAACCAGGATTACGCCGGCGGGAACGAATGTAAGCAGCGCCGGAATTGCGGGCAACAGCTGCCGAATCTCCAGTCCAACCGGGGTCAGGCCGTGAAAAAAGCAGAATGACGCAAACAGCGCCGCCATCGAAGCGGAAGGCGCCGCGGCGCCACCGCGCCCGAACAGTGCTGTGCCTGCGCCGGCGATCGCGAGAAGAAAGATCACCGGGTTCAATCCGAACCAGAGCCCGC
>Ga0308175_100002611_pt1 | contig 12357 bp, 6 predicted proteins | sample PhyCR1_3_FD_203893 | JGI IMG/M metagenome (GOLD analysis project Ga0308175, IMG submission 203893) | Soil microbial communities from UC Gill Tract Community Farm, Albany, California, United States - DLSLS.C.R1 | ecosystem: Environmental > Terrestrial > Soil > Agricultural land | place: USA... | reverse complement strand
GTTGAAGGGTCAAGAGGGTCAGACTCGTTGAAGTCTCTTGAAATCCGGTGCGACGACGAGCCGATTGTCAGGGAGTCTGGCCCCATTCACGTCGCCTCACCAGAAGGACGCCGCATCCATGCTTCCGATACCGCCTTCCACTCCACGTCAGACTGCTCGAGAGCAGCGCCCATGCTGAGCCGATTTTCAACGAGTCTGACCCTCTTGCTGTTCGGCGCGGCCTGCTCCGTGCGGCCGGTGCACGGCAACGTCGCAGCCGACGCGGCAGCCGACGCCGGGCTGCGCGCGATCCCGAAGGTCGACGTCCACGCACACTACCGAACGGACACCCCAGAGCTCGTTGCGACGCTCGCCGATTGGAATGTGCGTGCGGTGCTGGTGAACGTGACGGGCAACGACCGGAAGATCGCCGAGAAGTGGCGCGACTTCCGCGCGCTTCAGGCGGCACATCCCGATCGCTTCTTTCTCGTCGCGACGTTCGATCCCTTCCGGTTCAACGAGCCGGACTTCGTGGCGACGACGATCGCGCAGCTCCGCGCGGACATCGCGGCCGGTGCGAAGGGGGTGAAGGTGTGGAAGGACATCGGCATGGAGCTGAAGGACGCCGAGGGCCGCTACGTGCAGATCGACGACCCGCGCTTCCAGCCGATCTGGGATTTTCTCGTCGCGCAGCACATCCCCGTGATGGCGCACATCGGCGAGCCGCTGGCGGCGTGGCGGCCGCTGAGCGACTCGAGCCCGCACTTCTGGTACTACAGCAACAACCCACAATACCACGCGTACGCGCATCCCGAGATCCCGAGTCACGAGACGATCATCGCCGCGCGCGACCGATGGATCGCGCGCAATCCTCGGCTGACCATCGTCGCGATGCACCTGGCGAGCCTGGAGTACGACGTCGCCGAGGTGGGGAAGCGGCTCGACGCGTATCCGAACCTGTACGTCGAGACGGCGGCGCGGATCAACGATCTCGCGATGCAGCCTTCGCCCAAGGTGCGAGACTTCTTCCTGCGCTATCAGAACCGCGTGATGTGGGGGACGGATTTCGGCGAAGGCACGACGAGTCGCGCGGGGTTGGAGACGGCGTTCGACCAGCAGTGGCGATACTACGCGCGCGCGGACACGGTGACGCTGGGCAGCGCGCGCGGATGGCATCGAACGGTGCAGGGGCTGGACCTGCCGGGGACGGTGCTGGACAAGTTCGCGCACCGGAATGCGGAGAGAGTGCTGAAGTTGCGGTGAGTGCCTGAGTGCGGTGTTGTCATCGCGAGCGAGCGTCCGCCCGGGTCGAGGGGGCTGTGCTCGTCGCGCTGTGCGCTGGACTCCGTGGACGGGCGGTCGCGAGCATCCACTTCGGCGGGTAGACCCGGCTGGGCGGCTATCGCCGCCAGCAGCCGAGGATCCCGCCTGTGTGGACGCGCGCTTCCGCCGTACCGTTCCGTGCGTACGCATTCACGCCGTCTCGCGGTCGGCCGGCGCGCCTCGAAAAGTTGGCGCTCCACCCCCCCTTTTTTCGGTCTGAACAACGTCGACCGGTACCGGTTTTCTTCCGGGATGATTCCGCAGGAGCGTCGAAGCTGCGTCGCGCAGGAAACATCGAGAGGTTCTCTGCGCTCACCGGCAATTGTCCGCGTCTCCGAGTAAAACGACGGAGTGCAGATCCCTCGACTCGCTGCGCTCGCTCGGGATGACAGGGACGCTGCGCTCGCTCGGGATGACAGGGACGCTCCGCTCGCTCGGGATGACAGGGACACTTCGCTCGCTCGGGATGACAGCGCTGCGACGCGAGGTCTATACCGGTCGCGCGAGGAGGATGCCGGTCGAGCGCTTGATCGCGGCGACGTAGTCGGGGAGCTCGTAGTGGCTCACTTCGACTGCGCCTCCGGAAAGTGGCGCGTGCAGGACGCGCAGCACGCCATTCGGGTCGCGGTAGGCGAACGCCGAGTGCGTGACGTCGAGGCCGGGGATCGATGTCGCGAAGCCGAGGACGTCGCCGGTCTGGATGCGGTCGGCGACCTGCGCGATGTGCGCCGTCGGGATCACGTGGCGCGGGCTGTCGTCGAGGCTGCGCTCCATCGTCGCGATCCGGGCGAGGACGCGATCGTCGGCGAGGGCGACGTAGCTCTTGCGATGCTCGGTCATGAACCGGAGCGGGCGCGTGTCGTCTTCGGCGCCGAGCGATGGGGCGATGTCCCGGACGAGGCCGCGTCGGGCGCCGTCGGAGATCCACTCGCTGAAATAGTGAAGGCGCGACGCGTAGCTGCCGCGCGTACCGCCGCGGTAGCGCATGCGCTCGATCTCGCGGGCGAAGTCGTCCCATGTCGGCGCGCGCCGGCCAGCGCGCGCGAAGCGTGCGGCGCGCGCGACCGCGAGGCACGATTCGACGAGGGAGACGCAGTCGAATCGGGTGAGCCAGAGGGTGAGGGGCTCCGGGCGCGTCGCGTCGCCGCCGGCGCGCAGGTAGGCCTCGAGGGTGTAGGCTTCGTACGGCGTCCCGCGCGCGAGCTCGCCGACGCGGACAGCGGCGCGGCCGAGGGGGACGTCTGGGTCGGTGAGCCCTTCGGCGTGGAGAGCGTCGGCCCAGGTGGTGAGACGCTCGTGGTCGAGGTCGAACGAGGCGCGAGTGTGAGAGTGCGTCGCCGAGAGACGGCCGCGCGAAGTGAGCAACGACGCGAGCGGTCCGTGCATTGCGAACGCGGCGCTCAACTTCGCGACGTCGGCGAGCATCCTCCGGCGGGATTGCGATCTCTCCATGGGTCCTCCATCCTCGGTCCGTACGAAATACGTCGTGCGGCGGAGCGGCGCCACCGTCGGCCGCGGGCGCTGCGCGGCCAGGCTCGACGCAGGGTCAGGCGTGTCGTGGAGTTGGCTCGGGTGATCAGAGACCACGAAGGAACTTCGTGACGATGCGCGTGAACTCCGGCGCCTGTTCCACGTTGGTGAGGTGCGCAGCGCCTGGAAGCACGACCAGCTCGCTGCTCGCTATCGAGGCGTGCAGCTCCTGGGACAGTCGGAGCGGTGCCGACTGGTCGAGCTCACCGGCGAGGACCAGCACCGGCGCGCGGATGCGCGACGCGACGTCGCGGAGATCGGCGTCGCGCAGCGCGGCGCACACGGCGACGTAACCGGCGGCCGGCGTCGCCTCCACCATCTCGGTGATGCGGCGCGTGACGCCGGGATACGCCGCGCGGAAGGGCGCGCCGAGGAATCGGCCGACGACCGCCTCGCTGATCGCCGTCATGCCGCCGGCACGCACGGCGCTCATGCGCTCGTCCCAGGATTCGGTCGTGCCGAATCGCGCCGCGGCGTTGGCGAGCACGACGCGCCCGACGCGCTCGCGGTGATACGCAGCGGCCCACAGGGCGGTGATCCCGCCGAGGGAGAGCCCACAGAGATGCGCGCGGTCGACGTGCAGGCAATCGAGCAGGGCGATCAGGTCCGCGCCGATGCGATCCATGGACGCGGGGGCCGGCGGAACGTCGGATTCGCCGTGGCCGCGACAGTCGTAGCGGATGACGCGGAAGTGGCGCGTCAGCTCGTCCATCTGCGCGTCCCACATGCGCAGGTCGGTGCCGAGGGAGTTGATGAGCACGAGTGCATCGGCGGACTCCTTGCCGTCGACGCGGTAGGCGATGCCGACGCCGTCGACCTCGAAGCGAGAGGTGGCGTGTGGCGTGTCCATGGTTACTTCTCCATCGCGCGAGTGCTCTGATCCAAGGGGTCAGAGCCCTCGGGCTGCGCCCTCGGGGTCTGACCCCGGCCGACGCCATGCGCATCCGACTGCGCGCTCGGGGTCTGACCCCGGTAGACGCTACGTGCGTGGGCTTCGGTAGTGCGGCGCTGGAGATCGCGCAGCGTGGAGAGCTCGGCCTCCGTGGGCGAGGGCGTCTCGTCGACCGGGTCGGCGAAGCGAACGGGCCAGCCCGTGTGCTCCGACACCTGCTCGCGCGTGACACCCGGATGCAGCGCGCAGACGACGAGCTCCTTCGTCACGGGATCGGGGCGCATGACGCAGAGATCGGTGATCACGAGCGTGGGTCCCGCGGTCTTGATGCCGAGCCGCTGGCGGTGATCGCCGCCGTCGCCGAAGCCGAACGAGGTGACGAAATCGACACGCTGCACGAACGCGCGCCTGGTCTGGGCCATCACGACGTAGGTCTCTCGGCAGAGCGCGGCGATCTCGGGCGCGCCGCCGCCGCCGGGCAGGCGCACCTTCGGCCGATCGTATGGTCCGATGACGCTCGAGTTGATGTTGGCGAACTGGTCGAGCTGCGCGCCGCCGAGGAAGCCGACGGAGATGCGGCCGCCCTGGAGCCAGTAGGCGAACATCTCCGGGACGGAGACCGTCGTCAGCGCGGTCTCGCACAGCTCGGGGTCGCCGATGGAGAGTGGGAGCACGTCGGGACGCGCGCCGATGGTGCCCGACTCGTAGATCAGCGTGATGGCGGGCGCGTGCGTGAGCCGCGCGAGGTTGCAGGCGAGCGACGGCACACCGATGCCGACGAAGCAGACGTCGTCGTTGCGGAGGAGCCGTGCGGCGGCGATCGCCATCATCTCCGCCGACGAGTACGCCGCGGCGCTCATGCGACGGCGTCGACGGAGCCGGACGTCTCGAGCACGTGCTCGCGCATCCAGCGAGTGAACTGGTCGCGGTCGCGCGAGATGGCGTCCCAGGCGATGTAGAAGGCGTTGTCGCGCGCGTAGTAGCCGTGCGCGTACGAAGGACGCGCGCCGCCGGGCGCGACGGCGACGGCGGTGATCGTCCAGTGCGGCAACACGGTGGAGTTGGGGCTCGGCGCGCGCAGGTCGGCGACGACTTCCTCCACGGTGACGATGGCGTGACGTGCAGCGAGGACGACTTCCTTCTGCACCCCGGTGACGCCTTCGATCAGCACGTTGCCGGCGCGGTCGGCGCGCTGCGCGTGGACGATGGCGACGTCGGGCCTGATGGCGGGAACGGCGGCGAGCCGCTCGCCGGTGAAGGGACACTCGATCGAGCGGATGTTGGCGTTGTGCGCCACGAGGTCGGAGCCGGCGTAGCCGCGGAGGATGGCGCAGGGCAGACCGGCCGCGCCGGCGGCGTAGGCGGCGGCCATCGCGGCGTGGCTGTGCTCCTCGATCTCGATGGGTCGCGGCCACGCGTGCTCCACCGCGTCGCGCAGGCGGTGGAGCGAGCCGACGCCGGGATTGCCGCCCCACGAGAAGACGAGCTTGCGCGCGCAGCCCATGCCGATGAGCTGATCGTAGATCAGGTCGGGCGTCATGCGCACGAGCGTGAGGTCGCGCTTCCGCTGGCGGACGATCTCGTGCCCCGCGGCGAAGGGGATGAGATGCGTGAAGCCCTCGAGTGCGACGGTACTGCCGTCGGGGACGTAGGCGGCGATGGCGTCGCGCAGAGACAGGAGCTGCGCGTTCAGCGACACACGAAGCTCGCCGCCGAGTCCACGCTGCCGGCGCCCGCATAGCGCGCGACGGCGGGATACGGGCAGAGTGGGCGAGTCCGATCGGGCCACGGCGTCGCCGCGCCCGCGCGCGCGAGGATGCGATCCGGTGCCTCGCCGTGCTCGACCCAATCGACGATCGCGGTGAGGCAGTCGTACTGGTCCGTCGCCGGCCCGCCGCCGCAGTGGGTCATGCCCGGCACGGGGAAGACGCGCACGAACGTCGCCGCCTGGCCACTCGACGCGGCGTTCACCGCGTCCCACCACTTCATGGTATCGTGGGCCGAGAAGACCGGATCGCTCAGGCCGTGCGGGACGATCAGCTTCCCGCCATGGCGACGGAAGGCCGAGAGGTCGGTGGACGTCGCGCCGACCGCGTCCCAGCTCGACTCGGTGAACTCGGTGTCGTGCGCGAAGATCTTCGGCGCGTCGCGATCCATGTCGAAGTGGAGCGCGTAGCCGAGGAGCACGCGTGGATCGCTTCGCAGAGGAGTCGGTGGCGTGGTGAACACCGCCGCCAGCGACGGCGCGCCGAGCACGACGTTCAGCGCGGGGATCTGGGAGGGCGGATAGCCGCCGATCTTCCACACCCGCCACCCCTGCTGGTAGCGGTCGCCCACTCGGCCGCCGATCCCCGCGTCCCACGCCCAGTCGCTGTAGAGCGCTTCGCCGGCGGAGTTGCGCGGTCCGCCGAAGACGCGGAGCAGCGTCGCCACCTGATCGCCGGAGAGGCAGCCGACGCTCTCGCGGCAGGTCCTGTCGGCGAGCGCGGGCTCGACCCGCTTCGTCGTGCACGCGTGATAGTCGCCGACGATGCCGTCGGCGGCGCCGTCATCCGCGTCGCACGCCGCGAGCACGGCGCCGGCGACGGTGGCGAAGGCCGAATCGGAGAAGGTGCGCGAGAGGATCGGCATCCCGCTCGAGTCGACGAGTCCCATGCGCTGCGCGAGGTCGGCGAACGCCTGCGTGTCCCACGCTTCGGCGATCGCCGCCTTGGGAAGCGCGAAGCCGGGTGCGCCGGCTACGATCCCGTCGAACAGCGCGGGGAAGCGCTGCGCGAACACCATTCCTTCGCGTCCTCCCTCCGAGCAGCCGAAGAAGTACGAGTGGTCGGGGGCGCGACCGTAGAACGCCTCGACGATCGCCTTGCCCGTGCGCGCGGTGACGTCGAGCGACGCGTAGGCGTGATCACGCCGTGCCAGCGGATCGAACGCGAAGGCGATCGTGCCTTCGTGGGCGGGATCGTCGTTCGTGTGGTTGTCGTGTCCCGAGTCCTGCGAGAGCACAGCGAACCCGCGCGCGATCGCCGATGGCATGCCGGGTCCGATCGCGCCGATCGCGTCGCCAACCGCACCGTCGCTCCCGCCGCCGCCCTGGAAGAGGAAGCGACCGTTCCAGCTGGTCGGGAGCCGCATGTGGAACTGGATGGCGTAGTGTTGGCCGTCGACGCCGATGCGCGCGTGGAGGCGCCCCAACACCTCGCAGTGCTCGGGCAGGGCGGGGGTCGGCCCTCGTGCGACGCTCGCGGCGTGAAGCGACGCCGAAGTGATCTCCGTGCTCGAGTCCGGCCAGGCGGCACGCGCGCGCTGCGTGAGCGCCGTGCACCGGTCCTCTCCCGACGTCGGGGTCGGAGCTCCCGGGGTCGGAGATTTGACCCCGACCCCACTTACTCCGACCCCACTTACTCCGACCCCACTTACTCCGACCCCGATGGGTGGGGCGGAGAGGAGGAGGGTGCCGAGGGAGAGCGACGCCAACACGGAGATGGATCGGAGCATTGAACGTCCTCGGCTCGGAATGACGATGCGCTCGCCCCGCGCGGGTACCAGACAGAATACCTGCCCGTACCGTCTTTTCAACGAGTCTGACCCTCTTGACCGTTCAACGAGTCTGACCCTCTTGAACACGGCCTGACTGCTCAGCACGCTGTGTGAACAGACGTAGCGCGACAGGGGACCGCGCGCCATCGTATCGGCGCCATGGAGACCTCACCGCGCGACGACGCGCCCCGTCGAGTGCTCGAGCGGATGCGCATGCGCCTGCTCGATCTCAGCGCGCGCAATCCGCTGCTCAACTACACCCATCCGCGCGCGAGCTCGCTGCGGATCGTCGATGAAGTCCCCACCGTCGTCCTCGACGCGCTGATCGCCAATCGGGCGTATCGGTTCGCGGCGCTCAAAGGCGCCGACCTCCCCGCACCGATCAACGATCCCGCGCCGGCCGCCTTCGTCCGCGCCAACGGGGGACGCAACGGCCGTTCGGCCAACGCGGTCGACACGCCACCCAACGCGACCACCGCCGCCGTCGCGACGCCGCCACCGGGGGTCGAGATCCAGTCGCCACTGACGGAGCGCGAGCGGCGCGAAGCGGCTCGCGCGGCGCGCGCGCAGCGTGAAGAACAGATCCGCGCCGCGGCGATCGCGCTCGGCATCGATCCGTCGTACGACCTGCTCGCCGCGCCGGCGTCCGACGCCGCACGCCATGGCGACTCGCGTCTCCAGACGCTCCTCACCCCCGACGAGCTCGAGGCGCGGCTGCAGAAGATGCAGGCCAGCGCGGTGACGGCGATCCAGGAGAGCGGCGCGAACATGCTGCATCTCCTCTTCGGCTTCGTCGAATGGTCCGACGTCGCCGGCGAGAAGACGCGCCTCGCGCCGCTCGTCCTCCTACCGGTCACGATGTCGCGCCTCGCGCTCGACCCGGCGACGCACACCTATCCGTACACGGTCGCCGCGTCGGGCGAGGACTGGAGCGCGAACGTCACGCTCCAGGAGATGTGCCGGAAGAGCTTCGGCTTCGCGCTCCCGAACGTCGAAGCGGACGAGGATCTCGAGCAGTACTTCTCGCGCGTGGAGGACGTGCTGCGCGTGGCGGCGCCGCAGTGGAAGCTCCGTCGCCAACTCACGCTCGGCCTCGTGTCGTTCGGCAAGATCCTCATGTGGCGCGACCTCGATCCCGCCACGTGGCCCGCCGACCACGACCTGCTCGACGTGCCGCTGCTCCGGCAGGTGCTCGGCGACGGCGATCTGATGAACGATCCGGAGGATCACACCTCCGCCGAGCTGCGCACGACCGAGTACAACATCGACGCGCTCCCCGCCGACCGGCGTCCCGTGCCACCGATCGTCGTGCCGGCCGACAGCTCGCAGCACAGCGTGCTCGTGGACGTCCAGCGCGGCGAGAATCTCGTCGTGCAGGGACCGCCCGGCACCGGGAAGTCGCAGACGATCACCAACATGATCGCCGACGCGATCGCGGCTGGGAAGAAAGTGCTGTTCGTCGCGGAGAAGAAAGCGGCGCTCGACGTCGTCGCGCGACGGCTGGAGGACGCGGGGCTCGGTCCGTTCATCCTCCCGCTGCACAGCCACACGAGCAACAAGCGCGAGTTCCTCGACCTGCTCAAGGCGCGCATCACACTTCCTGCACCGGACGGCGCGGCCAACGAGCTGATGACGGTGGACGGCCTGCTCGCCGACTCGCGGAGGGAGCTCACCGGGCACGTCGAGCGGCTGCATCGCGCCTTCGGCTCGCTCGGGCTGACCGCGTTCGACGTGCTCTGGCGTGCGCGCCGGCTCGGCGGCGAGGTCCCCGAGCGCGCCGTGGAGGCGCTGCGCGAGGCGGCGATCGCGAACGCGAAGATGGTCACGCCTTCCGAAGCGGCGAAGCATCGCGCCACACTGCAGGCGTTCGCGGCGGCGCACGCGGCGGTCGCCGCCGACGTGGGCGCGGATGGCGTGCATCCGTGGCAGGGGACGTCGCGCGCCGATCTCTCGTTCGACGCCGCGCAGTCGCTCCTCGCGCTGGCGCGGCTGGCGCGCGAGGCGCTCGAGACGGCGGAGCGCGCACGGCGTGCACTGGCGTCCGACATCCCGAGCGTGGCGTGGCCCGATTCGCCGGAGGCGCTGCTGCCACTGCTGGCGCGCGTGCGGCACGTCGTCGCCCCCGACCCCGACGTCCCCGCCGCGCTGATCGACGCCGTGCATTCGCGCGCCGGCGAAGCGGCGACGGAAGCCGCCGTGCAGGCGGCCGACGCGAGCCGGCTTGCGTGGAGCGCCGTCGAGGGCGCGTGGGGGGTGGCCGGCGCGATCACTCCCGACGCCGCCTCGCGGCACGCCGTCGCGCTGCGCGACGCGATGAAGATGCTCGGCGACGAGGCGAGCGTCGGCACGGTGAAGGAAGCGGTCGGGCTCCTCTCCGAAGTGCTCGAGCATCTGCTCGCCGTCCAGGCGATCGCGACGCGGATCGCCGGCGCGCTCGGCGTGACGCACGAGCTGCCGACCGGTGTCGCGCTCGGACTCGTCGAAGTGGCGATGGCGGTGGAGCGCCTGCCGAACGGCGCGCTCTCGCTGCGGAACATCGCGCTGCAGGCGCCGAACGCGCCGGAGCGGATGGCGTCGCTGGCCGAGCGCGCCGCGGAGCTGACGCGCACCCGCGCGCTGCGCGACGGACGGTTCAACCCCGAGATGCGCCCGTCGCTCGCCGAGCTGCGCCGCGTGGCGACGGCGCTCGCCGAGGCGCCGCGCTTCATGCCCGGCGTGTTCTCGGGGAGCTATCGCGAGGCGGTCGCGGCGTATCGTCGCATGAGCGGCGGGCGCCAGGCCGATCGCGCGACGATGCTCGCCGACGTCGAGTCGCTGATCCGGTTCGCCAGCGACTACCAGGTGTTCATGTCGGACCCGAACCTCGAGACCTACTTCGGCTCGGCGGCGCGCGGCGTCGACACGCCGTTCGAGAGCGGGCTGGCGGTGCTCGACTGGGCGCGCCACGCGACGGTGATGTTCCGCGGCACGAGCAAGGCGAGCCAGGCGCTGACCGACGCCGTGTGGAACGCCAGTCCGCAGGCGTGGCGCGAGGCGAGCGAGCTGGCGCTGACCAATCCCGAAGGGCGACACGCGGCGACCGTGCTCGGCGACGACCTCTCGGCCGTCGTGCGGTTCAGGCCGGGCGACATCGCGCTGTGGGATCCGCTTCCCTTCCCGACGATCGAGGACCAGCTCCATCGGTGGCGCGACATCGCACTCGGCGGCGTGCGCGCCGCGTCGAGCGCCGGCGCCGCGCCGACTGATTCGCTCGCGACGCTGTCGGCGCGTCTCACCGCGCTGCAGCGCGCGTGGGAGTGCGACGCGACCCTCGGGAGCCACGCCGAAACCTTCCGCCAGCTCGGCATCGAGAGCCTGAACCGGGGTCAGATCCCCCAGGGCTCTGACCCCTTGGCGCTGCGCCCGGTACGCGGCGCGTTGACGTATCTGTCGCAGCTGCGCGAACGCGGGCTCCCGCGCCCGCTCATCGAGTGGTTGACGACCGGCGACCCGCGCGCGCGCGTCGCCACACTGCACCAGCACGTCGCCGCCGTGACGCGCTCCATCGAGGCGGCGAGCGCGGCGGAGCGCACCTTCGCCGCGGCGGGCGCGGTGGACACGAGTGCGTGGTACGGCGCGTGGCAGCGGGGCGCGCCGTTCGAGCACCGCATCGGACGCTTCCATCGCGCCATCGAGGGGAACGGTACGCTGGCGCGCTACGCAGCGCGGCTGCGCGCGCGCGCCAACGTCCTCGCCGGTCCGATCCCCGCCGCGGCCGAGCTGCTCGAGTCGGGCGTCGTATCAGGGGATCAGCTTCCCTTGTTGTACGACTACCTGCTCGCCCGCACGCTCGCCGAACAGCTGCTGCGCGAGCGCGTGGAGCTCGACCGGTTCTCGGGGAGCGTGCACGAGACGCGGCGCACGCAGTTCGTCCAGCTCGACGAGCGCGCGATCGGGCTCACGCGCCGGCTCATCGCGCAGCGCGCCGACGCGACGCCGCGCGTGCGCGGCGTGGGCTACGGTCCCGTGGCCGAGCTCTCCGAGCAGAGCCTCATCGAGCACGAGATCGACAAGACGCGCCGCCACATCCCGATCCGCGAGATGTTCCGGCGCGCCGGCCGCGCGATCCAGGCGCTCAAGCCGTGCGTCATGATGGGGCCGCAGGCGGTGGCGCAGTATCTCCCGCCGGGCCGCTTCCACTTCGACCTCGTCGTCATGGACGAGGCGTCGCAGATGCGCCCCGAGGACGCGCTCGGCGCCATCGCGCGCGGCGCGCAGCTCGTCGTCGTCGGCGACCCGAAGCAGCTCGGTCCCACCTCGTTCTTCGACACCGTGTCGAGCGACGATGACGAGATCGAGGAGGCCGCCGCGCTCTTTGCCGCTGGTGCGAGCGGTGCGAGTCGTCCCGAGCCTGCGCAGCGCTCTGCTCATCCCGAACTTGCGCAGCGCTCCAGTCCCCCCGAGCCTGCGCAGCGCTCCAGTCATCCCGAGCGAGCGGAGCGAGTCGAGGGATCTGCACCTCCGGACACGGCAAGTGCGGATCCCTCGACTGCGCTCGGGATGACAGCGAGTGCAGATCCCTCGACTGCGCTCGGGATGACAGCGAGTGCGGATCCCTCGGCTTCGATCGGCACGACGGCGGGCGCATCCGTGCTCGAGCGGTCGGAGAGCATCCTCCTCGCGGCGGCGCGACGGTATCCGCTGCGGATGCTGCGCTGGCACTACCGCAGCCGGTATCCCGAGCTGATCGCGTTCAGCAACCAGGAGTTTTATGGGAATGGTCTGGTGCTATTCCCACATCCTGGCACCGAGCGCGAGGGCGACGGGGTCAACTTCCACGCCGTGGACGACGCGCTCTACGCCACGAGCCTCAATCCGCGTGAGGCGGAGGCGATCGTCGCGGCGGTGCGGCGGCACGCGGCCGAGCAGCCCGAGCGCACGCTGATGGTCGTGACGATGAACCAGCCGCAGCGCGAGCTCGTCGACACGCTCGTGCAGAACGCCGAGAAGGACGATCCCGCGCTGGCCGCCTTCCGCGAGCGGCATCAGGGTGGGCTCGAGCCCTTCGCCGTGAAGAACCTCGAGAACGTGCAGGGCGACGAGCGCGACGTCATCAT
>Ga0308175_100002610_pt1 | contig 12359 bp, 12 predicted proteins | sample PhyCR1_3_FD_203893 | JGI IMG/M metagenome (GOLD analysis project Ga0308175, IMG submission 203893) | Soil microbial communities from UC Gill Tract Community Farm, Albany, California, United States - DLSLS.C.R1 | ecosystem: Environmental > Terrestrial > Soil > Agricultural land | place: USA... | reverse complement strand
ACTTCTCCGAGCAGCGACCCGAACGGGTCGCAGCCATCGCGATCCGTGAGCTCACCCCCTCCGAGCAGGTGCTCTCACACGGCATACCAGTGTCGTTGGAGGAGTTCGTCCCCGCACGGGCCCGGCACCAGCGGGATGTGCCCGTGTGCCGCGCCCCGGACGGCTACGGCCTGTTGAGGCTGCTACGGGTCGCCCTGGGCGACACCGCGACTAGCGCGCGCTGACGTCCAGGTGCGGGGAGGGCGCACACCCGGCCCGCTCGCGCGGCAGCCCGATCGCGGTGAGCGGTGCACCCAGGGCGACCAGGACGGCGCACACGATCATGGCAGTCCGGTAGGCGGGGGCGAGGGACTGCGCCGAGGAGTAGTCGGCACCCCCCAGCCCGACCAGCGGCGGGATTGCGGCGACGGCCAGCAGCCCCGCCGTGCGCGCCACTGCGTTGTTCACCCCACTGGCCGTCCCGGCGAGCTCGTCGGGGGCAGCGGCGAGCACCGTGCCGGTCAGCGGGGCCACCGTCATCGACAGGCCGAGTCCCACGAGGCCGACCCCGGGCAGGATGTGAGCCATGAAGGCCGGCTGCCGGGGCGAGAGGGCGAGCAGGGCGAAGCCGGCCCCCGCGACGAGGGTCCCGGCGACCATGTAGCGGCGAGGTCCGTGCCGCGTCGCGAGCGTCCCGAACCGGCTGGCCAGCAGCAGCATCAGGATGCTCAGGGGCAGCGTCGAGGCCCCTGCCGCGAGGGGTGACCAGCCGGACACGTTCTGCAGGAACAGGACGAGGAACAGGGTCGCCGCGGACAGCCCCGCGTAGACCAGGAGCGTGACGGCGTTGACCGCCGTGAACACCCGGTTGGCGAAGAGTGAGGGCGGCACCATGGGGTGCTCGGTGCTCCGTTCGCGTCCCACGAACCCGGCCAGGCCGGCCACGCCGAGCGCACCGACGGCCAGTGGAACGAGGCCGGGGCTCCCGGGCGCGACCGTGAGCGCGTAGGTGGTGCCGGCCAGGCCGCCCACGGCGAGCAGCACACCGGCGGTGTCCAGGCCCCGAGCCGCCCGCGGGTTGCGGGACTCCGGCACGACCCGCAGCGCCAGCGCGACGACCGCGACGGCAAGCGGGACGTTGATCCAGAACGCCCACCGCCAGTCGTGGTCGACCAGCCAGCCGCCCACGACCGGCCCGGACGCGGTCGCGACGCCCAGCAGGCCGGTCCAGGCACCGATGGCAGCCATCCGGTCCTCCCGGCGGAAGGAGGCCTGCAGGATCGCCAGGCTGCCCGGCACGAGCATCGCCGCGCTGACCCCCTGGACCGCGCGGGCGGCGACGAGCAGGCCGATGGTGGGTGACACCGCGCACAGGACCGAGGAGACCCCGAACCCCGCGACCCCCAGTGCGTAGACGCGACGGCGCCCGAACCGGTCGCCGAGCGAGCCGCCGAGCAGGATCAGCGCGGCCAATGTCAGCGCGTAGGCGTTGACCACCCACTGCAGGCCGGCCAGCCCCGCGGACAGCTCGCGACCGATGGTGGGCAGCGCCACGTTGACGACCGTGGAGTCGAGCAGCGCGATGCTGCTGCCCAGGACCGTGGTGGCCAGCACCAGCCGACCCCTGTGCTCACCCATGTGGAGCTGGTCCTCCGGCGCGCACTCACCAGAGACGGCAGGCACCTGGCGCATTGCGCCATGCTCCCACCACGCGCGCAGGGCCGAGGCGGTGAGCCACAATGAGCGGGTGCCAGAGCTGCCCGAGGTCCAGGCGCTCGTCGACTTCCTCGCCGAGCGCGTCGTCGGCCTGGCCGTGACGAGCGTGGAGCTCGGCTCCTTCTCGGTGCTGAAGACCTTCGACCCGCCGCCGCAGGCGCTCAGCGGAGTCCCTGTCGACTCGGTCACGAGGCACGGGAAGTTCGTCGACCTCGACTGCGACGGCGTGCACCTCGTGTTCCACCTCGCGCGGGCGGGGTGGCTGCGCTGGTCGGACGCGATGCCCAACACCGTCCTGCGGCCGGGCAAGTCCCCGATCGCGCTGCGCACCCGGTTCTCCGACGGATCCGGTTTCGACCTGACCGAGGCGGGGACCAAGAAGCGGCTTGCGGCCTACCTGGTCCGCGACCCGTACGACGTCCCCGGCATCGCCACGCTCGGGCCCGACCCGCTGTCGCCCGACTTCACCCGCGACGCCTTCGCCGGCCTGTTGGGTGGCAAGCGTGCGCAGGTCAAGGGGCTCTTGCGGGACCAGTCGGTCATTGCCGGCGTGGGAAACGCCTACTCGGACGAAGTGCTCCACGTCGCGAGGATGTCGCCGTTCGCGCTCGCGTCGAGCCTCGACGACGAGGCGGTGGACCGGTTGTATGCCGCGTTGCGCGACACGTTGTCCGCTGCGGTGGGTGCCGCGTCGGGCAAGCCCGCGGCCGAGCTGAAGGACGCGAAGCGGGCGGGCATGCGCGTGCACGGCCGCGCGGGTCAGAACTGCCCGGTGTGCGGGGACGTGGTGCGCGAGGTGTCTTTCGCCGACTCCTCGCTGCAGTACTGCGCGACGTGCCAGACCGGGGGCAAGCCGCTCGCCGACCGCCGCATGTCGCGGCTGCTCAAGTAGCCGGGCTCCGGCCGCGTCGAGCGCGCGTTCCGGGCCGGTGACAGGATGGGCACATGGACGTTCCGCAGGTCTCCGTCACCGAGTTGCCCGACAACGCCGTCATCCTCGACGTGCGCGAGCAGGACGAGTGGGATGCCGGGCACGCGCCCAGTGCGGTCCACATCCCGCTGGGCGAGCTGCCGTCCCGCCTCGGCGACCTCCCCGACGACCAGGAGACGCTGGCGGTGGTGTGCCGCAGCGGTGGCCGGTCGTCGCGGGCGGTGGCGTGGCTGACGCAGCAGGGCTTCGACGTGGCCAACCTCGACGGCGGCATGCGGGCCTGGCACGGCGCCGGGAAGCCCCTGGTCGCGGCCGGCAGCCCGCCCACGGTGAAGTAGGCACGCGGTGGCGTGGTTCGGGCGGCGCCGCGGGTCCCAGCCTGCCCCCGAGCCGCGCGAGTCCCGCCAACGCGACCTGGCCGGGGCCGGCGAGTCGCTGGTCAGTGACGGCGCCGCGCTGCAACCCGTGGTCGACGCGGTCCCCCCGCAGGACCGTGCACGGATCGACGAGGCCGTCGCGGCCCTGCAGGCCGACGGGGTGGACCTCGACGACCTCGAGTCGATCGGTGCCGCGCTCGACGCGGCCTACCGCAGCTGGGAGTCGGCCCCGCTCGGCGCGCGCCCGGACCACGCCGCGATCGTCGAACGCTTCGCCCTGGCGATCGGGACCCACCTCGACCGACACACCGACCTCGACTGGCAGGTGGTGACCGACGTGTTCGGGACCGACCTCGCCTTGACCGAGGGCTTCAAGGGCACCTTCGTCGTGGTCCCGCACAACCTCGTCGCCGGCCGCTGGATGCGCGGCGAGACCCGGTGGGTCCCCGCCGTGGTCGGGCACCTCGTGCGTCGCCGCACCCGGCGCTGACCCGTCGCGGTCACTGCGGGCTGCAGCGCTCCGTCGCATCTGAGGGGTTCGGTGACCGCTTCTGAGGGGGTCGCCCCGATGTGCCGGGCGCCCGGACGGCGGGATGGTCGTCGTGTGGCCACCCGGCCACCCATCGAAGAACCACCGATCGACAAGGACACGACCATGGCACACTCACACAGCCTTCGCAGGGCCGCAGGGGCTCTCGGCGCGACCGGGCTGGCAGCACTGGTGCTGGCTGCCCCGGCGAGCGCACGTCAGGACCCCGGTAACGGGGGCACTGAGCAGAGCCCGGCTCCCGTCTCGCGCGTGCAGCTGACACCGCACGTCATCAACGAGGGCCTCCACTACTACGAGCTCGGTCTGGGCGCACTGGGCGGCGCCGCCGTCGTGGCGGCAGGCGCCGGAGCGGTCGCGGCCTCGCACCGGCGGCACCCGCACCCCGCCTGACCCGGGACCCAGGGCCGGCGCGCCGCGTGAGTGGGCGCGTCGGCCCTGTCGCGGGCCGCCCGGGCACGGCGCTGGGGTGCCCCAGTGGGCTGGTCAGCCGTGCCGGGTGCTGAGGGCCGCCAGCTCCACCCGGTTCGTCGTCCCCGTCTTGCGCAGCAGGCTCGAGACGTGCACGCTCACCGTCTTCTCGCTCAGGAACAGGCTGCGCGCGATCTGTGAGTATGTCTCGCCGAGGACCAGGTGCTCCAGGACCTCCCGCTCACGAGGGGTGAGGTGTGCTCCGTCCAGCGTCGGCGGGTCGACGGCCAGGTGGGCCGGCTGGCGCGGCTCGTCGGCCCTCCGGCGGGTGGTGGCTGCTGCGCCGAGGTGTAGGTGCGCCTGCGCTGCGACCTCGTCGACGAGCTCCAGGAGCGGCTGGGCTCCGAGGTCCGTCGAGATGTCCCTGGCCTCCCGCAGTGCCTCCGCGGCAGCGGCCCGCCTGCCCTTGGCCGTCGCGAGCACCCGCCCGAGGTGGAACAGGGCGCGGGCCCGGTCGTAGCGCAGCCCGGCGGCGCCGGTGGCGGCGCTCGCCTCCTCCCACAGGGTTGGCTCACCCGCCCGGTCACCGAGGCAGCGGGCCCGGTCTGCCGCGTACAGGGCGGCGAATGCCGGGCGGACCAGGTCCTGTGGGCCAGAGGCCGCGAACCGTGGCGGGTCGTCGCCCCGGAGCCGCTCGATGCGCCCCAGCCACTCGGCGGCGCTGCCTGCCGGGCCCGACACGGCGTGCAGGTCCGCCAGGTCGCCCGCGGCCTGCCCGGCCCGCAGCAGGTAGAGGTCCGCGGTCATCGGGTCGATGGCCGTCGCCTCCGCCATGCACTGCTCGACCACCTCGAGCGCCCGGACCGGGTCGCCGAGCGCGATGCTGCACAGCATCTCGCAGCCGAACCAGGAGTCTCCGACCACCGCGGGGCGCGGCATCAGCTCCTTGGCGCGGGCGAGGTGCATCCGCGCGACCCCGCCCTCACCTTGAAGGGCTGCCAGCACGGCCGCCCAGCAGCGCGCGCCGGCACTCCACCGCTGCGCCTGCCGCAGGCCGAGCAGCTCTCGCAGGGATGACCGCATCCGGTCCCAGCGGCCGAGTGCCAGGTCGTACTCGACGCCGGCCTCCGCAACGCCCACGGCGTCGTGCACCGCCCCGGCATCGCGCAGCCACCGGTAGGTGCTGGTCGTGAGCTCACCGGCCTCGGCATAGCGGCCCGAGGAGTCGTAGCAGTTGCACAGGCAGGTCGTCGTGCGTCCCACCAGCTCGCAGTCCTGGAGCCGACGAGCCAGGGCGAGCGCCGACTCGGCGTCGGCCGCCCCCTGCACCGTGTTCCAGCGGGTCTGCGAGCGCACCGCCAGGGCCCAGGCGAGCGCCGAGGACGCACCCAGCTCTTCGGCCAGGTCGACCGCTTCCTGGACGTGGACGGTCGCCCGCTCGGTGCGCCCGTTGAAGACCTCGCTGAAGGCCAGGTAGGACAGGGCCAGGGAGCGCTCCTCCGAGTGCGGCACCTCGTCGGTCAGGTGCACGGCCTCCCAGCGCTCAGCCAGCCCGAGACCGCTGGCCCGGCCCACGAGGTCCTTGAGGAAGGGGAGCGGGAGCAGCAGCCGACAGGCCTGGAGCGGGTTGGCTGCGCGGTCGACGCGCTCGAGCGCGTGCTCGTAGTGCTCCAGTGCCGCCGCGTAGTCGCCGGAGCGTTCGCAGGCGCGTGCCGCACGGGTGAGCAGCGCGGTGAGGTCGACGTCCTCACGCTCGTCTGCGGAGAGGTCCCTGACCAGGGAGACCGCTGTGGACAGGTGGCTGGCCTCTTCGGCGGTCGCCCCCACGCGTCCGGCCAGGTCGGATGCGACGAGGGACCACGTGAAGGCGTTGCCGTGGTCCTCGGCGAGCAGGTAGTGCAGCGCGAGGTGGTTGGCTCGTTCCCGGTCCGTCACCCCGGCTGCCTGCTCCCACACCTCCGCGCAGCGTCGGTGCAGGTCGAGCAGCTGCCACCGCTGGAGGGTGCCGGCGACGACCTCCGCGAGCAGGGGGTGGCGGAACCAGATGTCTCCGTTAGGGCGGGTCACGACCACGCCCTCCTCCTGCGCCTCGGCAACTGCCGGACCGACGCTCTCGGTGGCGAGCCCGTCGCGGACCGCGATCTGTTGCAGGACCGGGAAGGCGACCGGTCTGCCGCCCACGGCGAGCAGCCGCATCACCGCGCGCGCCTCCACGCCCAGCCGGTGCCACGACGCGAGCAGGGCGTCGGCCAGCGCGCTGGGTGGCGCCGAGCCGCCCTGCGGGTCCGGGTGCATCGTGAGCAGCTCGGCAAGGTAGGGGTTGCCCGCGGAGCGGGTGAAGATCTCCTCCACGGCCGGCAGCCGCGCCGGATCCAGGGCGGTGACCAGCTGCTCGGTCTCCCACAGGTCGAGGGGAGCCAGGTCGAGGCGGTGCACCCGCGGCATACGGGCCATGTCGGCGAGCCACCCGTGGAGGCGGCTTCCCTCGCCGAGCCCGGTGTCGCGGTTTGCGGTGAGGACCGCGAGGCGCTGCCGGGCCCCAAGCCCCAGGCCGGCCACCAGGTAGGCGACCAGGTCCAGCGAGCTCGGGTCCGCCCACTGCAGGTCGTCCACCACGAGCAGGGTCGGCCGGTCGGCGGCGAGCCGCTCCAGGAAGTCCGCGACCTCGAAGAGGGCCACGCCGCCGCTCTCGGCCGTGCCACCGCCGGACCCGGCTCCCCGCAACGCCGGGATCAGCTCGCCCACCGCGGTCGCACCCCCCGCCAGCCGCTCGCGGTCACCCGCGGAGGCGTTCCGGAGCCAGTTCCCGATGCCCTGGCTGAACGGCAGGAAGCTCGTGACGCTCGCGCCGAACCTCAGGCACTGGCCGGCCAGGACGTGGAAGCCACCTGCCCTGGCGCGCTCGACGGTGTCCCGCAGCAGGCTGGTCTTCCCGATGCCCGGTTGGCCGTGCACCAGCGTCGTGCTGGGCGAGGCCGCCTCGGCCTCGTCCAGCATGGTCTTGAGCAGGGACCGCTCGGCCTCCCGCCCGACGAGCGGCTGGGGAGCCATCCGCCCATGGTCGCGCCGCCAGCGCGGTCGAGCCTCCGTCAGGTGGACGACGACCGGCGACACGATCCGGCCGTATCGGCAAATCTCAGGAATCGGCTAGAGAGCCCCATACGCTGCGATCGTGGACCCGATTCGCAACCCCTACGCACCCGGCGCCGGCCAGCGCCCGCCCGAGCTGGCCGGTCGTGACGAGCAGCTCCAGGCCTTCGACGTCGTGCTCGAACGGATCGCGCGTGGTCGCCCCGAGCGCTCCGTGGTCCTCACCGGCCTGCGCGGCGTGGGCAAGACGGTGCTGCTCAACGCGCTTCGGTCGGCGGCGGTCCGGGCGCACTGGGGGACCGGCAAGCTCGAGGCGCGCCCCGACCAGCGGCTGCGTCGCCCGCTGTCGGCTGCCCTGCACGTGGCGGTGCGCGAGCTGGGCCACCCGGCCGGGGGCGAGGTGGACCACGTCCTCGGCGTCATCAAGGCGTTCGCCCAGCGCGACGCGGCGCCGGGGACCAAGCTGCGCGAGAAGTGGAACCCCGGTATCGACGCCCCCGCCGTTGCCGGCCGGGCGGACTCTGGTGACATCGAGATCGACCTCGTGGAGCTGCTCACCGACGTCGGGGGGCTGGCGGCGGACCTCGGGCGCGGCGTGGCGGTGTTCATCGACGAGCTGCAGGACCTCGGCCCCGAGGACGTGTCCGCGATCTGCGCAGCCTGCCACGAGATCTCGCAGTCGGGCCTGCCGGTCATCGTCGTGGGTGCCGGACTGCCGCACCTGCCGGCGGTGCTGTCCGCGTCGAAGTCCTACTCGGAGAGGCTGTTCCGGTACCAGCGCATCGACCGGCTGGACCGCGAGGCTGCTGACCTGGCCCTGGTCGCGCCGGCTGCCGAGGAGGGTGCGGCTTTCGAGCCGGCTGCCTTGGAGGCCTTGTATGCCGCGACCGCCGGCTACCCGTACTTCGTCCAGGCGTACGGCAAGGTCGCGTGGGACGTCGCCCCCCGGTCGCCCATCACCGCCGAGGATGTCCAGGTGGCCGCACCGGAGGCGGAGACCGAGCTCGCGGTGGGCTTCTTCGGCTCGCGGTACGAGCGGGCGACACCGGCGGAGCGCGAGTACCTGCGGGCCATGGCCGACGCCGCCCAGGGGCACGCGGAGCACGGTGAGGCCGTCGACGAGACCGAGTCGGTGCCCACCGCCGCAGTTGCATCCGTCCTCGACCGGAAACCGCAGTCCCTTTCTCCGGCAAGGGATGCGCTGCTGAAGAAGGGCTTGATCTACTCGGGGGAGCGCGGTCGGATCGCCTTCACGGTGCCGCACTTCGGCAGGTACCTGCGCACCACGAGCTGACGCGCGGGCTGGCGTGGGACCGGTGCGTCGTCGACGCGCCACCTGCGCACGTCATGGCCCGGTCCGCGTTCCGCCCCGGACCGCGCGATTGCGGTGTATCGCCAAGTCTGGCGGATCCGCTAGAGAGCCCCACATGTTGCTAGCGGCGAGGGGAGTCGCCTCCAGCAACGCCGACCGGGCGCCAGCCGGGCGGTGGGTCTTCCCCGACCCGGCCGTCGACCGCCTCGCGGATCAGGTCGGCGTGCCCGGCGTGTCGTCCGTACTCCTCGACGAGGTCGAGCAGCAGCCGCCGCAGGCTCGCGTGCTGACCGTGGGCGCTCACCTGCACCTCCTGGTCGAGGCCATCCACCGCCAGCGCCGCCGCCACCCTTGCCCGCGACCGGGCGACCGCGTCGTCCCAGAGGCGGTACAGGGTGGCCGGGTCCTCCCCATCGGCAGAGGTGAGCTCCCAGTCGGGGTCGTCGTCCCAGCCGTTGTCGTCCCACACCGACGGCATCGGCTCACCCGCCAGCTTCACGTGGGACAGGTAGTCCTCCTGAACGGCCAGGTGCTTGAGCAGCCGCCCGAGCGTCAACGTGGATTCGCCGACCTGCTGCCCGAGCCCGGTGCCGTCGAGGCCGTCGGCCTTGTAGCGAAACGTCCAGCGCAGCCGGTCGATGGCGCCGAGCACCTGCTCGGCCTCGGTGCCGGCGAGCGGTGGCTCCCACGGCGTCGCCTCGTCACCGGGGATCGGGTCGCTCATCACTCCTCCTGGGTTGTCGTGTGCCCCGCGCTCCCCGTTGCGTCGAACCGCGCCTCGAGCGCGTCGAGGTCGCGTTCGGCGAACCGGCGGTGCCACCACTCCTCGTTGATGAGCACGTCGAGGCAGTCCTTGACCGCGAAGGTCTCTCCCTCGGGAGGCCATCCCGCACCGACGAGCGGGGCGGTGCGGCCGGCCAGCTGCTCGTCGGTGAGCGTGGCGAGGTGGGACCGCACCCGGGCGGACCGGTCGTGACGCAGCTCGAGAGCCTCGTCCAGGGTGGGCCGGGCGGTGCGGTCGCGGGGCACGCCGGGCGTCTCGGGCATCTCGTCCCACGGCAGCTCCAGCGGGTGCCACGGTGAAGGGTCGCCGAGGATCGCCCTGCTCAGCCATGAGCTCGTCGCGAACGGGAGGTGGCGCAGCGTCTCGGTGAACGACCACTCCTCGTCGACGCGCTCGTGCAGCAGCGCCGGGTCGACCTGCTCGAGCCGTCGTGCCCGCTCGACGGTTCCGGACCACAGGCCCTCGATGACCGACCACGCCTCGCGGAAGCCGTCTGCGTCGTTCGGGTGGAGCTTGGCCCGCTCGGGGTGGCGACGGTCCAGCTCGGCCGAGACGAGTGGGGCGATGTCGACCCCGTTGACCCGCACGTTCTGCAGGTCGCCGCTGATCTCGACGTCATCCAGCTCGACGCCGCGCATCCGGACGCGCGTGAGCGCGGTGTTGCGGATGTCGACGTCGGCGAGGTCGACCGACCGGAACGCCGAGCGGCTCAGGTCGACCCGGTCGAACCGGGCCCCGGAGAGGTCGACGTGGTCGAAGCTCGCCCCCAGCAGCTGCGTGTCCTGGAAGGAGCGGGCTCCGGCGGGCCGCTGCGACTCGTTCGCGCGCTCCACCGTGCTCACACCCGCTCCAGCAGCTCCAGCGACCGCTCGAGCACGAGCTTCGTGGCGCCATCGTCGTACCCGGCCAACGAGCTGTCGGCGAACAGGTGGCCGTCGCCGGGGTAGAGGAACAGCTCCGCCTCCGGGTGGGACGCGACGAACGGCCGGGCCGCGTCGATGTCCCCCTCGTCGACGAAGAACGGGTCGGCATCCATGGAGTGGATCTGCACAGGAACGCCGTCGGGCCAGTCACCGAACCAGCTGGGGTCGGCGAACGAGTGGTAGAACAGCCCGCCCAACGCTCCCGGCCGGGTCTGGACGAGCAGCTGCGCCGGCATCGCACCCAACGAGAACCCTCCGTAGACGAGCGCCTCCGGCAGGCCCTCGGCGGCGGCGGCCCCGCGGTCGCGGACGGCCTGGAACCCCACCTCCTCGATGAACTTCTGCCCGGCCTCGATCGACTCGAACGTCCGGCCCTCGAACAGGTCGGGTGTGTGGACGGTGTGCCCCGCCGCCCGCAGCTCGTCGGCGAAGGCGACGACACCGGGGGTGAGTCCCTGGATGTGGTGGAAAAGCATCATCTCTGTCATGGCCCTCACCGTAGACACCATTGCGGACGAACCGCTTCCGCAATAGAAATGGACTCGTGCGAATGGGCCCAGAGGCACGAGACGTGAGTCCGACGGCCCGGGCGCTCAAGGCGCTCGAGGTCGTCCAGGACCATCCCGGCATCACCGCCGAGGCACTGGGGGACCGGCTGGGCGTGACTTCGCGGGCCGCCCGCCGCTACGTCGCGATCCTGCGCGAGGCGGGCATCCCGGTCGACTCGGCGAGCGGCCCGGCCGGCGGCTACCGGCCGGGCCGGGGTCTGCGCCCTGCGCCGATGCTGTTCACCTCCGCCGAGGCGCTGGGCCTGGTCATGGCGGTGCTCGACGGCCACCACGCCGCCGCCGACGCCACCGAGCCCGTGGGCAGCGCGCTGGCCAAGCTGATGCGTTCGCTCCCGGAGGCCGTGGCGGCCCAGGCAGAGACGGTCCGGCGTGCAACGGCCCCGGCGCCCGACCGGGCCGCGGCACGGCCGGACCCGCACACGACCACGACGCTGGTCCAGGCCTGTGCCGACCACCGGCGAGTCCGGTTGGACTACCGCACCGAGTCCGGGCGGCTGCTCGACCTCGAGGCCGAACCGTGGGCTGTCGTGGTCCGGCACAGCCGTTGGTACCTGCTGTGTCTGTCCCTGACGTCGGAGGCGGTCCGGGTCTACCGCGTGGACCGCGTGCTGCGGGCGGAGGTGTTGGCGGACTCGTTCACGCCACCAGCCGGCCTCGACCCGGTGGCGGCGGTCGAGGAGCACCTCGGGCTCGGCTGGGAGTTCGAGGTCGAGGTGCTCCTCGACGCACCGGCCGAGCAGGTCGCCCGCTGGGTACCGGCCACCATGGGTCGGGTCGAGCGGGTGGACGAGGGAAGCTGCCGGTTGGTGGGGAGCACCGGCAACCCGACCGGGTATGCCGCGGACCTGGCCCACCTGCCCGTGGCCTACCGCGTCGTCGTCGGCGACGAGGTGCGCGCGGCTACCCGCGCGCTCGGCGAGCGGCTGCGCGAGGCCTGCGCCACCTGACCCCGCGCTCCCGCCGACCGGGTCAGAGCCCGAGGGCAGCGCACTCGTCCGTGACGTCCTGCGGGATCCGGATGGGGGTCATCGAGCCGTCAGGGTGGATGAGGAAGTCGATGATCCCGGACGTCGTGAAGATCTGCGGGACGCCGAGCTGTGCCGCCTGCTCCGGCGTGAAGCCGACGTTGTAGTGCCCCCGGCTGCGGACCTCCACGTCGCCGTTGGTGTAGAGGGTCGTCACCCCCGGCCCGCTCGCGTTGACCAGGACCGAGGCACCGGAGTCGGTGGTGTACCGCACGAAGAGGTCCCCGGTGAACTCCTGGATGTCCGTCGTCCCGGGCTGCAACGGCAGCTCGCGGACGAACTCCTTGTTGACCGGGAACGTGACGTGGACCGGGGTGTCCCCGCAGAAGCCGACGACGCCCGTGGGCGCCTGCCACTGCTCCCACCCGCCGCCACGGGCTGAGGCGGAGCCCGCCGGCAACAGGAGGGCGCCCGCGACGGTCGCGGCGGCGAGCACCGGCCGCAGGAGGCGTGGGGTGCGGTGACGGGGTCGGGGAGCTGGGACGCGCTGCAAGGGCGTCGAGAACTGCTGTGTCATGACGATGGACCTTCCGTGGATGTGGGTGCGAGTTGGGCGTGCCGGCTGGTCTCCGGAGGAACCGCGGGACACGCCGGGGCCCTGCGCTATGACCCACCCAGGGCGTCGAACGTGCTCTGGGTGAAGGTGACGACGTCGTCGCGGTTCCAGTCGACGACCATCTGGTAGGAGTTTGGGC
>Ga0308175_100002609_pt1 | contig 12365 bp, 12 predicted proteins | sample PhyCR1_3_FD_203893 | JGI IMG/M metagenome (GOLD analysis project Ga0308175, IMG submission 203893) | Soil microbial communities from UC Gill Tract Community Farm, Albany, California, United States - DLSLS.C.R1 | ecosystem: Environmental > Terrestrial > Soil > Agricultural land | place: USA... | reverse complement strand
CGCGCGTGTATGGGTCGAGTGCCAGGGACCGCTCTCCGCTGCGGGTCTTCGTGTCCGACCTTCGGCGCGAGGCCTCCTGGCCGCCGGATGCGTCCCCCTTCCAACAGATGGCTGCGGTGATCCGTGCTGGACGAGTCTGCGTCCGTCACCGTCGCCGCGAGCGGTCCCCTGCGTCCGCGCGGTGGCCGCAACACCGCATCTGATTGATGGATGCTTGTGAGGCCGCCCTCGTCTGGGTGCGAAGGCAGGACGTTCCCCAGGTGACCCGAAACTGCTCGGGCGCAGCTGGTCATGACAAACCATTGATGAACGTCGCGTGAGCGGGCCGACCGATCTCGATCGGGGATGGGGCGACGCGGGTACCGGGTCTCGCTCGTAACTTCCGCGTTAGGAGCCTCGTTGAGCGGGGAACACTGCGCTCGGAGGCCCCGATGAATCTGACAAGAACTCGACGCAGCACCTTCCTCGTCCTCGCCGCGATCTCGGCCGTCGCCGTCGCCGCGCCGGCGTCGCTGGCCAGACCTGGCGGATCCGCGAAGGATACCTACACGGCCTACGCGACGACCACGACGGTCGGGGAGCCCACCATCGGGTTCGACACCGCACGCAACGCGGCCGTGTACGGTGCCGGCACCGAAAACAAGCGGCTCGTCTGGGACGACTCGACCGTGCCCGCGACGATGCAGGTGTACGACGCCAAGGCGTCGACCTCACTGACGTCGCTGGACGCCATCACGTTCACCGACCAGAACACCGACCGCACGTTCGTCTCGCAGCTCGCAGCGGCCTGCAGCCTGTTCTCCTACAGCGATGACGCAGGTCAGACCTACACCCCGGGTCAGGGTTGCGGTGTCGGCACCGTGCTCGACCACCAGACGGTCGGCGGCGGCCCGTTCCACCGGGGCGTGCCGGTGCAGGCGGTGACCAGCTACCCGGACGCGGTGTACTACTGCGCTCAGGACTCCTACAACGGCGGCTGCGCGACCAGCGTGGACGGCGGCCGAACCTTCGGCACCGTTGTCCCTGCGTACAACACGGTGGCCAACTCGACCGACGAGACCGATCCGGTGATCAAGGCCGAGGGCGGTGCGTGCTCCGCGCTGCACGGTCACCTGCGGGTCGGACCTGACGGGACGGCCTACCTGCCGATCAAGGGCTGCGGTGGCCAGCCCACCGCCGGGAATCTGACGAACACCGAGTTCTGGGGCGGTCATCCAGCGGTCAGTGTCAGCGAGGACAACGGCGTCACCTACACGATCCACCGGGTGGACGCCGGCGACAACAGCGACGAGAGCGATCCGTCGGTCGCGACCGGCCGCGGGGACAAGGTCTCCGGCGGTCGGGTCTACCTCGGCTGGGAGGACGGGACGAACCCGAGCGAGAGCACCTACGGGACCCAGAGCTCGGCGAGGATCGCGATGTCCACCGATCACGGGCGGACGTGGTCGACGCCGGTCGACGTCTCGACCCCGCTGGGGATCCACAACGTCCAGTTCCCCGAGGTGATCGCCGGTGACGACGACCGGGCTGCCTTCGCGTGGCTCGGCACCACCGCCGTCGGCGACGACCAGCACAACGGCTTCGTCGGGTCGGACGGCAGGCCCGCGGTGTGGCACCTGTACGTCTCCCGCACCTACGACGGCGGACAGACCTGGAGCACGGTGGACACCACCGGATCGGACCCGGTGCAGCGCGGCTGCGTCGACTTGCAGGGCACGTCGAACAAGACGGCCACCGACCCGAACATCTGCAGCCAGCGCAACCTGCTCGACTTCAACGACATCACCCTCGACACGCAGGGCCGCGTCCTGGTCGCCTACGCCGACGGGTGCACGGGTTCGTGCGTGAAGGACCGGTCGGTCCTGTCCACCGACTCGGCCGGCCGGGTCATGCGACAGACCACCGGCCGCGGTCTGTACGCGAAGTACGACGGGACCATTGGCCGGTAGCCGCAGCAACCGCGTGCGCACCTCGCCTAACACGAGCGACGGCCCACGCTCGGGTGAATCCGTCGCGTGGGCCTGTGCTCCGGCGCTGTGGCGGTCCATTCGGTGTGGTTGAGGTCGATTCTGGTGCCTTCGCCTACGCGGTGGAGGTCAAGGTGTCGACGCTGGCGTGGTTCGAGTTGGGCCGCGATCGACCGAGATCTGCCACAGGAAACTGAGGGAGACGGCTGTCCATGCCGATGGACTGCGGCAGGTCCGGCTGGGACCAACTGAACTCCGCGGGCCCCAGGGACCGAACCGGCGGTGAAGGAGTTCGAATGCAGCGTCGGGTGCCAAGCCGTTTCGTCGAAGAGTTCATTTCCCGTTCACTTCCCTCTCGCGGATACGTCACCCGATCTGCCTAGGTTCGGCGGCGACATGAAGCATTCAACTTTGGGGAGACATGACGTGAACCGCACGTTCTTCAGTCGGGCCGCCGTACCCGGCCTGGCCGCTCTCGCTTTGGGGCTGGCGCTGTCGGGTTGCGGGGCCGCGAACGAGGCCCAGGGCGCCGGCAACGACAGCAAGCTTGCCTCTTCGCAGCAGCTCAGCGGCACCCTCAAGGGCGCCGGCTCCAGCGCCCAGGAGGCCGCTATGGACGCTTGGCGTGCCGACTTCCAAAAGGCCACCCCGTCGGTGACGGTGAACTACGACCCGGCCGGTTCGGGGGCTGGGGTGGAGCAGTTCACCGCGGGCGCGACCGATTTCGCCGCCTCCGACAAGGCGCTGGACGCGGCCGCCGGCGAGATCGCCGCGGCGAAGAAGCGGTGCGGGGCTGATGCGCTGGAGGTGCCCGACTACATCAGTCCGATCGCGATCATCTTCCACGTCCCGGGCACGCGGAAACTGAACCTGGACGGCTCGACCGTCGCGAAGATCTTCGCAGGCACCATCACCAGGTGGGACGACCCGGCGATCGTGGCGCAGAACAAGGGCGTCAAGCTGCCGAGCACTCGGATCACACCGGTGCACCGCTCGGATGAGTCCGGCACCACCAACAACTTCACCGATTACCTGCACCGGGTCGGCGGTCGGGCGTGGCGTTGGGAGGCCGCCGAGACCTGGCCGGTCAAGTCCGGCGAGGGCGCCAACGGCACGTCCGGAGTGGTGGCCGCGGTGAAGACCGGCAACGGGACGATCGGCTACGCCGACGCCAGCCAGGCCAGCGGGCTCGCCACCGTGGCAGTCAAGGTGGGCGCGTCGTACGTCGGGCCCACGGCCGCCGCAGCCGGCAAGGCACTGGCCGCCTCGCCGCTGGAGAAGGGCCGCCCGGCCGGCAACCTCGCGGTCCAGGTGGACCGCGCCACCACCGCCGCGGGCGCCTATCCGGTGATGCTCACCTCCTACCTGATCGCCTGCCCGAGCTACCCGAAGGGCAAGGCAGAGGCCGTCAAGGGCCTGCTCGGCTATATCGTGAGCGCTCCCGGCCAGAGGGCCGCCGCCGCTCACGCGGGGTCGGCGCCGCTGCCGGCATCCTTGCAGCCGAGGGCAGCGCAGATCGTCGGGAGCATCAGCGCGAAGTGAGTATCGCCGCGACGCAGACCGGATCGTTCAGGCGACGCCTGGGCGATCCGGTCTTCGCGAACCTCACCCGGGCGGCGGGCCTGCTCATTTTGGCGGCGCTGGCCGGCGTCGCGGTGTTCCTCACCGTGCAGGGTGTCCCGGCCCTCGGTGCCGGCAGAGACGTCCTCGGCGGGCACGCCACCTTTGTCGGGTATGTGTGGCCGTTGGTTTTCGGCACCCTGGTGGCCGCGATGATCGCCCTGGTTGTTGCGGTGCCGCTCGCCATCGGCGTGGCCTTGTCGGTCTCCCACTTCGCGCCGCGCCGCATCGCGGTGCTGATCGGGTATCTCGTCGACCTGCTCGCGGCGGTGCCCAGCGTGGTCTACGGCCTGTGGGGGATCGGTTTCCTCGGCCCCCGGCTGGTGCCGGCCTATGAGTGGCTCGGCGCCCACGCCTCGTGGCTGCCGTTGTTCGCCGGGCCCGTCTCCACCACCGGCCGCACCATCCTCACCGCCGCGCTGGTGCTGGTGGTGATGGTGCTGCCGATCATCACCGCGATCGCCCGGGAGGTGTTCGCCCAGACCCCCCGGCTCACCGAAGAGGCGGCGCTGGCACTCGGGGCGACACGCTGGGAGATGATCCGGATGGTCGTGCTGCCCCACGGCCGGTCCGGCCTGGTGTCGGCCGCGATGCTCGGCCTCGGCCGGGCCCTCGGCGAGACCATGGCCGTGGCTATGGTGCTCTCGGCCAGCGGCGTGGTCACCTTCCACCTGGTTTCCAGCACCAATCCGTCCACGATTGCCGCCAATATCGCGCTCACCTTCGCTGACGCGACCGGTCTGCAGGTCAACGCGCTGATCGCCACTGGTCTGGTGCTGTTCGTGATCACTTTCGTCGTCAACTTCGCCGCCCGGACGCTGGTGGCGCGTTCCGCACCAGGGGCAGCCCGATGACCCCGGTGCTGTCCGAGCGACCACCGGCCGTCGATGCGGCGGCGTTGTCGCTGCACACGGCTCGGCTGCCGCGGTGGGCACCTGTACTGGTCGCCGGCCTGGCCATCACTGCCGCCGCGCTCGTCGCGGTGCTCCTGGGCTGGGGCCCGATGGCCACCGGCTTGGTCAGCGTCCTGCTCACCCTGGTGCTGCTTCCCGGTTGGTCGCGAGCCGTCGAGGGCTCCCGGGCCGCCACGGACCGACTGGTGACCGGGCTGGTGTGGGCGGCGCTGGGCATCGCCTTGGTGCCGCTGATCTCGGTGCTGTGGAAGGTGGTCGCGCTCGGCGCGCCACAGCTCGACGGCCGGTTCCTGACCTGGTCGATGCGCAACATCGTCGGAGAACCGGGAGGCGTCTACCACGCGCTGGTCGGGACCCTGCTGATCACCCTGACAGCGACCGTGATCTCGGTGCCGGTCGGCTTGCTCACGTCGATCTACCTGGTCGAGTACGGTGGGACCTCACGACTCGCCGCAGCCGTCCGGTTCCTGGTCGACGTGATGACCGGCATCCCCTCCATCGTCGCCGGGCTCTTCGCCTACGCGCTGTTCAGCCTGCTCGTCGCACCCGGCACGCAGCTGGCGCTCGGCGGCGGCGTCGCGCTCTCGTTGCTGATGGCCCCGATCGTGGTGCGCTCGGCGGAGGAGATGCTCAAGCTGGTGCCCGACGATCTGCGGGAGGCCGCGTACGCGCTCGGCGTCCCCCGCTGGCGCACGATCCTGGGGGTGGTGCTGCCGACCGCGCTGGGCGGCATCATCACCGGCGTCACCCTCGCCGTCGCGCGCGTGGTCGGGGAGACCGCACCACTGCTGATCATCTGCGGTTCGACCGACTCGGTGAACTTCAACGTCTTCGGGGGGCAGATGGCGAGCCTGCCGGTGTTCATCTACTCCAGCTACACCCAACCCGGCACTCAGCCGGAGATCCTCCAAGGGATGGCGTGGGGCGCGGCCCTCCTCCTGGTCCTCGCGGTGATAGCGCTGAACCTCCTCGCCCGTCTCGCCGGGCGGCTCCTGGCGCCACGCCGACGACACTGATCGATCTCCTGAAAGCGAAACCATGGCCAAGAGCATCGACATCTCCGACCTCGACATCTACTACGGCGACTTCCTCGCCGTCCAGGGCGTCACGCTCAGCATCCCCGCCCGTTCGGTCACCGCGTTGATCGGGCCGTCCGGATGCGGCAAGTCCACGTTTCTCCGGACGCTCAACCGGATGCACGAGGTGACGCCGGGCGCGCGGGTCGACGGCAAGGTGGTCATCGACGGTCAGTCGCTCTACGACCCCACCGTCGACCCGGTCCAGGTGCGTCGCCAGATCGGCATGGTCTTCCAGCGACCCAATCCCTTCCCGACCATGTCCATCCGCGACAACGTGCTGGCCGGCCTGCGCCTCAACGGCACCCGGCCACGTCGAGCCGAGGCCGACGACGTCGTCGAGCGGTCACTGCGCCACGCCAACCTCTGGACGGAGGTCAAGGACCGGCTGGACAAGGCGGGCCTGAGCCTGTCCGGTGGGCAGCAGCAGCGACTGTGCATCGCCCGGGCGATCGCGGTCGAACCACAGGTGCTGCTCATGGACGAGCCCTGCTCCGCACTCGATCCGATCTCCACCTCGGCGATCGAGGACCTCATCGACCAGTTGAGGACCGATTACTCCATCGTGATCGTCACCCACAACATGCAGCAGGCCGCCCGCGTCTCCCAGGACACCGCCTTCTTCAACCTCCCGGGGCCGGGGCTGCCCGGGCGGCTGGTCGAAGTCAATTCGACCCGCAAGATCTTCTCCGCCCCCGACGAGCCGGCGACCGAGGCCTACATCTCCGGGCGGTTCGGCTGATCGGTCGCTCGGCCCATAGAGGGCAAGGAAGCATGCCGGGGGTCTGGCTTCCTTCCGAAGATCCCCTGGCCGAGCGGGAGGATCGCCGGCTGGCAGGGCTCTCCCTGACTTCGGCGGCGCTGCCCCGTCAGTGCGGCTCGCCGGTGGCCAAGAACACCACCCGGCGCGCCACCGAGACCGCATGATCGGCGACGCGCTCGTAGTAGCGACCCAGCAGCGCAATGTCGACGGCCGCCTCGACCCCGTACGGCCACTGCGACCCCAGCAGGGCCCGGAAGGTGGCGGCCCGCAGCCGATCCATCTCTTCATCGGCCTTGTCGAGCTCGCGGGCAGCCGCGGGGTCGGGAACGGCGATCACCTGCTCGACCTTGCCGATCATCAGGTCACAGACCGACGCCATCCGGGCGAACTGTGGCGCCAGGTCCAACGGCACCGCCCGTGCGGGCACTCGCATCCGGGCCACCTTCGCCACATGGACAGACAGGTCGCCCATCCGCTCCAGCTCCCCGACCATGTGCAGCGAGGCCACCAGCATCCGCAAGTCCCCGGCGACCGGATTCTGCAGCGACAGCAGTTCGAAGCTGTGCTCCTCGACCTCCTCGCGGAGCAGGTCCACCCGGGCGTCGCCGAGGATCACCTGTTCGGCGATCTCCCGGTCACCGTCGAGCAGGGCGATCGTGGCACGGCCGAGGGCGTCTCGCACCAGCCCCGTGAGGGTCAGCAGCTCGTCGCGGATGGAGTCGAGTTGGACGAGGTAGGCGTTGCGCACGCACGGCACGCTAGAGAACGGAGGTGAACGGCGGATGGCTGCAGGTGAACCTGCGGTGAACTCTTCGTGGCCACGCGCTTCGGCGGCCGAATCGGTGTTCCGCGGTTTGTACGATCGCGACGTGAACCCGACCACCGAGGGAATCGTGCTGGCGCTGCTCGGCGCACTCCTGGGTGGCGGCGTGGTCTTCGCCTGGCGCGCCAGCGAGGCGATGCTGCGGCCGCTGACCCTGCGTGACGCCCAACCGGCACCGCTGCTGCCGGCCGGTGTGGCGTCGGTGTTGTCGGTGCTCTCGGGCTGCGCGGTGGTGGTGGAGTCCGATGACCGGGTGGCGAAGGCATCCGCGCCGGCCTACGCGATGGGACTGGTGGCCGACGGTGCGCTGCGAGTTGACCAGATCGCCACCATGGTGCAGGAGGTGCGCCGAGACGGTCAGACCCGCGAATCCGAGATCAGCGTCGGCGGCCCGGCCCGCCAGCTCTGGGTCAGGGCGGCACAGCTGGACTCCCGTTTGGTCCTGGTGCTCGCCGAGGACCGCACTCGCGAGCGACGTGTCGAGGCGATCCGACGAGACTTCGTCGCCAACGTCAGCCACGAGCTGAAGACCCCGGTCGGCGCTCTTGGCCTGCTCGCCGAGGGAGTCTTGGATGCCGCCGAGGATCCCGAATCGGTACGACGCTTCGCCCGCCTCATGCAGCGCGAGGCTGACCGCCTGGCCACCCTGGTCAGCAAGATCATCGAGCTGTCGAGACTCCAAGACGATGAGATGCTCGACGACGCCGGACCGGTCGACGTCGACGCACTACTCGCCTTCGTCATCGAGGACAACCGGGTCAACGCCACCACCCGACGGATCGACGTCGTCCGAGACGGCCCCGCGGGGCTGGTGGTGCGCGGCAGTGCCGAGCAACTGGCGCTGGCGGTGGGCAACCTGCTCAGCAACGCTGTCGCCTACTCACCGGAGGACTCCACCGTGGTCATCGCGTCCGCGGTCGCGGACGCTGAGGCCGGCACCGGCGATCGGGTCGACATCTCGGTGGTCGATCAGGGTGTCGGCATTCCGGCCGAGGAGGTGGACCGGATATTCGAGCGGTTCTACCGGCTCGACCCCGCTCGGCAGCGATCCACCGGCGGCACCGGACTAGGCCTGTCGATCGTCAAACACGTGGTCGCCTCGCACGGCGGGGAGGTCCGCGTCTGGTCGCTGCCGGGCAAGGGTTCCACGTTCACTCTCTCCCTTCCCAGCGGCGCGCCGGGGGCGCAGCGGCCCGCACCGAGCGTGGCGGCCGGGGAGGTGCTGCGATGATCCGGGTGCTCGTGGTCGAGGACGAGCAGAGCTATCGCGACCCGCTCACCTACCTGTTGCGCCGCGAGGGCTTCGAGGTCGCCGAGGCCGCGACCGGCCCCGAAGCCCTCACCGAGTTCGACCGCACCGGCGCCGACATCGTGCTGCTCGACCTGATGCTGCCCGGTCTGTCCGGCACGGAGGTGTGCCGCCGGATCCGTGCCACCTCGAGCGTCCCGGTGATCATGGTCACCGCCAAGGACGCGGAGATCGACAAGGTCGTCGGGCTCGAGCTGGGCGCGGATGACTACGTCACCAAGCCGTACTCCTCCCGCGAGCTGGTCGCCCGGATCCGTGCCGTGCTCCGACGAGGCCAGGAACCCGGCGCAGGCGGCGCCGAACCCGCCGCCCTCGAGGCCGGCCCGGTGCGGATGGACCTCGACCGTCACGAGGTCACCGTGGCCGGCCACGAGGTCTCGCTTCCCCTCAAGGAGTACGAGCTGCTGGAGATGTTCCTGCGCAACCCGACCCGAGTCCTGACCCGGCAGCAGCTGATCGACCGGGTGTGGGGGGCCGACTACATCGGTGACACCAAGACCCTCGACGTGCACGTGAAGCGGCTTCGGGCCAAGATCGAGCCCGACCCAGCGACCCCTCAGCTGATCACCACCGTCCGCGGGGTCGGCTACCGGATGAAGACCTGACCCACCGCTCTCCCGCGGCAGGAGGGCGCAAGCCGCCTCCCTGCTGGAGCCGCTCAGATGACCCGCATGGCACTGGCGTGTGCGATGCCCATACAAGCGGTTGCAGGTGAGCCCGATCGAGCCGGCGTCGCCTGCGTGAACAACAGGTGAACAGTCTCAGAAGCCCTGGTGAACCTTGCTCGTCAGCCTGTTCTCAACCCGACTTTGTCGTATCGGACCACCTAGCATCTGGTTGACCCGCCCCGGCCAACACCCGGTCCGGGGCGATTCCGTGCCTGCTTCCGAGCCTGGCTACCCCGTACCTGTAGGAGCTGCCGTGGCCCTGCGCCTGCGTCCCCGCGAGAGCGAGTTCTACGACCTGTTCACACGTCAAGCCGAGCAGCTCGTGCTCGGCGCCCGGCTGCTCACCGAGGCCGTCGGTGCCACCGACCGAACCGAGGTCGCGCGACGGATGCGCGACGCCGAGCACGCCGCCGACGAGACCACTCATCAGGTGATCCGCCAGGTCAACACCACCTTCGTCACGCCTTTCGACCGAGAAGACATCTATGCCCTGGCCTCACGCCTCGACGACATCATGGACTTCATGGAGGAGGCGGTCGACCTGCTTGTCCTCTACGAGATCGACCGGCTGCCGCCCGGCGTGCAGGAGCAGGTGGACGTGCTGCAGCAGTGCGCGACACTGACCGCTGACGCGATGCCACGGCTACGCACGATGACGGACCTCTCGGAATACTGGATCGAGGTGAACCGGCTGGAGAACACCGCAGATCGGTCCTACCGCCGCATCCTGGCGACCCTCTTCGGCGGCGGCTACGACGCTCTGGAGGTGCTGAAGGCCAAGGACGTCGTCGACTCCCTGGAGGCGGCCGCGGACGCGTTCGAGTCGGTGGCCAACATCGTCGAGCAGATTGCCGTGAAGGAGTCCTGAGTGACCCTCGGGATCATCATCGCCCTCATCGTGGTGGCGGTGGCCTTCGACTACACCAACGGCTTCCACGACGCCGCCAACGCGATCGCCACCTCGGTCTCCACCCGGGCGCTCACCCCCCGAGTCGCGCTGGCCATGGCCGCGGTGATGAACTTCGTCGGCGCATTCCTCGGGCAGAAGGTCGCCAGCACCGTCAGCGACGTGATCGTGCCCGGCGGCTCGAAGAGCCACGGCCTCGTCGTCGTCATCGCAGCTCTGGTCGGAGCAATCGTGTGGAACCTGATCACCTGGTACTACGGGCTGCCATCTTCCTCCTCCCACGCCCTCATCGGCGGCCTCGTCGGAGCCGCGCTGGTCTCCGGCAGCCTGGTGCACTGGAACGTCGTGGTCGACAAGGTCGTGGTTCCGATGATCGTCTCCCCCCTGGTGGGCTTCGCATTGGCCTTCCTGGTGATGCTGGCCATCATGTGGCTCTGGCGCCGTCGCCATCCGGGCCCGACGAACCGTGGCTTCCGGCTCGCCCAAACCGTCTCCGCGGCCGCGATGGCACTCGGACACGGGCTACAAGACGCACAGAAGACCATGGGCGTCATCTTCTTGGCACTGGTCACCGGCGGGTTCGTCGCCCCCGACTCCTCGCTGCCCTGGTGGGTGATCGTGCTGGCCGCGTCAGCCATCTCGGCCGGCACGTGGTCGGGCGGCTGGCGGATCATGCGGACCCTCGGGCGCCGGATCATCCACCTGGACCCGGCGCGAGGATTCTCCGCCGAGGTGGTCGCCTCCTCCGTCCTCTACACCACCGCCTACCTCTACCAGGCGCCAGTTTCGACCACGCACATCATCACCAGCTCTGTCATGGGTGCCGGCGCCACCAAGAGATTCTCAGCAGTGCGCTGGGGCGTGGCCCGATCGATCGTCGTCGCGTGGGTAGTCACCCTCCCCGCAGCCGGGTGCGCGGCTGCTGCCAGCTACTACCTGCTCAAGTCGGTCCTCCGACTACCCTGACCACAAGCTGAAGGGCGCGGTCCAGGAGTTTCGATGGGCGTCTCGGCGGTTGCATCGACCAACCCCCCTATCGCCTGCGCACGTTCACCGCGGATCCAATGCTCATTCCACCTTCGGCTCCAGTACTCCTCTGCCATGGAGAAAGTCCCCGACTTCCTCGCGCTCCCGGCGACGCAGCAACCCCTCCTCAGCAGCCTCCATCGCGTTGCGTCTGGCGGTTTCCTGGCTGAACAGCCACCGCAGAATGCGTGCCGGCATATGGCTCTCCTCACTCCAGGTTCGGGGACGGCTCCAGGTCAGCCACGCAGCCGCCGGACCTCGCCGGGATGGCCGCCCACCGACCCGCAGGTGCGTGACGGTGCGGGCGGCGGGGTGGCCTGTGTGCCGAGGCCTTGTGTCCATTCCCGGATGGGAAGTCGGGGGCGATCCGGCAACACGGCGGCTGACACCCGATCGACGTTAGGCACGCACGGTTGCGGTGCTGTGACAGTCAGATGAACGACGGAAAAAGCTTGCCTGAGACGTCGGCCACCTACCTGTGCGAACCGAAACGAGCTCGTCGACCGACCCTGTCAGGCCCACCGTGCGTGTCGACCTCGGCGCCGCAATGGCATCGTTAGCCCGAAGAGGGCCTTCAGGCGGCTGAGCCGAACGGTTGGCCTCGTGGGAGGAGGTCCACGTCGCCGGCTGCCCGCGTCCGCCGCCTGGGGACGTCACGCGGAGCGTGGCTAGGGGATCCCTACGTGTGCCGCGTCGCTTGGCGCAAGCGCACTGGATCGTGCCGGCCCCCCCTCGCTCACTGGATCGCATCATGCCCCTGCCGTTGACCCCACGCGCTACAGCGCTCACTTCGGCGCCTCCGGTCGCGGTCGTACGGCCGATCGGGGCTATGGGCCAATGACACGACCAGAGCGTGCGCCACTCCGGCAGGAGCGCGCATCCTAAACCCTAGAGCGCGCGGATTGTGCGGCCGAGTAGCAGACAAGAGTGAGTCCTACGGAGTTCCACCGGAGGCGGTGACCGACAAGCCCATGCCGCAGATCGTGTTCGCCTGCGTCCGCAACGGCGGCCGATCCGTCATCAGCCGCGTCCTGACCGAGCACTATGCCAACGGTCGAGTCACCGCGCTGTCGGCCGGCACACAACCCGGCGAACACATCCACCCCGAGGTCGCCCACGTCCTCGAGGCGCTCGGCCTCGACACCTCCAAGGAACAGCCCAAGCTCCTGACCCGCGACACTATCGCCGCCAGCACAGTCGCCATCACCCTCGGCTGCGGCGAGGAATGCCCCTACGTCCCGGGCGTGACGTACGTCGACTGGCCGGTGGCCGACCCCGCCGGGCAGGACGAG
>Ga0308175_100002608_pt1 | contig 12365 bp, 8 predicted proteins | sample PhyCR1_3_FD_203893 | JGI IMG/M metagenome (GOLD analysis project Ga0308175, IMG submission 203893) | Soil microbial communities from UC Gill Tract Community Farm, Albany, California, United States - DLSLS.C.R1 | ecosystem: Environmental > Terrestrial > Soil > Agricultural land | place: USA... | reverse complement strand
GGAGTGTCCGTCGGAGCGTCGGTCGGAGTGTCGGTCGGAGTGTCGGTCGGAGTGTCGGTCGGGACCCGGGTCGGAGTCGGGCTCCCCGTCCCGCTCGGCGTCGTGCTCGAGACGGTAGGTGTCGGGCTCGTGCTCGGTCGCCCGCTCGCCGAGGGGGTCCCGCCGTGGCCACCACCCGTGCCCGACGTGCCGGCGTCCCGCGCGCCGGAGTGCCCCTGCCCGAATCCGTCGGCCGTCTCGACGTCCGTGCTGCCGTTCCGGGCCGGCGCAGCGTCGAACGGGGGTCGCTGGATCGGCCTCGCCGGCAGCGCCAACGAGTGGAGCGACGCCACGAACCCGGTGTCGCTCACCATCCGGTCCAGGCCGAGTCCGGCGTAGCGCCGCTGGTAGGTGAGCACCAGGTCCCGGTAGGCCGTCGAGTGGTTGTAGGCGAGGATCGCCGAGCCGAGCACCGCGGGGTCGGCGAGGTCGCGCCCGCCGTAGCAGAGGTACGCCGCCGCGGTCGCCGTCGCGTCGTACACGTCCTGCGGGTCGACGACCCCGTCGCCGTCGCCGTCGACGCCGAAGGCCCGCACGGTCGAGGGGAGCAGCTGCATCGCGCCCAGGGCACGGTCCCAGAGCTTGTTGCCGTCCCAGCGGCCGTGGTCGGTGTCCGGGACCGCCGCGAAGCCATTCTTCCCGTCCAGGACGGGTCCGAGGACCGACGTACGGCCCTTGCTGTCCAGCCGCCGCCCGACGAGGGAGCCGGACTCCACCTGCCCGATCGCGGCGAGCAGGCTGACCTGGAGGTGGCAGGAGGGCGCCGAACCTGCCACGGCGGCGCGGTAGGCATTCAGCAGCATGCTCGTCACCCGCGGGTCGACCGCGCCGGTCCGGACGGTGGAGGCGACGTGGACCGCGGGCTCCGCGACGGCCGTGGGGGCGTCCGCCCGCTGCCGCACGATGCGGGTGACGGACGCCGGGAGACGCTCCCGGTCCGCCGCCGACGAGCCCGCCGTTCCCGCGGAGACGACGGACGCGGAGTCTGAACCGTGCGGCGCCGGATGCGACGCCTGCGTCAGGGCGGCGGAGGAGGCAGTGCCGGCGACGACCAGCACCAGGGCGAGCGCGAGGGGCGAACGGTGCCGTCCCGGCCAGTGCCGGACCACATCCCCGAGCCCCATGCGTTCATCCCACACCGTGGCGGGCCGGAAAACCAGACCCGTTCGAGCTGTTCTGCTCCTGGGCGGGCTCCTGCGTGTGCTGCGTGGAGCCGGGACGGTCTGCCGGTAGGCTGACGGCCGCTCGAGCTTCCCCAACGCGCACACACTGTTCGGCACCCGTCGGGAGGGGAACCTTTGTATCTCAAGAGCCTGACGCTTCGCGGCTTCAAGTCGTTCGCGTCGGCGACGACCCTGCAGCTCGAGCCCGGGATCACCTGCATCGTCGGGCCCAACGGGTCCGGCAAGTCCAACGTCGTCGACGCCCTCGCCTGGGTGATGGGCGAGCAGGGCGCCAAGTCGCTGCGCGGCGGCAAGATGGAGGACGTCATCTTCGCCGGCACGTCGGGGCCCGGTGGGCGTGCGCCGCTGGGGCGGGCCGAGGTCGCGCTGACGATCGACAACACCGACGGCGCACTGCCGATCGAGTACTCCGAGGTCACGATCAGCCGGACGATGTTCCGCAACGGGGGCTCGGACTACGCCATCAACGGCTCGGCCTGCCGGCTGCTCGACGTCCAGGAGCTGCTCTCAGACTCCGGCATCGGCCGGGAGATGCACGTCATCGTCGGCCAGGGGCAGCTCGACTCCATCCTGCACGCCACGCCCGAGGACAGGCGTGGCTTCGTCGAGGAGGCCGCCGGGGTCCTCAAGCACCGCAAGCGCAAGGAGAAGGCGCTGCGGAAGCTGGAGTCCACCGAAGGCAACCTGACCCGGCTGCAGGACCTGCTCACCGAGATCCGGCGCCAGCTCAAGCCGCTGGGCAGGCAGGCGGAGGTCGCCCGCAAGGCCGCGGTGGTGCAGGCCGACGTGCGCGACGCCCGGGCACGGCTGCTCGCCGACGACCTCGTGACGGCGCGTACGGCGCTGGAGCAGGAGCTCGCCGACGAGAGCGTGCTGCTCGGCCGACGCGCGGAGGTCGAGGCCGCGATCGAGCGGGCCGGGGCGAGCGAGTCGCGCCTGGAAGCCGCGTTGCGCGAGGACCTGCCCGCCCTGGTGGCTGCGCAGGAGAGCTGGTTCGCGCTGTCCGGTCTGCGCGAGCGGCTGCGCGGCACCGCCGGGCTGTCGGCCGAGCGGATGCGCAACGCCCAGGACGCCCACGAGTCGCAGGTCGGCGCCGGGCGCTCCGGCCGGGATCCTGACGAGCTGCTCGCCGAGGCGGAGCAGGTGCGCGCCCGCGAGCAGGAGATCGACGCGGAGGTGAGCCGCGACCGGACCGCCCTCGAGGAGGCGGTGAGCCGGCGGCAGGCGGCCGAGCAGGCGCACGCCGAGGAGGACCGCCGAGTCGCTGGGCTGTTGCGTGCGGCCGCCGACCGGCGCGAGGGCCTGGCCCGGTTGCGCGGCCAGGTCAACGCGCTGCGCAGCCGCGCGGCAGCCGCCGACGAGGAGGTCGGACGGCTCGCCGCGGCGCAGCAGGAGGCGGCCGCCCGGGCGGACCGCGCCCAGCGGGACTTCACCTCGCTGGAGTCCACCGTGGCCGGCCTGGACGCCGGCGAGGAGGGGCTCGACGCCGAGCACGAGGCTGCCGCCGGGGTGCTCGCGGACGTGGAGGAGCGGCTGGTCAAGACCCGTGAGGAGGCCCAGCTGGCCGACCGGGAGCGGACGGCGCTGGCCGCCCGGCGGGAGGCCCTCGAGCTGGGCCTGAGCCGCAAGGACGGAGCGGGCGCCCTGCTCGCCGCCGGCGACGCCGTCTCCGGGCTGCTCGGGTCCGTGGCCGCGCTCGTCACCGTGCGCCCGGGCTACGAGACGGCGGTCGCGGCCGCCCTCGGTTCGGCCGCCGACGCCGTTGCGATGGCCGGCCCCGAGCAGGCTCTCGGCGCCATCGAACTCCTGAAGCGGGACGACCTCGGCCGTGCCGAGCTGCTCCTGGCCGGCGCCGAGGACGACCGTGACGCCGCCGGCCCGCGCAGCCTGCCCGACGGGGCCACCGCCGCAAACGACGTGGTCGAGTGTCGCGACGACCTGCGTCCTGCGCTTGGGCGGCTGCTGCGGGACGTGGTCGTCGTCGACGACCTCGATGCCGCGCGGAGGCTGCTCGGCGACGCCCCCGACCTCGTCGCTGTGACCCGCGTCGGGGACCTGCTCGGCGCGCACCTCGCGTCCGGCGGATCCTCGTCGCAACCGAGCCTGCTCGAGGTGCAGGCCGCCGTCGACGACGCGACGGAGAAGCTCGGCGAGGCGACCCGGTCGTGCGAGCGGCTGGCCTTCGACCTCACCCGGCTCGAGGAGGAGCGGTTCCAGGCGCAACGGCGCGTCGACGTCGCCCTCGCCAAGCTGCACGAGTCGGACGCGACGCTGGCCGCCGTCGCCGAGGAGCTCGGACAGCTGGGCTCCCTCACCCGCGCCGCCCGCGCCGAGGCGCAGCGCGTCGCCACCGCCATCGAGGCCGCGGAGCAGGCACGCGACCGGGACCTCGCCGGGCTGGCCGAGCTCGAGGAACGACTCGCCGCTGCGGAAGCGGCTCCCGAGGAGGAGCCGGAGACCGCGGATCGCGAACGGCTCGCCGAGGAGGCCCGGGCCGCCCGGCAGGCCGAGACCGACGGCCGGCTGGCGCTGCGCACCGCCGAGGAGCGGGCGCGGGCGCTGGCCGGACGTGCCGACGCGTTGCTGGCCGAGGCGCAGGCGGAGCGGGCCGCTCGCCGGCGGGCCGCCGAGCGGCGCGAGCGGCTGCTGCGTGAGGGCCGCGCGGCCGAGGCGGTGAGCCGCGGGGTGGCGGTCGTCCTCGACCGCCTCGAGGCCTCCGTCCGGCTGGCCGAGCAGCAGCGAGCGTCCGTGGAGCAGCAGCGTCGCGGGCGCGAGGAGGAGCTGATGGCGGCCCGGGCGACCCTGCGGGACCTGGCCCGAGAGCACGACGAGCTGGTCAACACGGTGCATCGCGACGAGATGGCCCGCACCCAGCAGCGGATGCGCATCGAGCAGCTCGAGGAGCGGGCGCTCGAGGAGCTCGGCCTGGAGGTGGACGCGCTCGTCGAGGAGTACGGCCCGCACCGTCCGGTGCCCGTCCTGACGCCGGCGCACGAGGGCCGCGACCAGGAGGTCGACCAGGAGGGCGACCGGGAGGCGGGGCCCGCCGAGGCCTCCCAGTCGGTGCCGTTCGTGCGCGAGGAGCAGCAGAAGCGGCTGCGGTCCGCCGAGCGGGCGCTCGCCGTGCTGGGCAAGGTCAACCCGCTGGCCTTGGAGGAGTTCTCCGCCCTCGAGGAGCGGCACCAGTTCCTCGGCGAGCAGCTCGAGGACCTGCGCCGCACCCGCCGCGACCTGCTGGACATCGTCCGCGAGGTGGACGAGCGGGTCCAGCAGGTCTTCGCGGAGGCCTGGACCGACGTGAGCTCGGCCTTCGAGGACGTGTTCCGTCGGCTGTTCCCGGGCGGCGAGGGCCGGCTGGTGCTGACCGATCCGTCCGACATGCTGGCCACGGGCATCGAGGTCGAGGCGCGACCGCCCGGCAAGAAGGTCAAGCGGCTCTCGCTGCTCTCCGGCGGTGAGCGGTCACTGGTCGCCGTGGCGTTCCTGGTGGCGCTGTTCAAGGCCCGTCCGTCGCCGTTCTACATCCTCGACGAGGTGGAGGCTGCGCTCGACGACACCAACCTCGGCCGGCTGCTGGAGATCTACGAGGAGCTGCGCGAGAACAGCCAGCTGCTGGTGATCACGCACCAGAAGCGGACCATGGAGGTCGGGGACGCGCTGTACGGCGTGAGCATGCGCAACGACGGGGTGTCGGCGGTGATCAGCCAGCGGCTGCGGGAGGCCGAGCCGGCGTGAGCGAACAGCGGCCGCCGCGGCCCACCCGCGACGACTACGTCGTCTGGCGCCGGGCGACGACCCGGTGGGCCGACGACGACGTCTACGGGCACATGAACAACGCCACCTACTACGAGCTGTTCGACACCGCGGTCAACGCGCACCTGTTCGAGGCGACCGGTGTGAACATCCGCCGCCTGCCGGCGATCGGCGTGGTCGCCGAGACGTCCTGCCGGTACTTCGCCGAGATCGGCTTCCCCGAGCCGGTCGACATCGGGCTGGTCGTCGAGCGGGTGGGCACCTCCTCGGTCGTCTACCGCATCGGGCTGTTCCAGGGCGACGGCGACCAGGCTGCCGCCGAGGGGCGGTTCGTGCACGTGTACGTCGAGAACGTGCCCGACACGGAGAGGACGCCCCGTTCCCGGGCCGTCCGGCCGCTGCCGGAGGAGGTCCGGTCGGTGGTGAGGTCGCTCACACCACCCGGTTGACTCGGCCGCGCGAGGTTTCCCGGGGTGACCGGCCGGGGATGGTGCCTCCGTGGTCGCCATCCTGTTCGCCATGCTCGGCATCGTCGTGCTCGCCGGTCTCGTCGTGCTGTACGTCGCGTACCCGCACCGGGGGGAGTCGGTGCCGAACGCCCCCTGGCTGGGCGAGGCGATGCGCAAGGGGGTCAACCGGCTCCCCACCGTCGACAACCAGCGCGAGAACCAGCGCAACGAGCAGCGCAACGACCAGCGCAGCCGGCGCGAGCGCGTGGACCAGCACCGCTGATCCGGGACCGGCCGCGCGGTTCCCGGCCCGTGGGTGTGCTTGGTCGCTGTGATGGGATAGCCGCGTGCTTCACGAGTACCTTGCGCTGATCATCGGCATCGCCGTCCTCGCGGTCGTCGTCGCCGCCGGCTTGGTGGGTTCGGCGTTCCGCGGCCGGGGGACGCGCCGGTCCTCGACGCTGGAGAGCCCGGAGGCGCCGACCGAGCCCAGGGTCGGCGACGACGCCGAGACCCCGCGAGACAGCCCCACGCGGACCGTCGAGGACACCGACCTGCCGACGCTCCCGCCGCTGCAGCAGGCCGAGACCCCGACGCTGGAGAAGCCGGAGTCCGCTGCCGGGCGGCTCGTCCGGCTGCGCCAGCGGCTCGCCCGGTCGCAGAGCCCGTTGGGCCGCGGCCTGCTCGCGCTGCTGTCGCGTGACGTCGTCGACGAGGACACCTGGGAGGAGATCGAGGACACCCTGATCACCGCCGACGTCGGGGTGACACCGACCCAGGAGCTGGTCGCCCGGCTGCGCACCCGGGTCAAGGTGCAGGGCAGCAGCTCGGCCTCGATCAAGGACATCCTGCGCGAGGAGCTGGTCACGCTCGTCGACCCGACCCTCGACCGGTCGCTCTCGGTGAGCAGGCAGAACGGCAAGCCCGCCGTCGTGATGATGGTCGGCGTCAACGGCACCGGGAAGACCACCACCGTCGGGAAGCTGGCCCGGGTCCTGGTGGCCGAGGACAAGCAGGTCGTGCTGGGCGCGGCGGACACCTTCCGCGCCGCGGCGGCCGAGCAGCTGGCCACCTGGGGTGAGCGGGTGGGCGTGCCCGCCGTACGCGGGCCGGAGGGCAGCGACCCGGCCAGCGTCGCGTTCGAGGCGGTCAAGACCGGCGTCGAGCAGGAGGCGGACGTCGTGGTCGTCGACACCGCCGGCAGGCTGCAGAACAAGGCCGGCCTGATGGACGAGCTCGGCAAGGTCAAGCGGGTGCTGGAGAAGCAGACCCCCGTCACGGAGGTGCTCCTGGTCCTGGACGCCACGACCGGGCAGAACGGCCTGCAGCAGGCGCGGGTCTTCCGCGACGTCGTCGACGTGACCGGCATCGTGCTCACCAAGCTCGACGGCTCCGCCAAGGGCGGCATCGTGATCGCTGTGCAGCGCGAGCTCGACGTCCCGGTGAAGCTCGTCGGCATCGGGGAGGGCGCCGACGACCTGGCCCCCTTCGACCCGGAGGCGTTCGTCGACGCCCTGCTGGGGCAGGTCTGAGCTCTCCCGGACACGCCGTCTGAGCTGACTGAACCACTGCGCCACCTCGTTGACGCGGTCGCGACGGCCCGGCTTGGATGCCGACATGGCGTTCGCCGCACCTGCCGAGCACTACGACCGGTTCATGGGGCGCTACCTGCCGACCCTGGCCGTCGAGCTGGTCCGCGCGGCCGGTGTGGAACCGGGGATGAGCGTGGTCGACGTCGGCTGCGGGCCCGGCGGGCTGACCCGCGAGCTCGCAGCGCGCGTCGGGGCGGACAACGTCGCCGCGATCGACCCCGCGCCCCAGTTCGTGGCCGCCTGCCTCTCGCGCAACCCGGGCGCCGACGTCCGTGAAGGGGTCGCCGAGCAGCTGCCGTGGACGGACGCGCGGTTCGACGCGGCGCTGTCGTCGCTGGTGATCGGGTTCATGAAGGATCCCGACCAGGGCATCCGCGAGATGACGAGGGTCTGCCGGCCCGGCGGCACGGTGACCATGTGCATGTGGGACGTGGCGACCGGCGGCATGACGATGCTTCGGACGTTCTGGGAGGCGGTGCGGTCGGTCGACCCGACCGTCGTGGGGGAGCGGGGGATGGTCGGCAGCAGTGAGGGCGACATCGCCCGGCGGTTCCGGGCGGCCGGGCTGGACGACGTCGTCGACGGCTCGCTCACCGCTCACGCCGGCTACGCGGGCTTCGAGGACTTCTGGGAGCCGTTCGAGCTGGCCGTCGGACCCGCCGGTGCGTACCTCGCGTCGCTCCCCGAGCAGCAGCGGACCCAGGTGCGGGACGCCTGCCGCGACCTGGTGCCGTCCGGACCGTTCACGCTCGAGGCCCGTGCCTGGTACGCCCACGGCGTCATCCCCTCGTAACACCGGGTCGCCAACCGTCACCTTCCCGCAACACCAGAAGCCGCGACCCGAAACGTGGTCCGCCCACAGTGTCGGGATGAACACCGGAGACACCGCCTGGGTGCTGGCCTCCGCGGCCCTCGTGCTCCTGATGACACCGGGCCTCGCCCTGTTCTACGGCGGCATGGTCCGGGCCAAGAGCGTGCTGAACATGATGATGATGAGCTTCGGGGCGCTCGCACTGATCAGCGTCCTGTGGGTCGTCTACGGCTACTCCGAGGCGTTCGGGAACGACGTCGGGGGCGGGCTGGTCGGGAACCCGTTCGAGTTCTTCGGGCTCTCGCACCTGCTCGGCACCACGGGCGCCGACGGCGGGTACGCCGCCACGCACCTGGTCGGGACGGTCCCGGCCGCGGCGTTCGTGGCCTTCCAGGCGGTCTTCGCGATCATCACCGTCGCGCTGATCTCGGGTGCCATCGCCGACCGCGCCAGGTTCGGCGCCTGGCTGGTGTTCGCTGGCGTGTGGGCGACGCTCGTGTACTTCCCGGTGGCGCACTGGGTGTTCGCGTTCGACGGCGCCCAGTCCGCGACGGGCGGCTGGATCGCCAACCGCCTGCGGGCCGTCGACTTCGCCGGCGGCACGGCGGTCCACGTCAACGCCGGCGCCGCGGGCCTGGCGCTCGCCCTGGTCCTGGGCCGGCGGGTCGGGTGGCGGCGCGACCCGATGCGACCGCACAACCTGCCCCTGGTGATGATCGGCGCGGGCCTGCTGTGGTTCGGCTGGTTCGGGTTCAACGCCGGGTCCGCGCTGTCGGCCAACGGCCAGGCGGCCGAGGTGTGGGTGACCACGATGGTCGCCACCGGAGCGGCGGCGCTGGGCTGGTTGCTCGTCGAGCGGGTGCGCGACGGGCACCCCACCTCGCTCGGCGCAGCCTCGGGCGTCGTGGCCGGCCTGGTCGCGATCACCCCGTCGTGCTCGTCGGTGACGCCGATGGGGGCCATCGCGGTCGGCGCCCTCTCGGGCGTGCTCTGCGCGCTGGCCGTCGGGTTGAAGGTCCGGCTCGGCTTCGACGACTCCCTCGACGTCGTCGGTGTGCACATGGTCGGCGGCCTGTGGGGCACGATCGCGGTCGGGCTGTTCGCCTCCGCCGCCGGCAGCGCGGGGGTCGACGGGCTCTTCTACGGCGGCGGCCTTCACCAGCTGTGGCGCCAGGTCGCCGGCGCGGTGGCCGTGCTGCTTTTCAGCTTCGTGGTGTCCTACGTCGTCGGGCTCGCGATCGAGAGGACGATCGGCTTCCGCCTCTCCGAGGAGGACGAGCTCGAGGGCATCGACGGCGTCGAGCACGCCGAGTCCGCCTACGACTTCTCCACGGCCGGCGGCCGCGGTCACAGCCCGTCCGCGGCGGCTCACACGGGCGGTCCGGGGACGGCCGCCGCCGAACCGGTCCCCGAGGCGGCCGGGGTGGGCGCATGAAGCTGGTCACCGCGGTGGTCAAGCCGCACAGGTGGGACGAGGTGCGCGAGGCCCTGGACACGTTCGGGGTGACCGGGATGACGGTCAGCGAGGTCAACGGGTACGGCCGGCAGAAGGGCCACACGGAGGTGTACCGCGGCGCGGAGTACGACGTGGCGCTCGTGCCCAAGATCCGGATCGAGATCGTCGTCGACTCCGCCGACGCCGACGACGTGGTGGGCATCATCGTGAAGGCCGCCCAGACCGGCCGCATCGGCGACGGCAAGGTCTGGGTGCAACCGGTCGAGTCCGTCGTACGCGTGCGGACCGGGGAGCGCGACGAGGCCGCCCTCTGACGAGGCAGGAACGCGCACGGCGTACGGCGGATGCGGACACGCTGTGCCGGGAAGCGCTGGTCGCCGCCCTCGACGGAGGCGACGCGACCGGGCTCGCCCTGGTGGCCGTGGGCGGGTTCGGCCGCGGTGAGCTCGCGCCGTACAGCGACCTCGACGTCGTCCTGGTGCACGACGACGACAACGGTGGCGTGGACGGGGTGGCGGGCCGGGTGTGGTACCCGCTGTGGGACTCCGGACTGGTCGTGGACCACTCGGTGCGCGCCCTGTCGCAGGCCACCGCGGCCGCTCGGCGAGACCCCCGGGTGGCCCTCGGCCTGCTCGATGCCCGCCACGTGGCAGGAGACCCCTCGGTCACGCTGCGGCTGCGGGCCGACCTGCTGGCGCACTGGCGCCGCTCTGCCCGTCAGCAGCTTCCGGCCCTGCGGGAGCTCACCCGCGAGCGCGGCGTCCGGCTCGGGGAGCTCGCGCACGCGGCGGTGCCGGACCTCAAGGAATCGGCGGGCGGCCTGCGCGACGCCACGGTGCTCAAGGCGCTGGTCGCGACCTGGCTGGTGGACGTGCCGCACGTCGACCTCGAGCGGAGCAGGCTTGCCCTGCTGGACGTGCGGGACGCCCTGCACGAGGTCACCGGCCGTTCCACCGACCGCGTCGCGCCCGAGCTGTGGCCGGACCTGGCCGAGCGGCTGTCCCTGCCCGACGCCGACGCGGCCCAGTGGCACGTCCGCGCGATCGGGCGGCGGCTCACGCACCTGTCCCGGCTGACCTGGCGCCGGGTGGAGGCAGTGCTCGCCGGCCCCATCGGCCCGCGCCGGGTTCCGGAGCTCGAGCGCGTCGCGGACGGGATCGCCGTGTCCCGTGGGGAGGTCGCCCTGGACCGCGGGGCCAGGCCGTCGCGGGAGCCGCTGCTGCTGCTCCGTGCCGCCGCGGAGGCCGCCGAGCGCTGCCTCGCGCTGGCGCCCGCGACCGCCGCGCGGCTCGTGCGGGAGGGTGCTCCGGTGCCGGAGCCCTGGGCACCGGAGGCGCGTCAGCTGCTTACCAGGCTGCTCGCCGCCGGTCCCGGACTGCTGCCGGTGTGGGAGACGCTCGACGAGACCGGCGCCCTGGACACCGTGCTGCCCGAGTGGGAGCGGGTCCGGCTGCTCCCGCACGCCTCGGTGGTGCACCGGTTCACCGTCGACCGGCATCTCGTCGAGACCTGCATCGAGGCGTCCCGGCTGACCCGCACGGTGCCGCGGGTCGACGTGCTCATGGTCTCGGCGCTGCTGCACGACCTCGGCAAGGGCAGCGACCCTCACCAACCCGCCGACCACTCGGTCGCCGGGGAGCCACTGGCCGGGTCGGTGGCCGCCAGGATGGGCTTCTCCGACCGCGAGCAGTCCCTCGTCCGGCGCCTGGTGCGCCGCCACCTGTTGCTGCCGGAGGTGGCCACCGCGCGGGACCTCGACGACCCGGCGACGATCTCCCACGTCGCCGATCGGGTCGGGGACGTGGAGACCCTGGACCTGCTCGAGGTGCTCACCGAGGCCGACGCGCGGGCCACCGCCTCGCAGGCGTGGTCCTCGTGGCGGGCCCGCCTGGTCGCCGACCTCGCCGGTCGGGTCCGGCGGGCTCTCCGGGACGCGGCTACCCTGGACGGCTGAGCCGCCCGGCCCCACCACCACCCGACCTGCGAGGACTGGCACCTGTGTTTGCGACGCTCTCCGACCGCCTGGCCGCGACCTTCAAGAACCTGCGCGGCAAGGGACGGCTGTCGGACGCCGACATCGACGCGACGGCGCGGGAGATCCGCATCGCGCTCCTGGAGGCGGACGTCGCGCTCTCCGTCGTCCGGCAGTTCGTCGGTGCGGTCAAGGAGCGCGCCCGCGGCTCGGAGGTCAGCCAGGCCCTCAACCCGGCCCAGCAGATCATCAAGATCGTCGACGAGGAGCTCGTGGCGATCCTGGGCGGGGAGACCCGACGGCTGCGGTTCGCCAAGAACCCGCCCACGGTGATCATGCTCGCCGGTCTGCAGGGGTCCGGGAAGACGACGCTGGCGGCGAAGCTCGCCCTGTGGCTGAAGGACCAGGGCAACAGCCCGCTGCTGGTCGCCGCGGACCTCCAACGACCCAACGCGGTCACCCAGCTGCAGGTCAACGGGGAGCGGGCCGGCGTGAAGGTCTTCGCCCCCGAGCCCGGCAACGGCGTCGGTGACCCGGTGACGGTCGCTCGCGCGGGCGTCGAGGAGGCGCGGCGCACCCTGCACGACGTGGTGATCGTCGACACCGCCGGCCGCCTCGGCGTGGACGCCGAGATGATGGAGCAGGCCGCCGACATCCGCGACGCCGTGTCGCCGGACGAGATCCTTTTCGTCGTCGACGCGATGGTCGGCCAGGACGCGGTGAACACCGCGCAGGCGTTCCTCGACGGGGTCGGCTACGACGGCGTCGTCCTGACCAAGCTCGACGGCGACGCGCGAGGCGGGGCGGCCCTCTCCATCGCGTCCGTCACCGGCAAGCCGGTGATGTTCGCCTCCGCCGGGGAGAAGCTCACCGACTTCGACCTGTTCCACCCCGACCGGATGGCCTCCCGCATCCTCGACATGGGCGACATGCTCACCCTGATCGAGCAGGCCGAGCGGACCTTCGACGCCGAGCAGGCGGCGCAGGCGGCCGCGAAGCTCACCGGTCAGGGCGGCGACTTCACCCTCGAGGACTTCCTGCAGCAGATGCAGCAGCTGCGCAAGATGGGCTCGCTGTCGAAGATCATGGGGATGCTGCCCGGGATGGGC
>Ga0308175_100002607_pt1 | contig 12366 bp, 11 predicted proteins | sample PhyCR1_3_FD_203893 | JGI IMG/M metagenome (GOLD analysis project Ga0308175, IMG submission 203893) | Soil microbial communities from UC Gill Tract Community Farm, Albany, California, United States - DLSLS.C.R1 | ecosystem: Environmental > Terrestrial > Soil > Agricultural land | place: USA... | reverse complement strand
TGTACTTGGAACACATCAGAGAGGGCCGCGTCAAAGTTCTGACCCCACTTGGTCCGGGGAGTCTTATCCGAGCTGGCGTCCACCAGCTCGGCGGTAACGCGCACTCGATCCGGCTGTCCTGGCGCCTTGTTCCAACGAACCGTCGCCGTGAGCAGATAATCCGCACCCAGCTCTCGCGCGATCTGTCTCGGAGGCTTGGTTGTCGCGCGGTAGTCTGTCGAGCTGCCCCGGGCGATCACGTCCAAGTTGGCGATGTGGGAAAGCTTGGTGCGCACTTCGTCGGTCACACCGTCAGCGAAGTACGCGTCAGCCGAATCGCCGACACTCTCGAACGGGATCACTGCGATAACCTTCGTCCCAGCAGGCGTGTCACCCCAGCCGTGGCTTTGGCGCCAGGCGAACAGCACGCCTAGTCCGATCAGAAAGCCCAGCAGGAGCGCAGTCGTGACGACGGGCACACGTCGCCTTGGCCCTACGCTGTTGGAGGTCGAGCCTCTGCCGCTCGGTACCAACACCGTGGCCACGTTCCCGGTCACCGACGGGCTAGCAATGCCTTCATGAAGGGCGCGGGCCAGGTCTTCCGCATTGGGAAATCGGTCCGCGGGGGACTTGGCAAGGGCTGTCGCGACTACGTGCTCGAGTCTGTCGCTTACGGTTTCCCGCAGGATACGGACGTGCGGCACCGGCTCGAGGAGGCGCTTGGCCATTATCGCCTGCACGGTCGGGCCGCTGAATGGTGGCTCCCCGGCCAACATCTCGTAGAGGACGCAGCCGAGAGCATAGACGTCAGTACGCCCGTCGATGTGGCCACCGGTCGCCTGCTCCGGGCTCATATACGCCGGCGTGCCGACTGCCATGCCCGTCTCGGTAAGCGGGTTCTCTCCCGGTGCGGTCACAGCCTTTGCCACGCCGAAGTCGGCGATCAGGGCCTGGCCTTCAGAAAGAAGAATGTTCTCGGGCTTGAGGTCGCGGTGGATGACGCCCTCACGGTGCGCGCACGCGAGCGCCAGGGCTACCTGTCTGGTGAGATCAACAGCCATCTCAATCGGGAGTTGATTCTCGCGGAGTAGCCGAGCCCGAAGCGATTCTCCGAGCACGAACGGCATCGTGTACCACAATTGGCCTGCTGATTCACCAGAGTCCAACACGGTAAGGATATGGGGATGTTGCAGGCGAGCTGCCGTTCGAATCTCACGTTCGAATCTCTCGGGACCCAGGGTCGCCGCCAGCTCTGGATGCAACACCTTGAGCGCGACCGGTCGGTCGTGTTTGAGGTCGTGCGCGAGGTATACAGTGGCCATGCCGCCGCGGCCCAGCTCGCGTTTGAGCTGGTAGCGGCCTGCTAGGCCCTGTTCAAGCCCATCTGGAAGGCCCACGGGAGGCCCTTGGTAGGGATGTTGTAAGCTTACAGGCCAGCATGCATCCGGACTAGGCCTCCCTCCGAACGGCAGGATAGCCGAATCCGGTTGGCCGCACCGGGTGCGCGGAAGTTGGGTTGTGTGTGTGGAAGGGTCTGTCGCATCGCTGAGTGCAGTACCCGGCCCGGTAGAATAGGGCTGAGAATTTTTTATGGACGCGGTCATGGCGCCATTGTAGGAGGGGGGACCACTCGAACTTTAACATGCCCCCGCCGCCTCGGGTTGGCGCCTGCCAGCCCGGTCGGGAAACGCCCGTCGTGCAGCACAACGCTGCCGGCGGGCGTTTCGTGCCTACCGGAAGCGCACCATGTCGACCACAGTCAACCAGACCGTTTACGACCGGATCACCGGAAGCATGATTGCCGCCCTGGAGCGAGACGTGGCCCCTTGGGTCCGGCCGTGGGCAGTCACCCTGCCCTACAACGCGGTCAGCCGCCGTTCGTACCGGGGAGTGAACATCCTTGGCTGCTTGGCCCACCAGCTCGAGCGCGGGCACACGTGCTCGGCGTACCTGACCTTCCAGCAGGCCAAGTCACTCGGGGGCTGGGTGCGCCGAGGCGAGCGCGGCGCGCTGCTCGTGCTGTACCGAGAGGCGCCCGTGCCGGTCAAGGATCAGGATTACGATGTCGACGACGGGTGCTGCATCTTCCTAGCCAAGGGGTTTACGGTGTTTAATCTCGAGCAGACCGGCGGGCTGGAGGATTTCCGGGAGCGGCTCGAGGCCGGTCACGCCCGCGAGTTCCAGCTGCTCGAGGAATGCGAACGAATCGTCCAGTCGACCGGGGCGGTGATCCGGGAGCCGGAACCCAGGCGAGCTACAGTCCCGCGTTGGACCGAATCACAATGCCGCCGCGGCTGTGCTTCCGCCGAGCGGAGGATTTCTTCGCGACGCTCTGGCACGAGTGCGTTCACTGGACTGGGGCCAAGCAGCGGCTGAATCGCGATCTGAGCGGTACGTTCGGGAGCCCAAGCTACGCGCAGGAGGAGCTGGTAGCCGAGTTGGGAGCGTGTTTTCTGTCCGGCCAGGTCGGGATGGAGCACATCAGTCGGTCTGCGAGCTACGCCGCGAGCTGGTTGGCGGCCCTGCACGATGACAGGCGGTTTATCCTCGCGGCAGCGAAGATGGCGAGCAGCGCGGCCGCGTATGTCATCGGGGAACCAGACTCGCGCGAGCAGATCGACGCGTAGGCAGTCGGCGATCCATTCCGTCGGGCCAGGGGCCACTGGGGCGCCACGAGAATGGCCGGACATCCACGATATCATCCACGCCTTCGGCGCCGGGGCGACTCAATGCCCCCGTGCTGGCTTGCCGAACACATTTGAACTCAATAGCTTGCGTCCCTCAGGCGTGGTGGCCGAGCGGTTTAAGGCAGCGGTCTTGAAAACCGCCAAGGGGGAAACTCCTTCGTGAGTTCGAATCTCACCCACGCCGCTGACCAACCGCCTGGAGAGCCCGCCCGATGGCAACTACCCTGAGCTCCACCCGTCCCATGATGCTCGGCCCCTACACACACGCCACCCTCCGCATCGGCGCCGGCCTGCTCTACATGGAGCACGGCCTGCAGAAGCTGCTTGGCTGGTTCGGCGGCATCGGCCCGAACCATGGAACGGTGGAGTTGATATCGCAGATGGGACTGGCCGGTGTGATCGAAACCTTCGGCGGGCTCTTGGTCGTGGTGGGCCTGTTCACGCGACCGGTGGCGCTGGTGATGGCGATCGAGATGCTGTGGGCCTTCTTCCAGGCCCACTTCCCGCAGGGCGGGTTTCCGATCGAGAACCGCGGCGAGCTGCCGCTGCTCTACATGCTGGTGTGGCTGTTCTTCGCCGGGAACGGCGCCGGCATCTTCAGCCTGGACGAGCGCCGGACTCGCTGAGCCGCGTCAGCGGCGGCCACAGGGACCGGCCTACGCCTCAGCTCACCCCGCCCGATCCAGCACCCGCGGCCGCTCCGCGAGCTCCGCCTCGAGATCCCCGGTGGATCGCCCGCCGATATACCGCCGGTACCTGACCTCCGCGCTGAGCAGCAGCCAGATCCGGTTCCCGTGGTCCCGCCGGTGGGCCAGGTGCTCCTCCACCAGCCGCTGGACCGCCGCGCCCTCGAGGTAGCCGTCCCGCACCAGCTCGCTCTTGAGCAGCAGCGTCGGCGCCAGCGAGCGCACTTCGTTCTCCATGATGTACATGAGCGGAGACGCGAAGCCCTGCTTCTTCCGCTCCAGCACCTCGCGCGGCAGATACCGCTCGGCCAGCCGCCGCTCCAGGTAGCGAAGCTTGCCCGGTCCCCGCACCTTGAGCGACACCGGGACCCGGGCCATGAACTCCGCCAGGCGCGGATCGAGGTAGGGTGACCGCGCCTCCAGGCTGTACGCCATGGTCGCCCGGTCGGCGATCATGAGCGACTGCCCGGGCAGCCGGGACATGACATCCACGTACATCATCCGATCGGCCGCGTCGCTGGCGTTTCGGGTGTCGTACAGGGCGAGGAGACAGGCTTCCGGCCGCCGGCCCCCGAGCCTGGCCCGGAACCCGGGCGTATAGAGCTCGGCCCGGAGCGCCTCGTTGAACCAGAAGTACTGCATGCTGGCCGCGTAGCGCTCCCCGCCGGTCTTCCGCGCCATCTGGTCCACCCAGCGGAGCTTGTGGGTGAAGCTCTTGAAGGTGAACTGGTCGGGCAGGCGGCCGAGCACGTGATCCGACACCAGATCGCGCACCACGGCCGGCACCTGCCGGTAGGCATCGAGCCAGCGATCGGCCGCGTACCGGTCATAGCCGCCGAACAGCTCGTCGCCGCCGTCGCCGCCCAGCACGACCTTGACCTCACGCGCCGTCATCCGGGCCAGGTGCAACAGGCAGATCGACAGCGGGTCGGCCGGCTCGTCCAGCGCCGCGATGAGCCGCGGCAGGTCGTTCGCCACCGAGGGGGTGACTTCCTCGGCGAAGTGCCGGGTGCCGTACCGTTTCGCCACTGCCGCGGCGGCCGGCAGCTCGTTCAGGTCTCGGTAGGGGATGCCCATGGAGAAGGTGCGAAGCTCTGAGCCGAGCACCTTGGAGGCATAGGAGACGACCAGGGTGGAATCGAGGCCGCCGCTCAGGAAGCTGCCCACCGGCACGTCGCTGGTGAGGTGCAGCGCCACCGTTTCGGCCAGGAGCTGGTCCACCCGCTCGAGCGTCTCCTCCTCCGACCAGGTCCACTTGGGGCCGTAGCTCAGGTCCCAATAACGCTCGGTGCGGACGGCGCCATTCTCCCACACCAGGTAGTGGGCCGGCGGGAGCGCCCGGATGTCCTGGAAGAAGGTGTCCGGCGCCTGCACGAACCGAAGCGTCAGGTACTGGTCCAACGCGAACGGCGAGAGCACGGCCAGGCTGGGATCGGCCGCCAGGAGCGCCTTGATCTCCGAGGCGAACATGAGCCGCCCGTCGCGCACGGTATAGAACAGCGGCTTCTGCCCGAAGTGGTCGCGCGCGATGAACAGCCGGCGCCGACGGCGGTCCCAGATGGCGAACGCGAACATGCCGCGGAGCCGCCGCAGCATCGCTTCGCCTTCATCCTCGTACAGGTGGACCAGCACCTCGGTGTCGGACCGGGTGCGGAACTGGTGCCCCCGCGCCACCAGGTCGCGGTGCAGCTCGGCGAAGTTGTAGATCTCGCCGTTCAGCACCACCTGCAGATTGTCGTCCTCGTTGCCCATCGGCTGGTGCCCGCCGGCCAGGTCGATGATGCTGAGGCGGCGCATGCCCATGCCCAAGCCACCTTCCAGGAAGGTGCCCCAGTCGTCCGGGCCCCGGTGCCGGATGGCGTCGCACATCAGACGGATCTCGCCCTGGGCGACCTCCCCTGCCCCGACGATGCCTACGATGCCACACATCTAGGCGGCCTTCTTCCCCCACGCCACCATCATGTACCCCTCGGAGAACGGAATGAGCCGGTCCAGCAGGGTCCACGCGCGGAGCGCAGGATAGATCGCGGAATACACCTTGTACGCGGTGCCCACTTTGTTGAGGGCCTCGGCCGACATGGGCGCGGTGTCGCCGTGGAAGTCCTGCTCCTGGGTGTCCTTTTCCTTCATCGCCTTCCGGTGGTAGGCGTAGTTGAGCAAATCCTCGAGCGACTCGGTGAAGAGCCGGCAGTAGCTGGTCTGGCCCTGCACCCGGATGCCGTGCCGCTCCATGAGCGCCCGGCCCGCCGCAAGCGGGTAACCGTCGCGCGCGTGCCCGAAGCCCTCGTCGGCCGCGGTAAAGCCGAGCATCTTCTTGAGCGCGAAGCCGGGCCGGCCGTGATCGCCCTTGGGCGCCATGAACAGGAAGTCCCCGCCCGGCTTGAGCACCCGCACCATCTCGGCGAAGAAGGTGTTGTCGTCCTCGATGTGCTCCAGGAAGTTGATCGCCGCCACCAGGTCGAAGCTGGCCGACTTGAACGGCAGCGTGCGCTCATCGGTCTGCAGCACCCGGTCGCCCACCAGCTGGCGCGCCGAGCGGACGTGGTCGCGCTCGAAGTCCGTGCTGGTCCAGGTGCCGCCTCGCTCGCGCAGGAAGTGCGAGGTGAGTCCGGTTCCGCAGCCGACCTCCAGGCACTGCCGGCCCTGGACTGACGGAAGATGGGCCAGCATGGCATCCACGGTCTGCCGCTTCTTCAGCGAGCGGCGGAAGAGCTGGATCTGCCAGGGCTCGGTCAAAACAAGGTCTCCATGTTGCTAGTAGAATAAGCCGGTGCCCGCCGTCGTCCGCCTTAAGCGAGCTCCCCCGCCGCGCGATACGCCTCGTACGTACGCTTGACCCCTTCGGCCAGATCGACCCGCGGCGCCCACCCCAGCAGCCGCCGGGCGCGCGAAGTGTCGAACGCCGAGTCGCTGGTGAAAAAGTCCATCCGCCGCCGATAGATCGGCGGATCGAGCTTGAGCACCTGACACACGTCTTCCACCACGGCGGCGGTAGCGAGCATCGGCGCGAGCGGCAGCCTGAATCCGTACCGCGGGCTTCCGGTGGCCTGACGCACGGCCTCGATCAGCTCGCGCAGAGTGCAGGGCCGCGGACCGGCCACGATCATCCGCTGGTCTACCGCGTCCGGCCGCTCGCACGCCGCGAAGAAGGCGCTGACGACGTCGTCCACGTACACCATGTGGCGGCGCCCCGAGCCGTCGCCGAACAGGGGAAACCGACCCCGGCTCACGCCTTTGAACAGCTTGAGCAGGCGCTGGTCGCGGGGACCGTACACGTCGGCCGGGCGGAGCACCGTGTATTGGACGTTGGCTTGGGCGGCCTGCTCCCGCACCATCCGCTCCGCCGCCACCTTGGTCCGCTCGTAGATGTTGCCGGGGCGGAGCGGCGAGTCTTCACTGGTGACGCCGGGCGCCCTGTGGCCGTAGATCCCGATCGTGCTGCAGTACACGAACCGCTCGACCCGGCCCGACGCCGCCGCGTCCAGCAGGCTTCGCGTGCCGTCGAGGTTGATGGCCTCGAAGAACTCGTCGCTCTTGCCGCCTTCCCGCATCGCCACGGCGAGGTGAAAGACGTGGGTGACGCCGCGCATGGCCCGGGCGCAGAGCTCGGCGTCCGTGATGCTGCCCGGCAGGATCTCCACTCCCTGCGACGCGAGCAGCGCGGCGTTGGCCTTCTCTTCCGGACGGTCGGCCAGGCCCAACACCACGACCTGTGCGCCGCGACGCCGCCCCTCCTCCGCCAGGTGGGAGCCGATGAATCCGGTCCCACCCGTCACCAGCAGCCTCACGCGGCGGCGCTCCGGTAGCGGTCGGCCAGCGCGGCCAGGATCCGCTCGCTGGCGCGGCCGTCGCCGTAGGGGTTCACCGCGTTGGCCATGCGGGCGTAGGCCTCGGGCGAGCTCAGCAGCTCGCTCGCCGCCCTCACGATCCGGTCCCGGTCGGTGCCGACCACCATCGCCGTGCCCGCCGCCACGCCTTCGGGACGCTCGGTGACCTCGCGGAGCACCAGCACGGGCTTGCCGAGCGAGGGCGCCTCCTCCTGCACGCCGCCGCTGTCGGTGAGCACCAGGTCGGCGCGGGCCATGAGGTGAACGAACTCGAGGTAATCGACTGGCGGCACCAGGTGCATCCCCGCGATGTCGCAGAGGAGCTCTTCGACCGTGCGCTTGACTTCGGGGTTGGGATGCACCGGAAGCACGAACTGCAGCTCGGGAAAGCGGCCGGCCAGCTCGCGAATGGCCCCGCAGGTGGATCGGAGCGGCGCGCCGAAGCTCTCCCGCCGGTGGGTGGTGACCAGCACCAGCCGGCGCGACGGATCGAGCTTGGCCAGGGCCGGGGTTCGGAACTGGTAATCGGCCCGGACGGTCTGGAGCAGCGCGTCGATGACTGTGTTGCCGGTGAGGAACACGTCGCCCGCGGGAATGCCCTCGGCCAGGAGGGTGTCGCGCGCGGCCGGCGTGGGCGCAAAGTGCAGCGCCGCGATCCGGGTGGTGAGCACCCGGTTCATCTCCTCGGGGAACGGCTGCCAGCGGTCGCCGGTCCGGAGCCCGGCCTCGACGTGGGCGGTGGGGATGCGCTCGAGGAAGGCGGCAAACGCCGCCGCGAACGTGGTGGTGGTATCGCCCTGGACCAGGATCACGTCGGGGCGCACCCGGCGAAGCAGCGGCGGGAGGCGGTCGAGGATGCCGGCCGCGATGCCGGCAGGCGTCTGCCCGGGCACCATCAGGTCCAGGTCCACGTCCGCCTTCAAGTCGAACACTTCGAGCACCTGGTCGAGCATCGTGCGGTGCTGCGCGGTGACGCAGATCTGGCTCTCGAACCGCGCCGGCGCGGCCCGGAGGGCCCGGACGATCGGTGCCATCTTGATCGCCTCCGGCCGCGTGCCGAAGACGCTGAGGACGCGAATCATCGGTTGGCGTGCGCCGCCTGCAGCCGCTCCGCGAGCGTCTGCATCGTGACGAACCGGAACCCGTGCTCCACCACCCGGGCAAAGACCCGGCGCAGCACCGCCTCGCGCACGCCCTCGTAGCACGGATGCCCGTAGAGGATCACCTGGTCGTGCGTCTCGAGGTGCTCGTCGAGCTGGCGCATGACCTCCGCCTCCGCTGTTTCCCGCGCCCCGTGATACTCGAGGAACGGGATGGTCCGAGGCCCGCACAAGGTCACCGGGATGGTCCAGTGCCGGAGGGTCTGCCCGTTGGCCGTGGCCAGGCTGGGCTCGCCCCCGATGGCGTCGCCGTTGTAGAGGAAGCCGTACCGGTCGAGCATCGTCATGACCCGCTCGTCCGAGTAGAACCCGGGCGACGAGAAGCCGACCGGCTTGCCGAAATGCCTGACGAAGTGGCCGTAGGACTCGTCCACGTCGGCCGCGAGGTCCTCGTCCGGGAGCTGGTGGAACCGTCGGCTCCAGATGACGTGATCCATGCCGCCATGGAGGCCCAGTTCGTGGCCTTCGGCCTGCAGCGCCTGGATCTCGGGCACAAAGTTGAGCCCGACCGGGCGCGAGAGGGCGGTCTCGACGATGAACCGGGGCCAGCCGGTTTTCTTGATGAGGTGGACCGCGTCGCGGTCGGAGAGCTTGGCCTTGGAGCGCGTGATCCCCTTCCCCAGCCATTCGCGGAGGTTGGTGGACCGGCCCAGGTTGACGAAGAAGGTGTTGGGAACGCCGAAGTCGCGGCACACGGCACGGATCCGGGGAAGCCCGTCCGTGATGCACACCCGATGATCGACATCCCAGCGGAACGCGAAGAGCCGATCCGTCACCGGCCCCTCGCCATCACGCCGGCGTAGATCTGCTCGAACTGCTCCGCGGTGCGGTCCCAGTCGAACAGCCGGAGCGCGCGCTCGCGGCCGGCGCGGCCCATCTCGGCCCGACGAGCGGGGTCGGCGAGCAGGCTGCCCATGGCATCGGCCAGCGCACTCGAGTCACCCCGCGGCACGATCAAACCGGTGACGCCGTGCTCCACCACCTCGGGCAGGCCGCCGGCGTCGCTGGCCACGACCGGCGTCTCGCAGCCCATCGCCTCCGCGGCGGGAATGCCGAACCCTTCCTCGAGTGACGGGATCACCGAGATAGCGGCCGCCCGGTAGTACGGCGGGAGCTCGCTGTTGGGCACCCAGCCCAGGAACGTGACGCGCTCGCCGATGCCCAGCGTCTCGGCGAGCTTGATCAGCTCCGGCCGCTCGAACCCGTCGCCGGCCACCACCACGCGAAGCTCCGGGAACCGCGGGGTGAGCTTGGCAGCCGCCTCGATCAGGAACCGGATGCCCTTCCGCGGGAACAGCTGCCGGCACGCGAAAACCATCAGCGGCCCGTACCGGGGGTCGACCGGCTTGCCGCCCGGCGTGGGGCTGAACCGGCGCAGGTCGGTGCCGTTGAACACCAGGTGGATGGATTTATCCGGTGCGCCGGCGCGAAGCGCGTGCTGACGGCAGTCGTCGGTGATGGCCGTGAGCGCGCCGGCATGCCGCAGGGTCCACCGCAGCGGCGGGCGCACGTACCAGCGGGTGGGGAAATCGTAACCCTGCTCGGGGTTTACGTAGACGTCGCCGCCGTGCATGGTGATCACGCTGGGCAGGCCGAGCTTCCGGGCGGCCTGCACCGCGGCTGGTCCGGTCGGGATGGCCCAGTGGGCGTGAATCACGTCGGCGCCGCGGGACCGGGCGGCCGCGATGGTGGACCGGTACTGGGCCTCGAGGTAATGGGCCATGACGGCGATCCGGGCCATCTTGCCGACCAGATTGACCCGGCTCTGCGCCACCCGTCCGTAGGTCAGATCGACCGGCAGCTCCATGGGAAACCGCAGCACGTCCACCCCATCGAACTGCTCGGTGGCGGGGAGTGACGAGTTGCCCGGCGTCACGACCGTCACCGCATGCCCCCGGCGCACCAGGTGACGGTTGATGTCGTGCACGTAGGTGGCCTGGGTGTCGGTCGCGCCCTGGGGGTACCAGTACGTGGGGCAAATGATCCGAAGCGACCTGGACCCGCCACCCGAAGCTGAGCCACCCCGGGTACGCTGGACCTCTACTCCAGCTGTCGTCATCTCGTCTTGACCTCTCAGGTCCATCGGACGGTGCGAAGCCTATGGGAACGTGTCGGAAAGATCAACATTTATGCCACCTTACGCGTTCTTGAACCGTCCGGCACGGCCCACTTTGCGCTCAACCTCGGACCCCGATCTGCCGACAATGCGCAACACCCGTTGCGACCCCACGCCTGGGCCGGCCTGCCCGGAGGACTGACCCCTGACGACCGACGCCGCTCCGAATCTTCACACCGAGTATCCCTTCGCGGCCATGCTCCGATCCGGTGACCGCGACCGTCTCTTGGTGCAACTCATGGCATCGGTGTGGGAGAATATACTCCAACTCCCCGCCCAGAACCGAGATACCCCCGAAGCCGATCCCCCAAGACTACCGACCTGCCGCTGCTCGGCGCGGCGGTCCGGATCACCGGCAAATGGGAGGGTATCGTGGCCCTGACCGCTTCCCGCAGCCTCGCCGCCAAATGCACGGCCATCATGCATCAGCGGCAGCCCGAGGACTTGTCCGAGGAAGAGGTGCGCGACGGGTGGGAAGAGCTGACCAACATGGTGGGCGGCAACCTCAAAGCCCTGGTTCCTCCGGAATCCCGCCTGAGCTTGCCCGAGATCAGGGCGGCCACCGGCTATGGTTGGACCGAACTGGGTCTACTAGTGCTCAACCAGGTGACCTTCGCCTGCCTCGGCCAGCGGATCCGATTGTGCGTGCTGGTGCGGAGCGTTAGCGACCGCTCGCGCTCCCACCCTCGAGCAGGCCCCGGACCTTGGCCGCCAGCGCTTCCTGGGTGAATGGCTTGGCCAGAAACGGTGCGCCGGCCTCGAGCAGGCCCCCCTGGAACACCTCCGACGCGAAGCCCGACATGTACAGGATGGCTTTGTCCGGCCACCGCTCCTCGATCAGGCGGCCCAGCTCGCGCCCGTTCATGCCGGGCATCTTGATGTCGGTCAGGACCAGGTGAACCGGGCCGCTGTGCTCCTCGATGGCCGCCAATGCCTCGCGCCCGTGCCTGGCCTCGATGGCTTGATAGCCGCTCCAGGTGAGCATTCGGACGGCGAGCCGGCGGACCGCTTCCTCATCGTCCACCACGAGCACCGTATATCCACCGACGGGGCGTTCCCCCCGCGATCCATGTCCGGTCAAGCGTCCAGTCCAGGTCGAGTCGGGAGCGGTGCATGGAATTGGAGGCAGAATAGTCGTCGCGGACGGGGTCTCCCGCAAGCTCCCGGCCAGAGTGGGAAACCGGCGTGCTAGAATTGAGCATGGTGGAATCGGCGCAGACGTGGCCCTACCTGCCGACGCTGGCCCGGCTGGCGCTGGCCGTGGGCCTGGGCATGCTGACCGGCATCGAGCGCGAGCGGCGGCGCAAGGAGGCCGGGCTTCGGACATTCGCCTTCGCCGCCCTGCTGGGGGCCGTGGGGGCCCTGCTGGGCGAGCCCTATGCCCTCTTGTCGCTGGGGCTGCTTGGGATCCTGCTGGTGCTGCTCAACGTCGAGACCATCCGGACCGGCGAGGGGGCCGAGATCACCACCTCGGCGGCGTTGCTGGTCACGGGATACGTCGGGGTGCTGGCCGGCCTGGGACATGCGTTCACGGCGACCGCAATCGGCGTCGCGGTGGCGGCGTTGCTCGCCTGGAAGGAGCCGCTTGCGGGGTTCAGCCGCGCCCTCACCGACGCCGAGCTCCGGTCGGCCATCCTGCTCGCCATTCTGGCCTTCATCGTATATCCCGTCCTGCCCAGCGGCAGCGTGGATCCGTGGCACCTCATCGACGCGCGGGCCGCCTGGGTAACGGTCATCCTCATCGCCGCGCTCGGATTCGTGAACTACGTGCTGCTCAAGCTGTACGGCGCGCGCGGCATCCTGCTGGGATCGTTCTTCGGCGGGCTGATCAACAGCACCGTCACCGTCACCGACCTGGCCGAGCGGGTCGAGAGTCCCAACGATGCCTTCTACGGCCTGGCATTCCGCGGG
>Ga0308175_100002606_pt1 | contig 12366 bp, 12 predicted proteins | sample PhyCR1_3_FD_203893 | JGI IMG/M metagenome (GOLD analysis project Ga0308175, IMG submission 203893) | Soil microbial communities from UC Gill Tract Community Farm, Albany, California, United States - DLSLS.C.R1 | ecosystem: Environmental > Terrestrial > Soil > Agricultural land | place: USA... | reverse complement strand
GCGCGCGAGCTTCCAGGCCGACTCGACCGCCTCCGAGCCGCCGGAGACGAAGAAGACGCGGTTCAGGTCGCCCGGCGCAAGACCTGCGACCTCGGCCGCGAGCTCGATCGCGCGCGGGTGCGCGTACGACCAGTTCGTGTAGAAGGGCAGCTCGCGCATCTGCGCCGCCGCCGCCTCGCCAATCTCCTCGCCGTACGAGTAGCCGATCTGCACCGCGAACAGCCCTGCCAGCGCGTCGAGGTAGCGCTTGCCATGCGCGTCCTCGAGATAGCAGCCGTCGCCCCGGACGATGATCGGCACCTCGCCGTCGTGGTAGCCACTCATGCGCGTGAAGTGGAGCCAGAGATGGTCGCGCGCGGCCTGCTGCAGCTGCTCGGGCGAGAGTCCGGTCGAGACGGAGGTCATGTTGCTCCTTTCGAGCGCCGCATCTGGACGAGGACGTTGACGAGCATGGCGGTCAGCGCGATCACGAAGATCGCGGTGCCGATCACGTTCACCTGCGGCGGCGCGCCGATCCTGGCGGCGCCCCAGACGAAGAGCGGGAACGTGATGCGGTTGCCGGAGTTGAAGTAGGTGACGACGAAGTCGTCGATCGAGATCGCGAAGCAGAGCAGCAGCGCCGCCAGGATCGCGGGCGCGATCAGCGGCAGCGTCACCTTGCGGAAGGTCGTCCACTCGTTGGCGCCCAGGTCCATCGCCGCCTCTTCGAGATGCCGGTCGAAGCCGACGAGGCGCGCCTTCACGGTCACCACCGCGAACGAGATGCAGAACATGATGTGCGCGATCAGGATCGTCCAGAAGCCGAAGACGACGTTCAGGTTCAGGAACAGCGTCAGGAGCGAGGCGCCGAGGACGATCTCTGGAGCGGAGAGCGGCAGGAAGATGAGGATGTTGGTCGAGCCGCGGCCGCGGAAGCTGTAGCGGACGAGCGCCAGCGCGATCGCCGTCCCGAGCGCGGTGGCCACGAGGCTCGCGAGCAGCGCGATCTGAAGCGAGAGCACGATCGAGCTGCGGATCCCGGGAACGCCGTCCCAGTAGCGCCAGTTATTCCAGGTGAAGCCCTGCCAGGTGTAGTTGAACTTGCCGGTCGGGTTGTTGAAGGAGAACACGATCACGACCGCGATCGGGAGCAGCAGGTAGGCGAAGAAGAGGATCGAGTAGACGGTCAGGAGGTGGCGCTTGACGAACGCCCACGCGGCCGCGAGGAACCCAGGGCGCTCGCGCCGCGCCGGGACCGCCACCGCGCTCATGCGGCCGTCCCCGTCAGCTGCTCGGTGCCCACCAGGCGCGCGTACAGGAAGACCGCGACCAGGATCCCCGCCATCAGGATGAACGACATCGCCGCCGCGGCCGGGTAGTCGGCCTGCTCGAGGAACTTCGACTGGATCACGTTGCCGATCATGTGGTTGTTCGTCGATCCGAGCAGCTGGGCGTTGATGAAGTCGCCGGCCGCAGGGATGAACGTGAGCAGCGTCCCCGCGACGATGCCGGGCAGCGAGAGCGGCAGCGTCACGCGCAGGAACGCGTGCAGCTTGCTCGCGTACAGGTCCTCGGCGGCCTCGATCAGCCGCCCGTCGATCTGCTCGAGCGACACGTACAGCGGCAGCGCCATGAAGGGCAGGAAGTTGTAGGTGATGCCCGCCACCACCGCGGTCGACGTGGCGAGCAGCCGTCCGCCGGGCCCGAGCACGTGCAGCGACTGCAGCGTGTTCACGACGAAGCCGTTGTCGGAGAGGATCGTCTCCCACGCGAGCGTCCGGATCAGGTAGGTGACGAAGAACGGCGCGACGATGAACAGCAGCAGCAGGTTCTTCCAGCGCCCACCGCGGAACGCGATCCAGTACGCCACCGGGTAGCTGAGCACGAGCGCAAGCGCCGTCGCGATGCCGGCGTACTCGAGCGAGCGGATGAACTGGGCGCGGTAGTTGCGCAGCGCGTCCCCGTAGTTGCTCCACGCCCACGTGAAGGCGTAGCCGAAGTCGATGTTCCCCGACTCCAGCGACTGGTAGGCGAGGAACCCGAGCGGCACGACGAAGAACACCCCCAGGAAGAGGATGCCCGGCGCGAGCAGGAGGTAGGGCGTCAGCCCCCGGTGGCGGTGGAAGAGGCTCAAGCGTTCAGGCCGAGACCAGATCCTGCCACTGCGTGACGTACTTCTGGTTGTTCAGCGCTTTGCTGTCGAAGATGTGGACGCTGTCGAGGACCTTCGCGGTCGGGAAGATGAGCGGGTTGCTCGCCACGGCGGGGTCGTACTTCTTCGCCGCTTCCGCGGCTCCCTTCACGGGCGGGATGTAGTAGATCCCGGTGATGTTCCGCTTCGGGTCGCCGGCCTCCATCAGGCCCTGGACCTTGGGGTCGTAGACGTAGTTCATGTAGACCGACGCGGTGTAGACGTCGCCGCCGTTGGGGATCAGCATGTTGTCCGTCCACAGCGCGCCGCCAGCATCGGGCACGTTCCAGTGGATGTGGTTGTTGCCGATCTGCGCGATGTCGCCCGACCAGGACATGGCCGCGGCGAGGTCGCCCTTGGCCAGCGACGGCGCGTAGTCGTTGCCCGTGAACTGGCGGATCTGCTTGTTGTCGGCGGCCTTCTTGATCCGGTTGAACGCGGCGTTCCACGACTTGTCGGTCACCTTCGTGGGGTCGTCGCCGTTGGAGAGCATCACGATCGTCATCGCGTCGCCCATCGAGTTCAGAACGGTGATCTTCCCTTTCAGCTTCGGGTTCTCGAGCAGGTCGTCGACCGACAGCACCGGGTCGGTCAAGGTGTCGTTGTAGGCGATGCCCGTCATGCCCGACTGCCAGGGCAGGCTGTAGTCGCGGTTCGGGTCGAAGTTCGGGTGCTTCTGGACGTCGACGAGGTTCTTGATGTTGGGGATGGCCGCCTTGTCGAGCTTCTCGGCCCACCCCTTCTTGATCACCTGCGCGAGATAGCGGTCGTTGTCGGTGAGGACGATGATGTCCCGGCCGGTCGACTGACCGCGCGAGAGCTGTCCCTGGATCTTCCCGTAGAAGCCCGCGTTGTCGTTGATGTCCTCGACGTAGTCGACGTTCACGCCGAACTTCTTCTTGAACTCGATGAGCGATGGGAACGTGTGGTTCTTCTTGTTCGTGTCCATGTAGAGCGTCCAGTTCGAGAAGTGAAGATTGCTCGCAAGCTTCTGCTCGACGCTGGTGGTGCCGCCGGAGGCCTTCGTGCCGCTGCTGCCGCAGGCGGCGAGGATGCCCGGGACGGTGATCGCGGCTCCTCCGATCGCTGCGCGTCGAAGTAGCTGCCGCCTGGTGAGCTGGTCGGTCATTCGGCTCCCTCCGTGGAATCGACGACGAACGTGGAGTCTGGGCTCCACGAGATCTCGCTCGGCGCCTGCTCTGGGGCACCGGGCTCGCTGTTCTGGACGTAGACGCTGACGTTGCCGCAGCGGGTCTCGAGCACGTACTGCGTGGCGACGCCGACATAGGCGGTCTCGAGCAGACGGCCGGTCAGCCGGTTCTCCTCGCCGTGCCCGAGCCGGATCTTCTCCGGGCGCACGCCCACCGCGACCTTGCCGCTGCGGCCGTTAAGGGTCGCCTCGGGCACCCGCACTTCGGTGCCGTCCTCGAGTCGCACGCGCCCCGCCCCGAGAATGGTCCCGGGGAGCAGGTTCGAGATCCCGAGGAAGCTCGCCACGAACGCGGTCTGCGGCCGCTCGTAGAGATCGGTCGGCGCGCCGAGCTGCTCGATCCGGCCGGCGTTCATGATCGCGATCCGGTCAGCCATCGTCATCGCCTCCTCCTGGTCGTGCGTGACGTGGATGAACGTGATCCCGACGTCGTTCTGAATCGCCTTCAGCTCGAGCTGCATCTGCTTGCGGAGCTTCAGGTCGAGCGCGCCGAGCGGCTCGTCGAGCAGCAGCACGCGCGGCTTGTTCACGAGCGCTCGCGCCAGCGCGACGCGCTGCTGCTGGCCCCCGGAGAGCTGGCGCGGCTTGCGCCTCTCCAGCCCCTTCAGGCCGACGAGGTTGAGGATGTCGAGCACGCGTCCGCGGACATCGCCGCCGCGAACACCGCGGCGGCGCAGGCCGAACGCGACGTTCTCGAAGATCGTCAGGTGCGGGAAGAGCGCGTACGACTGGAACACCGTGTTGACGTCGCGCTTGTAGGGCGGCCTGCCGCTGACCGGCTCGTCGCCGAGGTAGATCGTCCCCTCGCTCGGCTCCTCGAAGCCGCCGATCATCCGCAGGGTCGTCGTCTTGCCGCAGCCCGAGGGGCCGAGCAGGGCGAAAAAGCTGCCGCGCTCGATCTCGAGCGAGAGGTCGTCCACGGCCCTGACGTCGTCGAACTCCTTCGTCACGTGGTCGAGCCGGACGTCGGCCGTGCTCGAGGCCGCAGGTGCCTCGGGCTGCTCGGTGACCGCCATCAGCTGACGCCCACCCGCTCGCCGTTCTCGACGCGGGCGCCCCAGTCGTAGAGCTGCTTCCACAGCTCGAGGTAGAGGAAGCTCTCGGTCGAGACGACGCCGTCGAGCTCGCGCATCCGGTTGGTCACGTCGAGCAGCTGCCGCCGGTCGGCGCAGACGAGCTCGACCAGGACGTCGAACTGGCCCGCGGTGATCACGACGTACCCGGCCTCGTCCCACTGCGAGATCTCGTCGGCGACCGGCTCGGGCGCGCCGCCGGTGCGGATCCCAACCATCGCGATCGCCTCGAAGCCGAGCCCGAGCGGGTTGGTCACGCCGGTGACCTGGAGGATGTTGTCCTCGCAGAGCCGCTGGTAGCGCGCGCGGATCGTCGCCTCTGAGACACCCACGTCGGCGGCGATCCGCCGGAACGGCTCGCGGCCGTTCTTCTGCAGCGCCTCGATCAGCCGCTGGTCGATCCGGTCGAGGTGAGGAGCGGCGCTGACTGCGCCTCGCGGCCGCTCGCGTTGCTCAGGTCTGCGCAATGCGAGGCGTTACTACCACGTTCGCCTCGCATCGCGCAAGGGAGAGCCGTCCTCGCGAGCACGACGCCCCGGTAACCTCCGGCCGTGGACGAGGAGGTCGTGCCGGTTCTGCGCGTCGAGGACGCGGCGCGCGCCGTCGCCTGGTACGAGCGGCTCGGGTTCCAAAAGGAGTGGGAGCATCAGTTCGAGCCCGGCCTTCCCTGGTTCGTCTCGGTTGCCCGGGGCCGCGTCCGCCTCTATCTCTCGGAGCACAAAGGCGACGCCCGGCCGAACACGCTGATCCACCTCTACGTCGCCGACATCGACCGGATCGCCGAGGAGTTCGCCGTCCCTGTCGACGAGGAGGGCCTGGCCGGGCGCGAGTGTGCCCTCGAAGACCCGGACGGCAACCGCCTGCGGGTCGCCACGCGACGAACCTGAGCCGATCGGCGTGGTGAGCGCAGTCGAGGCTGCTGTCGCGGTCGCCGAGGCCTACGGCGTACGCTGCAAGAAGCCGGTCGTGCTGCGAGAAGCTTGGCACGTGCTCGTGCACCTGTGCCCGGCGCCGGTGGTCGCGCGCGTGACCAGCGGCGCTCCCGGTGTCGATCCCGCCGACGTCGAACGGGAGCTCGCCGTTGCCCGGCATGCGGCTCGGGCGGGCGCATCGGTGATCCAGCCAAGCGATCTGCTTCCGCCGGGCCCACACCGCCACGGCGGTCATACGCTTGTCTTCTGGCGCTACCTCGTGCAAGGCGGCACGCTCGACGCGGGCGCAGCCGGCCAGGGGCTCCGCACGATCCACGACTCGCTCGCCGACTATGACGGCGAACTGCCGCGCGCAGGCCGTCCAGAAGAGGTGCGCGCCATGCTGGAGCCATTCGGACCGTCCAAGGACGTCGAGCTCCTCTGCGAGCTGGCCTCCCGAGAGCTCCCGGACGGACAAGCGCTGCACGGGGACGCCCATCTCTTCAACTGCATCCAAACGGCTGCCGGCTCGATCTGGCACGACCTGGAGACGGCGTGCCGCGGGCCGCGTGAATACGACCTCGCCGCCCTCGTGCTGGACGACCGCTCGGGCGATGCAGATCCCGAAGCCCGGCGCGCCCTCGCCGCCTATGGAAGCTACGACGAGGAGCTCCTGGAGCAAGCGCTCCCGGTCTACGCGGCCTGGGTCGCCGCGTCGTTCATGGCCGCGATTGCCCGTCGCCCGAACGCCGCAGCCGCCCTCGAACGACAGCTCCGGTTCTTGCGGCGTGTTGCGAGGGCTTGACCGGATCGCGGCCGCTGCGAGAAGCTCGGCGTGGAAACGGCAGGAGGGAGAGGACGATGGCACGCACACCGTTGCTGCGCGCGCTGCGCCAGCTGGCCGACGACCACGACGCGGCCGAGCGGCTCGGGGTCCCGGTCGAGGAGCTGCGAGCCCGCCGCGAGGAGCAGGCGTACTCGCGGAAGGACTTCCTCAAGCGGACCGGAGCCGTCGGCGCCGCACTGGCCGCGGCCGGTCCCGCCGGCGCGCTCGTGCGCAGCGCGCGGGGCGCGACCGCGCCGCGAATTGCGATCGTCGGCGGCGGCATCGCGGGCCTGACGGCGGCGCTCACCCTCCAGGACCGCGGAATCGGGTCCACGGTCTACGAAGCCCATCCGTCGCGGATCGGCGGCCGCATGCACTCCGACTTCGTCGACTTTCCCGGCTACTGGGCCAACGGCCAGGGAGCCGAGCTGTGCGGCGAGCTGATCGACACGGGCCACAGGACGATCCTCGGGCTCGCCAGGCGGTTCAACCTGGCGACCGTCGACCTGCTCGGCGCCGAGCCGAACGGCTCCACCGACACGTACCGCTTCTTCGGCGACTACTACCCCGCCGACGAGGCCGATAGCGACTTCAAGGCGATCCACGCGGCGCTGCACCGCGACCTGTCCGTGGCGAGCTATCCGACGACTTACAAGATCTCGACGGCCGAGGGGATCGCGCTCGACAACATGAGCATCTACGAGTGGATCGAGTCCCGCGTGCCGGGCGGCCACTCGTCGCCGTTCGGCCAGCTGCTCGACGTCGCCTACAACATCGAGTACGGCGCCGAGGCGACCGAGCAATCCGCGCTCAACCTCGTCTACCTGCTGGGCTACTCCGGCGCCACCCTCTCGCTCTACGGTGCCTCCGACGAGCGCTTCCACATCGTCGGCGGAAACACCCTGCTCCCGATCGCGATCCGCGACTCGATCGTGCAGTCGCAGGGCGCTTCGGCAGTTCGCATGGGCTGGCGGCTGAGCTCGGTGAAGTCAAACGCCGACGGGACGGTCGCGCTCGGGTTCGACTCCCCGGAGGGGAAGCAGACCGTGACGGCCGACCACGCCGTGCTGTGCATGAGCTTCAGCGTGCTGCGGACGCTCGACACGGCCAAGGCCGGCTTCGATCCGCTCAAGAAGACGGCGATCACGAAGCTCGGCGCCGGCGCCAACTCGAAGCTCCAGCTCCAGTTCGCGAGCCGGCTCTGGAACACGTCCGGCCTGTGGGGCCTGTCGAACGGCTCGACTTACGCGGACACCGGCTACCAGAACACCTGGGACGTGACCCGCGGGCAGCCGGGCGCGACCGGGATCCTGGTCGACTACACCGGCGGCAGCGTGGCCGCGGCGCTGCGAGCCTCGGTGCCCTACGCGACCGCCGCGAATACGCAGGTGGCCGCGTACGCCAGGCGCTTCCTCGACCAACTCGAGCCCGTCTTCCCGGGGATCAGGGCGCGTTGGAACGGGAAGGCGACGCTCTCGAACCCGACGCTCGACCCGAACCTGCTCTGTTCGTACTCGTACTGGAAGCCCGGGCAGTACCACACCTTCAGCGGCTACGAGGGCGTGCGGCAAGGGAACATCCACTTCGCCGGCGAGCACTGCTCGCAGGACTTCCAGGGCTACATGGAGGGCGGCGCCTCCGAGGGCGTCCGCGCGGGCAGCGAGATCCTGGCCGACCTGAAGAAGTGAACCCCGGGTTGGGTACCCGATCGTGCAAGCCTCTCAACGGCGGACGAGCCGCTCGAGCAGCCCGCGCCGCTCCCAGTCGGCGGCCTCCACTTGCTCTTCGGCCGGGGTCGGGGGGACCGTGCTCGCGAACGGCTGTCGCGGCGCGGGGATGATCTTCTTCGACTCGGATCGCATCGTGCCCTCCTTGGGCTCGGGGTTGGTGACTGGAGCCAACCAACCGGTCTTGAAAAGCATGTGAGTGTTCGCTGAAAACTGACTAAGAGCCTGTTCGGTGGCCGTTCAGCCGCAGAGCCGTCCAGCGACCTCCAGCACTGGTTCACGGTCGGCTACCCGAGCGGCAAACCAGGCGCCTGCGACAGGACCGCCGTCCCGCGGTAAACCGCCGCCGGCATGTAGGCCGGGAAGCCCAGCGAGAAGACCGCGCCGCCTTCGGCGGAGTTCGCCGCGGTGCAGCGACCGCCGTGGGCTTGCACGATCGCGTCGACGATCGCAAGGCCGAGACCGGCGCCGCCCTGCGAGCGCGAGCGCGCCGAGTCGGCTCGGGCGAAGCGGTCGAAGATGTCTTCCAGTGCGTCCGACGGGATGCCGGCGCCGTCGTCGGCCACCTCGATCACGAGGTCGTCGCCTTCGGCCCGGCAAGAGAGGCAGATCGCGTCGGCAGGCTCTGTGTGCTTGACGGCGTTCTCGAGCAGCGCATCGAGCGAGATCCGCAGGGCCTCAGGATCGGCGAGCAGGGTTCCAGGCTCCAGGCCGCCGAGCCTCCATCCGCGCGGCACGACCTCCGACCAGCGCAGGAAGACATCCTCGAGAAACGGCTCCACGTCGATCGCGGCCGGGACGACGAAGTCCGGCTGCTTCGACTTGGCCAGCAGCAGCAGCCGTTCGAGGATGTGCTCGATCCGCCCGAGCTCGTCGAGCGCGACCTCCACCTCCTGGCCGCCTGAGCCATTCACTCGCTGCAGCACCTCGAGATGCCCCCGCGCGATCGTCACCGGCGTGCGCAGCTCGTGCGAGACGTCGTGGAGGAAGCGCTTCTGCTGCGTCAGCAGCTCGGCGCGCTCGGCGGCCTCCTCCTGCAGCTCCCGCACGGCGTCCTGCCGCCGGCGCGCGTGCCAGACCATCGCCAGGAACATCGCTGCCATCAGCGGCACCTCGAACAGCTCGCCCCAGAGCTGCTCCCCCGAGAAGGCGTCGCTCAGGATCAGGCCGCCCGTAGCCAGGATCACCAGCACGAGCACCAGGCCCGTGTTTCCCGGTGACCAGACCCGGAACCCGTAGACCAGGGTCAGGCTGATCCAGATGAAATGGAACGGGATCGTCTCCCAGCTCGGCAGAAGCCCCATCGCGACCAGGTTCGCCGCCGCAAACGCGAGCCACGCGAGCTCGACGCGCCTATGCCGGAGCCAGCCGATACCCGCCATGCCGCACCGTTTCGATCGGCGCCGCGGGACCGAGTTTCTTCCGCAAACGCCGGACGCAGACATCGACCACATTCGAGCGAGGGTCGAAGTGGTAGCCCCACACCTCGGAGAGCAGGCGCTCCCGGCTGACCACCTCGCCCTGGTGGCGCACGAGGTGGTGCAGGAGCCTGAACTCGCGATCCGAGAGCTCGGCCACCACCTCGCCGAGCTTCGCCTGCCGCCGAGCCAGGTCGAGTGTCAGCGCGCCGGCCGAGACGACGGTGCCGTCGCCGCCCCAGTGGCCGCGCCGCAGCTGCGCCCGGACCCGCGCCAGCAGCTCGTCGAACGAGAACGGCTTCGCGACGTAGTCGCACGCGCCGAGCCCGAAGCCGCGGAGCTTGGTCTCGAGGTCACCCCGCGCCGACACGATCACAACCGGCAGCTGGGGCCTCCGCTGCTGCAGTTCGCGTAGAACGCTGAGGCCATCCAGCCGCGGGAGGAGCAGGTCGAGCACCACCAGGTCGTAGTCCTCGCTCACCGCCTGGCGCAGGCCGTCGGGGCCGTCGCCTGCAGCGTCGACCATGAACCCTTCCGCCTCCAAACCGCGCGAAACGAAGGCGAGGATTCTGGGCTCGTCCTCGATTACCAGGATTCGCATCGGGTCGCGACCGGCACCCTAAGCGAAGATGACCCGTAGATGACTGCCAAATGACAGTTGCGTCATGTTGGGCGACAGCGCGCCCGGCGCTTCTTATCGTCACGCGCGATGGGGGAGCGGATCGCAGGCGAGCCTCCGCAGCGCCCGGCTGGGCAGACTGCCGACCCCCCCGCGCCGCTGACGGCGGAGGCGCGAGGGCGGGAGCGCTCGCTCTTCCCTGACGGCGCGGCCAAGCACTGGCTGCTCGCATCGATCATCTGGCTGACGGTCGTCGACCTGTTCGGCCTGGTGCTCGCGACCGAGTTCGTCACGCCTGAGGCCTTCGGCGGAATCTCGTGGCTGTCGTTCAGCCGTGTCCGTCCGGCACACGTGAACGGCGTGATCCTCGCGTGGCTGACGATGATGTACTTCGGCGCGCTCTTCTACATGCTGCCGCGCCTGGTTGGTACGCGCGGGATGTGGAGCGAGCGGCTCGGGATCTTCTGCGCCTGGGCTTGGAACCTGATGTACCTCCTCGGGATCATCGGGTTGCTCACGGGCCACAGCCAGGGCCGGGAGTACGGCGAGTTCATCTGGCCGATCGACATCGCGCTGCTCGTCATCTGGTCCGCGAACGTCGTGAACATCCTGGCGACCGTCGCGATCCGGACGATCCGGCCGATCTACGTCTCCGTCTGGTTCTTCATTGCGAGCCCGCTCTGGCTCGCGGTCGACTACGCCATCGGCAACGTCATCTGGCACCCGGGCCACATCTGGGGAGCGCCGTCGGGCGCGCTCAACCAGAGCCTCTCCGACGCGATGCTGAACTGGTGGTACGCGCACAACCTGTTCGGCCTCTGGCTGACGCCGATGCTGCTAGCGCTGACCTACTACATCGTTCCGCGCGTCACCAATACGCCGCTCTACAGCTACACCCTCTCGCTGATCAGCTTCTGGGGGATGGCGTTCTTCTACACCGGCGTGGGCGACCATCACATCCTCCAGTCGCCGACGCCGGCCTGGCTGAAGACGATCGCGGAGGTCTCCTCCTGGATGCTGCTGGTCCCGGTCTTCGCCTTCACGATCAACATCCTCGGGACGATGAAGGGCAATTGGGACCGGTTCTTCACGAACTTACCCCTGCGCTTCACGATGACCGCCTTCTTCTTCTACTTCCTGGTCAACATCCAGGGAGCGTTCGAGGCAATCCAGCCGTTCAACAAGCTGACGCACTTCACGAACTTTGTCGTCGCTCACGCGCACCTCGCGCTGCTGGGCGCCTTCACGATCCTCGGCATGGGCGTGATCGACTACATCGTCGCCCAGATCTACGCGAAGCCCCTTTGGAGCCGCAGCCTCTCGGAGTGGCAGTACTGGCTGGTGACGGTCGGCTTCACCGGCTTCTTCAGCGTCCTCACGCTGGCCGGGTTCCAGCAGGGCTTCAGCTGGCAGGACGGGATCCCCGAGGTCAACGTGCTTCCCCAGCTGCACGCCTACTACATCGCGCGCGGGATCTTCGGAGCGATGATCGTTCTCTCCGGGATCGTGCAGATCGTGAACATCGGTATGACGATCTTCAGCAACACCGCCGAGCGTAGGCGGCAGGAGACGTTGAGGGTCGCCGAGGCGATCGCGCCGCCGCCGGTGGCCAACTGATGGCGGACGAGCCGGAGAGACAAGGCCCGCCGATCCCTCGCGGCTGGCAGCGCCACCCGCGGGAGCGGATGCTGATCACGCCGCTGATGGCGGGGCTCGGCGGCCTGCTCGCCTTCTTCACGGTCGTCTTCATCGTCGTCTGGCTGCCGATTCACACTTTCGACCCGCCGCCCTCCAATGACTGGGCGCCACTCTCGAACGCCGCCCTCAAGGGGCGCAACCTGTTCGCCTCGAACGGCTGCTACGTCTGCCACTCAGGCTATTCGCGGCCCCAGGATGTCCGCGAGGCGCTCTACTTCCTCTACCCGAAGGTCTCGCAGCCGGGCGACTTCTGGGGGTCCGACCAGTCGCCGAACCTGCTCGGGACCGAGCGCACGGGTCCCGACCTCTCGCAGGAATCGGGCTGGCATCCGCCGGACTGGCAGCGAGCGCACTTCTACGACCCCCGCTACATGGACCCGCTGTCGCTGATGCCGGACATGAAGTCGCTCTTCTCGGACAAACAGTTGGACGAGCTGGTCGCGTTTGTCGAGGAACGGAGCGGCAAATCCGGGCTGCTCCGCTACGCGGGCACGCTCTACGGCAAGCACGTGGTGCTCGTCAACCAGGGCTACCCACCTGCCTACCGGGGTTTCCAGGGGGCGCACAAGCCGATCGTGGAGGCGGACGAGAAGAGCCTGACGCCGCTGAGCTCCCAGCTCGAGGAAGCGCCGAACCTGTCGCAGATCGACCGCAGCTATTGGATGTCCGGCGACCCGCTGCCGGTGACCGAGCAGAACCTGCTGCGGGGCAAGG
>Ga0308175_100002605_pt1 | contig 12371 bp, 9 predicted proteins | sample PhyCR1_3_FD_203893 | JGI IMG/M metagenome (GOLD analysis project Ga0308175, IMG submission 203893) | Soil microbial communities from UC Gill Tract Community Farm, Albany, California, United States - DLSLS.C.R1 | ecosystem: Environmental > Terrestrial > Soil > Agricultural land | place: USA... | reverse complement strand
CCGGTAGGTCTGGATGGGCCCGGCCAGCGCGTAGATCTGCTCGTAGGCGGGCAGCGCGTCGTAGTCGTCGGAGAACTCCGAGGTGAAGAGCTTGGTCTCGACGTCGCCGTCGACCTTCAGGCCGTGGTACCAGTACACGACGTTCTCGTCGGCGTCCACGAACCGCATGTGCTCGCGCAGGTACTCCGTGCCCCGCTCGGCGACCTCCAGGTACTCGTCGTCGCCGGTGAGCAGAAACGCGGAGGCCATGCCGTACACCAGCCGGGAGATGGTGTCGGTCTCCTGGACGTGGCTCGCGGTCTTGTCGCCGCTGAGCCGGATCTCGGTGCGGTACCGGGTGAAGTCCACCGGCCCGTCGCCGAACTGGGCCTTGCGGTAGAAGGCGGCGATCTCGCGTATCTGCCGGATCCACCAGCCGGCCTCCTCGAAGCGGTGGTCGTCCGGCTGCCGCCCGGTGAAGATCAGCCGCTTCGCCTCGAACCGCAGCCCGTCGGCCCCCGGGTAGAAGATCCCGTACGCCAGGACGTACCGGCCCTCCTCGAGCAGCGAGTCGATGTGCCCGGTCGCGTCCTGGTACGGCTCTCCGAGGTTGTGCAGCAGCTCCGCGGACGGCCCGCCGTCCAGGGAGACCTCGAAGGGACGGCCGTCGGCGGTGACGAGGGTGAAGACGCGTGCCTCGCGATCGAATCCGGCCACCCGGCCCGCGACGGTGTCGGAGAACGTGAAGTTGACGGTGTCGGACATGGTCACACCCTTCGCTTTATGTTTTCGAATTCGTCCGGGACTGATGAACCATCGAATCTCCCGTTCTTGACATTTCGCGAACTTGTCATATCTTCAGCGCACTCGTTTGCCGTGGACAAAGAGCGGTGGCGGACTTCCTGAACTTTCAACTCTGCCGTCGGCGTTCCTCCGTGAGCCGGCGGACGGCGGCCAGCGGGATCGGCAGCCACGCGGGCCGGTTGTGGGCCTCGTAGACCGCCTCGTACACCGCCTTGTCCGCCTCGAAGGCGCGCACCAGCAGGGGCGCCCGGCGCGGGTCCTGGCCGCCGCCGGCGGCGTAACCGGCGCAGTAGGCCTGCCGGTTGTGCACCGCCCAGGCCGTGGCCCGGCGGCCCAGCCGGGCGGCGCGCGGGTCGTCGGCCGGGATCTCGCCCGGCGGCAGGCCCAGCAGCTCGGTCAGCGCGTGGTGGGCCGCGTAGTCGAAGGAACGCAGCATCGCCGCGACGTCGCGCAGCGCGGGCTGCGGCCGGCGGCGCTCCTCCGGGGAGTGCCCGGGCTCGCCCTCGAAGTCGATGAGCACCCAGCCCTGTCCGGTGCGCAGCACCTGCCCCAGGTGCAGGTCGCCGTGGATCCGCTGGACGAGCGGAGCCCGGCCGCGCAGTACCCGGATCCGCAGGTCGTCGTGGAGGCCCCACAGCTCCCGGGCGTACGGCGCCAGGTGCGGCACCGCCCGCAGTCCCGCCGTCAGCCGGTCGCCCAGCAGGTCCAGCAGGGCCACGGCCTCCCGGCCGCTCAGCGGTCTGCTGCCGAGCTGCCCGGCGAGCGCGGTGTGCACCCGGGCGGTGGCGAGCCCCAGCCCGTACGACTCCTCGGCGAAGGCGCCGAGCGGCGCGGGGACGCCGCCCTCCCCCTCCAGACAGGCGCGGGCCCGGTCGGTGGCCGCCGCCCAGCCGTCCCCGCCGGAGCGCACGAACTCCTGCAGGACGCCCAGGGTGCAGGCGCCCAGCGGGGAGTCGCCGGTGGCGCGCACCTGCCCCAGCGGCGCCGCGCCCGGCACACCGCCGGCCCGCTGCAGCGCGCCCAGCAGCTCCAGTTCGGGGCTGGTCCCGGGCACCGGCCGGCGCAGCACCTTGAGCATCGCCCGGTCCCCGAAGGCCACCGAGGTGTTGGACTGCTCCGCCGTGCTCGCCACGCCGGGTACGCCGTACGGAAGTTCACTCCCGGGCAGCCGCTCGAAGCGCACCGGGCCGCCCTGCTCGGCGCCGAAGCGCTCCAGCAGCCGTGTCATCAACTCCGGTTCCTGCGTGGCCTCGTACAGCGTCAGGGCGGTGCCGTCCGGTGCGTCGAGCCGGCCGATCACCGATCCGGGCGGCCCCGCGACGGGCCCGTGCCGCATGCCGATCAGCGCCTGGTACGGCCCGTCCGGTCCGGCGTCGAACACCGCGAGCAGCAGCCCCGGTTCGCCCGGCAGCACCCGCTCCAGCAGCCGGACACCGACCCGCGGCACCCCGCCGTCCTTGCCCGCGAACCAGCGCTGTCCGGGCAACCAGGCCCCGAGCAGCCCCCCGAGCCCGGCACGCACCCGCTCCAGCTCCGCGTCCACCAAGGTCGTCATACGTCCTGCACCCCCATCCACTCGGGGCCCGCAGGCACCCGACCGCCGACGCGCACGCCCGCAGAACATCCGGGTTCCGGTCGTCGGGGGGCGGGCAACCCGCCCAGCCCGGTACGCCCCCGCCCCGCGTCCACCGCAGCCGTCACCGGGCCCGCACCCTCGCGGGCACCCGGCCCCCTGCGCGCACCGTCCCGCACTGCTCGGGCGACCGGCAGGCGGACAACCCGCCGAGCCCCGCACGCACCGGCACCGGCTCCGCCTCCACCGAAGTCGTCATGCGGTCGGCGCCCGCTGCGCACCCGCCCCGAATCCACCTCCGCCGAAGTCGTCACGCGGCCCGCACCCCCACCCGCATCCGCGCCGCGGGCACCCGTAGGGCCGGGGGGCGGGACTCGGTGTGCGGTGTCGCCGAGAGGACCGTGGCCGCGTGGGCCAGGGAGACCATCGTCATGTGGTGGTGCCAGCCCCGGTAGGAGCGGCCCTCGAAGTCCCGGATGCCGAGGCTTTCGCTGACCTCGGTCAGGTCGCGGGCGACACGGCGCGCGAGCATGGCGGTGCGGTAGACCGTGCCGAGCTGGGACTGCGGCAGGTTCGACAGCCAGTACGCGCTCGGGGTGCGCCGCCCCGGGTCCTGCCAGGCGCCGACCAGGATCAGTTCCTGCGGGTCGGCGGGGACCGGCCGGGACGCCACGGGGCCGGTGCGGCGCAGCAGGACCCGGGCGGCGCCGACCGAGGTGGCCCGCAGGGCGTCCGTCTCGTGGTCGTACCACTCCACCGGCAGGCACTGCCTGCTCAGCTCCGGGACCAGGGCCAGCGGGGAGCCGGGCGGGCACGGGGCGCCCGTGTCCTCCGAGACGGCCTCCGGGGCCCCGGGCCGCACGGCGGGCCGCACCGGCCGGAGCGCCAGCGAGCGGGCCGCCGGGTCGACGCGGACGACGAACGGCACCCGGCGCTCCAGCAGCAGCGCGCAGACGCCGTACGCGTCGCTCTCCCGCAGGTCCATCACCACCGGCCGGTGCGGCAGGCCCCAGTCCCCGGCCATCGCGGACACGGCCTGGACCGCGCACTGCTCGGGCGGGCAGGAGCCGACGTCCTCCGGGATGCAGGCGCGGCGGCGCAGCGCCGCCTCGCCGGCCCAGCTCTCCGGCAGGGCCAGGCGCCAGTCGACCGGGCACGACGCCCGGTCCGAGGCCAGCCACACGCCCACCGCCTGCTGGCAGTTGACGACCCGCCCGTACTGCGACACCCAGCGCCGCTCCACGCCCACCGAGTGCTGCCCCACCTTCGCGATCACCAGGGGCTGCACCACCCAGGCGCGCGGCTCGATCCGCAGCAGCAGCTCCGCCAGCTCCCGGCGGACCGGCTCGGCGGCCCACGGGGACTTGGTGATGAACTGGTAGAGGCTCTGCTCCACCCCGCCGCCCGCGCCGTCGGCGATCGCCCGCATCGTCTTGCGGCCGGGCACCGACAGCAGGCCTCTCACGTACAGCTCGCCCCAGCGCCGCTGGTCGCTGCGCGGAATGGAACGGAAGGTGCGGGAAAGGATCTCGGAAATCGAATTCTCGGAGACCGTGGAAATCTGTGCGGAAACCGCGGCGGCAATGTCGGCGGGCCCCACTGTCTGACGTTCGCCGGGCATGACTCGGCCCTCTCTGGAATGCGTGAGGATTCACCCGGGGCCGGCGCGGCGGACGCGTTGGGGCGTCCGCCTGCGCGCCGGCCCCGGCAGGAGCCCGTCGGCCCAGGGGGGTTGGGCGGACGGGTGCGGGACGGGGACGGGCGGTCGGGGGGGACCCGCCCTCGTCCTCCGTACGGCCCCGGGACGGGGCCGTGGCGCCGTGGCCGGGCGGGCCCTACGGCCGCAGGGCGAGCAGCGGGTCCGGGGCGAGCCCGCGGAACAGCGGCTCCCAGTCCGCGGGCGCCGGGCCCGGCTCGTTGTAGACCTCGAAGGTGCGGCGCGTGGCCGCCGGTGAGCCGAGCGCCCGCACGCAGGCCTCCGCCACCGAGGCGCGGGACACCCAGCCGTCACCGCGGTCGTCCTGCTCCAGCCGGACACCCGCACCCGCGCTGCCGTCGTCGGTCAGCCAGCCGGGCCGCACGACCGTGTAGGCGAACCCGGAGTCGCGCACCGCGTCCTCGCCGCGCAGCCGCCAGTCGAGCAGCCGCCCGTAGGCGTTCATCGGGTGCTCGCGCCGGGTCACGAATATCTGGCTGACCAGCACGAACCGGGGCCGCTCCGCGTACTCGGCGGCCGCCGCCAGCACATTGCGCACACCGCTGTACACGGTGGTCTCCGGGCTGTGGGGACCGGAGTCGGCGGTGCCCGGCTCCACGCTGAACACCACGGCGGCGCAGCCGCGCAGCGCGGGTGCCAGCGTGTCCGCGTACCGTACGTCCGCCTGCCACAGCTCGGTGCCGGGCGGCGGGGGCGTTCCCCGCTCCGGGTGCCGGCTCACCACGCGGACCCGCTCGCCCGCCTCGGCCAGTCTCCTGGTCACGAGGGCGCCGAGCCGGCCCGCCCCGCCGATCACCGCTATGGGACCGTGCATGTGCATGATTCCCCCTATGTGTCTGCCGTCCGCCGTCCCCGGCGGTTCACACCCAGCGCAGGACGTCGTCGGCGTTCGTCAGCTCGGTCGCGGCCGGCACCCCGGTCAGCGTGGGCACCCTGAGCCGCGGATAGACCGTGACCCCGCGGAACCTGGACCCGGGCCGCAGCACGGCACCGTCGCCGATCGCGGTGTAGCCCTCCAGCCGTGTCGGACGGCCGCGTTCCGAGTGGATGACGGCCATCGGACCGACGTAGCTGTCCGAGACGTCCGCGTGGGCGCCGATCACCGCCGACTCGCCGACGGCCGAGTGCGCGAGCGTGCTGCCTTCACGGATCTCGGCCCCGTCGCCGATGTCCGCGTGCTCCAGCCGTACCCCCGGTCCGATCTCGACCTCGCGGCCGATGCGCACACCGGGACCGATCAGCACCGAGCCCTCCTCGATCTTCTGGGCGAGGGTGGTGCCGGTCAGGTCGTCCTTCGTCTGCAGGCTGCTGTCGTGGATCCAGCCGTGCGGCCCGGCCTGCCCGGTCCGCTCCATGAGCCGGTTCATCTGCTCGTACCCCCCGTCGAGTACGAGCCGCAGGGTGTCCAGATAGTCCGGTACGTTGCCCAGGTCGCCGAGTCCGCCGATGGCGTGCACGGCCACCGGGTGCCCGTTGCCGGCCAGCCAGGGCAGCAGGTCGCCGCCCCAGTCCAGCCGCTGGTGGGAGCGCCGGAACAGTTCCGGCTCCCGGGCCAGCAGCCGCAGCCGGGCGCAGTCGACCAGGTACATCCCGGCGTTGGTGGGCAGGGTTGCCCGCTCGTCGGCGACCGCGTCCGGGAAGAGCTCGCGCAGCCGTCCGGCGGCCGGCTTCTCGACGAAGCCCGTCACCAGTCCCGCCGCATCGGTGCGCATCACCCCGTACTTGCCGGCGATCTCCCGGGCCGTGCGTTCCACCGCGGCCACCGTCACCACGGCGCCGCGCCGGTCGTGCGCCGCCCGCAGGGCGGGCAGATCGAAGTCGAAGAGCGAGTCCACCGGCAGCACCAGGGCCTGGCCCTGCAGGTCCCACTGTTCGAGGTTGTGCAGCGTGGCACCGGCCGAGCCGACGTTGTAGCGGTCCAGGCGCGACCGCGAGTACCGGATGTCCACGCCGTGCCGCTCGCCGTGCCCGAGGAGCAGTTTGATCTGGTTGCGGTTCTCCAGGCCGTGGGCGACCACGTGGAATCGGCGGATGCCCTGGTCCCGGCAGGCTTCGACGACCCATTCGATGAGCCGCCTGCCGACGAACGGAATAAGCGCCTTGCTGCGAATGTAGTCGGCCGATTCCAGGGTGATGGGTTTCGCCCGTTCCCCCCGGCCGCCCGCGAGTATGATTCCGACGGTCTCCGGATTCCGACGAGGGACCATCTCTTCCCCCCTATGAATGCGTCGGACGTCCGCCCGGACCTTCGGTCAGCCCCATTCCGGGTCGTGTTCGGGAGTGTTGGCCGTCTGAGTGGCCGACTGGACGTGCGCGGCCCGGTCGGCCGACTGGACGCCGAGTCCGAGGAGGAGCATGAGGGCGAATATCGCGCTGAATCGATTGGCGTTCGTTCCCTTGGAATTCATGTGGATTCCCTCCCAGGTGGCTGATTAGGCGCTGTCGCCTCCGCCGCGAGAAGCATGCCGCAGCCAGGGGCCGATTTTCTTCGCTTGGTAGCCTCGTGATCGCGCATTGCGCATTTCTGAAGGGGGAACGAATGTGCAGGAAGTCGGACAATCCCTCCCATTCTCATGTTGTCAGGCTGTGCGACGACGGACTGGCCCGCTACCGGGAAGCGCTTACGAAAGGTCCGATTGATGGGGAAGTCCCCGACTGCCTCGTCGAGTTGGGTCTGATGCGGCCGTTGGCCGAAAACCCGCGGATCATGGGCGTGGTGCCGCCGGACATCGCGGTGAGCGAGTTCTGCCGGCCGATCGAGCGCGCCATCCTCGTCCAGCAGCAGGCCGTCGCGGCCGTCCGGGAGGCGCTGAGCGCCGCCGAGGACGTCTACCGCGAGGAGCAGGGCACCGCCTCCGCCGACATCCGTCTGCTGCACGGCGAGGACGTGATCAGCGCCGCGCTCCAGAAGTCCGCCGACGCCTGCCGGGCGGAACTGCTGACCGCACAGCCCGGCGGGGGACGGGCCACCGCGCTGCTCAGCAAGGCGCTGCGCCGGACCCTGGAGCTGGCCGAGCGCGACATCCGCCAGCGCACGCTCTACCAGCACTCCGTGCGCACGCACGGCCCCACGCTCTCCTACATCGAGCAGGTGACCGCGGTCGGTGTGGAAGTGCGCACCCTGAACGAGCTGTTCGACCGGCTCATCATCTTCGACCGCAAGATCGCCTTCATCCCCGATCCCCGGCACGACCTGAGGACCACCGCCCTGGCCATCGAGCACCCGGCGATCGTCCACTACCTGGCCACGGTCTTCGACCACGCCTGGCGGCGCGCGGAGCCGCTCAGCATCACCCAGGAGCGGGCGCGTCCCCCGCTGATGACCGACGAGACCCGGCGCACCGTCCTGCGACTGATGATCGAGGGCCACACCGACGCGGCGATCGCCAAGCGCCTCGGCATCAGCGCCCGCACCGTCTCCACCCACATCGGCCGCGCGGCGGAGGCCCTCAACAGCAAGAGCCGAGCCCAACTCGCCTACGCCCTGGCCGAGTCGAAACTCCTGGAAGACGACCCCACCTGACCCACCCCGCCCCTGAAAGCCACCGCGGACGCCCCCCAGGGCCCCCACCCACGGACCCGAACCCGACAGCCGCCGACGGCGCCCCACCCCACAGGGGCCACCCGCACCCGGCCACGATGGCCGCACGGGCGGTGCGGGTGCGCACCCCATCCCGCCGAAGGCGAAGCCGAGGCGGGCCGGTGAAGGCGAAGCCGAGGCGGGCCGGTGAAGGGAAGGCCGGCGAAGGGGAAGCCGAGGCGGGAGGGACCCCCTAATCCCCCGCGGCAGCGGCCAGCACCTGGGCCACATCCCCCCGCCCCGCCCCCGCCGGCACCCCCAGCACCGCCCGCCCCGGCATCCGCGAGCGCAGCTCCCGCAGTACCGGATCCAGCATGCGCGGAGCCGCCGTCACCACCGACGTCCCCGGCCACCGGGCGAGTTCGACGGCCGCGGCGGAGAGCCCGGCGTCGTCCAGGTAGACGAGGTGGGCGTGCCCGAGCCCGGGCGAGGCGGCGCGGGCGGCCACCGCGAGACGGGTCCCCGCCTCGCCGACGGAGATCAGCCGGGCGCAGGCGGCCTCCGGATCGCCCAGCGCCAGCGAGGACAGCGGAGCCCCGCTCTCCGCCCCGTCCCCCCGGCCCGCCCCCGCCCGTTCCCCCAGCACCAGGCAGTGCGGCCGTGCGGAGCGCGCGGCCTGCCGCACCACCGCCCGGGTCTCCTGCTCACCGCAGGGCACGGCGAGCGGGACGCCGGACATCCGCCGCACCTCGTCGTACCCGTCCGGGAAGTTCTCGGGCGGCACCACCACGGTGGCGCCGGCCTCCAGGCAGTCCCGCCACAGCGACCGCGGTGCCGTCGTACGGACCTCCGCGCCCGAGGTGACGACCACGAACGGCCGGAACCCGGCCGCGCCCAGGCCCGTCACCATCTGGGTCAGTACCGAGCCCACGTTGGGCAGCGAGAAGAAGCGGTCCGGGTGGGCCGCGGCGAACGGATGGTCCTTGTCCCGGGGCAGCGTCTCCAGGCAGACGACCCGGCCGTCGCGCCCGGCGACCGCCGTGAGCTCGGCCCGGAAGGCGTCCCGCGCGCAGAGGCTCACACCCACCACTTCCCCCGTCGGCGGACCGGCGGCCGCTCACCGGCGCGCCGTGTCCGAGTCCAACTGCTCCCTGAACGGCCCCGGCCGCGGCGTTTCCGCCCCGTACCGACGGCCCGGCCGGCCGCCCGGCTCCGGCGCGCGGGTGGTCAGCCGCGCGCGCCCTCGTCCACGCCGATCTCCAGCAGCAGGTGCTCGACGACATCGTCGCCGTACGCCTCCTCGACCAGTTCCACGGACCGCACCACCCGCAGCACCCGTCCGCACTCCCGAGCGATCCGGTGCAGCTCCCCGAGCACGCCCCGGCTGCTGAAGTGCAGCAGCGCGCGGCCGCCTCGGCCGAGCATCAGCGGGGCCTCGGCCAGATAGCGCCGGTGCGCGCGGTAGCCGGGGTCGACGTAGGCCCGCTCGTGCATGGAGCGGTACGTGTAGTCCTCCGGCGCCCGCACATAGTTGGAACTCCAGAAGATGTTGTCGAAACGTTCCTGCCGGAGTTCCGCGAACAGATCGCTCCGCACCGCCCGCACCCGGTCCGCCACCCGGTGCCGCACGGCATTGCGTTCGGCGTTCTCCACCGCCCGCGGATTGACGTCGGCGGCCACCACCCGTTCGCACCCGGCCAGCGCCGCGCGCACCGCGATGACCCCCGTTCCGCAGCCCATTTCCAGGAATGAACCACTCCATTCACCCGGGCCCGCCCGATCGAGGCCGAGCATCCCGAGCGCGACCGCGGTCGAGGGTGAGAAGACGGGAGCAAACACTTCGTCAAGAAGGTCCCATCGCAAGCCCATGAGTTCGAATTCGGAAGGCCGGTCGGCCCGCGTCAACGACAACCGGCTGCGCTCCAGCGAGCGCGCATAACTCTGTGTTCCCGACATACCCTCGTCCCCCCGTTGGACGCTTCGCGGCGGCGTCAGACTGCTCAACCGGCGCGGTGTCAGGGCTTATTGTCGGACAGCCGGACACCACGGCGGAATGTGCAGCGGTAACCGCCGCGCACCGGCCCGACGGTGCCCGGGCCACCGCCGAGCACCCACGGGGAAGGGAATTCGGCCATTAATCGGGCCAACCGTATTGGTTCTGGCCATCGTTGACGCCCGTCGCGCACGCAATCTAGGTTCACGAAAGTCCGGCAGAGCCGGACACTGCAGGCGCCGCGGATCAAACAGGGGGTGAGGTCGGTGCGGCCCATGGACGACTTCGTACAGGACGAACTGCTCAGACTGCTCGAACTGCTCGCCACCGAGGCCCCGCCCCACCGATTCGAGCCACCCCCGGCCGCCGCCGAACCGGTGCCGGCCGAGTCCCTGGCCCTGCTGAACCGGGCCCGGACCATGGCCCTCGACGTACACGGCCTGCTCACCCGGCACCAGCAGCGCGAGGCCGCCCTCGCGGCGCTCGTGGACACCGCGCGGGAACTGACCCTCCCGTACGACGTGGACGCGCTGCTCCAGGTGATCGCCCGCAGGACCAGGCTGCTGCTCAACTTCGACATGGCCTGGATCGCCCTGAGGGACGCCGCCGACGGCCGCTCCTACGTGCGCGTCTCCGACGGACACGCCTCCACGATCACCCCGGGCTTCGTCATCCCCGCACAGGGCGGCGTAGGCAACGCGGCCGCCGAGCGCTCCGCGCCCTACTGGACCTCCGACTACCTCACCGACGACCGGTTCCCGCACTCAGCGGCAACCGACGAGGTGGTCACCGCCGAGGGCCTGCACGGCCTCATGGCGGTGCCCCTCAAGGAAGGCAGCAGCACCTTCGGCGCGCTCTACGGCGCCAACCGCTCGGTGCGCCACCTCACGCCCGACGAGATCACCCTCGTCTCCTCGCTGGGCGACCTCGCCTCCCTCGCCATCAAGAAGGCCCGGCTGCTCGCCCGGACCCGCTCCGAGCTCAGCGAACTGGAACTGGACGTCTCCCGGGCGCTGGACTCCTCCACCGCCGAGCGCCTGGTCGGCGGCGTCCACACCCGGCTCATCGACATGGTGCTGAGCGGCCGAGGCCTCGGCGAGGTCGCCGCGCGCGCCGCCGTCGAACTGGGCGGCGCCCTGATGGTCCGCGACGCCACCGGCCGGACCCTGGCGGTCACGACCGGCTTCCCGGACGTCGACGAGGCGGAGCTGTTCCAGCGGACCCTGGACGCCCACACCGAACTCGCCCCCATCCGCTCCGCCGACGGGCTGTGGCTGTGCCCGGCCACCGCCGGCCGCGAGGTGCTCGGCACCGTGATCCTGGCCCCCGACGGCCCGGCCATCGACTACCAGCTCCGGCTGCTGCAGGCCACCGCACAGTCCACCGCGGTCCTGCTGCGCATCCAGACCGGCGCCGACACCTCCGCCGACGGCGGCCGCGGCCAGCTCCTGCAGGACCTGATCGGCGACTCCCCGCGCGCGCCCGAACAACTCGCCGTGCACGCCCGGCGCCTCGGCGTCGCCCTCGACGACCCGCACGTGGTACTGATCGCCCGGCCGGACGGCGGGGCCGGCGGACGCGCCCTGGTGTGGGCCTCCTCGTACGCGCACCGCATGTCCGGCCTGCAGACCACCGTGGACGACTGCCTGGTCCTGCTCGTCCCGGGCACCGACCCCTCGGCGGCGGGCCGGGCCGTCACCGCCGAACTGGCCTCGGTCACCGGCCGCCGGGTGACCGTCGGCTCCGCCGGCCCCGTCGCGCACCCCGGACCGCTGCACGGCACCTACCAGGAGGCCAGGCGGTGCCTGGAGGCGCTCACCGCGCTCGGCACCGACGGGGGCAGCGCCTCGGCGCAGGAACTGGGCTTCCTCGGACTGCTGCTCGCCGACAGCCCCGACATCCCGGCCTTCGTGCAGACCACCATCGGCCCGGTCATCGCCTACGACGACCAGCACTGCACCGATCTGGTCCACACCCTGGAGGCGTACTACGCCTCCGGCGGCAGCCCCCGCCGGGCCGCCGAGATACTGCACGTCCACCCCAACACCGTCTCCCGGCGCCTGGAACGGATCACCGAACTACTCGAGCCCGCCTGGCAGGAGCCCATGCGCGCCCTGGAGGTCCAGCTCGCCCTGCGGCTGCAGCGCACCCGGCACGCGATCCGCTCCCCGCTGTCCACCTGCTGAAGCCGAAAACAGCCGCGGGCCCCCGAGATCCCCGGGTGTTCCGGGGGCCCGCGGCCGTTGGCGGTGGAGACCGGCGGTCAGCCGGTCATCCGATGTCAGCCGTTGCGCTTCCAGCGCGGCTTGTCGTCACGGCGACCGAAGGAGCCGGTGCCCCGGTGGTCGTCACGACGGCCGTAGGGCCGGTCGTGACCGGCCGTGGGGGTCGTCCCCCCGCTCGAGGGACGTCGAGAGTGGGGGAGGAAGCCCGGACGGTCGTCACGGCGGTCGCGGTTGAACGGGCGGTCGCTGCCCCGGTGACCACCGCGGTCGTCGCGGCGGAAGCCGCCCCGCTCGTCACGACGGTCGAAGGAACGGCCACCACGGTCGCCGTCGGAGGGACGACGGTCGCCGTCGGAGGGACGACGGTCGTCACGACGCTCGAAACCACGGCCACCACGGTCACCGCGATCGTCACGACGCTCGAAACCACGGCCACCACGGTCACCACGGTCGTCACGACGCTCGAAACCACGGCCACCACGGTCACCACGGTCGTCACGACGCTCGAAACCACGGCCACCACGGTCACCACGGTCGTCACGACGCTCGAAACCACGTCC
>Ga0308175_100002604_pt1 | contig 12372 bp, 13 predicted proteins | sample PhyCR1_3_FD_203893 | JGI IMG/M metagenome (GOLD analysis project Ga0308175, IMG submission 203893) | Soil microbial communities from UC Gill Tract Community Farm, Albany, California, United States - DLSLS.C.R1 | ecosystem: Environmental > Terrestrial > Soil > Agricultural land | place: USA... | reverse complement strand
GCCGTCCTTGCGCTCGCGCAGGTAGACCTCGACCATCTGCTCGACGGCCTCGGCCACCTTGTCGGCGGGCAGGGCCGGGCCCAGCATCTGCCCGAGCGCCGCGTCTTCCTCGCCGGAGCCACCCAGGGTGACCTGGTAGAACTCCTCGCCCTTCTTATCGACGCCCAGGATACCGATGTGGCCCACGTGGTGGTGACCGCAGGCGTTGATGCAGCCGCTGATCTTGATCTTCAGCTCGCCCACCTCTTCCGCGCGGGCCGGATCGGCGAACCGCTCGGCGATCCCCTGGGCGATCGGGATGGCGCGCGCGTTGGCCAGGGCGCAGTAGTCCAGGCCCGGGCAGGCGATGATGTCGCTGATCAAGTCGATGTTCGGCGTCGCCAGGCCGGCCGCGGCCAGCTGGGCGTGCACGGCCGGCACGTCGTCCAGCTTCACATGCGGCAGGATCAGGTTCTGGGTGTAGTGCACCCGCACCTCGTCCAGCGAATAGCGCTCGGCCAGGTTCGCCACGACGTCCATCTGCTCCGAGGTCATGTCGCCCGGCGTCTGGCCCGGGACCTTCAGCGAGACGTCGACGATGGCGTAGCCCGGCTGCTTGTGCGGGTGGACGTTGTGGCGCAGGAACCGCGCCAGCTCGCGGTCGGACGCCTTGGCCTTCTCCAGCTTCTCGGACCGCCCCGGAAGCTTCTCGAAGCGCGGCGTGAAGTCCGCGCGGATGCGGGCAAGCTCGGTGTCCGGCAGGTCGGTGCGGCCGTGGTCGCCCTTGGCCCACTCGGCCTCGACCTGGCGGGCGAACTCCTCGGCGCCCAGCTGGGCCACCAGGATCTTGATCCGGGCCTTCCAGATGTTGTCGCGCCGGCCATAGCGATTGTAGACCCGAAGGATCGCCTCCAGGTACGACAGCAGGTGGCGCGCGGGCAGGAACTCGCGGATCGTCGGGCCCAGGTAGGGCGTGCGGCCCAGGCCGCCGCCGACCATCACCTCGAAGCCCAGCTCGCCGCCGCGGCCGCGGCGCATGGCCAGGCCGATGTCGTAGATCTTGGTCGCCGCCCGGTCCTTGGCCGCCGCGGTCACGGCGATCTTGAACTTGCGCGGCAGGAACGCGAATTCCGGATGCAGCGTCGACCACTGGCGGATCGCCTCGGCCCAGACGCGCGGATCGTCCAGCTCGTCGGCCGTCGCCCCGGCGTAGGGGTCGGCGGTGACGTTGCGGATGGTGTTCCCGGAGGTCTGCATCGAATGCATCTCGACCTCGGCGAGGTGCTCCAGGATGTCCGGCGCGTCCTTCAGCTTGATCCAGTGCAGCTGCAGGTTCGTGCGCGTCGTGAAGTGGCCGTAGCCCTTGTCGTAGGTCTTGGCGATGTAGCCCAGCTTGCGCAGCTTTTTCGACGTCAGCGTGCCGTACGGGATGGCGATCCGCAGCATGTAGGCGTGGAGCTGCAGGTAGAGGCCGTTCAGGAGCCGGATTGGCTTGAACTGGTCCTCGGTGATCTCGCCGGCGACGCGGCGGTTGACCTGCTCGCGGAACTCCGCGGTGCGGTCGGCGACGAAGGCCTTGTCGATGGCGTCGTACCGGTACATGGCCCTACTTCCGTTTGATCAGGTTCACGCGGCCGGTGGAGCGGGCCGCGCCGTGGGCCTGCTTCAGGGCGTCGATGTCGGCGCCGCCCAGCGCCTGTTTGCCGTGTTGCGGATGGTTGGACGGGCCCAGGCAGCGGATCCGCTCGCGGAAGCTGAGCGGCGCCCACTGGCCTTCGGATTCCACCAGGTCGATCAGGTAGGGATCGACGACGATGGTCAGTTCGGACTTGGCGTGCGCCTCGGCGGCCTCGGCGGCGGGCTCGTCGTCGAACAGCTGCGCGTCGGCGAAGCGCGGGACCCATTGGCCGTCGCGCCAGAACACCGCCTCGCCGTCGCCCAGCAGATTGCCGGTCAGCGCCTTCATGCCCGGGCCTCCGTGAGGATCGCGTCAACGGCCTCGGCGCCGCCGGCCTGCGCCAGCGCCATAGCCGCTCCGACGATCAGCAGCGCGGGACCGGAGAGGCTCGCGGCCGCGTCGGCCATACCGGCCAGCGTGGTGACGATGCGGCGCTCGTCGGCGCGGCTGGCGTTCTCGACGATCAGGGCCGGCGTGGCCCCATCGCGGCCGGCGCCCAGCAGGCGCGCGGCGATCGGGGCGGCCATGGAGAGGCCCATGTAGATCACGACGGTCTGGTTGGCCTTGGCCAGGCTGTCCCAGTCCAGGTCGGGCTCGCCGCCTTCCTTGGCGTGGCCGGTAACGAAGGTGACGGCTTGGGCCGAACCGCGGTGGGTCAGTGGCGCGCCAGCCGAGGCTCCGGCGGCAAGCGCCGCGGTGACGCCCGGGATCACGTGGCAAGCGACGCCCGCCTCGCGGCAGGCTTCCAGCTCCTCGCCGCCGCGGCCGAAGATGAAGGGGTCGCCGCCCTTCAACCGCACGACCTTAAGCCCCTCGAGAGCGAAGGCGACGAGCATCTTGTTGATCTCGTCCTGGCTGTAGGAGTGGCGGGATTTACGCTTGGCGACGCTGATCCGCCGCGCGGTGGCCGGCGCCAGGTCCAGGATCTCGTCGGAGACCAGGCCGTCGTGCACCACGACGTCGGCGATCTGCAGGGTCTTCAGCGCCTTGATCGTCAGGAGCTCAGGGTCGCCGGGGCCGGCGCCCACCAGCCAGACGGCGCCGCCGGAGCGGCCCTGCCGGCCCAGCACGACCAGGCCCGCAGCGCGTTTGGAGCTGTCCTGCCGCTGCGTCATGGATTAGCTTCTCTAAAGCCTCTAAGCTCTGAACTGGAACGGGGCGGACTTGCGCCCGCCCCGCCGTCGCCCGTCGATGAAAAGGGCCGATACACCGGCGGACGCTTGCAATTAGGGTTTTGGGCGCCCAAGTCGCAAGCCAAGGACTTCTGCCGGGGTTGTCAGGAATTCTATGGAACGGGCCGTGGAACGCAGACGCTTGCCGCCACTGAATGCGCTCCGCGCGTTCGAGGCCGCTGCGCGCCACCTGAACTTCAGCCGCGCCGCCGACGAGCTGTCGGTGACGCCGGGCGCCGTTTCCCAGCAGATCCAGAATCTCGAGGACTATGTCGGCGCCGCGCTCTTCAAGCGCACACCGAAGGGCCTGCTGCTGACCGACGCGGCCCAGACCGCGCTGCCGGCCCTGCGCGAGGCCTTCGACCGCCTGGCCGAGGCCGCTTCGCTGCTGACCGCGGCCGTGGATGGCCGGCGCCTGACACTGACCGCCCCGCCTTCCTTCGCCGCCAAGTGGCTGGTGCCGCGGCTGGGGGCTTTCGAGCGGGCGCACCCCCAGGTTGACGTGTGGCTCTCGGCCGGCATGGAGCTGGTGGACCTGACCGCCGGCGAGGTGGACATCGCCGTCCGCTACGGCGGCGGGCGTTATCCGGGGTTGGAAGTGCGCCGGCTGATGAGCGAGAGCGTCATCCCGGTGGCCGCGCCTGGCATCCTGAACGAAACGCCGCTCAACGCGCCCGAGGATCTCTCCAACCACATCCTGCTGCACGACGGCTCGCCCGAGGTGGACGACAGCTGTCCGGACTGGGCCATGTGGCTGGCGGCGCGGGGCCTGAAAAACGTCGACGGCCAGCGGGGTCCGCGGTTCAACCAGTCCAGCCTGGTGATCGAGGCGGCGGTGAACGGGCGCGGCGTCGCGCTGGCCAAGCGCACCCTGGCCCAGGCCGACCTGGATGCCGGGCGCCTGGTGGCGCCGCTGCAGATCGCGACCGCTGTCGACTTCGCCTACTACCTCGTCCATCCCAAGGCGAAGAGCCGCCTGCCGCAGGTGAAGGCCTTCAGCGCCTGGATCGACGCCGAGGCCAAGGCGCACGAGGACGCCCTGCGCGCGATCGACAACGGCGCCGGCATCTAGGCGACATCGAAGAAACTGAAGTGACCACTTGACTATTGGATCGCCATGGCCAATTATTGAAGCCATCACTTCACTTTTAGCGCAGGAGGCGCGGCCATGAGCGAACCCACCGTGATCCACGACACCTTCACCCTGGAGCGGACCTACGCGGCCTCCATCGAGCGGGTGTTCGCCTTCCTGGCCGAGCCCGGACGCAAGAAGACCTGGTACGCCGCGGCCGAAGGGCGAGACGTGGCGAGCTTCGAGATGGATTTCCGCGACGGTGGCGTGGAACGCCTGGCCATCCGCCTGGGCCAGGACACGCCCTTCCCGGGAACAATCGTCGAGAACGTCAGCCGCTACGAGGACATCGTGCCGGGCCAGCGCGTCGTGACCACCGGCAGCATGACCCTGGGCGGGCGGCGGATCTCCTCGCACCTGGTGACGCTGGAGCTCGCCAGTGACGGCCAGACGACCGCGCTGCGGCTGACCCACCAGGCCGCGTTCTACGAGGGCGCGGACGGGCCGGAGATGCGCCGCGGTGGCTGGGAGGTGCTGCTGAGCAGCCTGGGCAAGGCCGTCGAGGCGTGACCGGCGGGCCGGGCATCGACCGGCTCTTCCAGGCGCTGGGCGATCCCACGCGCCGTGCGATCCTCGATCGGCTGAGCCAGGGGCCGACCTCGACCTCGCGACTGGCCGAGCCCCTGGGCGTGACGGTGACCGCCATAGGCCAGCATCTGCAGGTGCTGGAGGAGACCGGCCTGGTGCGCACGCGAAAGGAAGGACGCGTGCGCGTCTGCGCCATCGACCCCGCCGGGTTCGACGCTCTGGAGGCGTGGATCAAGCGCCACCGCAGCGCCTGGGAACGCCGGCTGGACGTGCTGGGCGACCTGCTGGCGGAGGACGACTAACCGCGGGCCTGGTAGGCGGCGATGGCCGCGGTCGTCCGGGCCAGGGCCTCGCGCACCGCCGGCAGGCCGCCCTCGCCTTCCGCCTCGGCGCGGGCGCAGGCGTCGGCCAGCGCATTGGCCCCTATGCCCCGCGCCGAGCCCTTGATCGTATGCGCCACGTCGCGCCAGCCGGCGTCGGCGGCGCGCAGCGAGACCACCCAGCCCTCGGCCTGCTGGAGGAACAGCGCCAGCACCTCGGAGATGACCTGCCGGTCGCCGGCGGTGAAGCCTTCCAGATAGGCGAAATCCACTGCATTTCCGGTCCCGTCGGACGTCACGTTCACCTGCCCTTTTCGCCCGCGGCCCACACGCCTTGCCAAGGCCGCGATTTCGCGTATTTTCCGCGCCCTCGCCGCCGGGGCCATAGTGCCCTCAAAGAGCGATCTTGGCGACGGTGGGTGCTTAGCTCAGTTGGTAGAGCAGCTGACTCTTAATCAGCGGGTCGAGGGTTCGAATCCCCCAGCACCCACCATTTCCTTTGAAATGGCTGGACGGATGCCCCAGGCAGGGGGCGCGCTGTGGCGAAGCAATGGAGACCTGCCGTGAGTTCGGTAGTCTTGAGCGTGATCGGAAGCGACAGGCCCGGGCTGACCGAGGCGCTGGCGAGCGCGGTGCTGTCGGCCGGCGGCAATTGGCTGGAAAGCCACCTCAGCCGCTTGGGCGGTCTCTATGTGGGCTCTGTGCTGGTCGCGCTCGATCCGGACAAGATCGATGCGCTGGAGGCCGCTGTGCGGGCGGTGGATGCGAAGGGCCTCGACGTGCGCGTCGCCGCCGCGTCCGAGCCGGCGGCGGCGGGGGGCGAGGCGCTGGCCTTCAGCTTGGTCGGCCAGGACCGGCCGGGCATCGTGCGCCAGGTGACGGCGGTCCTGAGCGGCCTCGACGTGAACATCGAAACCTTCGAGACGCGGATCAGCGCCGGGGCCCATTCCGGCGCGCCGCTGTTCCATCTGGACGCCGCGCTGCGGCTTCCGCCCGGGCTCTCCGCGGCGGCGGTCCAGGCGGCCCTCGAGGGCATCTCGGCCGAGATCATGGTCGACATCGCGGTGCGGGCCGCGCGCGAGGCCTAGCAGACCTTCTTCTTGCCGTTGCCGGGCTTGGGCGGCAGCGCGTGGATGTAGACGCCGATGGCCGCGAGGTCCGCGTCGCTCATGTGCTCGGTGGAGGGGAACACGCCGGCCATGCCGGTGGGCTCGTTGAAGCACTTGTCCGTGCCGGTCTTCAGCAGATCGGTGATGTCCTGCGCCGTCCAGTCGCCGATGCCGTCCTTGCTGGGCGTGATGTTGATCGCGAACCGGCCCTTGGCCTCCAGATTCGGCGAGCCGGCGTAGAGCTGGTCGGTCTCGAGGCCGCCCAGCGCATTGCGCCGCGTATGGCACTCGCTGCAGTGCGCGGGGCCTTCGGCCAGATAGGCGCCGCGGTTCCATTCCGCCGACTGCTTCGGGTCGGCCTGGAATTCGTGCGGATGGAAGTAGAGCAGCTTCCAGAAGCCCACCGCCATGCGGATGCTGAACGGGAACTTCAACTCGTGCGGCTGCGATGGCGTGGCCTGCGCCGGAAGCGTCTGCAGGTAGGCGAAGAGGTCGCGCACGTCGTTGGTGCGCATGAGGCTGTACGACGCGTAGGGGAAGGCCGGGTAGAGGTGCTGGCCGTCGTCGTCGACGCCCCGCTTCATGGCGTTGACGAACTGCAGTTCGCTCCAGCCGCCGATGCCGTGCGTCTTGTCGGGCGAAATATTGGGCGCGTGGAAGGTCCCGAAAGGCGACACCAGCTTCAGGCCGCCCCCCAGCACCTTTCGGTCGGCCTGGCCGGGTGTGGCGTGGCAGGCCGAGCAGTTGCCGGCCGTGAACATCGCCTCGCCGTTGGCCAGGTCCGGCTTGTAGCCCGCGGCCAGCTCGCTGGCGGCCAGCTTGTGCGGGGCGATGAGGAACCAGACGACGACCGCCGCCACACCGACGACCACCAGCCCCCAGATCAGGACTCTGCGCATGCTCGGATCCTGCTCGCCCCCTAGCCGCCCTCAGCTCTTCTTCGCGCGGTACTGGTCGTGGCAGTCCTTGCAGGCCTTGCCGATCGCCATGTACGCCGGCTTGTAGGCGTCGACGGTGCTGGCGTTCCCAGCGTCCTTGGCCAGCTTGGAAAGCTCGGTCAGCCGCTTGTCGAAGTCGGCCTTGTTCTCCCAGATCTTCGGCAGCGCCTCGGTCTTGGGCGCGTCCTTGCTGCTGGCCGGATAGAGGGCGTGCAGCTTGTCGGCGCTGGACGAGAGCGTGGCCATCAGCGTCTTGGCCCTGGCCGCGTCGAAGTTGGCGAGCAGCGCGCCGCCCTCCTTCATCACCTGGCCCTGCTGCTTCATCAGGCCCTGGCGCTCCTCGACAGGATTGCCCGCCGCCCCCGCTTGGCTGGCGATCACCACGGCCAGGCCCGCCGCAGCCGCAGCCATCGCCAGACCCATCCGATACATGTTCATTTCCCAGGCTCCCCGGACTTTCCGGCGACGGGCCGGCGTGACCTCAATAATTGGAATCCGCAGAGCTTGTCCAATGGCGAGGATGAACCTGGGCTGACGGCGCGCCGAGGCCGGTTGCACGGCCCTCTGTAAGCAGCCAAGCTCGCCGAAAAATGGGCGAGGCTGGGAGGCAGTGATGGGAACGGCGTTCGGCCGTAGGCTGATATCGGGCGCCGCGGCGCTGATGCTGGCCGCGCCGGCTGCGGCGGCGAAGGTGGGACTTTCGATCCAGACGCTGTCGTCGAAACCGCAGTTCGTAAGCGGCGGCGACGCCCTGGTCGAGGTAAAGGGCGCAGCCCGCGGCGTGACGCTGAGCCTGAACGGCAAGGACATCACCGGCGACGTGCGCCTGGACCCGCAGAGCCACACGCTGCGCGGGCTCGTCTCCGGCCTGGCTGTGGGCCGGAACACGCTGACCGCCAAAGCCGGCCGGGCGAGCGCCAGCCTGACTCTCACCAATTACCCGATCACCGGCCCGATCCTGTCGGGGCCGCACGTGAGCCCTTACGAGTGCCGCACGGAGGAGTCCGGGCTCGGCAAGGCGCTGGACGCCGCTTGCTCGGCGGCGGAGCGCACGGACTGGTTCTACCGGACCACGGGCGGGGCGTTCAAACCGCTGGCCCGGCGAACGGACCGCCCGGCGGATCTGGCCACGACCACCACCATCGACGGCGCAACCGTGCCCTACGTCGTGCGCGTCGAGTCCGGCACGGTGAACCGCTCCATCTACCGCATAGCCATGCTGGACGACCCGAAAGGCTGGAACGACCGGCTGGCGGTGAGCTTCGGCGGCGGCGCTGGCGCCAAGTACAACCAGGGCTCCAACACCGCTGAATCGGCGCTCAGCGACCTCTACCTCTCCCGGGGCTTCGCCCATGCCGTCGACACCGAACTGGTCAACAACCTGCATGGCAACGGCGTGCTGCAGGGCGAGACGCTGATGATGCTGAAGGAGCGCTTCATCAAGCGCCACGGCGTGCCGAAGTGGACCGTCGGCAACGGCGGGTCGGGCGGGGCGATCCAGCAGCTGGTCATCACCCAGATGTACCCGGGCCTGCTCGACGGGCTGCAGCCGGCCCTCTCCTTCCCGGACTCCACCCTGCACACCGCCGACTGCGGCCTCCTGCAGCGCTATTGGCGCGGCGCGGGCAAGGACTGGAGCCAGGCCAAGAAGACCGCCGTGGAAGGCTTCACGCCGGGCACCTGCGGCGCCTGGGAGCGTTCGTTCGTGCCGGTCTCCAACTCGGGCAACAAGCCTGGCTGCGACCTGAAGGACGCAAGCCTGGTCTGGGATCCGAAGACCAATCCGAAGGGCGCCCGCTGCGCGCTTGCCGACTGGCGGGTCAACGAATACGGCCGCGATCCGGCCAGCGGCTATGCGCGCAAGACCGAGGACAACGAGGGCCTGCAGTACGGTCTGAAGGCGGTCAATTCGGGCGCGATCAGCGTCGACGAATTCCTCGACCTCAACGAGAAGATCGGCGGCTACGACAATGATGGCGCGATGGTTTCGGCCCGCAGCCGCGGCGACCCGGTGGCGCTGAAGGCCGCCTATGCCTCCGGGCTCCTCATGGGCGGCGGCGGCGGCCTCGCCGACGTGCCGATCCTGCACTGGCGCACGTACAACGACTGGCTGGGCGACATCCACAGCCGCGAGCGGGACATGTCCATCCGCGCCCGCCTCCAGAAGACCATCGGCGACACCGGCAATGAGGTGTTCTGGGTCGGGCCGGGCGGCCATCCCGGCGGCCCGCGCAACGATCCGGCGGTCGCGAAGTCGCGCGACCTGATGGCCAGCCAGGCGCTGACCGTCATGACCAAGTGGCTGAACGCGCTGGCGGCCGACCCGGCCCCACTCAGCCACGCCAAGGTGGTGCGCCTGAGGCCCGCCGAGGCCAAGGACGCCTGGTTCGACGACGCGGGCGAGAAGCATGTGGAGAAGGCCAGCTGGGACGGCCCGGGCGCCTACAACAAGACCTATCCGAACCACTCCGAGCCGCGGATCGAGGCCGGCGCGCCGATCGCCAACGACGTGCTGAAGTGCCGGCTGAAGCCGGTGAACGGCACCGACTACAAGGTGGGCTTCTCGGCGGCGCAGCTGGCGCGGCTGAAGGCGGCGTTCCCGACGGGTGTGTGCGACTTCGCCAAGCCCGGCGTCGGCCAGGTGGCGCTGAAGGGCACCTATCAGCGCTACTGATCGGCGGCGGCCAGGCTGACGTGGGTCGCGCCGAAGCCGGCCAGCACGCCGGCCAGCTGCGGCGTCGGCGCACGGTAGACAAGCACGGACTTGGCGACCTTCTTGGCGGCTGTCACCGTGGCGTTGGCCCAGCCGATGAACTCAGCGTCGCCGAGGCCCTGAGGGCATTCGAACGACAGCGCCTGAAGATGGGCGCCTGACAGGCGCGCGAAGCTCTTCGGCGTCGGGGCTTCCACGTGGCCGACGACCAGCAGCGAGAAGGGCCGCACCAGGGCCGCCGCGGAGAGCAGCGCGCCGGCCGGGACCCCCTCGATGTCGAGGATTTCACAGATCACGCCCAGCTTGACGAGGCCGCCGGCCTCCTTGAGCGGCGTCACGAGTTCGGTGCGACCCCGCTGGCTGGAGAGGCTGGAGAACGACAGCGGCACGATGAGGCTGAGCTGCTGTTCGCCGCCGTCGACCCGAAGGCGGTCGATGCCGCGGGTGATAGTCGCCAGGTCGGTTCGCAGGATGTCGCCCGACGACAGCACTGAAATCTGACGCGCGTTCAGGTCTTCGCCCGTGCCCAGCACGATCACCCGACGGATCATGCGGAAGCCGATGCGGGTGAATCCCTTCAGCTCGTAGATCGGCTCCAGGGTGGCCGAAATGCGCAGCTGGCGCCCGTCGCTGGCGACGAAGGGGGTCCAGCGGTTGACGACGCTCGTCCTCGGTCCGCGTTCCAGATCGAGGCCCGCGAGGTCGGAGGAATGGTCGATGTCGCCGGTTTCGCCCCTCGCCATCGCCTCCTCGGCATAGACCGGATCCACCTGGGCCGCCTCAAGGCGGCCCTTCCCGACGCGCGTGACCTGCAGCACGCCGCTCACCGCGGCCGCGTCGTCGCCCAGGAAGTGGGTCAGGATCTCGCGAAGGTATCGCAGACAGGCGGCCTGGCCGGCGTAGCGGCTGAGATTGGGATGAATCAGGAAGAAATCGGTGTCCGACACCCGGATATAGACGCCGTTTGTCCCCAGGCAGCGCTGAAGCACTCGCTCGGCGAAGGAAAACACCTGGTCCTTGCGTGACAGCCACTTGTCGGCCAGCCGGTGCTGGACGGCCTCGAGCGAGATCAGATTGACCTTGCCGGAATGCAGGAGGACCGGGTCCGAGAACCTCGCTAGCTGCGCCTCGACATCGGCGGAAACCAGCCGGACGCCGCCAGTGAGCTGAGCCAGCGCCTGGGCGTCGAGGCGCGGCGCCTGTGAGGCGGGTCGCGCGCCCTCCGCCGATGCGGTCTGGGTCGCCAGTTGGGCGCCGCCAGCCAACGCCTGCTCCCTCTCGTTGCAATTTTTGCGAGATACTTATTTCAAGAGAAGGTTAAGGCCCTGCTTCGAAAGGCAAATTTTTCGCGGCCAAAAAGGCGAAAACCCCGTGGGGCGTGGGCCCCACGGGGTTTCTGCACGTATGCGTTGCAGACGGCGGACGCCGCCAGCCCGGTCCTACTTCAAGTGGCCTGCCAGGTGCTTGTTCATCTCGAACATGCTGACCTTGTCCTTGCCGCCGAAGACGGGCTTCAGCTTGGCGTCGGCCAGGATCTCCCGCTTGTTGGCGGGATTCTGCAGGTTGTTCTTCTTGATGTAGTCCCAGATCTTCGAAACGACCTCGCCCCGGGACAGCTGGCCGGAGCCGACGACGGCGGCAAGCTGCGGCGAGGGCGTCAGGGGCTTTTGCAGTGCGTTGTTCTTCTTGTCGGCCATTGGGCTCCCCCAGCTAGGTATTCGGCGGCTGCGGCCACCGCTTCCATGCGGGGACTGAGTCGCGTCTCGGTATCCTAGGGGCAATTCCGCCTCGCGCCACCCTGAGAAGCAAACGCGCTCCACAAATTGGCGCGAAATGCTGGGAGTTCTTCGGGCTTGCGGGTCTGGGGAACATTGCTCGCCTGCGATCGCGACGCGCGATAGAATGCTCTTCTCCCATTGGAGCGAAAATCGTGCAAATCGTTCTCGACTCCGTCGACCGCCGCATTCTCCGCGAACTGCAGGCCGACGCGACCATCCCGATCGCCGAGCTGGCCGAACGGGCGGGTCTGTCGCAAACGCCCTGCTGGAAGCGGGTGAAGCGGCTGACCGAGGCGGGCGTGATCACGCGGCGTGTGGCGCTGCTGGACGGCGAGAAGCTGGACCTGGGGTTGGTCGTCTTCGTGGCGGTCAAGACCAGCCGCCACGACGAAGAGTGGCTGAACGCCTTCGGCAAGGGCGCGGCCAGCCTGCCTGAAGTGGTCGAGTTCTACCGGATGAGCGGGGAGACCGACTATCTGCTGAAGGTCGTCGTCAGGGACATCGCCGCCTACGACGCTTTCTACAAGCGCCTGATCGCCGCCGCCCCGCTGCAGGATGTCAGCTCCTCCTTCGCCATGGAGCAGATCAAGTTCACGACCGCGCTTCCGCTCTGAGCGGCGGTTGACTTCCCCAGGGGCTCCGCCGCCAAATCCCTGGCAACGATAAAGAGTTTGGGAGGATGCGGCGTGACGGCGTGGACCTTTGCGGACGTTTGGGAGGCGATCGCGGTCGTCCAGCCCGACGTCTCGGCCTTCATCCATGGCGAGCGGACGATCAGCTGGGCCGAGTTCGACGCGCGCGCCGATGCGCTGGCCGCGCACCTGATCGAGGCGGGCCTGGAACACCAGGGCAAGCTCGCGGCCTATCTCTACAACGGCCCTGAGTACATCGAGAGCTACTACGCCGCGTTCAAGGGCGGCTTCGCGCCCGTCAACACCAACTACCGCTACGGACCCGAGGAACTCTTCTACCTGTTCGACAACGCCGACGCGCAGGCGATCGTGTTCCACGCCGGTTTCAGCGAC
>Ga0308175_100002603_pt1 | contig 12373 bp, 11 predicted proteins | sample PhyCR1_3_FD_203893 | JGI IMG/M metagenome (GOLD analysis project Ga0308175, IMG submission 203893) | Soil microbial communities from UC Gill Tract Community Farm, Albany, California, United States - DLSLS.C.R1 | ecosystem: Environmental > Terrestrial > Soil > Agricultural land | place: USA... | reverse complement strand
TCGGCCATGTGCTCGTTGTAGATCCGGAACACCCGCTCGCGGAGTTCCTTGTCGGGATAGTGGAACAACGCCAGGACCGCATTCGGGAACGCGAGCTCCTTGTCGACGCCATCGGTGTGCAGCTCCTTGATGCGCGCCTCGATGTTGTTGGTTGCGGCACCGGCCAGGTCGTCGTACTGCATGAGAACCCTGCTGAAGTCACCCGGCAAAAAGGTCTGACCCTGCTTGCGGCCGACCATGTAAGCGCCGTCCTCGTACCAGATCCGCGGCGCCTTCTCCTTGAGGTCGTCGGGGAACTTGTCGTAGAAGATGTCCTCGGCGACCGAGATGTGATTGTCGGCGGAGAACACCTCGGTTCCCGCGGGCAGCCCGACATCACCGTTTGCATGTCCGCGCCGGTCCTTGGGCGCGCCGTATCCCCCGGCCGGGTAGAGGGTGGAAGTTTGAGTTGACATCGTTGACACTCCAATCGGGCTGTTAGAGCTGAAAATTCACCAGGTGACGGGTAGTTCGTAGACGCCGTAGGCGAGGCGGTCGTGTTTGAACGGGACCTCCTCGATCGGTATGGCCAGCTTCAGCGTCGGAATGCGGCGCAGCAGGGTGTGGAACACGATCTGCAGTTCGGCGCGGGCGAGTTGCTGCCCAACGCACTGATGGCGGCCGTAGCCGAAGCCGAGCTGCTGGCCGGCGTCGCGGGTGAGATCCAGCTTTTCGGGTTCCGGATAGGCGGCCGCATCCCAGTTCGCGGGGGCGAGGTCGAGAATGATGCCTTCGCCTGCGCGGATGGTCTCGCCACCGATCTCGATGTCCTCGATGGCCACCCTGCGCTGGCCGTTCTGGATGATCGACAGGTAGCGCATGAGCTCTTCGACGGCGTTGGCGATGAACTTCGGATCATCCGAATCACGAAGCAGCGCAGCCTGTTCGGGGTTGGCGAGCAGCGCGCAAACGCCGATGCCGATCATGTTGGCGGTCGTCTCGTGCCCGGCGATCAGGAGTCCGGTGCCCAGCTGCGCAGCTTCCTTGACGCTGATCTCGCCGGCGTTGACCCGTTCGGCCAGGTCCGACACCGCGTCCTCGGCGGGATGCTCCATCTTCGACTCGACGAGGTTGATCAGGTATTTGTGAAGGCTCATGGCCCCCTTCTGGCCGTCCTCCGCTGAGGCATAACGGGCCAGGCCGACGTTCGCGTGGTGCTGGAAGAACTCGTGATCTTCGTACGGGACTCCGAGCATTTCGCTGATCACCTGGGTGGGCACCGGCAGTGCGAGCTTCGCGACGATGTCGGCCGGCTGCGGGCCCGCCAGGATCGCGGCGATGCACTCATCGGTGACTTCCTGGATGGCCGAGCGCAGGCCCTCGACGCGCTTGAAGGTGAACGGCTTTGACAGCATCCGGCGGAACCGGGTGTGCTCCTCGGCGTCGGACGTGAACACCGATCGGGGCCGCTTGTGCACCGTGGAGAGCATGTGCTCGTTCCAGTGCGGGAAGCCCTCGCGCCGGTCGTCGACGCTCACGCGTGAGTCGGCGAACAGTTCTCGCGCCACCGCGTGACCGGTGATCAGCCATGGGGTGCTGCCGTCCCAGATCCGCACCCGGGAAAGCGGTTTGGCCTCGCCCATCTCGAGGACCCGCGGAGGCGGCGCGAACGGGCAGCGGGCGTCGCGGTCCATCGGATACTCGGGGACGTCGGCGGCTAGGCCGGATGCGTTTGCGGTCAATGTGTCAGACATAGGTCGCTGTTATTCCTCGATGTCGATGGCCAGGGCCGGGCAGGCCGCGGCGGCTTTGCGGACGTTGTCGGTTCGCTCGGGGGGTGGGCTGTCGTCGAGAAGGATCACGACGCCGTCGTCGTCGCGCTGGTCGAAGACGTCGCCGGCGTTCAGCACGCATTGGCCCGACGACACGCACTTGTCCTGGTCGACAGTCACTTTCATGTCAGGGGTGCTCCGACACGGGTGCCTGCCAGAGCCCGACGATCGCGTCGATGAGTCCGGAGGCCACAGCGGTCCAACTTGTCCGGGGCACGCCATCGCCGTCGGCGAAGGCGCGTTCAAAGTCGGCGCACGTGTGCATCATCAGGTTGCGCACCATGATGTTGCGTTCGGTGACGACGGCCATCGGAAGTTCCGGCAGGCAGCGGGTGATGCCGTCGACGACCTGAACCAGCGACGGCGATGCGAGCGCGTCCTTGACCACGATCCTCTGATAGGCGGGATCGGCCAGCGCCTGGGCCGCGAAGCGCGCGTAGGTCGTCGGGTTGCCGAGTTGGGCGAGGTGCTCGGTCAGTGAGCACACCAGGCAGGTGATCCAGTCGCGTAGCTCGGCCGAGTCGCCGATGCCGGCCACCATCCGCTCGAGCAACCGCTCTATCGACGCGCGGTGCTTCTGCTCGATCGCGCGGACCAGGTCGGTCTTGGTCCCGAAGTGGTAGCCGACCGCGGCGTTGTTTCCCTGCCCCGCGGCCTCGCTGACCTGCCGATTCGAGACGGCGAACACTCCATGCTCGGCATAGAGGCGCTCGGCCGCCTTGAGGATCGCTTCTTGTGTGCTGCTCGCCCGATCGGCGCGCACCGCCCTGGCCGTGGTCACGGTCACAGTCAACCCGCTGGATCGGATTAAGTCAAGCGACTGATTTAAATTGGTCATGGCTTCGGCTTGCGGACGGCGCCTTTATCGCTCCTCGCGTGCGCGATCACCTTGCCCGCCACCGCCCCTCCATCGACGGGAAGCACGGTCCCGGTCACATAGCGCGACCGGTTGGTGGCGAAATACAGCGCCGCCTCGGCGACGTCGTCCGTTGTGCCCTCACGCTTCAATGGGCGGTCGTTGCGCATCTGCTCGCGGATCTTCTCCTCGAACTCTTGCAGCTTCTCGAGGTCCTCGCCCGCCGCCGACTTGCGCACGATCGCCGTCCGGATGTTGCCTGGCGCAATCGCGTTGACGCGAATCTCATAGTGCGCCAATTCGATAGCGGCCGATTTCGTGAACTGGATGACGGCCGCTTTCGAGGCCCGGTAGGTCATCACTCCCCCACCGGCCTGGATGCCGCCGATGGAGGTGACGTTGATGATCGATCCCCCACCGTGGTCCCGCATGTGCCGCGCGGCGTCACGCGTGCCCGCCATCACGGCCCGCAGGTTGACCGCCATCACCTTCTCGAAGTCGGCGAGGTCGTCGTCGAGGAAGCGGCGGTGCATGGTCCCCGACACCCCCGCGTTGTTCACCATCACATGCAGGCCGCCGAAGTGCTCAACCGCCGCCGATACGAGACCGCCGACCTGGTCGAGTTCGGACACGTCGGCTTCGACGAAGCGTGCATCGGCGCCGATGTCCTTGGCCAAGGCAGCACCGGCGTCGCGGTCGACGTCGCCGATCAGCACCTTGGCGCCTTCGGCGGCGAAGCGTCGCGCCAGGCCTTCGCCCAGCCCCGACGCGCCTCCTGTGACGATCGCGACCTTGCCCTCGAGTTCGTTACTCACCTAGCTGGCCGTCCTTTCTCGAGTCGCGTCGCCGAGAAATTCCAAGAGCAGCTCGTTGACGGCGCCGGGTTGTTCGATCTGCGGACAGTGGCCTGCCCGCCCGACCACGGCCGAGCGGCCCCGCGAGATCTGCTTGGCGATCTCGGCCGACCAGCCCTGCGGAAGCAGTTTGTCGCACTCACCCTCGACCACCAGGGTCGGCACGGTGATGCGCTCGTATGCACGAGTGCTCGACGGCAGTGCCGGCGGCTCCAGGCCTGGCCTTCGGAACCTGGCCGCGGCCAATGCTTCCCACGCGCCGGGCGCGATGCTGGACTCGTAGCGGCGCTGAACGTACTCGTCATCGCTTCGAAACGCCGGATCGTGAAAGAGCGCTTCGACGATCCGCCGCATGCCGGGAAGGGTGGCGTCGTAGTCGTACAGCGCAGCCGAGTGCTCGTTGCGCTGGATCTCGCCACCGCCGCAGATCATGACGAGGCTCCGGGCCGGCAGCAGCGGGGCCTCCGATGTGGCGTCGACGAACATGTTGACGGCCCCCATCGAGTTACCGACGAAGTGCGCGGAGGAAACTCCGAGCGCATCGCAGAACCGTGCGATGTGCCGGATCCGCATGCCGCGCCCGTCGTTGAAGTCGATCACCTTCGCGGACTGCCCGAATCCCAGCATGTCGAGCGCCAGCACGCGGTAGTGGCCGGCCAGCGCGGCGATGTTGCGCTCCCAGCCCAGCTCCGCGCTGACACCGAACTCCCCGCCGTGCAGCAGGACGACCGGATCACCTTGGCCCGCTTCGAGATAGCCGGTGGCAAGCCCTTCGACCAGCAGCGTCTTCCGCCGGGGCTCGCTCACGCGGTTTCCCATGCGGCGCGGGCGAAGGCAAGCACCTGGTTGGCCAGCATGTCGAGTTGGTTCTGCACCGCGGCGTCAACGAGTTGACCTGCGTCATCCCAGATTTCATCCGCAGAATTGATCGCTACCCCAAGCGGGGTGGGCCAGGCGCGAAGCGCATGCCCGATGCTGCGCAATTGGCCTAGCGTGCCGACGGCGGCCTGCCACCCGTACGCACAGCTGATGCATCCCCATGGGGTGTTGTCGAGATAGACGCGGGGGTCTTCGCGGAGATCCTCGATGTAGTCCAGGGCGTTCTTCACCAGACCCGAAACCGCGCCGTGATATCCCGGCGAGCCGACTACGACGGCGTCGGCGTCACGCAAGGCGCCGACCAACTCTAGTGCCTTCGGCGTGCGTTCCAGCTCGTGTGGCGCGTACATCGGCAGGTCGAGGTCCTCGGCGCTGAACAGCTTAGTCCGGCCGCCTTGCCGTTCGACGGAAGCCAGGCAGTAACGCAGCGCCCGTTCGGTCGACGAGTTGGCCCTCAGCGTTCCACCGAGTCCGACGACGAGCGGCGTGCCGCCCGTTGTTGTGGTTACGGTCATCCTTGACACCTACTTGATCGCAATGGGATTTACCGGTGATCCGACCGCACCGGTCACTCGCAGCGGCGGTGCGATGAGCTGAAATTCGTATACCCCGTCCGAGGTGCAATCCGCCGCAAGAGCGTTGAGGTCCCAGTACTCTCCGAGCATCAGACCCATGTCGCGCAGGCACAACATGTGCATCGGCAGAATCGCGTCGTCGACTCCTGAGACGGGGTTCTCGACCATCAGGTTATCGGCGGCAACCGCCGCGACCTCGTGGTCGTGCAGCCACGACGCGCACGTCCAGTCCAGGCCTGCGCCCGGCTCGGTGCCGTCGCCTGTCTCGAGAAACCTTGCCCACCAACCGGTCCGGATCAGCACGATGTCGCCGCGCTCGATCGTGACGCCCTGTGTCCTTGCGGCCTCGTCGAGCTCGGCCGGGGTGATCGGGTCGCCGAGTTCACAGTAGGTCTGCGCCCCTCGCAGGCGCACGATGTCCAACAGCACCCCGCGTGACGTGATGCCCTTGCCGTCCACCTTGTCGATGCCGCAGTGAATCGCGCCGAGGCTCGTCACCGAGTTCGCAGGGAACCCGTTGTACAACTTGTCCTCGTAGTAGACGTGGGACAGGGCGTCCCACTGGGTGGCCGCCTGCAACGGCATGATGATCATGTCGTCGTTGAACCTCATCGGCCCGCTCTTGGAATATCCGCTCAGCTGAACGGCCGTCGGGTTCTGCAGCCATTTGGGGCCGTACTCGAGCAGTGTGGCGGCGTCGCCTCCGTCGACCGTCATCACGTGCACCGGGTTCTGCCGGTAATGGAATGCGCCCTGCGGTCCCGACGAGCCGAAGTCCACGCCCAACGGAAAGACCTTGCCGTGCTTGACCAGGCTGGCCGCCCGCGCAACCTTCTCCGCCGTGATGAGGTTCAGGGTGCCGATTTCGTCGGCGTCTCCCCATCGCCCCCAGTTGCGGACATCGTCGGCGACACGCCGAAAATCACTCAGGCTGGCCATGTTCTACCTTTCGGCTGCTTCCTGATTGCTCCTCGCGTGCGCGGTCCGAGACGTCGCCGAAGACTTTCTCCGCCACGGCACCGCCGTCCACCCAGATCACCTGGCCGGTGATATAGGACGCCGCCCCGCTGTTGACGAACGCCAGGACGCGCGCCTGCTCGTCCGGGCCCGCGACGCGTCCCAGGGGTGTCTGGAACGAGTCCAAGAACTCCTGGCCGAACGCGGTGCGCAGTTGGTCGAGGATGGGCGTGTCGGTAACACCCGGTCCGGTGCAGTTGATCCGAATACCCTTGGCGCCGAGCGCGGCAACGTTGGCCATCCCGTAGAGAATGATCGCCTCCTTCGACAACCGGTAACCACCACCGTCGGCGACCGGCTCCGGATTGCGCTGACACCATTCGATGCCCTCGGCCATTGTCGCGGTGTCCAGGAGCCCCATGGTGACGACGGCGTTGGCGCGGTACTCCGACCCGGCAAGCGAGGACACGGTAGCGATCGACGAGCCGGGCGGCATCGACGGGATCAGCGCTTCGGTGAAATGCCGGGTGCCGAGGAAGTTGATCGTCACGACCAACAACGGATTACCGATGCCCGAAGACACCCCGGCGATGTTGAAGAGCGCATCGACGGGGCCGTCGATCGCGGCGACGGCCCGGTCGATGGAAGCCGGATCGGACAGGTCGATCTCGTGGAACTCCTGGAGCTGCAAGGCAGGCCTTTTCAGGTCCAGACCGACGACCTCGGCGCCGAGCTCGGTGAGCAGGCGCGCCACTTCGGCCCCGATGCCCGAGGCACAGCCGGTGACCACCGCGCGGCGTCCGTCGTAGCGCCAGAGTTCGTCGATCTGCCCCATGGTCTATTTCTGGTCGACCGTTGTCATTCAGTGCTCCTCACGTCCGCGGAAGGGTTCCTGCTGTCCCAGCCCTGCCCCGACTTGAGTTTCGCGGCCGCCTGCTCGATGCCCGCGTTCATCTCGTCCATCGCAAGGGAGACCTCATTGGCGGTGTAGTTCTCGCGTCCCTTGGGCAGGCCGCCGAACGCATAGGTTTCGTCGAAGGCGGGAGCATTCGACTCGGGCCTGCGGGCCTCGACCTTCTCGACGATCGGCTCCAGTCGCTTGGCCTTCTCGGCGACGGCCTTCTCGTCGCGCTCGATGAACTCGGGCAGCACCTCCTTGCCCATCAGCTCAATGGATTCCATTGTCTCTTCGTGGCGGCGCGGGGTGAGCAGAATGATCAGTTCGTCGACGCCGCTCTCCTCGTAGCCGCGCAGGAACTCACGCACCGTGGCAGGGCTGCCGATAGGTCCTCGGCCGGGACCGTAGACGACGCTCGGATCTTTCTCGATCTCCTCGAGATGCCGCTTCCACACGCCGGTCCGTCCCGGTGTGTGCATGCCGGTCATGTAGTAGTGCATGATCCCGAACGCGAAGAACCCGCCACCCTTTCCGAGTCGTTCGACGGCCTGCTCGTCGGTGGGGGCCACCATCATCGAAAGGTCGCCGCCGATCGCGAGAATGTTGGGGTTCATCTGTGGCGTGACGGGTGCGCCGTTCTCCTCGAACTCCTTGTAGTAGCCGTTGACTCGTTCCGTCAGGGGGCCGGGCCCGGTGTAGGCGAAGCTCAGAGCGCCGAGGCCTTTCTGAGCGGCCATGGCCACCGACGCCGGCCTGGTGCAGGCGACCCACACGGGGGGATGCGGCTTCTGCAGCGGCTTGGGAACCACGTTGCGCGGTGGCATTTCGATGTGCTGGCCCTTGAAACCGGTGAACGGCTCCTCGATCATGCAGCGGATCGAGACTTCAAGCGCTTCTTCCCACATGGTTCGCTTGTCGGCGGGATCGATGCCGAACCCGCCGAGCTCGCCGACCGACGACGACTCGCCCGTTCCGAATTCGACGCGGCCGTTCGAGATGAGGTCGAGCGTCGACACGCGCTCGGCGACCCGGGCCGGATGGTTGACGGCCGGCGGAAGGTGCATGATCCCGAAGCCCAGCCGAATGTTCTCGGTCCGCTGACTCGCCGCGGCGAGAAAGATCTCGGGCGCGGTCGAGTGGCAGTACTCCTCGAGGAAGTGGTGTTCGGTCAGCCACACCGTGGAGAAGCCGGCCTTGTCGGCGGCCTCCACCTCGTCGAGGCCGTCCTGGAACAGCTTGTGCTCGTCGTCGTCACTCCACGGCCTCGGCAGCGGAAATTCGTAGAACAGCGAGATTTTCATTTAGTTACCTTTCGATCTGAATCGAGTGCCGAATCGGTCCTGGCGCCGCCGGTGGCCGGCAGCTGGTCGTTGATGTGCTTGGCGGCGACGTAGCCGAAGGCCATGGCGGGTCCGATCGTCGCGCCTGCGCCCGCGTAGCTGCGGCCCATCACCGCTGCCGAGGAGTTCCCCACTGCGTACAGGCCTTTCACGACGCTGTCATCCGTGCGCAGGACGCGGGCGAACTCGTCGGTCCGCAGACCGCCCGAGGTCCCGAGGTCGCCGGGGATTATCTGGAAGGCGTAGTACGGCGGCTTGCCGAGCGGATGCATATTGGGATTGGGCAACGTGGGGTCGCCGTAGTAGTTGTCATATGCGCTGTCGCCCCGGTTGAAGTCGTCGTCGTGGCCCTTGTGCGCCAGTTCGTTGAAGCGGTCCGCCGTTTGGCGGAGCTGTGCGGGCGGCACGCCGAGCTTGGTGGCGAGCTCCTCGAAGCTGCCTGCCTCCTTCACGATGCCCGACTCGAGCCACGCGGCCGGCACCTTCCGACCGGTTGGCACCGGCGCGAACGGCACCTTCGGTATCGGCAGGTGGCCTGCGACCACGTATCGGTGGAACGACCGGATGTCGGTGATGAGCCAGCACGGGATGTGCGTGACACCGGAGTTCTGCCCGTTGATCATCGCGTGGGCGAAGTCCATGTAGGGCGCCGCCTCGTTGATGAACCGCTTGCCTTCGCCGTTCACGACGAACTGCGAGGGCATCATCCGTTCGTTGAGCATGAACTGCAGGCGGCCGTCTGGCCAGCAGATGGCGGGGAACCACCAGGCCTCGTCGAGCAGGTCGGTCGCGCCGCCGACCTTCTCGCCCGCGCGGATGCCGTCGCCCATTGCCGCGGGATTGCCGAAGCTCCAGTCCTCCTCGAGCACCGGCAGATGCTGTCTGCGCCAGGCCATGTCGTGGTCGAAGCCGCCTGCCGCAATGATCACGCCGCCGCGGACGCCGATGCGTTGCGCTCGGCCGTCGCGTTCCACCACGGCGCCGACCACCGTGCCGTCGACTTCGGTGATCAATTCCGTCATCGGCGAGCTCAGCCACAGCGGGACGCCGTGCTCCCTCATCGCCAACCGAAGACGCGCGGCCAGCGACTGCCCGATCGCGGCCATCCGGTCACCGAACACCCGCGCCCGGAACATCCGCCAGATCAGCTTCAGCAGAACCGCTTTACCACGCCAGTTCTGCCGGACTTGATAGAACAACCGAAGGTCCTTGGGAGCGAACCAGATTCCCTTGGGCGCCAGCGCGAGCGGCTGCAACAGGTTCTGCTCTTCGTCACCGAGCTTGCGCAGATCGATCGCGGGCACGTTGATCGTGCTGCCGAGCTCGGAGCCACCGGGCAGCTCCGGATAGTAGTCGGCGTAGCCGGGCTTCCACACGAACTCGAACCACCGGCTGCGCTGCTCGAGGAACTCCATCATTTCCGGCGCGGAGTCCACGTATTGACGCAGCCGTGCGTCGCTGACGAGGCCGTCGGTGATCGTACACAGATATTCGAAGACCCCGTCGGGGTCGGGAACATAACCCTCTTTGCGTTGTGACGGCGCGCCGGGCACCCATATGCCGCCACCCGACAATGCGGTGGATCCGCCGAAGTATGCCGACTTCTCGACAACGAGCGCGTCGAGTCCGGATGCGTTGGCGGTGAGCGCCGCAGTCATGCCGCCGCCACCCGAGCCGACGATGAGTACGTCGACCATGTGATCAAACGTGTCCGACGCATTGGAGGTCATGGGGCAGGCACCGCCGTGCGTACGGCGAATCCCGCGATCAATTCGGGAGCCGCCCGGTAGAAGCGGTGTTCGGTCCGGTACGGGCCCTGTGCTGCCAGTGCGGCGAAAGCGGCCACCCATGTGCGGACCTCATGTGCGGAATTGCCGGCCTCATGCGCCATCCATGAGGTAGACCAGCCGTCGGTGTCGGAGAGGTGGCCGCTGTCAACGATTTCCAGGAACCGGTGGTCCCACTCCGGGTTGAGCGGTTGCAGCTTGCTCTTTCCATGCGCGAAGTTCTGCGCCGCTTCCATCACGGCGGCCTGACGTGCTTGGCGCTGCTCGGCCGACATCGGCTCGCCGAGCACGATCCGGCCCCGCGCTGCGGGCGGGGCGGTCGCGAGCGTAGGGACCGGCGGGTCATGGGAGAGCCCGCCCGAACCGACGACAAGGACCCTTTTGTCCAGTGTTGCCAGGTAGTTTCCGACGGCCGTGCCCAGTGCCCTCGACCGACGCACTGGCCCGAGCGGGGTCGCGACCGAGTTGATGAAGATCGGGATGACCGGGCGTGCCGCGGCGTCGCCGAACAGGGTTTGGAGCGGCTGCACCGTGCCGTGGTCCACCTCCATATCCGCCGAGATCGCGACGTCGACGTCCGCGGCGAGCACCGCCTCCGCAAGATCGGTGGCGATGTCCTCGGGAACATCGAGCGGACCGGCCTGGGTGCCGTAGTCGCCGACTCCGACCGCCTGGGTGCTGATGCAGAACGGCGGCATCATCCGGTAGAAGACGCCGTTGTAGTGGTCCGGCGAGAAGATGACGACAAGCTCGGGGTCGTATTCGCCGACGAACTCGCGGGCGCTCGCGAGTGCGCCGCTTATCTCGTCAAGGAGACCCTGCGACGGTCCCGGAAGATTCAGTAGTGGGCTGTGGGACATACAGCAGAGGGTCACTGGCACCGGAGCCTCCTCCCTGAGTCAGATAGAGAACCTTGAACAGCGACGCACTCACGTCGGGTGCTCGCGCAGCGATACAGGCACCCGCGATACACCGATCGGGACGCAGGAACAGCACCGAATCCGTGTGGGTGTCGAACCATGCCTTGAGCGCGCCGGTGCGATCGCCGACGATGACGACATCGGGGTCATCGTGTCCTGTCCAGCGCAGTTGCGTCATCGGCCGCACCGCAACGAATTTGGCCTCTAACGCCTTCCATCGCTCGAACGCTTCGTCGCCGAGCAGTGCGCGGGGGTTGTTACTCCAGCACAGCACGGCGAAACCGTTGCCGAGCACGTCGTCGAGAAGCACATTCTGCTCGTAGCGGGTGTCGACACGGGGCTGGATGAACAGGGTTCCTGTCGGTGAGGATTCGGCGCGAGGCTCGGCGTGGAAAACCGCGCCCTGTTCATATCGCGGCATCGGTTTGAACCGCATCTCGAGCACATACCGTTTGAGCGCGGGGACCACCGACGCTGCGTGAATCACCCTGTCCCGCAGCGCTGCCACCCGCCGATTCGTGGGCGAGATGACACGGCCGACCATGGTGGACAGGTCGATCATCGCCCTGGCGTGCTTGCGCCGTTCGACGTCGTAGGTGTCGAGCAGCGCGTCCTCGGCCAGCCCCTTCACCACCGCCGCCAGCTTCCAGCCGAGATTGGCCGCGTCCCGGATGCCGCTGTTGTAGCCCTGCCCCTGCCACACCGGCATGAGGTGGGCGGCGTCACCCGCGATCATCAAGCGCCCCTGCCGGAACGCGCCAGCGATCCGCGAATGGTGGGTGTACACCCGATGCCGAATGATGTCGACCCGCTCCGGGTCGGGCACCATTTGGGCCAGCATGCGCCTGACGAACGCGGGATCATCCGCCTCTTCGTCGGACTCGTCGCCGTGAATCATGAACTCGAAGCGCCGGATACCGTGCGCGATGGATATCGACACGTAGGGACGGCTGGGATCCGCGCCGACTTCGCTGTTCGGGTGGCCGAGTGGATCATTCGCACAGTCGACGACCAGCCAGCGCGTCGGGGATGTGGTGCCGTCGAACGACACCCCCATCAGTCGTCGGGTTGCACTGCGACCGCCGTCGCAGCCGACGACATACCGGGCACCGACGGATTCGCGACCGTCGGCGAACTCGACCGTGACACCATCCGCGGTTTCGGTGCAGTTCTCCATCGCATGGCCCCACCGCACTTCGACGTTGTCGAATCGCCCGAGTCCGACGAGCAGTTCGGCATCGACCATCGGCTGGACGAAGCCGTTGCGTTTCGGCCACCCGAAGCGGGCGTCAGGCGGTGCCATCTCGGCGAGCAGTTTCCGCTTCGCGTCGAAGAACCGCAGGATCTGGTTGGGCACCGTGTGAGGCAGGATCTGGTCCACAAGTCCGATGCCCTGGAAGGTGCGCAGCGCCTCGTCGTCCAGGCCGACCCCGCGGGGATAGTCGATGAGGCTGTCTCGCTTGTCGACCACCAGCGTCCGGACGCCTTGCAGGCCA
>Ga0308175_100002601_pt1 | contig 12374 bp, 10 predicted proteins | sample PhyCR1_3_FD_203893 | JGI IMG/M metagenome (GOLD analysis project Ga0308175, IMG submission 203893) | Soil microbial communities from UC Gill Tract Community Farm, Albany, California, United States - DLSLS.C.R1 | ecosystem: Environmental > Terrestrial > Soil > Agricultural land | place: USA... | reverse complement strand
GCGAATATAGGTCCAGGGCCGCTGGCCTGAGCTGAGCGGCAACGCTTATGACCCAACTAGTGCCACTCGTCGGTATTGCCCGGCAAGCAGCGGATGGTCAACTTCTCGAAGCCAAGCGGCGGGTGCAGTACCGAAACCTGCCCACGCGGAAGTGGCTGACGCGCTGCCAGTCGCAGCGAGTGCCTTTCACGTGGACCGTCAATCCGTATCGAGGCTGCGAATACGGTTGCAAGTACTGTTACGCTCGCTTCACCCACGAATTTCTTGAGCGCAGACAACCGGGCGCTTTCGAAACCGAGATCTATGCCAAAGACTGGGACCAGCGATCGGTTTATGCGTGAATTGCGCAGCGTGAAGCAAGGTGAGTTCATCGGGATCGGTACCGGAACGGATCCGTACCAACCGGCGGAGCGGAAATTTGGACGGACCGCGTCAGTTCTTGAAAGCCTTGCCTGCTTATCCAACGTTTCGATCGGGATCACGACAAAGTCCAACCTGGTGCGGAGGGACGCGGAACTGCTGCGGCGGCTGTCTGCCGCAAATGACGTGGGAGTTTGCCTCACGATCACCACGCTGGACCCAGCACTCGCGAGGCAAATCGAGCCATTTGCGCCCCATCCGGAGTTGCGTCTGGAGGCGGTCCGCTGTCTGGCGGAGGCGGGCGTTCGGGTGGGAGTGATCGCCAGTCCGGTATTGCCGTTCCTGACGGATTCGGCCGAAAGCCTTCGTGCGATCGCGTCTGCAGCTTCCGCCGCCGGGGCAAGCTCATTCGGGGCGGCAGTTCTCTTTCTCAAACCCTGTACCCAAAGCGTCTTCTTTCCGTTCCTGGAGGAGCAATATCCAGACCTCCTTCGACGCTACGAGAATCAATACCGCTCAGGGGCTTTCCTCAAAGGAGAGTATCCGGACTACATCAGCCGGCTGGTGAGAACAATCCGGGCCGAGTTTCCGTTTCGCCAGCATCGGTGGACTCCGGTGATCAAGGAACCCCCGCCCGGTGCGCAGTTAACGCTGTTCTAAAACCGCCGGAGCTTTGCTTCGCGATCGAAGAACCTGCAGAAACACAGGCACTACCGAAACGAACACGATCAGCAGCACGACCTTCTCGAAGTTATGCCGGATGAACGGAATGTTGCCGAGCCCGTAGCCGAGGCAAATCATCGATGTGACCCAACCCGCAGCACCAACAACATTGAAGGTGAGGAAGCGAGCGTAGTGCATCTTGCCGACGCCGGCAATGAAGGCCGCAAACGTCCTGATGATGGGCACGAACTTGGCATATATGATTGTCTTGCCGCCGTGCCGCTCATAAAACGCATGCGTCCGGTCGAGGTACTCGCGCCGGAATATTTTGGAATCGCGCTTGAAGAGACGGTAACCAATCGTCGATCCAAGGAGGAAGCCGATGCCATCGCCCGCGATCGAGGCGATTGCGAGGAGCAGGATGATCATGCCGATCTGGAGCTTGCCCGCGCCGGCCACAATTCCGACCGTGAACAAGAGCGAATCCCCGGGCAGAAAGAAACCTACCAGGAGCCCGCTCTCGGCGAACACTACCAGGAACAGCAGTAAGTAAGCGACCCAAATATGCGGGTAAGTCGAAATGAAGTGACCCAGAACGTCCGGATTCGTCAGACTTCTGTAGAGGGTAAGTAATTGCTCGATCAGAAAGCCACCTAGCTCTGGTATGAGCCGACCAGGCGATTCATCGCTTCCTGGTTGACCTTCACTTTGCCGCGCCGTTTCAGTTCATTGACAACGCTGTCTCGAAACAGAGGCTGCTGCACGGTCTGCCGCTGCTGCGTGAGAGACTGGACCACCGACTCTTTATTCTTGGCGAATTGCGTCATGTCAGCCGGGATGCGTTCGGAGACTTTGCAGACAAACTGCGATGACTGTGCCGCAACAGGTCCGACAATATCGCCAACTTTGTCCTTGAAGACGCCGGGGAAGAGCGAAGCGGGTCCAATGCCTTCCGCCGCCCCGTCCGGTGAGAATGGCGGGGCTGTTTTCACTGGCACTCCGTACGACTTAGCGATAGCCTCAAGACTTTCGCCCTTCTTCGCGCGCTCAGCAGCCGCCTTCGCCGCCTCCTGTGCAAGCCGGGAAGCTTCGGCGTCCGTGTATTTCTGCACTACTTCGCTCTGGACTTCGTTAAACTCGGCGTTCCTCGCAGGAACAATGTTTCGGATGACCGCGAAAGCGTCTTTGCCCTGCGCATCGACATTGATGACGTTTGTCACGGTGCCTTTAGGAGCCGCGAAGATGGCGCTCGTTACTTCCGAGGAGTTCAGTTCCGGGAGCGTCTGGCCGCTGGTTGAGCCCGTCAAGTGGAAGAACTTCAACCCATATTTCTTGGCGATGGCTTCAGCCTGCGAAGGGTTTTTTGAGATTTCGGAATGTGCCGAATCGATCGCCTTATTCAGGCTTTCGGTCCCGGCTTGCTTCTGCGCTTCCGCCAGGAGTTGCGGCCTGACTTCTTCGAAGGTCTGCGTGTGAGCTTCCTGCTTATTCTCAACCTGCAGAATGTGATAGCCGTACTCGGTTTCCACAAGCCCGCTCAGGTCGCCAGGTTTCAGCGAGAATGCTGCTTTCTCGAAGTTCGGCACGGTCTGGCCGCGCACGATGTAGCCTAACTCGCCACCCTTTTCAGCCGATCCGGTATCCTCTGAGTTTTTCTTCGCTAAGTCAGCGAAATTAGCTCCGTGCTGCAGTTGCTTCAGCAGATCTTCCGCCTTGGCCTTCAGCTTCGGTGCCTCTTCCTTCGGCTTGCCTTGTGTCTTTATCAGAATGTGCCGTACCTGAACACGTTCGGGCTGCCGATAGCTGTCCATGCCCTCGCGATAGGCCCGCTGCAACTCGCTGTCGGTCACATGGGCGCTCTGTACGAAGTCGGCTGACGAGCCGACGATGTAATCGAAATCTCTCTTTTCCGGAATGCGGAAGCTGGAACGGTTTTTGTCGAAGTAGGCTTTGACTAGGCTTGGATTTTTGTCGACTTTTCCGGCGAACGCTTTGCTGTCGAAACTCAGATACTGCAGACCGACTTTCAAATTCTTACGTTGATATTCCGCCCTGGCTTCGGCATCGGACACAATGAGCGACTGTGTCTCGAGATTCTCGAGCCGCGAGGCCAGCATGCTCTCCCGCTGACGCGTTTCGAAATCACGTTCGGTCATGCCCTGCTGCGCCAGCACCTGCCGGTAGATATTGATGTCGAATTTACCGCCGAGCTGGGCAGCGAACTCGTTTTCGATACTGTCTCCCAGTTCCTGGTCCGAGATTTTCAGCCCCATCTCACGAGCTTTGTAGGCCATGGCCTTGCCCTCGATCATCTGATTCAGCATCATCGGGGCATACATGGCAAGAATTGATTTGGGCAGGTTTGCCTGGCCCCGGGTCACAGCCTGGAGGCCCCGCTGCAAATCCGTCATCGTAATCTTCTCGTCACCCACGGTGGCCACAACGTTGTCAGCCCCGCTGCCAAAACTGCCCCCACTTCCCGGGATCAGATACCACAACATCGAGATGGCGATCAGGCCGAGCAGCACAGACATAAGAATGCGCACACTTTTCTCTCGGCTTCGAAACAGGTCAAACATAACTGAGCTGGAAACTCCTGCTGTAGAGAACTTCTAAGCGGTGATCGGCAGGCACGACGCTAAGCCAATAAACCTTTTTGCCAGTATAGCGAACAAAACGGCAGGTACCACTAGGCACAAGGCGGTGAATGAGATAGACTACTCAGTCCGGGAAATGACCCGTATTTTCGGTACGGATTTCACCAGCCAAAATGTGCGACCCTAGGAGTTGTAGATGTTCCCCTTTCAACGTTCCAGCCAACCTCCCTGCTGCGCGAAGTGTGGGTCATCGGAGATCATGCGCTCCCACCGGCGGAACCCGCTCGAGGTAATACTCAGCTTCTTCTTCCTGCCCTGGCGATGTCGCGTGTGCTTTCACCGGTTCTACCTGTTGAAAAACCATGGCCCGCAAGTGCGACCCACTCCGACTCGGACTGCGACTGATCTAAGCTAAGTCGTTTCCGGCGAAGCTCGCCGTCTTACCGTTTGAGGTTTTGTCCCGGATCACCTTCAAGACGGCCTCTTCTACCTGCTGGATATTCATGCCTGTCGTCTCGATTAATTGAGCATCGGGAGGCTGCACGAGGGGTGCTTCCGCTCGCGTACGATCGCGATTGTCCCGCTCCCGCATTTCAGCTTCGACGGTGGCCGTCTTCGCAGGCGTTCCCGTCTGTTTCAGTTCGAGAGTGCGCCGCCGGGCACGTTCATGGGGGTCGGCATCAAGGAAGATCTTCACTTGAGCGTTAGGGAACACGACGGAGCCGATATCGCGTCCCTCCATTACGACACTCATTTCGTCCGCAATTCTCCGCTGTAGTCCGAGCAGGGCTCGACGGACGGCCGGCACGGCCGACACTTTCGATGCGGCTTCCGTCACTTCCGGAGAGCGGATCTCTTCCGTCACATCTTCGCCGTTCAGAACCACCCGGCTGCCACCAGATGACAATTCCAGATTGGCTTCCTTCGCAAGCTGTTCCAGCCGGTGCATGTCGGATAGTTCGGTGCCAAGGCGCAGGGCCCATAGGGCGATGGCACGATACATCGCGCCCGTGTTGATGTAGGTGAAGCCCAGTCGTTCGGCGACGCGTCTGGCTATTGTGCTTTTACCCGCGCCAGCCGGACCGTCGATCGCGACAACGATGTTTTTCGCAGCCATACCGCTCGAGGACTAACGAAGCTGGTCTTCCACTTCGCGAAGCCAATCCGGTCTCTTCAAAACTTCACGCGGTTTGCTTCCGTCGGGCGGACCGATGATGCCTTCGCGCTGCATCATGTCGAGGATTCTCGCTGCGCGTCCGTAGCCGAGACGGAGGCGGCGCTGCAGCGTTGATGTGGACGCTTTGCCCAATTCCAGAACCACTCGGACGGCATCCTGGTACATGGGATCCTGCTCGCCGTCGAAAGCCTCGGCTTCCTCTAACTCTTCCTCGGACGGCGGAGTCAGAAGGAAGCTTTCATCGTATTCGGGCTCGGCTTGCGCCTTCCAGAAATCGACAACACTGTTCGTCTCGGATTCCGTGACGTAAGCGCCGTGAACGCGGGTTAAGCGCGAGGAACCGGGCGGCAGGAACAGCATGTCGCCTTTACCAAGAAGGTGCTCAGCGCCCATGGAATCGAGAACCGTTCGCGAATCGACTCGAGTGGCCACACGGAAACTGATGCGAGACGGGAAATTCGCTTTGATCAGGCCCGTGATGACGTCAACGCTCGGGCGCTGCGTCGCGAGGACAAGATGCATACCGACCGCTCGCGCCATTTGCGCTAGCCGCGTGATGCACTCCTCGACGTTGGCGCGTTCCAGCATCATCAGGTCCGCGAGTTCGTCGATGAGAATCAGGACGTACGGTAAGGGCCGTGTCTCCTCTTCGTCGATATTGCTTTCTTCATCGAAGAGGCTCCTCGGCTCCTTTCGGAGGGTTGCCATCTTGCGGTTGTACTGGTCGATGTTGCGAACCCCTTGCGCCGCGAGAAGCTTGAGGCGCCGCTCCATTTCGAGCACCGCATTGCGCAATGCGTTAGTGGCCTTCTTGGGCTCTGTGATGACAGGTGTCAGAAGGTGCGGGATGCCCTCATAGATCCCCAGTTCGACACGCTTGGGATCAACCATAATCATGCGCACCTCGTCAGGCGTCGCCTTGTACAGGAACGACATGATCATGGCATTCAACATAACGCTTTTGCCTGATCCGGTGGAACCTGCGATCAGCAGGTGGGGCATGGTCTCGAGCGATGCCGCTTTGATCCGCCCGTTGATGTCCTTGCCGAGGGCAATCGTCATCTTCGACGGTGAATCGTGAAACGCGTCCGATTCGAGAATTTCGCGCAAGCTGATAACTTCGCGCTTGCTGTTCGGCACTTCGATGCCGACGGTCGGTTTGCCCGGAAGGCGCTCGATCAGCACGGATTCGGCCTGTAACCCCAGGCAGAGATCCTCCATCAAGGTGGTGATCCGGCTGTACTTCACACCGGCTTCCGGCTTGAATTCGAAGGTGGTAACAACCGGACCCGGATTAATCTGCACCACCGATCCGCGAACATTGAACTCTTCGAGCTTCGATTTGATGCGGCTCGCTACTTCCTTCAGTTCCTGGCTGTCATACCCATTGCCCGCCGGTACTTCGTGAAGCAGATTGGTGGAAGGCAGCTTCCACAACCGGCGTTTTTTGCTTGAGATCGGGTGTTCTAAAGCCGGTTTGAGCGGCACGGGAGGAGGCGGCTCCGCCACTGTGTCGCGGGTGATTGGCTGGTAGTCGAGCGTTCGAATCGGTATCTCGTGCGGCTCCGGTTCGGGGTCGGGCTGCTCGTCGAGATCGAAGGGGGGCGCGTCGTATCCAGGTTCCGGAACTCGTGCGGGCGTGCCTGTTGACTTGACCCGTCCTGGCTCAGCCGGTGCGGGCACGTCAGCTTTGACCGGACGTTGCTCCCGTAGAACCGCTGGCTTCGGCTCGGCTTTCTGCCGGCGCGCCGTTCTCTCCGCGGCCTGAGCCTTCGCTTTCGCGATCGCCGCCTGGCGTCGAAGCTCACGTGACTGCTTCCAATTGGCACGGAAAGCGCGCCACTTTGCCAGTGGGCCGCTCAGCCAGCGGCGGAGAGTCGAGACTTCGAAGGTTGATGCGAAATAGAGAGCAACAACTCCTGAGCCGACCGTGATGATGGCGGAGCCTGCGACGTCAAAGCGAGCCAGGAGATAGTCGGCAATCACCATTCCGACGAGTCCGCTGGGGTGAATGGATCCTGCGATCAGCCAGGGCCGGGGAACCAGGCCGCAAGCCGTGGAAACCGAGAACCAAAGCGACAGATTTCCGAGCACTCGAAACCAGGTGCTCTCGATGGGCGAGGAGCGCACCCATTTCCAGCCGAGCGCCCAGATGTTGACTGGTAGCAGGAAGATGCTGATGCCGAAGACTTGCAGGAAGAAATCGGCCCAGCGCGCGCCGAACAACCCAAGCAGGTTGTGCGTGCGGCTCACCTGCGTCGCAGTGTTCCAGGACGGATCAGATGACGAGTAAGAAACCAGGCTCAGACAAACGGCCAAGCCCACAAGAAGCAAAAGCAGCCCCACCGCTTCATTCAGCCGATGGTGCCGGGACGGTGATAGTAGGGTCATCCGCCGTTGCGAAAGTAAATACCCAGAGCGATCACTATTATGCCAAAGATCACTCGGTACCAGACGAACAGGTTCAGGGTGTTGCGCCGCAGGTAATGAAGAAAGAACGCGATTACGACGATGCCGACCAGCCCGCTGACCGCGATGCCTGCGAGGTACGGGAGTTGCATGTCGTGAGGCACGCCTCCTTCCTTACGCAAATCGAGAGCGTCCTTGGCCGCCGCCGCGGCAATTGCAGGCGTCGATAAAAGAAAGGAGAATCGCGCGGCCGCTTCGCGATCCAAGTGGCGGAAGCGAGCCGCTGTAATAGTGATCCCGCTGCGCGAAACGCCTGGCACAACCGCCAGGGCCTGCGCAAGGCCGATGCTAATCGCGTCACCCCAGTTCATACTATCGAGGCGGCGCTTGTTTTGACCCACGCGGTCCGCGAAGTACATGACGATGCCCAACAGGATCAGGGTTGTGCCCATCACGAACAGTGTGCGCCACGGACCTTCGGCGTATTGTTTCAGGGCAGCTCCCGCCATGAGCACCGGAATAGTGCCTACGACCAGGAACCATAACAGTGATCGGCTATTTTCATCGGGGGCAACACCGCGATAGTTGAAGCCCAATCCATTTGCGATGACCTGAACCCAATCCCGAAAAAAGAAAATGAGGATCGCTATCAGCGTCCCAACGTGAAGCGCAACATCGAAACCCAAACCCGGATCAGCAAAGTGAAACAAGCGCGGAATGATAGCCAGGTGCGCCGTGCTGCTGACAGGTAAAAACTCTGTTAATCCTTGAACAATGGCGAGGATGATCGCCTGGTAAAGCGGCATAATGAAGGGAGCTTAGATTCGTTGTTGCTTTAAATCCAACGCTATCGTAGCGTAACCATCATCCCCACCCATAAATGCGCGCTACAAAAATCGTTGCCACGCTCGGACCTGCGACTGACAGTCTCGAGGTTCTGAAGAAGCTCTTCGATTCAGGTGTTGACGTTTTCAGGCTGAATGCTTCGCATGGCACCCACGAGGTTATCGCGCGGCGGGTCCACAGTATTCGTGAGCTTGCCAAAGACGCTGACCGGCATGTCAGCACCCTGCTCGACCTGCAGGGTCCAAAGATAAGGCTCGGAACCTTCAAGGACGGCCCTTACATTCTGGAGGATGGCGCAAGCTTCACCATCACCACGCAACCGGTTGAGGGGAACGCGCAGGTTGCTTCGACTACTTACACGGAACTGGCGCACGATGTGAAACCTGGTGACCCCATCCTGGTTGCGGATGGAACCGTGCAGTTGCGCGTCGTGGCAACCGATGGGGTCGCGGCGCGCTGTGTTGTGGAGCACGGAGGCAAGGTCAGCGACCGCAAAGGCATCAACTTGCCGGGAGTGGCCGTCAGTACTCCATCGATTTCAAAAAAAGACATCGCCGATGCGCATTTCGGCGTCGAACTGGGCGTAGACTTCTTCGCTCTTTCATTCGTCCGAACCGCACGCGACGTACTACGGTTGCGCCATCTGCTCGAAGAAGTAGATGCAAAGCAGCCCATTATCGCCAAGATCGAAAAGCCCGAAGCGTGGCAGAACCTGGACTCGATCCTTGAGGAATGCGATGGCGTGATGGTGGCGCGGGGAGATCTCGGAGTGGAGATGGCCCCGGAGAAAGTGCCTTTCATTCAGAAGACCATCATCGAGAAATCGAGAAGGTGCGGCAAATTCGTGATCACTGCCACGCAAATGTTGGAATCGATGATCGAACATCCCGTTCCGACACGCGCTGAGGTAAGCGATATCGCGAACGCCATCTATGACGGAACGAGCGCCGTTATGCTGTCTGCCGAAACGTCAGCGGGTAGATATCCCGTCGAGTCCGTCAAGCTGATGGCGCGGATCGCCGCCGAAACGGAGAGATCGATGCGTCGCGAGTTTCCCGACGTCTGGTTGAATGAAAAAGTCTCGATTCCGGAGATCATCGCCGACGCTGCGTATCACTCGGCGCGCTGCGCGGGTGTGGTCGCGTTGGCGGTCGGAACGAGTACGGGTGCTTCCGCTCGTTTACTTGCCCGGAACCGTCCCCCTGTTCCGATTTACGCCTTCACTTCGTCGGAAATTACGGCACGTCAGCTCTCTATCGTTTGGGGAGTTCATGCGCTCCTGACGCCGCCGATGGATTCGACCGATCAGATGCTGCAGGAAATGGAGCGTATCCTCGTGCACACGGGCCGGGTGAAAGCCGGGGACCACATTGTCTTCGTTGCGGGCCAGCCGGTCGGGCTTCGAGGCTCAACCAATATGCTGAAGCTTCACAGAATAACGGAGTCGGCGTTTTAGAATGTACGACGCCCTTTTGCTTGTGTCCTTCGGCGGACCCGAGAACACCGAAGACGTGATGCCGTTTCTCGAGAACGTCACCCGGGGCCGGAACATCCCTCGCGAGCGGTTGGCGGAGGTGGCGGAACACTATTACCACTTCGGCGGAAAGAGCCCCATCAATGACCAGAATCGGGCTCTGATTGCGGCACTCGAATCCGAGCTCAAACGGCAAGATATCGATCTTCCGATCTATTGGGGAAACCGGAATTGGCAACCCTTTCTCCCGGATGCGTTGCGCGCGATGCACGACGGTGGCGTGAAAAACGCGTTGGCTTTCGTTACTTCAGCCTATAGCTCCTATTCGGGATGCCGCCAATATCGTGAAAACCTGGCCGCGGCACAAACGGAGGTGGGCGAGGGCGCTCCGAAAATCGATAAGCTTCGGGTTTTCTATAACCATCCGGGATTCATTGAAGCCACAGCTGAGCGCGTTCGTGAAGCAATGGGGCAATTCGCGGGTGGGGAGAGTGAACAGCCCCGGCTGGTCGCCACCGCCCACAGCATTCCGAGCTCGGTCGCTCAAACCAGCAACTACGAATTGCAGTTGCGGGAAACAGCCCGGCTCGTTGCAGAACGCCTCGCATTCCAGGAGTGGGATTTAGTCTTCCAGAGCCGGAGCGGTCCTCCCAGCCAACCCTGGCTCGGGCCGGACATCCTCGATCACCTGCGGCAGCTTGCCGAGCGGGGAGTGAAGAATGTCGTCGTCTCGCCGCTTGGTTTCCTTTCGGATCACATGGAGATCCTGTACGATCTCGATGCGGAAGCGGCCGAACTCGCCGCCGAACTCGGGATGACAATGGTGCGCTCAAAAACCGTCGGCACGCATCCCGCATTTGTCCGTATGGTCGTACAGCTGATTCGAGAACGGATATTTCCGGACGAACCCAAACTGGCGATTGGCAGGTTCGGACCTAATCACGACGTTTGCCCGGCGAACTGCTGCCCGGCACCGCAACGCGCCGGTAGACCTCCTGTTTCGGCAGCCCCAGTTGTTTCGCTACAAGCTTGATTGCTTCCATGCGATCCAGCGAAAGTTCATTTGTCAATCGCTCTACCTCGGCCCTCGCGTCGGTAATCGCTGCTTTTTCAGAGCTTCGCCCGATGACAAGCGTTATTTCGCCTTTCGGAGTTCCGCGGCTCTCGAGTTCTTTCCGGATCGAATCGGCGCTGCCCCGGAGAAACTCCTCGTGAATCTTCGTCAGCTCCCGTGCGAGCGCAATTTGGCGCTCGCCTAGAACCTGGCCGATGTCTTCGAGCGACTCGAGGATACGATGAGGGCTCTCGTACGCAATAAGAGTCGAGGGATCGGCCGCAAGTGCTTCCAGTGCTTTGCGGCGGCTGCCCGACTTGGGTGGCAGAAACCCGATGAACCGGAAGCTATCGGTGGGAAGACCGGAGCCGCCGAGTGCCGCCAGAACGGCAGAAGCCCCGGGAATAGGCACCACCCGATACCCATCTGCGACTGCGGCGGTTACGACACGGTACCCTGGATCAGAGACAAGAGGTGTTCCCGCGTCGCTGACCAGGGCGACGGATTCGCCTCGGGAGAGGGCATGAAGCAAATGCTCTGTTTGTGCCGTCTCATTGTGTTCGTGATAACTGATGAGAGGTTTGCGGATATCAAAGTGCGTTAGCAGTTTCTGCGTTTGCCGGGTGTCTTCGCAAGCGATGATCTGAACTTCCTCGCGAAGGATGCGGAGGGCTCGGAGCGTGATGTCTTCCAGATTGCCTATCGGTGTTGCAACAAGGTAGAGATCGCCGGCCAAACAATATGCAGTGTAGCGTTCTTTCTTAGTCCAAATTGATCTGCAAGCAATGCAGCCAACGCCAAACGCGCCGGAGGTGAGCGATGCTCCGCTCTACGTCCGATGGGGTCCGAGTAATTCCCCCTATGCAATAGAACTGAAACTGGATCTAGTCAATAAGATCCGCAACCTGCTTACTACGGCGGGAGACGGCACCGAAATCGGTGGTGTGCTCCTCGGATCGCTCCCGAGTTCGTACTCCGCGACAATTCGTGTCGAAGATGTCGAACTGATCCGGAGAGGGGATAACGAGGGATCCACATTCATCATCGATCCGAGCAGTGAGAACCAGGTCGAAGACGTACGGCAGCGAGCGCGGGAAACGGGCAGGTCTGTAGTCGGCTTGTTTCGCAGCCACAGGCGTCCCGGTGCATTGCGGCCTTCCCTGGCTGACCGCGGCCTGATCTCGAGTTTGTTCGTCGAACCTGTCTGCGTTCTGCTTCTCATTGAAGGCAATGAGCCGCATTCGGCTGCGTTCTTCATCGGGCAGGACCGGCACTTGCCCGCAGAACCTTCGGTTCGTGAGTTTAAGTTCGACGAGCGGGACTTTAAGCTTTTACCGGAAGTCGAGCCGGAGCCGGCAAAGCAGCGAATGCCTGAACCGCAGCGGCCCAAACCGAAGGCCAGCCGGTTTCCTGTTTGGATCGGGGCCGGCGGTCTGGCTGGAGCCTGCCTCCTGTACCTGGTTTGGCAAGGGTCAGGGACGGCGAAGGGGATTCCGCTGCTGAGGTCCAATCATCTCGACTTGGCGGCATCGCGTGAGGGCCCCGGTTTGCGAGTGACGTGGAACAACTCCTCGCGGGCCTTCGATAATGCGTCCGGAGCTCGACTGCTGGTCAAAACAGGGGCGTCGGAGGAGCAAGCGATTCAGCTCGGCCCCGACGAGTTACGTCTTGGCGCCGTCGAGATTGACAATTCATGGCCGAGGGTGGACGTGACCCTGGTGGTTGAGGTCCCAGGGTCATCGCCAGTCACCCAGTCCGTGAACTGGGAACGTCGTTAGATTACTGCCGGAGAAG
>Ga0308175_100002600_pt1 | contig 12376 bp, 6 predicted proteins | sample PhyCR1_3_FD_203893 | JGI IMG/M metagenome (GOLD analysis project Ga0308175, IMG submission 203893) | Soil microbial communities from UC Gill Tract Community Farm, Albany, California, United States - DLSLS.C.R1 | ecosystem: Environmental > Terrestrial > Soil > Agricultural land | place: USA... | reverse complement strand
TCAGATCGCCCGACGGCGCGTGAAAGAGTCGCCCGATGCGATCGCATTTCAGGAAGCAATACGGGAAACCGGTGGTGGTTGGAAGGCTTGGTCATGGTCGGACTACTGGCGTCGCGTTGAAGAGGTAGCGAACGCGTTCGTATCGGCAGGGCTGAAGAAAGCCGATCGCATTGCCGTCCTCGCGGGTACAAGTCTTCCGTGGGAGATTGCAGACAAAGCAATTTTGGCTGCCGGGGGCGTTGTGGTGGGCATCGACGCGCACGCTACGCCAGATCAAATCCGATTCGTGCTCGGCCACTCCGAAAGCCGTGCTTTGGTGACGACGGCAAAAGACTTCGCCAAGCTCCAACCTGATTCAGTACAAAATTTAAAATTCGTCCTACTACTCGATGACGATCCGGTCAACGTTCCGGGAAGCGTGACTTCCTTGCGTTTCAGCAGCGTCCCCGGATCAGATCGACCGACTCTTCCCCCCATTGACCCGGAGGACGAAGCGACCCTGGTGTACACATCGGGTACGACCGGCACGCCGAAGGGAATCCTATACCGGCATCGCCAGGTGGTCGAAGCTTGCGAAGCGATCGCCTCTTTCTTTCCCGAGGCGCGGCAACTCCAGGCGAGGATCATCTGCTGGCTGCCGCTCTCGAGCCTGTTTCAGCGCATGCTGAACCTGCTCTCGATTACGAATGGGTTAACTACTTACTTTGTGACTGACCCGCGCGAAATCGTCAACGCAGCACGCGGAATCAGGCCACATTTCTTCATCGGAGTCCCGCGATTCTATGAGAAGGCCTATCAGGAGATAAACAAGGGGCTGGCCTCGGTGAAAGGCTGGCAATCATCCCTCCTTCGCACTGCGATTGACATGGGACGCCGACGGTCAAGGGCAGCGCAGACGGGCCAAGCCTTGGGAGTCGGTGACCGGGTTCTCGGTCCTTTGCTGAACCGCATTGTTCTCGGTCCACTACGGCGCCGGTTTATCGGCGACGCCGCGCGTATCCTTTTCACCGGCTCCGCCCCAATGGCGCCGGAGATCATGGAGTTCTTCCATGCGATCGGCTTGCCTCTCCTCGAAGGATATGCCATGAGCGAGAACATCGTCCCAATGGCAATGAACCAACTGGAACGCTTCCGAATAGGGGCGGTCGGAGTGCCGTTATCCTTGAACGAGATCCGCATCGGTGAAGAGAACGAGCTACAGGTGAAAGGCCCAGGCGTCTTTTCGGGCTACTACAAATCGGAGGCCGGGAACGATCGTTTCACCCCAGACGGCTTCTTTAAGACGGGCGATAGCGGACGCATAGATAGCGAGGGCTTTCTCTGGCTGACAGGCCGCACATCCGAGATCTTTAAGACTTCCACTGGCCGCCGCATCTCGCCGCTGGCCATTGAAGCAGCCCTACGAAGTTCACCCTATATCGATCAAGCGGTGGTCTTTGGGCACGGCCGACGTCACCTTGTGGCCCTCATCACCATCCAGACCGATCGCGTCGAGAACGAACTCGCTGCGAAGGGCTTTAAGTTCGAGTCCAAAGACCAGTTGGCCGCCTCCGCGGCCGCGCACTCATTACTGGAGCCGGAGATCCAGCGATTGACGAAAGAGTTCCCGGCGTACGAACAAGTTCGCGTGTTCGCAATCGCTCCGCGCGCTTTCGACATCCCTTCCGGAGAACTGACCTCCTCGCTTAAGCTTCGGCGCAACATCATCGAACGGAACTACGCCCACCTCCTCCAACCACTGTTCACCGAAGAGGCCGCCGGAGTATGACGGGCGCCCGCGACATTCTCATCACTGGCGCGACGGGCGCGGTGGGGAGTAGTGCTGCGCTCGCTTGCTTACGTGAAACTTCGGATCACCTCCGACTGTTGTTGCGCGCAGACTCTCCGGCCCACCTCGAAGAACGTTATGCAAAGCTTTGCGCTTTCTGGAACTTGTCTCCGTCGGAGCTCAGTTCGCGCGTGGAAATTGCTGCCGGTGATCTATCGACGCCGAAGCTGGGCTTAGACTCTGCGACGTACGAGCGTTGGACGGCATCCGTCAGCAACATCATCCATTCGGCCGGCAACGTCCGCCTGAATCAGACGCTTGAGGTGGCGCGGATGGATTCTGTGGTACCGATCCAACAAGTGGTTGCATTCGCCGAGCGATGCATTGAAGCCGGCCAATTTCAAAAGCTCGAGTACTTGAGCACCGTGGGTGTTGGCGGAAAAAGCGTGAAGTCGCTTCCCGAACGCCCCCTGGCAGAGACACCTCAATTCCACAACACATACGAGCATGCAAAGTTCGATGCGGAACAGTGGCTTCTAGGCAAAATGCAGGCCGGGTTCCCAGCAACCGTATTTCGGCCGAGTATGGTCGTCGGCGATGCGCAAGCCGGAAAGATCATTCACTTTCAGGTGTTCTATTTCCTCGCCGGATTCCTGACCGGTCAGCGAACGGCTGGAATTCTGCCTCACCTTGGCGATGTTCGCCTGGATATCATTCCTGTCGACTACGTTGCACGGGCGCTCGTGTTGTCAATGTTGCATCCTGAAACACGCGGCAAGATCTTTCATCTTGCTTCAGGGCCAAAATCCATAACCCTCACGAGCCTCTCCGAGTTTCTGCGCGAGTATGAAAAGAGCAAAGGAAAACGATTGCCAACTCTCCGGCTAGTTCCTTCATCCTCGGTTCGCAAGGCCCTGCCGCTGCTTCGTCCGTTCCTGCCGCAAAAGATGCGCCGTTCTCTCAATACCCTTCCTTACTTTCTCGACTACCTGGATGAATCCCAGCGATTCGAAAACGAATCGACCGACGCTTTCTTCTCGAAGCTGGGGTTGACTCTTTCAGAACCCAAAAGCTACTTACCGATCCTGATGAAATATTTTGATGAGCGCCGCGCAGAGGCACGGCCGTGAGTATCGAAGTGTCCGGTGTCAATTCCCGGCTTCGTGCGATTTGCGGCGATACCCATGTGCTGGCATCCGCGGCGGACCTGGAGCGTTACTCGCGTTGCACCATTCCATGGGACAAGCAGTGTTCCGCTGTCGTCTTCCCGGGCTCAATCGACGAGGTCCAACAGATTGTCCGCCTCGCGAACCAGATGGGCTTTACACTTTGGACGTTTGGTCGTGGAAAGAATTGGGGATACGGAACGACTTGCGCGTTGGAATCCGGCGCCGTGATCATGATTCTTGAGCGGCTCAACGAGATCAGCGAGGTCAACGAGGATCTGGCGTACGCGGTCATCGGGCCGGGTACGAGCTATGGCGAACTCAATCAGCATCTGAAAGAAAAACGCATCAGGCTTTGGGCAGACTGCACCGACTCCACTCCCGAGGGTAGCGTCATCGGCAACGCTCTCGAGCGCGGACAAGGCTACACGCAGAACGGGGATCACTTCGGCAGCTTGTGCGGAATGCAGGTGGTGCTTCCGGATGGAGAACTGGTCACGCTCGGCGGTGGTCCTCCGAATTCTCAGGTCCTGCACACTTATAAGTACGGCAGCGGTCCTTATCTTGACGGTCTTTTCAGCCAGTCGAATCTGGGCATCGTCGTGCGATCCGGAATATGGCTCATGCCGGAGCCGGAGGAGTTTTACTGTTTCACCTGCGAAGTCCGGGACGAAGCGGCTTACCCGGACGTGATCGATTCTATCCGGCGCCTCGCGCTTGATAAAACCATCACAAGCAACGTGCACATGATCAATGCGTTCATGGGCATTGCCCTGGCGTTCCCTTACCCGTATGACCGCCTCGAAGGACGCCGCAACCTTTCGGAAGCGCAACTGCGGCGGCTACGCCAAGAGCTCCACCTCGCGCCATGGATGTTGTCGGGCGGGATCTACGGCCCCAAAGAGCAGGTGGCCATCAATAAGAAGCGCATTGCACGGGAGTTCTCGCGCTACGGCAAAGTGAATTTCGTCGATGACCGGAAGGCGAAGGCTCTGCAGATACTGCTGAACCGGATGAGGAAGGCCCGTCGATCCTCCTTCAAGTATGCGGCTTTGCGAACTCTGAAGAACAGGTTCGTATCCAAGTCTCCCGAAGAGCTTCTGGCGTCACTTCTCAAGTTCTATCCGGTGTTCAAGGGCATTCCCGGGACGTCGAGCCTGGATTTGGCTTACACCAAGCGACGTGCTGGACCGGCGCCGTCGAACCCGGATCCCGCCCGCGACAATTGCGGTTTGATCTGGTTCGCTCCCGTCGCACCCATGAGCGGTTCGCACACGCGTACGGTAATTGACCTCACGGCGCCTCTGTTCGAGAAACACGGATTTGATCTGTCACTTGTATTCGTGTATCTGAATCCGCGATCGGTCATGGTTCTGATGCAGATTCTGTACGACAAAGAGAACACGGAAGAGAGCGCCCGAGCGGTAGCACTCTATGACGAGGTTGCGGCTGCAACGCTGATGGCTGGCTATCCGCAGTACCGCACCAGTCTGGCGTACATGGATCGCATCCTGGGTGAATCCGGGCACTTCCGCGCGCTCGCGCAACAGTTGAAATCAGCGCTCGATCCGGCCGGAGTATTGAGTCCGGGTCGCTACGGGCTGGACTCAACCGCGGCTCCGGTGCGAAAGGCTGGCTGATGCCGGCGACCGTCGCCACTGTTTACACGCCGTTCTTTCTCCCGATGAAGCGGATTGTCGAACGCGTGCGTCGCGGATTCGATCGCGGCGGGATCGTCCGGCTCAAAGGGTTTCCGATCAGCGTCTATTGTCTGCGCGAGCCCGAGCACGTCGCGCAGCTGTTCAATCATCCTGAGGTACGCGGCAGAAAATACCCGGCGATCATGCCGCGGGTGAAAGCTGTCATGGGAAATGGCGCGTATGTGCTGGAAGGCGCGGACGACTGGAAAGAACGCCGGCAGAAGGTACAGGCCCTCTTCAAGCGCGCGGAGTTTCTTCGCTGGACGAATAGCGGCATTCCCGCTGTAGATCAGATGTTGGACAGCTGGCATGCACATGCCACGTCCGGAGCGCCCTTCGATTCATTCAAACCGCTGCAGCTGCTCATCACTCAGATCGACTTGAAGATGTTCTTCAACCTCGAGTTGCCGGAACAGCAGTTGCAACGAATGCAAGAGGATACGCATTTCGTAGACCTGCACTTCGTCCATCCCAGTCCACTTTGGTTGCCCTTACGGAACAACATCCGGTTCAATCGCAGTATCAGCCGCCTGCGATCGTCGTTCCTCGGCTGGATCCGCGAAAGACGCGCGATGGCGAGTCCACCTGAAGATTTACTTTCGCACTTGCTGCAACTGAGACACGATAGTTCGGGTCTTCCGTGGACCGATGAAGACATTCTCGGCGAAATCTTCTCCATCTATTTCGGAGCAAGCGTCATGAGCACGTCGCTCGGGTGGATGGTGTTCCTGATCGCCTCGCATCCTGACGTCCAAAGGAAAATGGCGGAAGAAACCGAAGAACTGCTTCAGGGTCGTGCCCTGACGGCCGAGGACTTGGGAAAGCTCAGATACTCCCAGTGTGTCGTGAAAGAAGCGCTGCGCCTCTTTCCGCCCTCCTGGGGTTATCCGCGTTTTGCCACGGAAGGCATGACGATCGACGGCGTGCAAGTGCCACCGCGGTCTCTTGTGATTCCTATGGTCTACATCACGCAACGCGATCCTCGGATTTGGAAGGACGCGACCGCCTTCCGTCCGGAGCGGTTCGATCCGGAGAGCGGCGAGAAGGTCCATCCGTCTGCGTACCTTCCCTTCGGCAGTGGACCTCGCACCTGCTTAGGAGCAGGACTTGCACCCATGATCATGCAGATGATTCTGGTGAAGATGTTTTCGCGCTATCAATTGGCGTTCACTCCGCGGTACGCAAACGATCCTATCGCGGAGTTTGGATTCGAGATCCATCCACGCGATCAGATTCGCGTGCGAATCACCGACGCCGCAAACGGCCCCATTCACTGACGGGCGGACGCTGGATCTTCAAGTCTTCTTCTTTCAGGTCCAGCCACTCCATTGACTCCTTCGCGGGCTTTCCGAGAAGGACCTTATGCTTGATCATGAAGTTCAGAAGCGGAATTCTCGGCTTCCAATACGATCGTTTGGCTTTCCCTTCGCGGATGAGTTGCGAGAACTCCGGAGCATACGGGTTGTAGCCCAGATTCTTCAGATCTGAATGCATCAGAAGCCAGTTCAACGGGCAGTTGCTGTGAACGGGGCTCGCATGCTTCTGATCCACGATTAATCCCAGTTCGACAACCTTCTGCATGACGTCTTCCTGGCTGTATTTCCATGCATGAAACGGTGCCAGGTAGCGCGGGAAAGCCGTTCCTTCCGGATACTGCAGCGGGTTCCAGAAGAGCGAAAGTTCAGCGTCGGAAAACTGGCCGCTGTCGCGCACCTCGGGCGGAGTCCAATCGATATTGGCGATGCGATCGGGAAGGAACTCGTAGAACATACGGTCTGGATCGGGTTGACCGGGAGAGTAGGCGGCAACGACCAGCGGTATCTTGCGGTGAGTGGCTTCGCGGATGGCGTAGCCCTCAAACAAGGGCGCGCAGATGTAGCACACCGTCCGTACCGCGCCCCGCTCTTCCTGATTCGTGAGCAGAAACCGGTATAGCTTTCGGTAGAAGTCTCGGGGCGGACGATACGAAATGTGATCAACGTCGAGTTTGTCGAGGGTGCGTCTGATGTTGTCCCACGCGACCTCCGGAACATTCATGTCCGTCGTGTACGCGAGTACCTTAAGACCGTACTCACGTCTTAGCTTGTATAGAAGATATGCGCTGTCCTTGCCGCCGCTGAAACAGACGAGGCAATCGTATTCACCTTTCCCGCGGCAGTCTTTCAGCGCCCGTTCGAGATCTGCTTCCCGAACGGCTCGCGCGATCTCATCTTGCGAATGATCTTCCTTGGAGTAGGAGCGGCAAGAGACACAAACTCCCTTGGCGTCAATTTGAGAACCCGCAACTTGGATGGGTAAAAGGCAATTTTTGCAACCGCTCATAAATAGGAGTACACCGATCTTGCCGCGGAAAGGTCAGGCATTCTCGAAGACCTGCGGAAACACGGAGGCGGCGCACTCCTCCATCTTAAAGTGCGATGAAGAAGACTAACGCACGATCTTCGTTTCTATTGCGCCCTTGTCTTCCCACGCCGCCAAGACGGACGCGTCCGAAAGCGCGGCCATGGCAGGGAAAGCACCCGATGATGACAAGGAACGCGGGGCCTTCTGTCCGGGCCCATGGACCTCAATTCCATTCGCACCCGTCCAAGCTGCATACGCACCGCCCGGGCCCAGGGCAATTGTGACATCCTTACCTTCACCGATCGCTGTCTCCTCGTTTCCTCCTTCCGTCAGGTAAACAGTCTTGTCTCGCCGCCAGGCGGTTGCGATGTGATTTCCCCGCTGGGCGATTCCACCGCCATCCATGGGACACGCATTCAACGCCCAGGACCCGGTTCCTACTTTTCGCGGTTCGGTCGGCTGTTTTCCGGGATCCCAATGCAAAACGTACAAGTCACGAGTTTCGCCCGCAACATTCCGGAACATGACACTTGCGCTGCCATCCTGACCGAAGGCGATGGACGGCGCGCAACACTGGCACACCGTGCCGCCCGCTCTCTCGTAAAGCACATGGTTCCGGGACCAACTCTGGCCGCTATCCTTCGAGTAAGCGCCGACAATCCTCGTACCCGGCCTTCGCAGATCCAGCCACACAGCGGCAAGGGTTCCGCCTGGCGCCGCAGCAACGGCGTGCAATCCTTCCCGAGCGGCCCCCGGCACATCATTGACAACCACCGGCCCGGTCCAGGATTGACCTCCGTCTTGCGACCTCCAGGCCACCAGGTCACCTTTCGAAGGATCGCCCGGAGTCGCTCCGTAAATAGCTGTTACGACGAGCGTTGAACCAGAGATTGCGACGTGTGGTCCGCGATGTCTCCCCAGAGCGAGCGCAGCCGCCTGGGCCACTTCATGAGGGGCTGAAAAGTGTTTCCCGTCGTCCTTCGAAGTCGAGATCCAGATGGAATTCCCACTGCCAAACACCAACGCAGTTAAGCCAGAGGTCGAGGCAATGGCCGGCTGGCGATTTGGTTGTGTGCCGGCAACGGGCAACATGACTGCCATGACCGTCGCGAATATAGAAAGGTGCATATGGACTCCTTAGAACGCAAGCCGCAGCGCGAACTGCAGGGCTCTCGGATCACTCACAGCTGTGAACTGCCGGAAATTAGGTGCCGGATTCGACGGGTAGGCCCCGGTGCCGAAGACGGCGTTGAGACTGACCGCATTCACATGATTGGTGAGGTTAAAGGCCTCCGTCATGGCCTCGAGTCGCACACGATCCCATAGCTGAAAAGTACGGGTAAGCCGGCAGTTCACATTCAGAAAATCAGCGCCGAAGCCTACATTCCGGCCAATTGGAATGCCTCCAATCGCTGGTCGTGCAGTTGTGCCCTGCACTGTCGTTGAGCCCGTCGTGATGTTTAGCGGCAGGGACGAGTAATACTGCAGGACAGTGGTCAACTCGAAGCCGTAAATCAGACGTTCTTGAAAGGTGTTTGCATGTCGGGAGGGCGTGTGAATAGAGCCATGAAACGTCAGCCGGTGCCGCGCGTCATCATCCGAGCGCCCGTAGTCCTGCCAGATGTTGAAGTTGTTCAGGGGCGAGCTGAAAAAGAACTCCCCTACGTTGTCGAGTGCTTTCGAGAAGGTATAGGAAACACGATAATTGCCCCACTTGACGGGGCGTTGCACGAACGAAGCACGAAAACCGTCATATCGTGAATCGCCAGTCGATGAGTATTGGTTGTTATTGCCATATCCCGCTTCTGGGCGGCAACCATTATTGCTTCCCGATGCTATGCAGGTCGGCACATTCCGGTTGATCGAAGCAATTAAATGAATTCCCCGAATGTGTTCGTAACCGATCTCGACCGTGCTGCTTTTTCCAACCTGCTGCTCGAGCTCGAAGCTGCCACTCGTCGAATACGCATTCTGCAGGTCGCGTTGCATGGTAGTGAAGTTGAACAAAACCCCCGGCGGAATGGTAAGCGCAGCCAGGCGATTGGGAAAGGCCGGAGCTCCAATTTGTGCAGGCGATAAGCTCACGGTGATTTGAGCCAGCTGCGCGGGATCGTTCGAATTATTCGCGGACAGAAGCGCGTTCGCGAGTGCCCGGAGTGGAACACGATCGTAGAAGATGCCAAACCCGCCCCGGATGACCATCTTCCTTGATGCGAACGGGATCCAGGCAAATCCCGCTCGCGGCGAAACATTGTCTGTGTCCAGCGAGACGCTCCGCAAGAACTGGAGATCGTACCGGATGCCCAGATTCAGCGTGAGCCGGTCACGAACTTTCCATTCATCCTGCGCGTAAACTCCCAGGTTGGGATTCCTCTGAGCCACGGTGCTGTTCGCGAACGTCTGGGTAAAGCCCGAGTTGTTATACAAACCATTGACGAAGTTCGTGAGCGAGGGGAAGGAATAACTTCCACGGAACGATCTTGGGTACGTGATCGTGTCGTCGTTAAAAAGAAAATCAGTCCCGAACCTCAGGGCGTGTGCCCCGTTCTGATAGGAGAGATTATCCACAACTTCGCCAAGCCTGTTGAGCCGCGCGGTTGGCGAACCCGAGAGCGTACCGAACGAAGCAACACCAGCTATGCTGACCGCCGGTCCAATCGGATCAGAGGGCGGCGCCGTCAGGCTACTGTTCCAGAACTGGCCCCGAGTTTCGTTCGTAAGCCGCGACGAGATCAAACCGATGTTGCTAAAGGCAACCGCCTGATCAGTGTCGTACAGGTCGGCTGAAGCTGTAGCGGCATTGAGCCCGCCAGTTCCCCTCGAGTTCACGCTCGTCACCTTATAAGCGCTGTAGCGCGCACTGAACTGATCTTTCTCACCGAACTGGTGATCGACCTTACCGAAGATGTTTGTTGAATGAACTGGATTCGGATAGAGTCCCGTGCTGATGAGCGAACCTGGATACGCCGTCGACCGCAGACGTGTATTGATGGCGGTAACGTTGACGGCTGAAATAGTGACCAGTCCCGATTGGTTCAAGTCTCTGCGTTCGAAGTTTGCGAAGTAAAACGTACGATCGCGGATGATGGGCCCTCCGATGCTGGCACCGTATTGCGTCTGAGTCAAGGGCAGAACTCGATTCGAAAGTGGATTCGCTGCGTTGAATCGACTGTTGCGAAAGTAGCCGTAGAGATCCCCGTGAAGGGAATTCGTACCGCTTTTCGTAACGGCATTCATGTAGCCGCCCAGCGCACGCCCAAATTCCGCCTGGGCGCCGGACGTCACCACTTGAACTTCATTCACGACATCCAGGCCGTATAAGGCGCCGGTCAGACCCGCAGCGTCGTCATTATTTGACAACCCGTCGACGATGAAGCTATTCGAGAAATTGCGCTGGCTGCCGATCGAGATTCCCTGCCCGGGCACGGGGGAGGTTTCGGCAAAAAGCTGGTTCGAACCCGTGTTCGTGGGCGATACGCCGGGAACAAGAAGAGCCACATCCAGAAAATTACGCCCGTTGGACGGGAGTTGCTTGATCTCGCTTTCAGACACTGTACCCGCGATCTCCGATCGAGCAGTTTCGAGTCCTGCCGCTTGTTCATTCACACTGATACTGGTTGATGCCGAGGCGAGTGGGAGCGAGATAGGTAATGTATACGCGGCTCCGACCCGCAAGGTTAGTCGCTCGGTCACGTCGGCAAAGCCCGGGCAACGGACCGCAATCTCGTACGGACCGACCTTCAGATATGGAAACCGGAACCGGCCGTCCCGGTCCGTCTCCGTGGAAACGGAAACTCCGGTTTCACTTTGTCGCGCAACAACGCGAGCGCTACCAACAACTGCTCCAGACGGATCCACGACACGCCCGCTTACGCTCGCATTGTTGACCGTCTCCTGGCCGCAGAGAGCAGGGATAACGAGAGTACACAATGCGAATGCCGACAGCTTCGGCCACGCCGTCCAAAAGTGAAACATCTATCCTCCTGAACCATCGAGAAAGTCGCTGCCCTGTGCAGGCGCAAGTGTTTCGGCGCTGAGCGCCGAAGACTTATGCCGATAAAGCCTGGGGTGTGACTTTTATCCGACGATGGACAGCGGAGGGCCGCGCTTTTGCCGCGAACGGTCGTAGGAAAACCGGAAGCTTGCTTGAGTTTGTATCGAGACAGAGGCCGGCTGGATCAGTCCGGCGTAGACCGACTCACCGCTTTCGGGCGCGCAGGAAGAGAAATGAGAACAAAACGATAGCGATCCGTTGGCGAATGGGCACTTCGCCCGGACTGTGCGCACACCAGCCGTTGAGTCTTCAGAAGAACTCATCGCGCACTGATGCGCGCCACCCTTCCGGCAACATGGCGCAGCATTGAGCGCTGCGGGGGCGGCGAATGCAGGCAGAATGAGCAGCCAGCTAAAAAGCACTGCTAAGGCTGTGGCGACGCCGCGCTGCATCGAATCGAGTGTAGCGCATCTATCCTGGGACGGCGTTGCTTCGAAGCCGCAGCCTAAGGCGTGGAATTCGGATCACAACCTTGCCGGGTAGAGGTAACTAGCTCGAGAATGGCTGACGCCACCTCCACGGGGTGCTCCAAATGGATCCAGTGCGTACTGGAGGCAATCTGCACGTGACGCCCCCGAATGCTTCTCTGAGCCCAAAGCTCACGTTCCGCGAGTTCCTGCCTTGTGGCATCTGCGGCCGACAAGATGGTGATGGGAAGGTCTGACGCAAGTTCGGTAGCGCGCACCTCCGCCGCACATCGGGGCAGAATCTCGAGATATTCAGCCATCGCGCGAAACGACTTCGCCTGGCTCCAATGAGATTGGACGGAGGGTCTGAGAGACGACGGGAGCTTCTGCACAACGCCCGTCAGCCTGCTCATCGTGCCCATTGCTTTTCCCGCGCTAGCTTTTGCGACGGTCCTTGATAAACGAGTTTTGCCTGATGCGAGTGCGGTGAGAGCAAGCCTCACCACGCCGATGTTCGCGAGAAACACTCCACGCTTTGAGAGTTTTGCCCCGAGACGCAGTTTTCTCTGATTCGTTTCGCTGCAATCGGCCCAGAGATCAAGCGAAACGGGGTCGACCAGAACGAGGCCCGCAATGTCCTCTCTTTTTAGACTTGCGTATGCGCGGATAAGTAGAGCACCGAACGAGTGTCCGACCAGGATGTATGGCGGGGAAATCTCGGAGCCCTTCAAGACTGCTGCCAAGTCATTGATCATTCCCGATACAGTGCGTGGCGACGGGTCTTCGTCACTCCATCCAATGCCCGCACGATCGTAACTCACAGCGCGCGTTCTTTCGGCAACGAGTTGCTGAACGGGGTACCAGCTCAAGGAACTGCTTGCCAGTCCCGATTCGAAGATGACCGCCGGACGTCCGCTGCCGGTCTCGTGAACATGCAG
>Ga0308175_100002599_pt1 | contig 12377 bp, 6 predicted proteins | sample PhyCR1_3_FD_203893 | JGI IMG/M metagenome (GOLD analysis project Ga0308175, IMG submission 203893) | Soil microbial communities from UC Gill Tract Community Farm, Albany, California, United States - DLSLS.C.R1 | ecosystem: Environmental > Terrestrial > Soil > Agricultural land | place: USA... | reverse complement strand
CGACGAGCGTCCAGCGGCGGTATTACAGGTGCACAATGACCTCACGGATGCTTCAACGAGGAACCGGATAAGAGGGCAAATTCTGTCGCACGCTATCTGCGACGCCCCGCAACCGCCTTCCGTAGTGGCAAAAATGATGAAGGCTACGCTTCACATCATGCACAGTTGGGGGGGCGGTCTCGAACGTTGGGTAAACGACTACTGCCGACACGATTCGGACAGAGAACACTTCATTCTCAAATCGAGCGGCTCCTGGCTCGCGTTCGGTAGTGAATTGCAACTCTTTCAAAGGTCGGCGGACACCAGGCCTATCGAGGTTTGGCAGCTTACGCCGGCAATCAAGGCGACCACTGGATCAGATACACGTTATGCGGACATATTGAATCAGATCCGGAAACAGTATGACATTGGCAGGATCATCATTTCTTCGCTGGTGGGTCATTCGATTGAGGCGCTGCGCCAGCCTGTCCCGACAATTTTCGTCTGTCATGAATACTATCCGTTTTGTCCGGCACTCAACATAAGGTTCGAAACAGTTTGCAAATCATGTGACGATTCGCGTCTTGCGCTTTGCACGCAGGAGAACCCGCTGAATTTTCTGTTTCGTAATGTGCCCGCTCTGGAGTGGTCACGCCTCAGAAGGGAATTTATCAGCGCGGCGAATCAGCACTCGGTCGCGTTTGTGGCGCCGTCTTTTTCCCTACGCCGTCAATATACGGAGTTGGCTCCTGAGCTGAAAGATAGGTTTACAGTTATCGAACACGGGTCGGAGTCGTTCCCCGAAGCTCCGTTATGCTTACAGTTCGAATCCGTGGGGCGCCTCCGACTGCTAGTACTTGGCCGCTTATCTCCAAACAAGGGAGGTGCGTTGTTTGAACGTATACTCCCGGAATTATTAGGATTCGCCGATGTCTTGCTGGTAGGTTGCGGAGAGCATGGCAGTTCGTATGCAAATCGTGAGGGAATCACGGCTATTCCGAACTATGATTTGGCGAAGCTTCCTAAACTTTTGTCATCGCTCCAGCCGGAATTGGCGCTTCTTTTATCAATTGTTCCGGAAAGCTATAGCTACACGCTCCAGGAACTTCGGGAACTCGCGGTTCCAACACTTGCGCTGCGACTAGGCAGTTTTGTTGACCGTATTGAGGATAACCTAACGGGTTTTCTTTGCGATCCGGACCCGGATACAATTGTGGCCCGGATCCGGGCTCTTAGCGAGAAACGGACTACCTTATCCCGCATACATAACAATTTAAAATCGCTGGCCCATCGTTCCGTGAGAGAGATGCTAAGGGATTATGAAAAGCTGGTACCCGCTCCTTATTCGGTGAGTAAGTATTTTGCCTCTCGGGGGGAAACAAGGCGAATCCAGCTTTATTGGCGCACAAAAGATTCGGAGTACCAAGAGGAAAACAGCAGTAAAGTCTCCTTTTTCGACGAAGCCCGGCAGGTTGTTACATTAGCTATTCCTAAGCAGACAGGTATTCTTCAAGGACTCCGGCTCAACTTCTTTCCTGAGCGCTCCCTCTTCTTCCTGCATGACATAACGGTGCGCGACCTTACCGGGGGTGTTGTCTGGCAATGGAACCGCACCGCTGACCTGTTTCGGACTGCGCAGGTGAATCAATTAGTCGCTGCCGGACCTATTTATCAGGCCCACTCAAGTTCCGAGGAAGGCGTGCTGCTTTACCTATCCGGCAAGGACGCGTTCCTTGTATTGCCGCTGACAGCGACGGAGCTTGCATGCCTTAACCAAGGGGGCTGCGTTGCTGTCGATTCCAGCGAGCGGTCGATTAAAGATGAGATGCCAGGTATTGTAGGATCTCTTTCCCGCACTGCTGCGGATCAGAGTGCTGAAATTGAGAGGCTTTCCCAGACGCTTCATGGCGTTCTCGGATCCATCTCCTGGAGAATGACGAAACCAGCCCGGCTGTTCATGCAGTTGGGCCGCAAATTGAAGAGAGGCGTTGGAGTATAACTCCTTTGTATAAGGACAAAGATGATATTTCCCGACGCGCCGCACGTAAGTCTAAATCATGCCCGTATTGACAGGACGGTGACCGGTCTTCTTTATGTCGAAATTGGAATCGCGAATAGCACGGACGATGGCCGGCCAACTCACTATATTCTGAGCGTAGCCGTTGCGGATAATGAAGAACCGGTTTTCACCAAACGGATTGATGTTATATCTGTCGCTTCTTTTCTGTTCGCGGTGAATTCACATTTGCTACCAAACGGTGTATCTCAACTGACCTTCTCGCTGCTGAATGAGGCAGGCACGGTAGTCTGGACACATTCTTTGGAATTGACCGTCTCAAACCTTGGGGCGCTGGCCGATAGTGTGCGAGAAAGCTTGCGCCGGTTCAATTCGCCGACTGTCATCGACGGACTTTGCGATAGCACCCATTTTGACTATCGGGACGAACAGCTAAAGCCATGGTTCGATCGAGACGATGCGGACCTTCATATCTACGCTCGTAGAGCTGAAGGCAAAATGTCCGATGCTGAGGCGGAACTGCTTAAAAGCTTTTGCTTGGACGGATATTTAGTTCTTGCAGACCTTTTAGACGAGGACCTTCTACGGCAGATCAACGCGGAATTGGATGAGGCGGTAACAAAAAAGTTAGAGGGCTATGAATTTGGGAGCAGCCAGCGCATTCATCAATTGCACGAGCACTATCCCGGCGTCAGAAAGCTGTGGGGCCATCCACGAATACTGCGCATACTCAGCCTGATTTTTGAGCAACCGGCGAGGCCCTGTCAATCACTCACCTATATATTTGGGAGTCAGCAATCCGCACACCAGGATACGATCCACCTCACTCCGTTTCCGGCCGGGTACATGTGCGGGGTATGGACCGCACTACAGGACGTCGAACCAGATTCTGGTGAATTGGAGGTCTATAAAGGAAGCCACCGCCTGCCGCGTGTTTATATGAACGATGCCGGCTGCCACAAGATCATAAACGGAGATTTGTCCGAGTACAATTCCCGGGTTGTTCCTATTTGGAACAATATGCTGACCAACGGAAAGTTTGAGAGGATCGTTTATCGCCCGAAGAAAGGCACTGTATTAATCTGGCACGAAAATCTTATGCACGGAGGTAGTGTCCGTATCGATAAATCTCTTTCGCGCAGGTCGATTGTGACGCACAATTTTGCCGACGGCGCGATTGCCTATTACGATTCATCGGGACACGTGGCATATATGGAGCCGCTTGAAAATCTTCCGTCGTAACACTGTCTGCCGCTGGGCCAGGCAGAAGGGGCATACGCCTCGTCAAGCGATAATGAATGTTGATTGAGAGTACTCCTACGCTTGATTTTCCTCTGCCATCCTTCGTGCCGCACCGCTACCGGCCGGGCAATCTTGGCACATGGTCCGGACACTTGGCGTTTGCGAACGATCTAATTGCGGCAATTCAGCCAGCGTTGATCGTTGAACTGGGTACCCATTGGGGTGAATCGTACTTTACCTTTTGCCAGAGCGTCGTCGAAAACCGATTGAGTTGTGTCTGCTATGCCGTGGATACCTGGTCCGGCGATGCGCACGCTGGAACGTATGGAGAGGAGGTGTTCTCTGATGTGCAGGAGCATAACAACACTCACTACCGGTCGTTTTCCTATCTGTTGAGAGCAACTTTCGACGATGCACTGCGGCAATTTACCGACGAAAGCATCGATCTGCTGCACGTAGATGGTTTTCACACCTATGAAGCAGTAACCCATGATTTTAGAACCTGGCTACCAAAAGTGAGGCCCGGCGGAATCATCTTATTCCATGACATTACGGCCAGACATGCAGATTTTGGGGTCTGGCGCCTTTGGGAGGAACTCCAGGCGGAATTTCCGGATACGTTTACGTTTAATCACTGGTGGGGGCTGGGGGTTTTGCGAAAGCCGGGCCATGGATTACAGCGTAGGCCTCTGCTTGGCGCTCTGTTCGATAGTCCCCCACTGATCAAAGAACGCATTCGCCGGTACTACGTTCTCTACGCTTCACATCTTGAAACCGTGCTCTACCCACGCGAACAACAACCGCGAGAGAGCACGAAGACCAGGATACAATTGTTTCCCTTTGGAGACAGCGGGCATTCCGAAAGTACAAGTCTTGTTCAATGCATTGAGCTTGATAAGTGGCAACAGGTGACGTTCGATCTCCCAAACGGACTCGGCAATGGTCCTTTGAGGCTCGACTTGGCCGATTGTCCTTCCATCATTGAACTCGGGAAAATTATAATTTCCGGCCAACGTTCCGGGGATGTATTCTGGGCAACCGACGATCCCGTTGTTCTGCGCTCTTTAGATGTCTGCGGCACTAGTATATTGCTGCCTTATGAATCTGGTTGCGTTTTCTTGAGCTTCGGAAGAGATCCGCAACTGCTGTTGCATAAGTTAGAAGGCTGCAATCATCCGACGACTATTGAGATATCTGTGCGTATCAGCACGGCGGCGGATGCAATAGAAGCATTGTTCAGAAAGGTAATAACGGACTGGAATGCGACTATTACCAATTTACACAGCGAACTCACAGAGTCAAAGAATGAACAGGGAAGAAAAGCGGCCGAGTTGAGTCGCATTAGCGCTGAACTAAAGCGAGAGATCTCAGAAAAGGAAACAATACGCAGTCAGTTAACAAGATATGAAGCTGATGTTATCTCCCTAAAACAAGCCGTCGCTTCCGCGCAGGAAGCTCTTTCTTGGGAGCGGCAACTCCGGGAGGCAATGCTCAGATCTTGGTCATGGAGATTCTCGAGACCAGTCCGGGACTTGATGGGGGCTTTCAGGGGCAGAACTCGTCGCTTGTAGCAGTCTATTTCGCGATCGCCGTCTGTCTACTGAGCAAAGTAGCCGAAGATATCGAAGAGTATATGTGTCGGCTCGGTTAGAAACAGGTCGATAGAGCCGTTCAACGTCGGAACGATAGCCATATTGGATGTGACCGTGCCGTCATAGGCATTCAGTGTAGATACAGAGGGCCGCGTTTGGGTATCGGGCCAAAGGCTCAAATAGCTGAATTGGTTTAATGGCATAACAGTCGCATTTAACACATAGGCCTGTGCCGTCGCTGGAACACTGCATCCAGTTCCTGCCATATCCAGGCGTGAAGCGCCATTCGTCATTGGCTGCGTACCTACAGCGCGTGTATCAAAAACACGGCACGGCGCCAGGTCGTACATGGAAAGGCCGGCCGCTCCAACAGATGCGAAATAGCCATTAATGTCGACCGCCAAATCTGTATCGTCACTGGCAAAGACAGATACGTCGCCGTTTCTTCCCGCCGGCACAATAGCCGCATTAGCTGTAACGGCACCAGTTGTGGCGTTTAGGGCGGATGTATGAACCATTGGCTGCCCGGATGGCCAAGTTGTTAAGAACGCTAGCGGGCCATGAGGCATGGCGGTGAAGTTCAACGAGTATGCCTGAGCGTTAGCCGGCACGCCGCACGAGCTTGAAAGGACAGAAAAGCTGCGGGTTTGGGCGCTCCTTATTCCGGGTCCGCCAAGCGGTCCAGCTGGTGCGCGTGTGTCTGCAATCCGGCAAGGCGGAAGTGGATAGAATGCGAGTGCCAAGGCTGTACCTTTCGGCACAAAATAGCCCGTAATGTCTAATATCACATCTGTATTATCCGACGCATACACACTGATTGCGCCGTTGACGCCGGACGGAATTATCGCCGCGTTAGCTTTTACTCTTCCGTCCACGGAATTCAAGGTTGAGACTCCGGGATAACTCTGGCCGGATGGCCAGACCGAAAGATACGCAAGCCTTCCGTGCGGAACGGCCGTTACATTCAGCGCATAAGCTGCCGCTGTTGCCGGAATTCCGCAAGAGCTACTCGTAATTGAGAAGTCACGGGTGCTCTGGGCGGACATTGCCGGGCTGCCAAATGGGCCGGGGACATCTCTCGTATCGGCAATTCGGCATGGTGTTACAGGTATGAATTGGAGAGGCGTGGCGCCGGTGCCGTTCAGTGAAATCGTCTGGGGAGAACTGCCGGCTGAATCGGTAAAACTGAGTGTTCCAGTTCGCGGGCCGGATGCAAGCGGCGTAAATGCTGCCGAGACCGTGCAACTACTGAGTGCCGCCACTGTACTGCCGCAGGTTGTGCCCTTAATTGTAAAATCCGCCGGTCCCGATAACGATATTGAGCCAATGGATAAAGGGAGAGCGCTTGGATTGGAAAACGTGACAATCTGCGAAGCGCTCTCAATCCCGAGTGCCTCATTTGTAAATACCAGCCCGGTGGGACTGATTGACGGCTGTGGAACGGCGACCGTTCCGTTCAGAAATATGCTTTGCGTGAACACGTTTTGAGATGGGCTGTTAACAAACTCATTGAGACTGAGCGTTGCGGAACGAAGCCCCGAAAGGGATGGCGTGAAGGTGACTGATACGCTACACGTGCTTCCCGGGGCAAGCGTACTGCAATCTGTGGCGCTTATGATGAAATCGGAACTGTTGGACCCCGTTAACCAAATGCCGGCAATGTTCAACGCCGAAGTACCAGGATTGGAAATTATTACGGATTGCGGACTGCTCGCCGCACCCAGAGTCTGATTGATAAATGTCAGGCTGGTCTTATTCACGGCCGGGGCCGCGCCAAGCGTTCCGCTGCCGATTCCGGTCAAAGGTGTTGAAAGTTGGGTAGCCCCCGCATTTAGCGAGCTACTTGTAAACGCCAGGTTCCCGTTTATGGCCGCTGCGGTCTGAGGTGCAAAACTAAGTGCTATAGAGCAGGATGTACCTGCCGCAATCGGCGCTCCAAGGGGAGAGCAGTCCTCCGCTCCGGAGCTCTGCTGTAAAAAGTGTGGGCTTATGCTGAGGCTACCGATATTCAGCGATTGGTTTCCGATATTGAAAAGCATTTGGGTTTGTGGAGTACTCTCTTTGCCGACGCCTATGGTTCCAAATGCAAAAGGCTGTAAGTTGAAATCTACCTGGCGGATTCGATTGTTTGAAAAATCGGCAATGAATAAATTGCCCATGGAGTCAATTGCGACGCTTGCCGGGCCGGATAGCCCGGCGGTGAGAGGCGAACCGTTATCTCCAATAAATCCCGGATTACCGTTTCCGGCAATGGTCGACATGATACCTGCGCCAGCCTGCAACTCACGAACGACGTTGTTTCCAAAATCCGCAATATAGATATTGCCCGCAGCGTCCAATCGAATTCCATAAGGGCCAGCAAGTGTGGAAGTCAATGCCGATCCGGAATCACCGCTGTATCCATAGCTGCCATTTCCCGCCACCGCGGTGATTATTCCGGACGAAACGAAGCGAATCCGGTTGTGGCCGGTATCGGCTATATATAAGTTTCCGGCGGCATCGAGAGCAATTCCAGAGGGAGTACTCAACACTGCACTCAGAGCTGGTCCCCCGTCGCCAAGACCATCCGGTCCTCCACCGCTTCCACCGCCCGCTACAGTCCAGATCTTTCCGGAGGTATCCACCTTGCGCACGAGGCCATGGTAAGAATCCGCGATAAAAACGTTGCCAATAGAGTCCACAGCCACATCGTTGGGTCCGAAAAGACTGGCGCTGGTTGCCATCCCGCCGTCGCCTACAGCGCTCGAGCCCGGAGAAGTGCTGCCGTTTCCTGCAATTGTTGTAATGATTCCCGTTATAGCGCTTACTTTGCGGATGACATTATTCTCTTTGTCGGCAATGTACAGATTTCCCACCGCATCCAAGGTAATGCCTGCCGGAGTGTTGAGTTTTGCGGAAGTGGCCGGCCCCCCATCGCCAGCGTAACCGGCATTGCCGTTACCAGCTACAGTCGTGACAACGCCGCCAGGAGTTATCTTTTTTATTACCTCGTTAATGGAGTCTGCGACGTATAAGTTGCCCAACGGATCTGTGGCAAGGCCTTGTGGTCCCGCGAAGTTCGCCATCGCTGCAAAGGTCGTGATGATGCCGGGGTGGACAGAAAGTTCAGGCGCGAGGCCAACCCCATGTAGCAACGTGATGGCGAGCAGGTTTCCCGAAGCATCTTTGACGATTACGGCGTCTTGCCGCAAACCAGGAAAGTGAGGAAGAAAGCCGACCGCGAGAGTGCAACTGGTGGGAGCCGCACAGATTGCGGAGGCGGTAAAGTCGAGGCCGTAAGCCAGTGAGAAGTTCGGATTATTCGATAACCCAGACAAGGAATAGTTCAGTGTCACCCGTCTCGGTTGGGCCGAGCCTACCTGTACTTGCTGGAAATCTTGGGGACCGGGAAGCGCGGCTGTGGCCAATGTCGATACAAGGAGCCCCCATAAGCCGGCCAAACGTACACACTAGGCCCATATCGGACAGACTTAAGGTAATTTCCAAACGAACCGCTATTTACGCCGACGGCCTGACCAAGTGCTTGCGGTATATGACCTACTGTTGAAGCGGGATATTTGCTTGGCGCGGGTTTTCACACTGTGGTACTCATTCCTGGCTGCGAACGCTCCCAACATATTGACGAGCTTTGTAAAATGACACGACCGATGACTACAACTCTATTTAAGTACATGTGTCACTGTGGGGCTGTTGATGTTCTTAGCCGCGAGGAGGGGTCGGCGCGCTGTCTTCACTGCGGAAGGATCCATCCGGTATCGCCGCGCGGAGTCATCGATTTTGCCCAGAAGAAAACAGAGCAGAGCAGCTATTTCGACGGTATCTACGCTGCCGGACACCTGCATAAAATAGACGAACTATATGAAACGTCAATTAGAACATATGAGAACAGTATTGAAACATCGGAAGCTTACTTAAAACTTTGCGGCTATGACTTCACGCACCCGCTGGAAGGCCTGTCCATACTCGATGTGGCGTGCGGGTCAGGTTGGGTCACGGCGGGACTTCTACAACACAAGTTAATTCGCAATTGCAATTTCCACGCTTTTGACATTTCGTCCCACGGTCCGGAATCGCTCGCTCGATTCGCGGAAACCGTCCAGTCAACAAATCGGCTAGAAATGTCAGTTCAGGATGCTGAGGCGATGGCGTTTGGAGAAGCTTACTTTGACATTATCATCGGGAGTTCAGTGCTGCATCATTTCAATGAAGTCGAGCCATTTTTAAGAAAGTGTAAACGAATACTCAAGCCGGGCGGAGTCGCAACATTTGGAGAGCCGTTCGCAGTCGGCTACGGCCTGGGCGCGGCTGTTATCATGCTGGCGCAGAAGCAATTGGGAACGACCTATCAGGCGGTGGAAGATCTGTACAACGATATTGCATACCGCATAAAGAGCCCTCGGGAACTTCTGACGAATCTGGTTGACAAGCATCTGTTCTTTCAATCCAGCTTCCTGACTTTGGCACAACGCACCGGATTCAAGGATGTCCAATTTGTTCCTTTGGCTCCCCGCGACTTTTATCGGGATCACTTCATCGACGAGTTGTTGTCGGAACGGGCCATTTCAGATACCGCGCTGGCCGGCCTTGCGAAGGAAATGTACAAGACCATGTTTGCTCTATTCGATACAGAAAGCTTTGGTCATTCGGCTGCGGCGTTCATTCAGCTTGTGATGCACACGTGAAAACGAGGTGTTATGACCGTCTCACGTTTCCACCGCTTCATTGCCGAACTCGAATGGATTATTGTCCCGATAGCCCTGTGATTTCAGACCGAGGAACAACACAGTGGACCGCAACTGGCGAAAGCCACTTCAAAACGGGCGGATCATCCAAGGTGCATCTGGCGTGGCGTGAAACTTCATCACGACGTGATTGACGGGCTGGAAAGTACAATCGACTTGTGGTGCCGCGTTCAATCGCATGTCTATCTGCTAGGCATTCAAGAAAGCGCGTTGTGCTAGAAATGTTTGGAAGTCGAGCCGCAATAGTTGCATACACTTCTTTAAATCGGAGTACCTCCGACGGAGACGAGAATATTTGAAAGTGTTCTAAAAAGCGGATTGAACGAATATAATCGACCGCTTCGGCGGCGTTCCGTCGGCTTTTGTGGCTGGGGTTTCTTCGCCACGAGCGCTGGCCTGTTCCGCCTCCTGCTCGACAAGGAATTCGAATCGACAGACAGCGGCTGACGGCTTGGGCGGCCAACTGGTCGGGGCCGAGATGGTGATGGTCATGAGATCTAATTCAGTTTGGGTCCGGATAGCCCAATATAGTGATGTTATGTAGCGTTGACGCCGCAACAAAAGGTCAAGCCTTTACTGCATTGGTGCAAGCGAAGAACGGGCGGGCTGTGCCCACCTCGTACTGGCAACCTTACAATTAATTAAGCGCCGGACTAATAACCATCGCAAAAGTGTGTGCCGAAACGCGACAACGTAGCGGGATCCCTGCTCAAAAGTGAAACGTGAATTGAAGTCGAGCAATGCGACCGTTCTAAATTCGTTGAAGGATCAAACGCAAAAACTTCGAGCCGGTGTGCGCCAGGCAATACAAGTATCCGCTCACAACGATTCAGTGGCCATGCCGTATCTGAAGAGGCGTTGGAGCCCAGAAATCATTTCTTCACAAAAACGGTCACCCTTGAATTTCCGGGGCCCGGAATCCGAAAGAGCTCGACATAGGGAATTTTACCTTTCGCGACGTCTTCCTCTAAGTGTTCGTAATAGCGGAAGTTCTGGATTCCCGGGTAAAACACATCGAAGCCTTTCAGATCGACAATGTAGTCGGGAGCTTTTAGACCTTGCGTAAACGGCGTCACCCACCAGGGCAGGTAGCGCACTTGGTGCTTGTGAAGACTCGCAAGCAACGCGAAATAATCAAAATTCATTAAAAGCCCAGCTTCCACGGTGCGGGCCTCCGCCAGGTGTCCGGGCTTAAATCGCATAGCGGCATCCTCGGCAAGGTGCTGCTCAACTTCGGCGAAAGGATAATGGTTACGGTCGAGTGGGGCATCGTCGTCCCACCAACCCGGAACATTCAGGGGATATTTACTATCCAGAATGCGGAGATCGCCGATCCTGATCGCCTTGAATGGAAGTATCGCGAACGAATTATTCAGCGACAGCAACACGGCAAGACCCGCAGTTAGTACCGGACCTAACCAAACCGCACGAGAAGATTGCAGCGCTCGCCAGAACGCAATTGCTAAGGCGGGAAATAGCGGAAGCCAAGGCGTTGAGAAGCGCGTACATTTATTGACTGAAGTAGTCAAGACAAGTGCCGTGTTGGCAGCAACTAGAAAGATCAGAGTCCATGCGGCGAGTGACTGTGAGTTCTCCTGTCTGTGAATAAGTCGGAGGACCACAATTGGAAGTCCTGCGATTGCAAGAACGAGAACTGGGATTGTTGGGCCGACCGAGAGATCGGCAGCAATCCACCCGGGATAGTAACAGCTGATCGCCCTAGCTGACAATTGTGCATGCTCTAGTACGTCTTTCCAATGCAAGGAGTACCAAGGCCAAGCGACTAACGCTGTAACCGCGCCAGCAATCATGCTTCGTATCAGTAGGATCGACCCTTCGAGCCAAAGCGGCCGTTGTTGTCTGTGCTTATAGGCATGCCATCCCAAGGAGAAAAGAATCGGTAGGACGACAAACCCTGGGAACGAAACCTTACAAAGAACGCCCAACCCTAAAACTAGTCCAATCAATGTGGCACCAGTCACGTTGCGCCAACCCATGCGTACAAGAATGTCAAGCAGCACGATGGTAAGCAATAAGCACGGAAGCTCAACGTAATAATGATGAGTTAAACCGGTAACCAGCGGAGAACAAAGCACAATCGTAGCCGCCATAGCCGCATGAAACGGGGAGAAGCAGTTGCGAAATAAGGAGTACCCGGCGAGTCCGATTGCAATAAATGTCAGCAAAACCTGAACTGCGACTGGCCACCGCAGGCTGTCTGTAAATGCCATCAAAATACCGGCTGGTATACAAATCAGCGGGGCTTTATAACCCAATGCGCTCCGGTAGCCGTTCCAGGCACCTGACAGCGTGCCCGTTTTTAGACCGCCGGCGATACTGAATGCCCCACTCAAATAATGCGACTCGTCTGAATTGGGCGTTAGGCCGGATAGTGATAAATAGACTGCGTGTGGAATACAGAGCATGATCAGAATTGCAATGAATAAGTAAAATCCTTTACTCCCATTTGTGACCGTGTCCGTAGCACAACGTTGTCTATAAAGGGGAGTCCCGCTGGGACTCCCGCCCACACTTGTTGTCGAGTTCAATTCACAGTATCGCCCACCTCGTCAGTTCGGCTACACGAGAAATGTGAGACCGGCCGTTGTCAATAGCTGAGTATAAATTCGCAGCCGACTCCGGGAAGTCCGGTTTAAGACTGCGTTACCTGAGTGGAGGATACGGCAACGCTGGGAAGGGAGTACGCCGGGACAAACCGGCATGTTGCAGGGAATGAAGCCGCCTTTGTGTTGTCTATTTTGTTGCCATGCCCAACAACGTCATCCAGCAATTCGTATAGCTTAA
>Ga0308175_100002598_pt1 | contig 12377 bp, 9 predicted proteins | sample PhyCR1_3_FD_203893 | JGI IMG/M metagenome (GOLD analysis project Ga0308175, IMG submission 203893) | Soil microbial communities from UC Gill Tract Community Farm, Albany, California, United States - DLSLS.C.R1 | ecosystem: Environmental > Terrestrial > Soil > Agricultural land | place: USA... | reverse complement strand
AATCGGCTGCGTGTTCGACGCGCGGATCAGCCCCCATCCATCGCCGAAGAGGACGCGGGCGCCGTCGACGCCGACCACTTCACGGGTCGCGCTGAAGTGCTTCACCGCCCGCTCGACGATCGCGAACTTCTCCTTCTCCGGGACGTCGACGCGCAGCTCGGGCGTCGAGACGAAGTGCGGGACGTCGGCCAGCAGCTCGCTCACCGACTTCCCTGCCCTGTCGATGATCGCGAGGAGGCGGGCCGCACCGTACATCGCGTCGTCATGGCCGTAGAAGCCCTCGGCGAAGAACATGTGCCCGGACATCTCGCCGGCAATCGGCGCGTTCAGCTCGCGCATCTTGTCCTTGATGAGCGAGTGTCCCGTCTTCCACATCACCGGCGTGCCGCCGGCCTTCGTGATCTCGTCGGGGAGCGCCTGCGAGCACTTCACGTCGAAGATGATCGCCTGACCCTTCCCCGTGCGCGCGAGCACGTCGCGGGCGTAGAGGACGAGCACGTGGTCACCCCAGATGACCTTCCCATTGTCGTCGATCACGCCGATGCGGTCGGCGTCGCCATCGAAGGCGATCCCGATATCGGCGCGATGCTTCTTCACGGCGGCGACGATGTCCACCAGGTTCTTCTCGACCGTCGGGTCGGGATGATGGTTCGGGAAGGTGCCGTCGCTCTCGCAGAAGAGCGGGATCATCTCGACCCCGAGTCCGTCGAACAGCTGCTTCGCGACGAGCGCGCCCGCGCCGTTGCCGCAATCGACGACGACCTTCATCCGCCGCGAGAGCTTGCCCGTTCGCGCGACGATGTCGGCGACGTAGCGGTCGATGATGCCGGGCTGCTCACGGGCCGTCGCCTTGAGCGCCGGGGTCATGCCACGTTGCTGGATGGCGAACAGCTCCTGGAGCTGCGAGCCGTGCATGGACTGCGTTCCGAGGCAGAGCTTGAACCCGTTGTACTCGGACGGGTTATGCGACCCGGTGATCTGGATCCCGCCAACGACCTGGAGGTGGTGCAGCGACCAGTACATCACCGGTGTCGGCACGACGCCGATGTCGACGACGAACAGCCCGTGCTCGTTCAGGCCGCGCACCAGCGCGTCACGAAGCTGCTTTCCACTCGGTCGGTTGTCGCGGCCGACGACCACGGCGCCACTCGTGCCCTGGCGACGGACGTACGTCGCGTACGCAGCGCCAACCGCGTAGGCGGCCTCGGTGGTGAGGTCTTCACCGACGATGCCGCGGATGTCGTACTGCCGGAAGATGCCTGCTGAAACGGTCATTGCGCGCGGTGTCGTGCGAAGGTGCGAGGGAGCGAAGCAGAAGCGGGCAGAAACGTCGCGGGGCCGCGTCAGCGGCCCCGCGGAGTCATCGGCGAGCCGATGGAGGCAATGGTACGGTCGACGACGGCATCGGGCCAGCCGGGCCGGGCGACGTCACGTGATAGGCGGCGAGGGGTGCCCCGCCCCGGGTGAGCCGCGCGAGCTGCTCGGGGAAGAACCCGAGGCCAATGAGCAGGATTGCGGCCGCGGCGACGACGAAGCGCGTCAGCCCGCCGGCCCGCGCCGGGAGCGCCACGGTGCTGGTGCGGGCACGCATGAACATCACCATCACCACGTACAGGTAGTAGCCGGCCGAGACGACGCTGGTCAGCACGAGCACGACGGCGAGCTTCGTCTGCGGACTCGGCGACTGCAGCGCGGCCTTGATGATGTACCACTTTGCGAAGAAGCCGGCACCGCCGAACACCGGGAAGCCGAGCAGCGCGAGCATGAAGATCGCCATCGCGACCGACAGCCAGGGTCGCACCGTCCAGAGCCCGGCGTAGTCGTCGATCGCCAGCGACCGCTCGCCCGGCTCGCCTAACGCGATGACGACGCCGAACGCCCCGAAGGTGGCGATGGTGTAGATCAGCGCATAGAAGAGGAATGCCTCGGCGCCCGCATTCGTGTTCACGGTCACCGCGACGAGCAGGTAGCCGGCGTGGGCGATGCTCGAGTAGGCGAGCATGCGCTTGATGTTGCGCTGGCGGAGCGCGATGAGGTTGCCGACGACCATCGTCAGCGCGGCCAGCCACCAGAGCGGCGCATGCCAGCGCTCGAACACGGGCGAGAACGCCTCGTACCAGATGCGAAGGAAGGCGGTGAATGCAGCCGCCTTCACCGACGCGGCCATGTAGGCGGTGACCGGCGTCGGCGCGCCGTCATAGACGTCGGGCGCCCACATGTGGAAGGGTGCCGCCGCAACCTTGAACCCGAACCCGACGAGCATCAGGGCGATGCCGATCAGCAGGAGCGGACTCGCATTGAGCCCGTACTGCACCACGCGATCGCCGATGACGCCGATGTCGGTCGCGCCGGTGCCCCCGTAGATCAGCGCCATTCCGTAGAGGAGGAACGCCGTCGAGAAGGCGCCGAGCAGGAAGTACTTCAGCGCGCCCTCGGCCGCCCGCGGGCTGCGCCGGTTCATTCCGGCGAGCACGTAGACCGCGACGGACATCGTCTCGATGCCGAGGAAGACCACCATCAGGTCGCGGGCACCGGCGAGCAGCATCATCCCCGACGTCGCGAGGAGGATCAACACGTGCGCTTCCGGAGCCATCATCAGCTCGCGCTCGTTGTAGTCCATCGACAGCATGATGGTGCCGATGGTGCCGACGATGAGCACGAGGTCCGCGATCCAGCGGAAACGATCGACGGCGATCGGCCCGGGATGGGCACTCACGCCGCGAACCATGAACCAGCCGATCACCGCCGCCGTGATGAGGAGGAGGATGATCGACGCCGTGCCGACTGCCCGCTGATGCCGGATCGACTCGGGGCGCCACGCCGCCCAGACGAGGAGGAGCATCGCCCCGCCCATCAGGATCAGGTCGGGGAGCAGCGCGAAGCTGAGCTGCGACGGGATCGAAAGATCGAGAGGCATGCCGTTCATCGTCCGCGCCCCCGCGCGACGTTCTGCGAGGTGCTGGTCGCGCTGCCCGCGGTGACCTGCGAGACGAGCTGCTCGGCCGAGGCTTCCATCCGCCGGAGGACCGGCGCCGGGTAGACGCCGAGCCAGATGATGACCGCGATCAGCGGGATCATCGTCGCCAGCTCACGACCGTTGAGGTCGGGAATGTGCTCGTTCTCGGCGCGATCGAGCGGATTGAAGAGGATGCGCTGGATCGCCCAGAGGAGATAGGCCGCGGCGAAGATGACGCCTAACGTCGCGAGCATCGCCAGGTACGGCGTCGTCTGGAAGGACCCGAGGAGCACGAGGAACTCGCCGACGAAGCCGTTGGTGCCGGGGAGGCCGATCGAGCTGAGCGAGACGAAGGTCAGCATCGCCGCGAACAGCGGGACGACGCGGGCGATCCCGCCGTAGGCGGCGATCTCGCGGGTGTGGCGGCGCTCGTAGATCATCCCGATGAGGAGGAAGAGCGCCCCGGTCGAGATGCCGTGGTTGATCATGATCATCAGCGCGCCCTGGATGCTCTGCGTCGTCGCCGCGAAGATGCCGAGCATGACGAAGCCGAGGTGGCTCACCGACGAGTAGGCGACGAGCTTCTTGAAGTCCGGCTGGACCATGGCGACGAGCGCGCCGTAGAGGACGCCGACCACGCCTAACGCGAGGAAGGTGTTGCGGACGACGGGGTGCATCGAGGCATCGGGGAACAACGGCAGGCAGAAGCGAAGGAAGCCGTAGGTCCCCATCTTCAGCATGATGCCGGCAAGGATCACCGACCCGGCCGTCGGCGCTTCGACGTGCGCGTCAGGCAGCCAGGTGTGGAAGGGGAACATCGGCACCTTGATCGCGAAGGCGAGCGCGAAGGCGAGGAACATGAACATCGTCGCCGGCACCACGGTGCCGAAGAGGATCGTCCCGCGCCCCAATGCGCCGCTCGATGCCATGTTGCGGATCGCCTCGTAGGCGAAGTCCGGGGTTCCCGCGCCGCCCGCCTTGAGCCCGAGCCAGACGATGGCGACGAGCATCAGCAGCGAACCGACCATCGTATAGATGAAGAACTTGAGGCTGGCGTAGATCCGCCGCTCGCCCCCCCAGATCCCGATGATGAAGTACATCGGGACGAGCATCATCTCCCACATCACGTAGAAGAGGAAGAGGTCGCGGGCGACGAAGACGCCGAGCATCCCGGTCGTCAGGATGAGCATCAGCGCATAGTAGCTGTGGCGCTTCAGCTTGATGCTGGTCCAGCTCCCGAGCACCGCGAGGGGCATCAGGAAGGTGGTGAGGAGGATCATCATCAGCGAGATGCCGTCGACTCCTAACGCGAACGTCACCCCCCACGACGGGATCCAGCTGCGGTCGAAGGTCGCCTGCATCGCCGCCGTCGCCGGGTCGAACGACCACCAGAGCCCGAGCGAGACGATGAACTCGACGATGAACGCCCAGAGGGCGATCTGCCGCGCTGCCGAGCCGCCGCGCGCGAGCGCGTCGGCATCGTCGCCGAGCATCGCGCCATGAACCCAGATGCCGACGGCCGCGACCATCGGGATCGCGAGCAGGGCGAGCAGCACCCAGCTGTCGTAATGAACGGAGTCGAGAAGCTCGCGCATCGAATTAGCGAATGGTGAAGGCGCCGAGAACCGCGAGCACGCCGACGACGAGGACCCAGGCGTACGTCCCGACCTGGCCCGACTGCAGCCACGAGCCGACGCCGCCGACGGCGCGGGCGAGCTTCGCCGAGCCGTTGACGAGCACCCCGTCGATCAATCCCTGATCGATCCCCTTCCAGAGCACGCCGCGCGAGATGCCGACGGTCGGCTCGACGACCGCGCGATCGTAGGCCTCGTCGACGTAGTACTTGTCGAGCAGGACGCGCTGGAAGCCGTGCTCCTCCGGCGACTGCGCCTTCGGCACCAATCGCGCAGGCTTGAGCATGAAGACCGCGATCAGGATGCCGATGACGGCGATGGCGACGGCGCCGCCGACGAGGAGGACCTCGGTGTTGCCGGCGGCCTCGGGCGCCCTGCCTAACGTGACCTGGAGCTGGCTCGGGCCGACCACCGGCTCGAGCCAGCGGTCGAGCACCCCCTCGCTCCCGGCGAACGCGAACAGGTGCGGCAGGTTGAGCCAGCCGCCGATCGCGCTCGCGATGCCGAGGATCACCAGCGGGCCCGTCATGCTCCACGGCGCCTCGCCGAGGTGCTTCCGTTCCTCGTCCCCCGTCCGGTTCGGGCCGTGGAATGTGTAGAGCATCATCCGCGTCATGTAGATCGCGGTCAGCAGCGCAGCCGCGAGGCCTAACGCGTAGATGGCGTAGAGCACCGCGCTTCCCGGGATGCCGAGCCAGTGCGCGTCGGCCAGCGTCGAATCGTGCGCCCGGAGGAACACCGAGCCGAGGATCTCGTCCTTCGAGAAGAAGCCGGCGAACGGCGGGATGCCGGAGATCGCCAGCGTCGCGATCCACATCAGGAACCAGGTCCACGGCAGGAACGACCGCAGCCCGCCCATGTTCCGCATGTCCTGCGCGTCGTCGTGGTTCCCGGTGTGATGGTAGGCGCGGTGCATCGCGAAGATCACCGAGCCCGACCCGAGGAACAGCAGCGCCTTGAAGAAGGCGTGCGTGACGAGGTGGAAGACACCCGCGGTGTACGCGCCGACGCCGACAGCGACGAACATGTAGCCGAGCTGCGAGACCGTCGAATAGGCGAGGACCTTCTTGATGTCCCACTGCTTGAGGCCGATCGTCGCCGCGAAGATCGCGGTCACCGCGCCGACGACCGCCACCGTCAGGCTGGCGACCGGGGCCATCGAGAAGAGCGTCGCGCTCCGCGCGATCAGGTACACGCCCGCCGTCACCATCGTCGCCGCGTGGATGAGCGCGGACACCGGCGTCGGGCCAGCCATCGCGTCAGGCAGCCAGATGTAAAGCGGGATCTGCGCGCTCTTGCCGGCGCAGCCGAGGAACATGAACAGGCAGATCGTCGTCACCAGCGCACCGCCGAAGGCGAGCTTGGCCGCGCCCGCGTTCACCGCGACGAAGTCGAGAGTGCCGAGATTCGCGAAGAGCAGGAACATCGCGATCAGCAGCCCGAAATCGCCGATGCGGTTGACGATGAACGCCTTCTTCCCGGCGTCGGCGTTCGCCTTGTCGGAGAACCAGAAGCCGATCAGCAGGTACGAGCAGAGTCCGACGCCTTCCCAGCCGACGAACAGCACGGGATAGCTGGCGCCGAGCACGAGCACCAGCATGAAGGCGACGAACAGGTTGAGGTACGCGAAGTAGCGCGGATACCCCGGATCGTCCTGCATGTAGCCGACGCTGAAGATGTGGATCAGCGTCCCGACGCCGGTGATCACGAGGATCATGATCATCGACAGCTGGTCGAGCTGGAATGCGGCGTTGAGCTGCAGGCTGCCGGCCGGCATCCAGGCGAAGTAGCTCTGCACGAAGGGCTCGTGCATCTCGCCGAGGCCGCGCATCGCGAGGAAGATCGCGACGGCGAGCCCGAAGGACGCGGCGAGCACCGCTGGTCCGACGAAGCTCGTCAGCGCCGCGAAGCGGTGCCTGACGACGGGGTGATGATCATCGCCATGAGCGCCGTGCGCATCGGCGGTGTCGTGCGCGTGGACGTGTGCGCCATGTCCCGCCTCGCCGTGCGCACCGTCGGCGCCATGCGCCATGTCGGGATCGCCGGGCCCGAGCACGGTGGCCGGGATCAGCGAGAGCAGGCCGTTGATGACGAAGCCGAGCAGTGGGAGGAGCGGCAGGAGCCACATCCACGCTGCAGCGGTTCCGGCCAACGGATGCGCCGACGAAACCTCGTGCTGAAGAAGCATCAGCCCTTGAGGATGTTGATGTGCTGGAGGTTGACCGTCTGCTTGTGACGGAACAACGAGATGATGATCGCGAGCCCGACGGCCGCCTCAGCTGCGGCGACGGTCATCGAGAAGAAGACGAAGATCTGCCCGGACGGCCCGTACGCCCGCGAGAAGGCGACGAAGGTCAGGTTCACCGCGTTGAGCATCAGCTCGACGCACATGAAGATGATGATCGCGTTCCGGCGGGTGAGCACGCCGATGACGCCGATGGTGAACAGCACCGCCGAGAAGAAGAGCGCTTCAGCGAGCATTGGCACTCCGCTGCTTGCCGATCATCACCGCCCCGACGATCGCGGCGAGCAGCAGCACGCTCGTGATCTCGAAGGGGAGCAGATAGGTCGTGAAGAGCGACGTGGCGACCGTGCCGACCGCGCCGGACTCGATCACCGAGTTCGCTGCGGCATCGCGCGCGAGCGTCAGGTCGGGGACGCTGTTCGCCCGCGTCAGCACGAAGATCTCGGCGAGCATCGCGAGGCCGACGAAGCCGGCGATCAGCCGCCAGCGCTGGTTGCGGATGTCGGCGATCTCACTCGGGTGGCCGAGGTTGAGCAGCATGATGACGAAGAGGAACACCACCATGATGGCGCCGGCGTAGACCAGCACCTGGATCACGCCGATGAACGGCGCATCGAGCATCACGTACATCGCCGCCAGCGAGAACATCGTGTTGACGAGCCAGAGCGCGGCAGCGACGGGACTCTTCCGGGTCACGAAGACGATCGCCGAGACGATCGCGATGATCCCGAAGAGATAGAAGTTGAAGGTGTAGAAGAGCGGCGTGTTCTGCATCACTGCCCCTTCGGGTCGGCGGGGTCCCACAGCTCGCTCACCGGATGCGTCTGCGCCATCAACCGCTCGAGATCGTAGACGAAGCCCTCGCGGCTGTACTCCGAGTTCTCGTAGTGCCGGCCGAGATGGATCGCCTCCTCCGGACAGACTTCCTGGCAGTAGCCGCAGAAGATGCAGCGGAACTCGTCGATCTCGAAGATCAGTGGATAGCGGTTTCCCTGCTCGTCCTCGCCGGGCACGAGCTTGATGCAGTTCGCCGGACAGACGGTCGGGCAGAGTCCGCAGGCGACGCACTTGGCCTTGCCATCCTCGGTCGTGAGCATCCGGTGCGTCCCGCGCCAGCGTGGCGAGAGCGGCCACTTCTGCTCCGGGTACTGCACCGTCACCTTGTGCGTGTTCAACAGGTGCTTGAGGGTGAGCGCCATTCCCTTCAGCGTCGCGCGGACGTAGCTCGTCTGCTCGACCGGGCGCTCCATCACCTTTACGCCGATTGCCATGTCAGTCTCCCGCCTCCCGCGGGGTGAGCGCCGAGCGCCGCGACAGCGTGCGGAGCCGCTCCAGCTCTGCCGTCTTGATGCGCGAGCTCGCCGGGCTGACGATCCGTCCGCGATCGAGGACCCAGAACACGAGGACCATGATCACGACGTTCAGGGCGAGCATCGAAAGCGCGAAGTGCCAGTCGCGCGGGACGTGTGCCATGTCGAGGCCGAGCACTGCGCCGGCGACGACCATGATGTAGGCGAGCGTCATCGGAAGGAGGACCTTCCAACCGAGCGACATGAGCTGGTCGTAGCGGAACCGCGGCAACGTCCAGCGGATCCACATGAAGAAGAAGAGGAAGAACGTGACCTTGGCGAGGAACGCGAGGATCGTCAGGATCGACACCAGCTTGCTGGCCGCTCCGAGATTGTCGCCGTGCCAGAACGGAATGTCCCATCCGCCGAGGAAGAGCGTCGCCATCATCGCGCTCGCCGTCACCATGTTCGCGTACTCGGCGATGAAGAAGAAGCTGAACTTCATCGACGAGTATTCGGTGTGGTAGCCGGTGATCAGCTCCGATTCCGCCTCGGGCAGGTCGAAGGGCAGCCGGTTCGTCTCGGCGAAGGCGGCGATCACGAAGACGAAGAACGCGAAGGTGAGGGTGACCGCGTTCCATCCCATCTGCGACTGCCGGAGCACGATCGCCGAGAGAGTGACGTTGCCGGCGAGCATCACCACCGGGATCGTCGACATTCCCATCGCGATCTCGTACGAGATCATCTGCGCGCTCGAGCGAAGCCCGCCGAGCAGCGCGTACTTGTTGTTCGAGGCCCAGCCGGCGAGCACGATCCCGTACACGCCTAACGATCCGATGGCGAGGACGTAGAGGTAGCCGATCGGCAGGTCGGCGAGGACCATGTCCACCCGGCCCCAGCGCGTCGGGAACGGCGCCCCGAAGGGGATGACCGCCCAGGTGATCAGCGCCGGGATGAAGGAGATGATCGGCGCCAGGGTGTAGAGCGCACCGCTGGCGAACGACGGCGCCGCTTCTTCCTTCACGAGATTCTTCAACCCGTCGGCGAGCGGCTGCATCAACCCGCTCGGACCGACGCGGTTCGGGCCATGCCGGTCCTGGATCCACGCGCTCAGCTTGCGCTCGGCCAGCGTCAGCAGCGCGGCCGCAATCATGTACATCGTGAAGACGATGAGCAGCTTGAGCAGCGCGAAGATCAGCCACGGGAAGAAATGGATCGGCGGCAGCTGCGGGTCAGCGGCCTGCAGCAGCGGCACGACCGGAAGGTGCGTGATCATCGGTTCGTGCCCCCGGCGACGACTGCGCCGCGCAGGCCTAACGCATCCCAGGAGAGGCCGTTGAACGGCGCCTCGCTCGAGGCGAGCGCCGCGAAGGCTTCGCTCGCCAGCATGTAGCCGGTCGTCTCACCGAGGAGGGCGAGGAGATCGGCGAGCACCGCGAAGCTCGGGCGGGCGTACCCCGGAGCCGTCTTCGCCTGCATGAAGCGCTGCACGCGGCCGTCGACGTTGGTGAACGTTCCCTCTTCCTCCGTGAAGTTCGCGATCGGCAGGACGACGGCTGCGCCGCTCGCCCATGACGGCAGCGTCGTCCCGATGACGATGATCGCCTTCGGGCTCCCGATCGCCGAAGAGTCCACGCCGGAAAGCTCCTCGTCGGCGACGACGAGCACGTCCCCGCTGCCGAGGTTCCAGGCCGGGGTATCACTGCGGGTGAAGCCGAACAGCTCGAGCCCGCGCACGTTGGCCCCGAGCTCTTCGCGCCGGGCGAGGTCCTTCACGCCGGGAAGCGGTGCGCGCTCGCCCTTCGCGACCCGGTACGAGCCGCTGCCGCCCGTCCTGCGGACGAGGCGGGCGAGCAGACCTAACGCTTCGTTGGAGAGCATCGGCGAAGCGATGACTCGCGCCTTTGCGCCCTGCAGCTGCTGCGCGGCCGCCTGAAGTGCGACCTCCCAGTCGGCGGCGACGAGCTCGCTGCCGCGCCGCACGAGCGGCGTATCGGCGCGGTCCTGGCGATTCATCCAGCGGTAGTTGAGACGACCGTAGTCGCACATGAAGAAGCGGTTGACCGCTTCGTTCGGGCGCGGCCGCAGGCGAACGACCGTGTTGTCGCGCGTCTCGACGATCATGTTGCAGCCCTGCGTGCAGTTCGGGCAGACCGACGCCGTGCGATCCACTTCCCAGGCGCGAACCTTGTTCAGCGAATCCTTGGAGAGCAGCGCGCCGACCGGGCAGAGATCGATGACGTTGCCCGCCCACGGGTGGGTGAGGTCGTGGCCCTCGAACTTCCCGATCACCGCGCGATCGCCGCGCTCGCTGACGTTGAGCACCGGATCCTCGGCCATCGTGTCCATGAAGCGCACGCAGCGCGTGCAGAGGATGCAGCGGTTCGTCACGTAGATGACGTCGCCGCCGAAATCCTCCATCGGGTTGAAGCGCTTCGGATCACGGAGCCGCGAATCGGGGCGGCCTTCCATGTACGTGTAGTCCTGCAGCTCGCACTCGCCGGCCTGGTCGCAGATCGGGCAATCGAGCGGGTGGTTGATGAGCAGCAGCTCGAGCACGCCCTTGCGCGCCTCGAGTGCCTTTTCGGAGTGCACGTGCACCACCTGCCCCTCGGCGACCGAAGTCGCGCAGGAGGGCGCGAGCTTCGGTGCCTTCTCGACCTCGACGAGGCACATCCGGCAGACGCCGGCGACCGGGAGGCCGGGATGGTAGCAATAGTGCGGGACGAGGATGCCGGCGTACTTCGCCGCCTCGAGGATCGACGTTCCTTCCGGGACACTGACCTGGCGACCCTCGATGGTGAGGCTGACCATCTTCGTCGCCGGTGCCGTCGTGGCTGGTGCGGTCATCAGGCGGCCACCGCGGTGCGCATGGGACAACGCTTCTGCTTGATGTGCGCCTCGAACTCGTGGCGCCACTTCTTGAGTCCGGAGAAGACGGGCGTCGCGCACGAGTCGCTGAGCACGCAGATCGTCTTGCCGGTCATGTTCTCGCCGATCTCGAGGAGGGTGTCGAGATCCTCCATCGTGCCCTCGCCATGCTCGATGCGCTCGAGGATGCGCGTCGTCCACGCCGTGCCCTCGCGGCACTGGGTGCACTGGGCGCAGCTCTCGTGCGCGTAGAAGCGCGCGAGGCGGGCGATCTGCTTCACCATGCACTGCGAGTCGTCGAAGACGATGACGCCGCCGGAGCCGAGCATCGTGCCCTGCGCGACGAAGCCCTCGTAGTCCATCAGCGTCGCTTCTGCTTCTTCGACCGTCTGGATCGGCACCGACGAGCCGCCCGGGATGATCGCCTTGAACTTGCGACCGGGAAGCGGGCCGCCGCAGAGATCATAGAGGAATTCCTTGAAGGGGAATCCCATCGTGATCTCGTAGTTGCCCGGCTTGCGGATGTTGCCACACACCGAGAACAGCTTGCTGCCGGTGCTCTTCGGGCTCGAGAGGCACATGTCCTTGTACCACTGCGCGCCGTTCGTCAGGATGTGCGGCACCGCGGCGAGCGTCTCGACGTTGTTGATCGTCGTCGGCTGGCCGAAGAGCCCAGCGACCGCCGGGAAGGGCGGCTTGATGCGCGGGTTGCCGCGGCGTCCCTCGAGGGAGTTCATCAGCGCGGTCTCCTCGCCGCAGATGTACGCCCCAGCGCCCTTGTGGACGTGGACGTCCACCCGCTTCCCGGTGCCCATCGCGTTCTTCCCGAGGATGCCGTCGCGGTAGGCTTCCCGCACCGCCGCTTCCATCACGTTCAGCGGCTCGGTGAACTCGCCGCGGATGTAGATGTACGCCGTCTCGGCGCCGATCGCGTGAGCGCCTAACGCGCAGCCCTCGATCAGGGCGTGCGGGGTCCAGCGCATGATCTCGCGGTCCTTGAACGTCCCTGGCTCCGACTCGTCGGCGTTGCAGCAGAGATAGTGCGGCTTGCCGTCGCCCGGCTTCATGAACGACCACTTCATGCCCGTCGGGAAGCCGGCGCCGCCGCGGCCGCGCAGCCCCGATTCCTTGACGACGTTGACGATGTCGGCCGGCGCCATGCCTAACGCCTGCTCGAGCGCGCGGTAGCCGCCGCGCTGCCGCCAGCCGGCCAGCGTCCGCGCCTCGGGATCCCCAAAATGTTTCGACAACACCGGGGTTTCACGCGGGTGCGACTTGTGGGGGTATCCCATTACTTGAGCGTTCCGAGGATCTCGGGGACGCGCTCCGGCGTCACCGACTCGATGAAGTCTTCGTTGATCATGATCGGCGTCGCGAAGCCG
>Ga0308175_100002597_pt1 | contig 12382 bp, 10 predicted proteins | sample PhyCR1_3_FD_203893 | JGI IMG/M metagenome (GOLD analysis project Ga0308175, IMG submission 203893) | Soil microbial communities from UC Gill Tract Community Farm, Albany, California, United States - DLSLS.C.R1 | ecosystem: Environmental > Terrestrial > Soil > Agricultural land | place: USA... | reverse complement strand
ACCGGTCTTCGACGCCACCGGATTGACGGGCAAGTACGAGATGAGCCTGCACTGGGCCGCCGAATCGCGCAGTTCCAGTCCTGAGGAGCCCGATCCGGGGCCGACGATTTTCGTTGCGCTGCAGGAACAGTTAGGGCTGAAACTGGAAGCGAAGAAAGGAATTGTGGAGGTGCTGGTGGTGGATAAAGCGGAGAAAGTCCCGACCGAAAACTAGAGGTTCAAAGTCCTGGGACTTCTTCCGTTCACCGCTGTGATACTTTCGGGGACGGGGTATCACATGCATCTAAAGCCGATCCTTTCCGGTCTCGCGTTTTGTCTCACGGCCTCAGTTCTGATTGCTCAAACCAACACGGCGGACAAGCCGACGTGGTGGAACAAATACCAGACGCTTCTGCAAGCCGGCGCGGATCCGAACTCCGCTTCGGGGGCGCCGCTCTCGGTCAACGCCAATGTGAATGCCTCGAGAGAGTGCGGTCCGCAGAGCGAAACGTACATCACGATTGATCCCTCCGCGCCCGCGAATGTGGCGGCCGGATCCAACGAGATCTTCCGGTTGCCCATGCGTGGCTACTATTCCAGGGATGGCGGCGGGACGTGGGGAGGCGTCGATCTGCCTCTGCCGCCCGCGATTGGCAGCAACGGCATTCGCTTCGGCTCCGACCCATCGCTGACTTTCGATAGCCGGGGCAATTTGTACTTCTCGTATATAGTGGTCTTCTTCAGCAACGGCAACGGCATCAACGGTACGGAAATGGCGGTGGCCAAATCCACCGACGGCGGCAAAAGTTATCCGTCAGTGGCTTACTTCTCGTTCCAGAACGGCAGCAACCATTTCAACGACAAGCCGATGGTCACGGCGGACAAGAACCCTTCCAGCCGGTTCAGGGACCGGGTCTACGTCGCCTGGGATGCGGCCAGCGGCGGCTCCACCGGCGGCGGCGTTCGTGTGGCATCGGCTTCCGACGGAGCTAATTTCACGGTCACGCGCGCCGACGATCCGGGCGGTCCTGGCCGCGCGATCGGCGCCGTCCCGTTTGTCGGACCCGGAGGGGAACTCTATGTCGCCTGGAATGATTTCGCGGCAAACACCATTGCGTTCAACCGCTCCTTCGACGGCGGCGCAACGTGGGACGGTCAGCGGGTGGTCAGTGCGAAGAAGCTCGCTTTTGATATCGCATTGCCGGCGGAAAGCTTCCGCGGTGCCTTGGTGTATCCCAGCTGCGATGCCGATCGCTCCAGCGGCCCCCACCGGGGACGTCTGTACTGCTCGTGGATGGATCTCACCTCGGCCGGCACCACCGACATTGTTGTGTCGTACTCGGACGATCGCGGCGCCTCCTGGTCCGCGCCGCTGCCCGCCACCGACCGGATCTTCTCGCCGGTGGACCGCTTCAACCACTGGCTCGCCGCCGATCCGGTTACCGGTGACGTGAACGTCTCCTTCTACGACACGCGCAACGACACCACCGGTTCGCGCTACATGACCGATATCTATTTCAGCCAATCCACTGACGGCGCAATGAACTGGTCCCTGCCAAACACTCGCGTGAGCAGCGTGAGTTCCAACGAGCACGATTGCAACGGGGTGTTCCCGTGCAACGGAATCAACTACGGCAACCAGACGGGCGATTACGCCGGTCTGGCCTCGTTTGGCGGCGTGTCGCATCCAGTTTGGACGGACAGCCGGATGCAGTTGACCCCTTCCAGCGGCTGCCGAACCAACCTGCTGATGGAAGAGGTGTTCACCGCTACCGTTACGGGGAAGAAGGGCAAGTAGCGGGGCGCCCGGCGTTTGGTGGTGTAGGCCTCCGGCCTACAAAGGCGAGCATCGCTCGCCCCTGCAGTTTGGCTATTTGCTGTGCTCCCAAAACCAGCAGGCCAGCCGTGCAGCATACGGTGGGGGCCTGAAGCAAAGCCGGAGAAAGTCGCCCCTCCTAAGTTTCCGAAACTCATCGACCAGTAACGCGGCCTCCGGCCTGCGAAGGCGGGCGGAGCGCCTTGGTGCGTGGCCCTTTTCCTCGAGTTACGGCAACGCACCTTTCACGGCGGGGGCCCGCAGCGATCCTCGGGGCCCTACCCGGTCTTGGCGTGACGGCGGATTGCCGCCCTCGCCTCCGACTCCGCGGTCCGGGCCTTCTCGGTTTCTCGCTTGTCGTGCATCTTCTTGCCGCGCGCGACGGCGAATTCGCACTTGATCTTGCCGTTCTTCAGGTAAACCTTCGTGGGCACCAGCGCCAGGCCCTTCTCCTGGCGCACCGCGCGAAGCTTATCGATCTCCCGCCGGTGCAGCAGCAGCTTCCGGTTATGCACCGGGAGGTGGTTCTCACGATTGCCATGTGAATACTGGCTGATGTGGGCGTTCAGCAGCCACGCCTCGTTGCTGAGGATATCCACATAGGACTCCTTGAGCTGCATCTGCCCGTCTTTGGCCGCCTTGACCTCGGTCCCGGAGAGCACCATCCCGGCCTCGAACCGGTCCAGCAGGAAATAATTATGCCCGGCTGAACGGTTATCGCTCAGGATCTTGATCGGTTTGTCTTTCTTGTCGGCCAAATTGACCTCAACGCGCGCAAGCCCAACTGCGTCAACAGCTTTAGAGAGGAATCCTGCTGCCGCGAGCCGCAATTCATCTTAACATGGGCCTCCAGAGAGCCCCCTAAAGTGCGCTAACTATGTCATTTTTCAACCGTTTAACGGCGATCTTCCTGGTCGCTCTGCTGGCCGCTCCGACGCTGCCTCTGGAGGCCAAAACCAAGAAGGGCGACAAAGCCTTCGCCGAGGGCCGCAGCCACGAGCAGAAGAAGGAGTGGGATGCCGCGCTGGCCAGCTACCAGACCGCTTTGGCGGAAGACGCCACCGATGTGCTGTACCAGATGGCGGTCGAGAAGACCCGCTTTCAGGCCAGCCAGAATCACGTCGAACAAGGCCTGAAGCTGCGCTCCCAGGGTCTGCTCGGCGAAGCGCTCATGGAGTTTGAGAAAGCTTACGCCATCCATCCCGGCAGCACCGCAGCCGAGCAGGAGCTCCGCCGCACCCGCGACATGATCGAACGCGAACGGCGCCGCGCCATGGAGACCGGCAAGGAAGCTCCGCCCGAAGTGCGCGCCCTAACTCCGGCGGAAGAGGCGCGCCGCCGTAACAATGAGAAACTGGCCAGCATCCTGCCCGTCCCCGAGCTCAAGCCTCTCAATCAGGACCCGATTCGCCTGCGCATGAACGGCTCGCCGAAACTGCTCTTCGAGACAGTGGCGAAACTGGCCGGACTGAACGTTATTTGGGACCCGGAGTATCAGCCGCAGGTGCGCGGCAACGTGAGCGTGGAGTTGGAAAACGCCACTCTCGAAGAGGCCCTCGACAATCTCGCCGTACTGACCAAGTCGTTCTGGAAGCCGCTCTCTCCGAGCACCATCTTCATCACCATGGACAATCCGAACAAGCGCCGCGATTACGAAGAGCAGGTCGCGAAGGTGTTCTATTTGTCCAACGTGAATGGTCCGCAGGAACTGCAGGAAATTGTGAACGCGGTGCGCAGCGTGGCGGATATCCAGCGCTTTTTCCCCTACAACTCGCAGAACGCCATCATCGCCAAGGGCAGCGCCGACCAGATGGCGCTCGCCGAGAAAATCCTGCACGATCTCGACAAACCTAAGAACGAAGTAGTGGTCGATATCATCGTGATGGAAGCGAGTTCCACGTACACGCGCCAGCTCACCGCCGCGCTCGCCCCCACCGGATTGAACATTCCGATCAATTTCACCCCCCGCTCCGGCCTGCAAGTGGTGACGAACGCCCCCACTACGGGCACCACAGGCACCACCGGCACTACCACCACGGGAACCACCGGCACCAGCGACACCGGCACCACAGGGACCACGGGGAGCACGGGGACCACCGGCACTACGGGCAGCACCGGAACCTCTACCACTTCGAGCGGGGTGCCCCTTTCCAATTTGCACCTGCTGAATGGAAGCGACTGGGCCACCACCGTGCCGAACGCGCTGCTGCAGGCGGTCCTCAGCGATGCGCGAACCAAGGTCCTGCAGTCGCCGCAACTTCGCGCGGTGGACGGGGTCAAGGCAAGTCTGAAGATCGGCGATCGCCAACCCACCGCAACCGGCAGTTTTCAGCCCGGCATTGGAGGCGTCGGCATCAACCCGCTGGTCAACACCCAATTCACCTATATCGACGTGGGCGTCAACGTGGAGTTGCAGACTCGTGTTTTCGATTCCGGCGAGGTCTATCTTCACCTGGACCTGGATATCTCGAGCGTTACCGGGCACGTCAATCTGGGCGGAATCGATCAGCCGATCATCGGACAACGTAAAGTCTCCCAGGAAGTGCGCGTGCGCGAAGGCCAGCCGGCCTTGCTCGGCGGGCTAACCCGCCAGCAGGACACGAAGACGGTCACCGGCATACCCGGGCTCAGCAGCGTCCCCCTGCTTCGCCGTCTTTTCACGGGCGAGAGTGTGGATCGCGAGCGGCAGGACCTGTTGATTGCGCTGGTGCCCCACATCATCCGCCGGCCCGAATTCACCGAGGATAATTTGCGCGGCATCGCGGTCGGCAACGCGCAGAGCGTGCACCTGAGCTATGGCCGGCGCCCCAGCGAGACGCCCGCTCCCGGACCCGCAGCTCCGCGGCGAGACGAAACACCCGCTCCCGCCCCCGCCGCGCCTGCCGCTCCCGGCGGCGTGCCCGCGGGAGCGCCGAGCGCCGCCGTCACCACACCCGCTACACCACCTGGACTGAACCCGCCGGCAACAGCGCCGCCGCTTTCACCACCGGGCACTGCGCCAACAGCCACCGCGCCACCAGCCACTGCGCCACCCGCAACGGCACCACCCGCAACGGCACCACCGGCAACTGCGCCGGCCAGGACGAATGCGCCGGATCAGCCTCCGCCCGCCGGTAGCGCCTCGGTGCGCTTCCTGCCGCCGGCCATGAGCGCCAATCGGAACTCGAACGTCACGGTCGCGCTGGTGATCGACGGCGGCAGCGACGTCGCTTCCGCCCCGATGAACGTGCAGTACGATCCCAAGGTCCTGAAGCTGATCGACGTCGGACGGGGCGATTTCTTTTCCTCCGGAGGCCAGATTCCGGTCTTCACGAAGAACATTCAGCCGGACGCCGGCACCGCCGTGATCAATCTGAATCGCCTTCCGCAAACGCCGGGCGCGAACGGTTCCGGCATTCTGGTCAGCCTGACCTTCCAGGCGATCGCCCCAGGCACCGCCACCGTCACCGTACCCAACCTAACGGTGCGCAACACACAGCAGCAAACGGTCTTCAGCGGCAGCCCGCAGATGAGCGTCACAGTAAGGTAGCCCCATGCGTCGCAAGAATCAACGCGGACTTACGCTCGTTGAACTGATCGTGGCCTTCACCATTATGATGGTGCTGACCTCGATGGCGGTGCCTCTGGCCCGTTCCAAAGTGCGCGTCACGCGCGAGCGCGATCTCCGCCGTGCGCTGGTGGAAATGCGTTCGGCCATCGACAAATACAAAGACTATGCCGACCTCGGCTACCTCGGCCCCCAGAAACAGGGCACCAATAATTGGCCCGAGACCCTGGACGTGCTGGTGGAAGGCGTCAAGTTACCCGGGCCCGACGGCAAAAAGATGCGTTTCCTGCGGCGCATCCCCATGGACCCCTTCACGGGCAAATACGAATGGGGCATGCGCAGCGACCAGGACGATCCCAAGAGCCAGAGTTGGGGCGGTCAGTGCGTGTTCGACGTTTACAGCAAAACCATGGAGAAGGCCGGCGATGGAACATCTTATTCGGAATGGTAGCCGCCGCCGTTTGCGCGGCTTCACCTTCGTCGAACTCATGGTGGTCATCACCATCATCACCATCCTCATGTCGATGGCCATCCCCATCTACAACCGGTCGATCGTCCGGGCGAAGGAAAGCGTGCTGAAGAGCAACCTGATGACGTTGCGAACCGTGATCGACAACTACACCTACGACAAGCAGAAGGCTCCGCAGCAACTGCAGGACCTGGTGAATGAAGGGTACCTGCAGAAGCTTCCCGTGGATCCCATGGTCGGCAATAATCAGAGCTGGCGGACGATCATGGAAGACGCCGCGCAGAGCGTCAATCAGTCGGAGCCCGGAATCTTCGACGTGAAGTCCTCCTCGGACAAGACCGGGCTGGACGGAACCGCCTACGCCGACTGGTAGTGTAGGCCTCCCGGCCTACAAAGGCGAGCATCGCTCGCCTGTGGGTTTGGCCCTTTTGCATCGCGTGGGGGACCGATGCGTTCCTGTAACGCGGGCCTGCGGCTCTGATTTACGACCAAAGGGCCAAACGCCAGCGGCGAATTTCGTTGCTGTCTCGACAAACCGAAGCTCGTCGCCACCAGGCCTATCCCGGCTTGCTAACCTATTTTATTGAGCCCCCGACTTCTCCCTGCCCTCGCTGCCGCCGCTCTGCTTACGTCCTGTGGCTACATCGGCGATCCGCTACCCCCGCTCGCCAATTACCCGAGCCCGATCACGGACCTCGCTGCCATTCAGCGAGGAGCGCACATCATCGCCCACTTCACGGTTCCCCAGCTCACCACCGAACTCAAACCCATCCCTCGCCCCCTGACCTTCGACCTCCGCGTCGGTACCAATGCAACCGACAAATTCGATATCAACGATTGGTCCGACCGCGCCCGCCACGTGGTCACGCCGGAGGTCAACGGCCCGGTCGCGACTTATGAGATTCCCAGCGCCGAATGGACCGGCAAGGATCTGCTGATTGCGGTCCGCGTGACCGCGGGCAACGGCAAGCAGACGCCGTGGTCCAATATCGTGGTCGTGCCTGTCATCGCTCCGCCCGCCACGCCGCGGAACGTGACTCCTACCGCGACCGCCGCCGGGGTACGGCTCACCTGGACGGCTGAGGGAGCCCACCGGTTCCGCATCCTCCGCAAGACCGGGACCGCCGACTACACTCCCGCCGCGACAGTCGAAACCGCCGAGTGGATCGACACGGCCGCCGAGTTCGGCAAGCGTTACAGCTATCTCGTGCAGTCGATCGTACCGCTCGGAAACGACAAGCTGGCGGAAAGCGGCCTCTCCGCCGAAGCGTCCGTCACACCGGTCGATAAGTTCCCTCCCGCGACGCCGGCAGGGCTTCACGCCGATGCCGCGCCCGGCTCAATCGAAGTCGGCTGGATCCGAAACCAGGAGCCCGACCTCGCCGGCTATCGCCTTTACCGTGCCGTCGGCGGCGGCCCGTTCGAAAAAATCGCCGATCCGCAAACCCCTGCCTGGTCCGATCGGACCGCCGAACACGGCAAGACCTACCGCTACCAACTGACCGCCGTGGATCAGGCTGGGAATGAAGGAACGCCGACTGCTCCGGTGGAACTCGCCTTTCCGTAGCGATACACCGTTCCCAGGTGGTGCCATCACGACCGCATGAATACTCAGTTCCCCTTGTCTTTCGAAGCTTCGCTGGTGTATACTCGAATCTCGATGTCACAACGCTATCCCAGCTTTTTTACGTACCGGTTCCGGCCCCTCCGCCGAACCGGGTAAATGGGTTGGCGTAGTAGTTTTCTGATTCGTACCGACCCCCACCCGCAAGAGTGGGGTTTTTTGTTTTAAGGAGAACTTTTCATGATTATTTCGATGCGGCCCCACGCTACGCGGGCAGAGATTGACCACGTTTGCGAGCGCATCCGCGATTTTGGCTACAAGGTCCATTCCATTGAGGGCGAGGAGCGCGTGGTCATCGGCGTTGTCGGAGTCGGCGACGTCACCGCGTGCCTCGAATCCCTGGAAGCCACGCCGGGCGTCGCCAACGCGGTCCGTATCTCCGTACCGTACAAATTCGTCAGCCGCGAATTCCGGCCTCAGCCGTCGGCGATCGCCCTCAACGGCGTTGAAATCGGCGGCGACGAATTTGTGATGATGGCCGGCCCCTGCTCGGTGGAAAGCGAAAAGCAGATCATGGAAACGGCCGAGGCGGTGGCCGAAGCCGGCGCGCGCGTGCTCCGCGGTGGCGCCTTCAAGCCGCGCACCTCTCCGTACGATTTCCAGGGCATGGAAGAAGCCGGCCTCAAGCTGCTGCGCAAGGCCAAGGAAGCCACCGGCCTGGCGATCGTCACCGAAGTGATGAGCGATCGCGATGTCGAGCTGATCGCGCAATACGCCGACTGCATGCAGGTAGGCGCTCGCAACATGCAGAACTTCGCCCTGCTGAAATCGCTCGGCGGGTGCGGCCGTCCCGTGCTTTTGAAGCGCGGCATGAGTTCCACCATCAAGGAACTGCTCATGTCCGCCGAGTACATTGTGGCCCACGGCAACCCCAACGTGATCCTCTGCGAGCGCGGCATCCGCACTTTTGAAACCGCCACTCGCAACACCTGCGATATCGCCGCCATCCCGGTTTTGAACGAGCTCACCCACCTGCCGGTAGTCCTGGATCCGAGCCACGCCACCGGCAAGCGCAGCCTGATCCCGGCGCTTTCCCGGGCGGGCGTGGCGATCGGCGCCGACGGCCTGATCGTCGAAGTTCATCCCTGCCCGGAGAAGGCCGTGAGCGACGGGGCACAATCGCTGACCTTGCCCGATTTCCGGCGCATGATGAACGAACTCGCACCCTATCTTCGCCTCTGGAGAGAGACCCGCGCCGCCGGACGCGCGGTGGAAGCGGCGGCTGTGTGATACTCGGAGCGTGACCCCCAAGTTCCGCGCGTGGATGCTGATATTATTGCTTTCCGCGCTCTGCTGCTCCGCTGTCGGCGGGCTCGTCTGGTACCGCTCGCGCAACCTGACGCCCGCGGCAATGCTGCGCCGGCTTCCCTCCGACGACGCTGTCGTCGTATATGTCGATTTCGCCGCTCTGCGCGCCGCCGGCATCCTGCAAATGCTCGACGGCGCGAAGGTGGGCGAAGAGCCCGAGTATCGCGCCTTCGTCGCCAGGACGGATTTCGACTACAAGCAGGATCTGAGCGCCGCCATGCTGGCGATGGCGCCTACCGGAAATTACATCCTGGCCAAGGGCCGCTTCGATTGGTCCAGTCTCGCCAAATACGTCCGCTCGCAGGATGGGAACTGCAACAACTCGTTCTGCCGGATGGCCGGAAATGGACCCGAGCGCCGCATTTCGTTCTATCCCATCCAGTCGGGCGTCATGGCGCTTGCGGTCAGCGCCGACGAGGCCGCCGCTCTCCGCATGAATACGGTCGATCCCCGTCCGGAGCGCGACGTTCCGAATGCGCCGCTGTGGCTCTCGGTGCCGCCATCAATCGTACGGTCCGGGAAGACGCTCCCGAGCGGGACGCAGATGTTCGCCCGCACCCTGGAGAAGGCACAGTCGGTCACGATTTCAGTCACGCCGGAGGGCAGCAACTTCGCGGCGCATCTGGACGTTCGCTGCTCCAACGAAGCGGATGCCGCGGCGATGAGCGCCCAGCTGACCAAGACTACTGCCCTGCTCAACGAAATCATCCGCAAGGAGAATCAGCAGCCCAATCCCAACGACCTCAGCGGCTTTCTGACATCCGGCACGTTTCGCCAGGAGGGCTCGAAAGTCCAGGGGTATTGGCCGGTCACGCGCGCGCTGCTCAACGCGCTGCTGGGAGGAAGTTAACCGCAGGGGCGCGGCGGACTCGCCCGGGCAGCGCCGGTTCCGTTATTCCGGTCGAGCCGGCACGGACCGCTGCTTTTCGAGCTCGTCGGCCAGGATCACGGCTTCCGCGAGTTCCCGCATGGGGCGCCGCAGCCGGCGGCTTTCGTTGCGCAGCTTCAGATACGCGTCTTCTTCGGTCACGCCATACTTGTGCTGCATGATGCCCTTGGCGCGTTCCACGATCTTGCGGATTTCCAGCGCGCGCTTGGCTTCCAGGGTCTCGGCCATCAGGCGCGCATTCTCGATCGCGATCGCGGCCTGGCTGGCGACCACCTTGACGAAGCCGACCTCTTCGTCGGTGAACTCGTGAACTTCGCGCGTATAGATGTTGATGGTGCCGATCACGATATCGCGCGTCATCATGGGAACCGAGAGCAGCGAGGCGAGCCCCGTCTTGCGAGCCAGCTCGGGATAGCGGTACTGCTTCTCTTCGAGCACGTTGGCGATGATGATCGGAGTACCTTCGCGAACCACGCGTCCAATCAGCGACTCGTCCACCTTGATGGGCAGGCGATGCAGGTAATCCTCGCTCGAGCAGCGCGCGGCAGACACGCTAAGCTCCTTGCGATCCTCGTCCACCAGCATGATGCTGCACACAGGCGAATCGAGTTTGTCCGCCACCATTTCCGCGATCGTCTGCAGGATGCGGTCCAGATAATTCTTCTCGTTGATCTTCTCGGCCAACCCGGCCAGCGCTTCCATGCGCTTGGTGGCCCGCTCGCTGCGTTCGGCCAGACTGGTCTTGCCGAGGGCGCCGCCCATCTGCTCGCCGATAAACGTCACGAGCGCGATCTCTTCCTGAGAGTGCGCGTGCTGCGCACGATGATGGATATTGATGACGCCGATCAGTTCGCCATCGCTCACCAGCGGCACCGAGAGGAACGCGTCGTACGTGTCCTCCTGCAACTTGTTAAAGCTCTTGAACCGCGCGTCGGACGCGGCATTCGTCGGTAGCGCGACTACACTTCGATTCTGAGCCACCCATCCGGTAATGCCCTCGCCCATCTTCATCCGGATGTGGCCGATTTCCTTGGTGTGGGGAAGCTGCGACGCGCGCAATACGATTTCCTTGCGATGCCGGTCCACCAGGTAGACCAGGCAGGCCTCGCAGGCGGTCACCTCTACAGTCAAATCGATCAACTGCTGGAGCATTTTCTCCAGCGTCAGGTTCGAACTGACGATGTTGCTGATCTGGTGAAGCAACTCCACTTGCGATTTGGTTTCCATGCTCGTCACACTCCCAGTGTAGGAGCGCTTCTCACAGGGGACCAATCTAAAATTTCTATCGACGGCATTACGCTGCTAAGATCAGTGGAATCACTATGAAAATTGCGGTAATCGGTCTGGGCTTCATGGGCGGAATGCACGTTGGTGCACTAGCCGGGATACCCGGAGCGGAATTGACGGCCGTCTGCTCCGACGACGAAAAGCAACTCACCGGCGACCTGACAGGGGTCACCGGGAATCTGGGCGGCGGAGGCAAGCGCTTCGATTTCTCCCGCGTAAAGCCCTACCGGCAGATCCCCGATTTGCTGGCGGATGCCGGGATCGAGGCGGTGGACATTTGCCTGCCGACGTGGATGCATGAAGACGTAACGATCGCCGCGCTCCGGGCGGGGAAACACGTCCTGGTGGAGAAGCCGATTGCGCTGAATGCGGCCGGGGCCCGGCGGATGATCGATGCCGCGCGCGAATCCGGGCGCATTCTGATGTGCGCCCAGGTGCTGCGGTTCTTCCCGGAGTACGTGGCGCTGCACGATGCCATGAAGGATCTGGGGGCGGTGCGCCGCGCGTCTTTCGGACGGCGCTGTGCGGAACCGGGCTGGGGTGGATGGCTGAAGGATGCGTCGAAAAGCGGGGGCGGAGTCTTCGACCTGCTGATCCACGACGTGGACGCCTGCCTCTGGCTGTTCGGCATGCCTGGCGCAGTGGCATCGACAGGCAACGGCAACTGGGTCTCCGGCCAATTGTTCTACGACGGCTTCACAGTCGGGGTGGAAGGGGGCTGGCAGGCATCGCCCGCCTATCCGCTGGCGATGGAGTACCGGGTCACCATGGAGCGGGGCACGGTCGAGTTCGCCGGGGGCAAGCCGCCCGTGCTCTACAACGCCGGCGGCGATCAACCGCTGCCTCTGGCCGCGGTAGATGGGTATGCCGCCGAGGTGGCCTATTTCGTGGAATGCTGCATTGCCGGAAAGGCGCCGGACCGGTGCCCGCCCACGCAATCGGCTCAGTCGGTGGAACTCATGCAGGCGCTGCTCGATGCGCGTCAACGAAACGGAGAGAAGATTCTATGTGGGAACCGGGAGTAGTGTTCTGGGCGGAGCGCGACGATCTCGCGACCGTCCTCGGGTTCGGCGTTCGCACCGGACAACTGGCCATACACGGCGGCATGGTGCTGGACGAAGCGGCGGCCACGCAGTGGAAGGCGGCGCTGGCCAGTGCGCAGTTCAAGCTGGTCACGGTAGTCGCCGCTTACGACCGCGAAGATTACGCGGATATTCCGACCGTGCAGCGCACCGTGGGCTTCATTCCGCCCGCGACGCGCGCCGAGCGGGAGCGCCGGACCCTGGCGGTGAGCGACTTCGCGGCCCGGCTGGGTGTGAGCAGCATCGCCTGCCACATCGGCTTCGTCCCGGAAGAGGAGCACGACCCCGATTACGTGGCAGTGCGCGAGATGGTGCGGCGCGTCTGCGATCACGCCGCCGGCCACGGCCAGACCTTCGCGCTCGAAACCGGGCAGGAGCGCG
>Ga0308175_100002596_pt1 | contig 12387 bp, 6 predicted proteins | sample PhyCR1_3_FD_203893 | JGI IMG/M metagenome (GOLD analysis project Ga0308175, IMG submission 203893) | Soil microbial communities from UC Gill Tract Community Farm, Albany, California, United States - DLSLS.C.R1 | ecosystem: Environmental > Terrestrial > Soil > Agricultural land | place: USA... | reverse complement strand
GCGGGGTAGCCGTGCAGGTCGGCCGCCTGCCCGAAGGTGGCCAGCACGATCGGCCCGGTGATCCGGGGGTGCGCGGAGACGTGCAGCGCCAGCCGGGAGTGATCGTCGAGCCAGGTGATGATCTCGGTGTCGGCGCCGGTGGCCAGTCGGTAGTGCGTGAAGTCCGACTGCCAGGTCTCATTCGGCATCTCGGCGGCGAAGCGCAGATAGGAGGCCTTCGGCCGCTTGGCCGGCTCGGGGGTCACCGCGCCGGCGCGGGTCAGGATCCGGTGGATGGTGGCCCGCGACAGGGTGATCCGGTGGTGGTGGGTCAGGTGCCAGCTGATCGTGTCGGCCCCGGCGTCCAGGCCGGCCTCGGTGAGTTGCTTTCGTAGGCGCAACACGAGCTCGGTGGTCGTGGTGTCGGTGGCGTTCGGGCTGGTGTGCGGCCGGCGGGACCGCGGTTCGAACGCTGCCTCTCCCTCGACGGCATACCGGGCCATGAGCCGGCTGATCCAGCTCTGGGACACGCCGTAGGTGCGAGCAACCTCGGACTGCGAGGACCCGGCAAGGACGGCGGTGATGACCAGACGGCGCTTGGACACCGGGCATGGTCGAGGCCGGACCTATGCCGTTGTCGTGAGACACCCCATTCCGATGTCCTGAGCCAACACACCACCGCCACCGCCACGTCCGATGGCGCGGGGCACCGTTGACCGGTGTCCCGCGCCATCGTTCACGTCGGGTCAGGTGGTTCAGCCGTCGAGGGCTCGAGATCCGCCGTCCGGATCACCGGAAACCCGCGTTCTCGCTCCGACGATGACGGTCGAGAGGCGACCGAGTGCGCTGCGTAATGAGAACCGGGGGAGGCTGTCTTCCTCAGCTCATCGTGACTCGATTGCAACAAGCAAGATTCCCCAAAACGGTCCACGGTGACGGCCGTTGCCCTAGTGTCCCGGCGTCCGGACCTGCGCAACGGCGCGCGGTGAGGACTCCGGACGGGGAGGTGCGGGGTGGGAGCGCCCATCGAGGTCTCCAGCGGCGAGCAACGTGCCGCTCCCGAGGCCGTCCTCGCCGGAGCCGCCGGTCGCATCGAGGGCCGCTCGCTCGGCCAGATCGCCTGGATGCGCCTCAAGCGTGACAAGGTCGCGATCGCCGCCGGCATCGCGATCATCGTGCTCATCGCCTTGGCGCTGCTCGCCCCGCTCATCACGAAAGCGCTCGGCTCATCGCCGTACGACTTCAACAACAACCTCATCGACCCGGTGCTCAGCAAGCCCAAGGGTTCGTTCGGCGGCATCAGCGCCGAACACCCGCTCGGCATCGAGCCGGTCAACGGCCGCGACGTGCTGGCACGCGTCCTCTACGGGGCGCGTATCTCGCTGCTCATCGCCTTCCTTGCCACCCTGCTGTCGGTGACACTGGGCGTGCTGCTCGGCGTCTTCGCCGGCTACAAGGGTGGCTGGGCCGACACATTCATCAGCCGGACGATGGATGTCTTCCTCGCCTTCCCGCTGCTGCTGTTCGCAATCGCTCTCGCCGGCGTCATCCCGAGCGAGGCGTTCGGCCTCAGCGGCAACGGGCTGCGGATCGCGGTGCTCGTCTTCATCATCGGCTTCTTCAGCTGGCCGTACATGGGCCGCATCATCCGCGGCCAGACGCTGTCGCTGCGCGAGCGCGAGTTCATCGACGCCGCCCGGAGCATGGGCGCCCGCACGCCCCACGTGCTGTTCCGCGAGCTGCTGCCCAACCTCGTCGCGCCGATCCTCGTCTACTCGACGCTGCTGATCCCGACCAACATCCTCTTCGAGGCCGCGCTGTCGTTCCTCGGCGTCGGCATCAATCCGCCCACCCCGTCGTGGGGCGGGATGCTCAACCAGGCCGTCGACTTCTACCGCGTCGACCCCATGTTCATGATCGTCCCCGGTGCCGCGATCTTCCTGACCGTCATGGCGTTCAACCTGCTCGGCGACGGGCTGCGCGACGCGCTCGACCCGCGCGCTCGCTGACCGACCCTGCTCCCACCGTCGCTCTCGGCGGTCCACCGAAGAGAAGGAGATGCACAGCTCATGAGGCAGCGCAGGAAGCTGGCGGTGACGGCGACGGCCGTCGCGCTGTCAATGGTCGTCGCCGCGTGCGGCAACGACAGCGGCAGCGGCGGCGGCAGTGGTAGCGGTGGTGGCGGCGGCTCGGCCGCGTACAACGCCGCCTCCGAGGGCATCGTCAACAAGTCGGATACGACGGGCGGCACGATGAAGTACGTGCTCTCCGACGCTCCGGACTCGATGGACCCGGGCGACACCTACTACGCATTCAACTGGAACTTCACCCGGCTGTACGCCCGTCCGCTGACCACGTTCAAGCCGGCGCCGGGCAAGGCGGGCCTCGAGCTCGTCCCGGACCTGGCGGAGTCGCTCGGCGAGGTGAGCGCGGACGGCCTCACGTGGACCTACAAGCTCAAGCCGGGCATCACGTACGACGACGGCACGCCGGTGACGTCCAAGGACGTCAAGTACGCCATCGCGCGCAGCAACTACACGGCCGAGCTCGTCAACGGCCCGAAGTACTTCGCGCAGTACCTCGACGCGGGTAACTACGCCGGTCCGTACAAGGACAAGAACCTCGATCACTTCACCGGCATCGAGACGCCGGACGACTCGACGATCGTCTTCAAGCTGAAGGCCCCGTTCTCGGAGTTCGACTACCTGGTCAGCAACCCGCAGTCGGCCCCGGTGCCGCAGGCCAAGGACAAGGGCCTGCAGTACCAGGCGGCCGTCGCCTCGACCGGCCCCTACAAGATGGAGAGCCACGAGGTCGGCAAGTCCCTCGTCCTGGTCAAGAACGACAAGTGGGACCCGAAGACCGACCCGAACCGCAAGCAGCTCGCCGACCGCATCGAGGTGCAGTTCAAGGTCGACGCCAACGACATCGACCAGCGGCTGATGAACGGCCAGGCCGACGTCGACCTCGGCGGCACCGGTGTGCAGGCGCAGGCCCGCGCAACCCTGCTGCAGGACCCGAACCAGAAGAAGAACGTCGACAACCCGCAGACCGGCTTCCTGCGCTACGCGATGCTCTCGACGAAGGTCCCGCCGTTCGACAACGCCGACTGCCGCAAGGCCGTTCTCTACGCCGCCGACCACGAGGCGATCCAGGGTGCTTACGGCGGTTCGGCCGGTGGCGACATCGCGACGACCACCCTGCCGCCCTCCGTGGTCGGCTACGAGAAGGCCGACGTGTACGGCTTCCTCCAGGACAAGAACGGCAACCCCGACAAGGCCAAGCAGGCCCTCCAGGCCTGCGGCAAGCCGAACGGCTTCTCGACGAAGATCGCCGTCCGCGGCGACCGCCCGAAGGAGGTCGCGGCGGCGGAGGCGCTGCAGCAGTCCCTCTCCAAGGTCGGCATCACGACCTCGATCCAGCAGTACCCCTCAGGTGACTGGAGCGCTCAATTCGCCGGCAACCCGCAGTTCGTGCACGCGAACGGGCTCGGGATCCAGATCGCCGGATGGGGTGCGGACTGGCCGTCAGGCTTCGGCTTCCTGTCGCAGGTGGCCGACGGCCGGGCGATCAAGCCCGACGGCGGCAACTACAACCAGATGGAGCTCAACGACCCGGCGATCAACGATCTCCTGGACAAGGGCATCCAGACGAAGGACGAGAACGAGCGCAACGCCATCTGGACCCAGGTCGACCAGAAGGTCATGGAATCCGGAGCGCTCCTCCCGTTCGTCTACGAGAAGACGGTCCTCTACCGGCCCGAGAACCTGACCAACGTCTTCGTCACCCCGGCGTACGGCATGTACGACTACAGCCAGCTCGGCACGACGAAGAAGTAGCTCACCGGCACCTACTCGAAGGAAGGTGAAGGCGCCGGCGCCCTGCCCGCAGGGCGCCGGCGACAACTCTCGTGGCAGCGTTCATCGTCCGGCGGCTCCTGGCCGCCGTCATCCTGCTCGTGGTCGTCAGCATGATGACGTTCGCGATCTTCTTCCTCGTGCCCAAGCTGGCGGGCATGAACTCCGACCAGATGGCCCTGCGCTACGTCGGGCGCGGCGCCACCGCGGAGAGCATTCAGGCCACGAAGGAGAGGCTGCACCTCGACGACCCGCTGCCCGTCCAGTACGGGCGCTTCGTGCAGGGCATCGTCGTCGGTGACGAGTTCAACTACGGCCCAGAGGTCGTCAAGTGCCCGCCGCCCTGCTTCGGGTACTCCTTCCGCAACAGCCAGCCGGTCACCGCCCTGCTGATCGACCGCATACCGGTCACCGCGTCGCTCGCCTTCGGCGCGGCGATCCTCTGGCTGGTCGGCGGCGTGTCCATCGGCGTGCTGTCCGCCCTGCGGCGCGGCAGCGTGTTCGACCGCGCGGCGATGAGCACGGCGCTCGCCGGCGTCTCGCTGCCCATCTACTTCACCGGCCTGCTCTCGCTCGCGCTCTTCGCGTACCACTGGAAACTGTGGCCGAACGGCGTCAACTACGTACCGTTCACCACCAACCCGCTGGACTGGGCGTACAACCTCATCCTGCCGTGGGTGACGCTCGCCTTCCTCTACGCCGCCCTGTACGCCCGGCTCACGCGCGCGAGCATGCTGGAGACCATGAACGAGGACTACATCCGCACGGCCCGGGCGAAGGGCCTGCCCGAGCGGACGGTCGTGGTCAAGCACGGGATGCGCGCGTCCCTCACGCCGATCCTCACCATCTTCGGCCTCGACGTCGGCCTGCTGCTCGGCGGCGCGGTCCTCACCGAGTCCACGTTCTCGCTGCCCGGGCTCGGGCAGCTCGTGGTGGACGCCGTGTTCGGCAACGACCTGCCGATCGTGCTGGGTGTCGTCATGGTGGCCAGCGTGTTCGTCATCCTGGCCAACCTCGTCGTCGACGTCCTGTACGCCGCGCTCGACCCGCGGGTGCGGCTGTGAACCGGCCGGTCGAGCAGTGGGCCTCGATGGTCCCGGTCGACGACTACGCCCCGACGGCGTTCCTCGACGTCCGCGACCTGCGCATCCACTTCCCGACCGACGACGGCCTGGTGAAGTCGGTCGACGGGCTGTCCTTCACGCTCGAGCGCGGCCGCACGCTCGGCATCGTCGGCGAGTCCGGCTCCGGCAAGAGCGTCACCAGCCTCGGCATCCTCGGCCTGCACAAGGGCCAGCACGCCCGCGTCTCCGGGCAGGTCTGGCTGGACGGCGAGGAACTCGTCGCCGCGAGCCCTGAGCACGTGCGTCGGCTGCGCGGCAAGAAGATGGCGATGATCTTCCAGGACCCACTGTCGGCCCTGCACCCCTTTTACTCGATCGGGGACCAGATCGTCGAGGCATACCGGGTCCACAACGAGGTCAGCAAGAAGCAGGCCCGCACGCACGCGATCGACATGCTGGGCCGGGTCGGCATCCCACGCCCGTCGGAGCGCGTCGACGACTACCCGCACCAGTTCTCCGGTGGGATGCGGCAGCGGGCGATGATCGCGATGGCGTTGTCGTGCGACCCGGAGCTGCTCATCGCAGACGAGCCGACGACCGCCCTGGACGTGACGGTGCAAGCGCAGATCCTCGACCTGGTCCGCGACCTGCAGGCGGAGTTCAACTCCGCCGTCATGATCATCACCCACGACCTCGGTGTCGTCGCCGAACTGGCCGACGACATCCTGGTCATGTACGCCGGCAAGGCCGTCGAGCAGGGCAGCGCGCGTGAGGTGTTCACCGCCGCCGAGCATCCCTACACCTGGGGCCTGCTCAGCTCGATGCCCCGGCTCGACCGCGACCGGCAGGACCGGCTGGTGCCGATCGCGGGGTCGCCGCCGAGCCTCATCAACGTCCCGGAGGGGTGCGCCTTCCACCCACGCTGCCGGTTCTGCGAGCTGTCCGCCCCGCTCAGCCTGACCGAGGTCCCGGTCATGACCGAGACGACCCCCGGTCACGGCGTCGCCTGTCACCTCGAGCCGGCGCAGCGCCGCCGGCTGTGGACCGAGGAGGTGCAGCCGCTCCTGTGAGCGCCGTCCGCCACTCCTACCCCAGTGCAGGAGCCCCGTGACCGTCTCCGACGTCTCCCCGCGGCCCGCCGACGCCGGCGCGGCGCAAACGCCCCTGCTCGAAGTCACGGGGCTGACCAAGCACTTCCCGATCACGCGCGGGGTGCGGCGCCGCCAGGTGGGCGCAGTCAAGGCGGTCGACGGGATCGACTTCACCGTCGCCCGAGGCGAGACGCTCGGTCTCGTGGGCGAGTCCGGCTGCGGGAAGACGACCACCGGGCGGATGCTGACCCGGCTCGAGGAGCCGACCGGCGGTCGGATCATTTTCGACGGCCGCGACATCACCCACCTGTCGACGGCCCGCATGCGTCCGCTGCGCCGCGAGGTGCAGATGGTCTTCCAGGACCCGTACTCCTCGTTGAACCCCCGGCACACCGTCGGAACGATCGTGGGTGCGCCGTTCCGTCTGCAGAAGGTCCAGACCGAGCACGGCACCAAGCGGGCGGTGCAGGACCTGCTCGAACTGGTCGGCCTCAATCCCGAGCACTACAACCGCTACCCGCACGAGTTCTCCGGCGGCCAGCGTCAGCGGATCGGCATCGCACGCGCGCTCGCCCTCCGACCGAAACTCATCGTCGCGGACGAGCCGGTCTCGGCGCTCGACGTGTCGATCCAGGCGCAGGTCATCAACCTGCTCGAGGACCTGCAGGGCGAGTTCGGCCTGACCTACGTCGTCATCGCGCACGACCTCTCCGTCGTCCGGCACATCGCCGACCGGGTCGCGGTGATGTACCTCGGCCACATCGTGGAGATCGGGCCGCGCCAAGGGGTCTACGAGCGGCCGCAGCACCCGTACACGGTGGCGCTGCTGTCGGCGGTGCCCGTGCCCGACGTGACCCGCCGCGACAACCGCGAGCGGATCCGACTGCAGGGCGATCCGCCGTCGCCGATCGATCCGCCGCCCGCGTGCCCCTTCCACACCCGGTGCTGGAAGGCCCAGGAGGTGTGCCGGACGGTGACGCCGCCGCTCGTCGAAATGGCGCCCGGGCAGCGCGCCGCGTGCCATTTCCCGGAGAACGCCCCGGACGGTCCGTACGAGCCGGGCACCGACTCGATCGTCGCGCCGGCGTCCTGAGCGAGCCCGTCCGATGTCCTGAGCCCAGGACTCGGCGGGCGGGGTGCTCGAACGGTCAGGACACGCGGACCTGGGTCACTGCGCTGTACCCGGCGTCGTGGTCGGTGTCGGCGAGTATCACCCAGCGGTAGAGGTTCGTCCCCCGGGTCGGAGGCCGGACCACCGCCGAGGCCGCGCTGGTGCTCGACAGCCTCGGCGTCGCCACGGTCGTCCACGTCGACCCCGACAGCCGTTGGAGGTACACGGTGCGACCGGCATGGCCGGGCGCGACCGTCGTCGACAGGGTGACGATCTGACCGAGGGTGAGCGAGGTGCGGGAGGACGCGATGCCGACCCCGGGCGCCACCTTGACCCAGAGACCTGAGCTGTATGCCCCGCCCATGCCGCCCGCGCCGGCGAAGGAGACCCGGTACCGGGAGTGGAGCGCCGGGCGGACCGCCGCGCCGAAGGTTCCGGTGCTCGACGTCGTGACTGTAGCGACCGGCGTCCATGTCGTCGCACCGACCGGCGAGGTCTGGACGGTCACCCGATACCCGGTTGCCGGCTTGCCGTTCCAGCTCAGGACGCCGCTCAGCGTGGCAGCGCCGCCGAAGGTGATGGTTCTGGCGCCGGCCAGCGTCAGGGTGGACTCGACGGCCGTCAGCGTGACCGGTACGGCCGCCACGTTGCCGACCTGGTCGAAAGCCCGGATCTGGAAGGTGTAGCGGCGACCGGGCAGCAGCCCTGTGGCGCGCGCGGAGGTACCCGTTCCGCGATACACGAGCTGGGTCTCCGCCGCGGTGGCTCCGGTCCGGAGCACCTCGACGCGGTCGAGGTCGACGTCCGTGGGATTCGTCCACCGGAGCAGCGTCGTGTCGACATCCGGGGTCTGCGTCGCACCGGTCACACGGGCGGGCGGCGAGTCGTCGGCGACGCGGACCGGCGACGTGGTGCGCACCGGCCCGGGGCCGAAGTGGTTGTTCCCGACCACCGACACCGTCCAGTCGCGGCGCCCGGGCAGGTCGTACAAGGCTGCGCGCAACGTCGTGCCGGGCACGGTCACGGTCCGCGAGGCGGACCCGGACACGGCGGTGACCGTCCAGGTGGCCGGCGCCTGACGGAAGGCCTCCACCGACCAGCTCACATCGAGGACGTTGTCGAGCGGTGAGGACGCGGTGAGGTTTGCGGCCGGGCCCGGGAGCTCGGAGCTGTTGGGAACGCCCGCCACCTGCGGCACGACACTGAGCGTGCGGTGCCCGTTGAGGTCCTCCACGACCAGGACGAGCTGGTAGGGCGTCACGGCCCGCGGCAGCGTGATGTCGGCGCTGGCTCTGACCGAGTACCAGGGGAGCTCGATCGGCCGGGTCGTGGTGACCGTCTGCGAATCGTCCCCGATGGGGAGCACCGCGTAGCCGACGCCCTTCAGGTCGGCGACCGACGGCTTGGGAAAGGACACGCGGACGCCGACGCTCGACGTCGGTGACACCGTGACGGTGGCCGGATCGACGGCTGGCGGAGCGCCGTCGGCGTCCGGGTTGGTCGTTCCCGTCCGGCTCCGGACCACCGAGACGAGGCGGTGGAGGTCGGTCGCCGTGACGGTGACGGTGTATGAGCGGCCCCCCGGTAGCCCGGACCAGGTGTGGCCGCTCGCTGTCCGGGCCAGGTCCACGGTCGAGACGGTCCCGGTCTCGTCGTCGGTCAGCCGGGCGGTGAGGTGGTCGAGGTCGTCGTCCACCGGTGGCGTCCACGAAGCCGTGAGCCGGTAATCCCCTCCCGTGACGGTCAGATCGGTCACGGGCCCGGGGGCCTGGGTGTCGAGCAGAGTGGTGAACCGCCGGACCACCGGCTCGGAGACGTTGCCGTTCCGATCGACCGACCACATCGCGAGGGTGTAGTCGGTGCCCATGCTCAGGGACCCGATCGTCATGTCGGGGTCGATCTGCGACTGGGCACCCGTGCGCGAGGGGACCTCGGTCCCCGGCGCGATCGCATACTCGACCTTGTGGAAGTCGGCATCCGCCGGACGGGTGCCGGAGAGCTTCGCCGTCATGTAGTCCGGCGTGACCTGCAGATCGGTGACCGCTGCCGGCGGCTCGACGTCGAGGCGGGCGACGGTGCTCCACCGGGCGTAGTTACCGTGCAGGTCGACGGTGAAGATGCTCAGCGCGTAGTCCTGGCCGGTCACCGGATCGGGCACGTACACGCTGCGCAGGCTGCCGGTGGCGACGTGGCTCAGCAGCGTTCCCTCGTCCGGCCTCCCCGGCGGCGTCGTGCCCAGCGCCATCCGGACGACCGAGTGGTCGAAGTCGAGCGAGGGGAGATCCGACCACGCCAGGTAGATGGCAGTCCGGCTCGCGGACACCGTGGGGTCGTACGGCGGCTCCGGGGGCGTGGTGTCCGCGAGGACGCCGGACGTGGCGGTGGCCGGCGGGCTCCACGACTGCACCGACAGGTGCTCGCTGAGCGGGTCGATCTGCGGGGCGAAGGCGGCGAAGCTCCACTGCTCGCCCTCCTGGAGCACGTGCGCGCCGATGCGCAGGACGAGGTGCTCGTGGTCGACCGCAGCGGCCGCGCCGATCGTCTCGTAAGCGACCGGGGTGCCGTCCCATCGATCGCGAGGCGGCACGGAGCCCTGCTTGGCCCGGAGTTCCACCGACGAGCGCGTCGTGTCGTCCCACCGCAGGGAGATCCGTCCCTCGCCGGGTGCCGCGGTCATCGAGAACGGCGCGACAGCGGCGAGGCCCGGATCGGAGACGAGGCGTACCGAGTTGCCGCCCGTGATCAGGATGTTGCCGTTCCCCACGGCCTGGATCTGGGCGATCGGGGCGTCGTCGTTGTCGGCGCGGACGGCACGCAGGGCGCCGTCGGCAGCGAGGACGGAGAGGCCCGAGGACTGACCCGGGTTCGTCCAGATCCCGTCCCTGCCGGAGGCGGCGGTCGTCGGATCACCTCCGGTCAGCAGGGTGGTGACCGCTCCTCCGGCGGCGATCCGACGCAGGCCGCCGCCGGCCACGACCACGCTGGTGCCGTCCATCCCGAGGTCCTGGGGGACCGAGGAAAAGCTCGCGACGACCGTGCCGGTACCCCCGCCTGCGGGGACGCGGAGCACTCGCTTGTAACGGGCGTCGGCGAGCAGCAGCGTGCCCGCCGCCTCGACCTCTACGTCGGTGATCACGGCATTGAACGTCAGGGTGTCGCCGACGCCACTGGCCGGCACGCGGGCGATGGCGCCGGCGTCGGTGACCACGTACGCGGTGCCGTCGGGTCCGAGAGCGACCTTGCCGCGGGTGTGCAGCGGGGTGAGGTACGTGCGCGTGCGGAGGGTGCCGTTGGCCGCCCGCTCGGTGACCCAACCGTCATCAGTGGTGTACACGACCGTGCCGTCCGGCAGCGCCGCGGCGCCGCGGATGATGCGTGAGTCGGTGGCCACGGCCGTTTCGTGCCCGTACGTTGCGGCTGCGGCGGGTGGTGCCGTGAGCACGAGGGGGACCGGGATGAGGACGCCGGCGACCAGGGCGGCGACGGCCGCCCGTGCAATGACGCCCCGCATGCCGACTCTCCGATCCGGGACCGCACGGTCCGGTGGAGGATTCTGGGTCGTCGGGTGCCCTGCCAGCGGGTTCTGCCGTGATGACTCGCCGTAAAGAGTGATCGCGGTCGGTCCGACTCGCGGCGATCAGGCGGCCCGGTCGCTGTCCAGGACCAGCTCGCCGTCCCGCACGAGAAACGTGAACCGCCGCGTGCCCGACTCCTGCCGGCCGTCCTTGTAGGTCCACGTCAGCGTGCCGGTCGCCGTCTTCCTGCCGTCCTCGGCCTGGATGTCGCTGACCTGGACGTCGGAGAACTGGTTCCAGTACTTGACGTAGTTGTTCTCGCTGATCGCGGCCCGCAGCGTCGGACCGGTCTGGGCGTAGGCCCCGCGCGGGTCGCTGAGCACCTGGGAGTGGTAGCTGACCAGGAAGTCCTCGATGTTGCTCGCGGTCAGCGGGTCGCCGGCCGCCGCCGTGGTGGCCGGCGCGGACGACGTGGTGGCCGGCGCGGACGACGTGGTCTCCTCCGCCGACTGCTGGGCGGACGTCTGCGGGGAGGACGTCGCCGCCGTGGTCGCGGCCGTGGACGACGCGGCGCCCGTCGTAGTGGCGGCGGTGCTTCCCGGGTTCTCGTCGAAGGGCCGCACGACGAAGAACACGAGCAGCCCGACGAGCAGCACGGCGAATACGGCCGCCGCCACCCAGATCCCGCCGCGGCGCCGTCGTCCGTTCTCGGGCTCCGGGGTGGACGGCGAAGGTGGCGGCGTCCGGGGGACGACGGGCTCTGCGGGCGGTGCCGGCACCTCGGTCCGGGTCCGCTGGTCCCAGGTCTTCGTCGGTGGCTTGGCGGCCCCGTCGGCAGCGGCGGCAGCGGCGGCAGCGGCCGCGGGCTCACCCGCGAGGGCCTCCGTTCGATCACGGCCCGACGAGGAGCCCAGTTCGGTCCGCGCGAGCAGCACGGTGGTCGTGTCGCCGTCCCGCCCCGCCGCGAGCGCGGCCAGTTCGTCCCGGACCTCGGCCATCGTCGGCCGGTCGGCCGGGTCGGCGGCGAGCATCCGGAGCAGCGGCTCCCTCAGGAAGCCGGCGCGCTGCGGCGGGACGATCTCGCCGCCGGCCACCCGGTGGAGCATCCCGAGGGCGTTCTCCTCCATGCCGAAGGGCGGCTGACCCTCCAGGCAGGCGTACAGCGTCGCGCCGAGCGAGAAGACGTCGCTGGCCTCGGTCATCGGCCGGCCCTGCGCCACCTCGGGGGAGAGGAAGGCGGGTGTGCCGGTGATCTGGCCGGTCTGGGTGAGGGTCACGTCGCCGCTGGCGTGCGAGATGCCGAAGTCGGTGATCTTCACCAGGCCCTCGACCCGGCCGCCCTGGCCGATGAGGATGTTCGCCGGCTTCACGTCGCGGTGCACGATGCCGGCCGCGTGCGTGGCGGCGAGGGCGTCGGCGACCTGGGCACCGATCTGCGCGACCAGGCCCACGCGCAGCACGCCGTCCTCCATGAGGACGGCGGCGAGGCTCCGCGACGGCAGGTACTCCATGACCAGCCAGGGCTGGCCCTGTTCGAGAGCCACGTCGTAGACCGAGATCGCGTGCGGATGGCTCAGCCGGGCGGCGATGCGCCCCTCCCGCAGGGCGCGCTGCCGTTGCTGGTCGGACTCCTGCGGGCTGACCGTGGCCGGCGACAGCACCTGCTTGATCGCGACATGGCGGCCCAGCAACTCGTCCTGGGCCAGCCAGACCGTGCCCATGCCGCCGCCGCCGATCTGCGAGAGAAGGCGGTAACGCCCCGCGACGAGG
>Ga0308175_100002595_pt1 | contig 12391 bp, 17 predicted proteins | sample PhyCR1_3_FD_203893 | JGI IMG/M metagenome (GOLD analysis project Ga0308175, IMG submission 203893) | Soil microbial communities from UC Gill Tract Community Farm, Albany, California, United States - DLSLS.C.R1 | ecosystem: Environmental > Terrestrial > Soil > Agricultural land | place: USA... | reverse complement strand
CGCCGAGTACCGGTGGCAGCGGCACCTCGGCCTGACCGACTCCCAGGCGTTGTCGGCCGCCACGGTTCGCGCGCAGGAGATGGTCGGCACCGACCTGGGGCTCGCGCACCAGCACCAGATCCGCCGCTTCAACCAGAGCCGCAACATCACCCGCTACCGCAGGGTCATCCGCTCAGAGAAGTCCTGCGGCCTGTGCGTCGCAGCGTCCGACCGGATCTACTCCAAGAGCGACCTGCTGCCGATCCACTCGCGCTGCCGCTGCGGCGTCATCGCGGTCACCGCGAACACCGACCCCGGCTCGCAGCTGAACGACGACACGCTGCGGGAGCTGTACGCCGCAGCCGGGTCCACCACCGGCCCAGCCCTGAAGAAGGTGCAGGTCGAGGTGTTCGAGCATGGCGAGCTCGGCCCGCAGCTGCGGGTGGCCGGCCAGCACATCCGCGGACCCGCACAGGTCGCCGCGGCCTGAACGTCCTGCGCACCAGCGCGGGCGGCCCGACAGGGGCCACACCACCTCACCCGACAGGGAGAACAGCATGCCCAAGCGCGCCCAGTTCGCGTCCGCGTTCCCGCTCACCGGTGGACCCGTGTCCCCCGAGCAGATCCTCGCCTTCCACCGGGCCCGCTTCGGCGCCACCCGCATGGACGGCGCATCCGACGACGCGGCCAAGGCCGCCGCCGACGCGCAGGCAGCAGCCGACAAGGCGGCCGCCGACCAGGCCGCAGCGGAGAAGGCAGCCGCTGACGCGAAGGGGTTCCCCGAGAGCACCCCCATCGCGGAGATGACGGCCGAGCAGCAGGCCGCCTACTGGAAGCACCAGGCGCGCAAGCATGAGGACGCCGCCAAGGCCCGGAAGGACTACGACGAGGTCGTCGCCGAGCGCGACCGGCTCAAGGCCGCCACACAGACCGAGGCCGAGAAGGCAGTCGAAGAGGCGAAGGCCGCAGCCCGCAAAGAGGCGCTGCTCGAGTCCGCGCCGAAGCTGGTCGCGGCCGAGTTCAAGGCCGAGCTGAAGGGCAAGCGCACCCCCGAGCAGATCACTGCCCTGCTCGAGCCGCTCGACCTGAAGAGATTCCTCACCGACACCGGTGAGGTGGACACCGACAAGGTGTCGCAGTACGCCGCCGGCCTCGGCTCGGCGGGATCGACCTGGCCCGACACGGGGCAGGGGAACCGAGGCGACAGAGCACCCGCCAAGGGTGTCGCTGCAGGAGCCGACCTCTTCGCCGAGTCCCGCGCGAAGAAGACCAAGACCACCTGATCGAAAGGAACGACCATGCCTCGTCTCAAGACTGAGACCATCGGCGCGGGCGACCAGTCCTGGCTCGGGTCCTCGCACGGCATCCACGAGTGCCGCACGGAGATCCTGGACGTGTCCGCCTTCACCGCCGGAACGCACTACCCGAACGGGTACATCCCGTCCGGCACCCCCGTCGCCAAGGTCGGTGGGCTGCTCGTGCCCTACGACTCCACCGAGGCCACGACCACCAACGCTGGCGTGCTCGCCGGCCACCTCTTCACCGACCAGCCGGTCGTCGGCACCGCGGACTTCGGAGTCCCGCTGCTCGACCACGGCCGCGTGAAGACCGCCAAGGTGCCCCAGGGCGTCCAGGCGTTCACCGCCCCCGTGGCCGCTGCCAAGCGCGCCAACACGACCATCGTCTACGTCTGAGGAGGCCTGAGTCATGCTCTGGACCGACATCATCGACCCCGCCACCCTCACCGGCTACGCGCGTGCCGCGCTCGCCGACTACGAGGCGCGTCGTGGCACCCTGGCCCGCTGGCTGCCGAACCGTGAGGTGGCCGACATCGTCGCCCGCTTCATCGTCGGCGACAACGGCCTGGTGAACGTCGCGAAGTTCCGCGCCTACGACGCCGAGCCGGAGATCGGCAAGCGTCGCCCCCGCAAGCGCGTCACCCTCGAGCTCCCCGCTCTCGGCCAGGACATCCCGGTGTCCGAGTACGAGCAGCTGCGGGCCCGTGGTGGAAGCGTGTCCGACGCGGAGGCGCTGGCCGCCATCCAGTCCGCCACGGACGCCGTCGTCCGCTCCGTCGCGGACTCCATCGAGCGCCTGCGTGGCGTCGTGCTCTACACGGGCAAGGCAACCATCGCGGAGATCGGCGCCGACGACGACTTCGGTCGTGCGGCCGGCCACACGGTCACCGCGCCGGCCGCCTGGTCCGTCGCAGGCACCGACGCGCTCGGCCAGCTCACCGGCTGGACGGACACCTACGTCGACACCAACGGCGAGATGCCGGGTGCCATCGTGATGTCCACCCGCGCCGCACGGTCGCTCGCCAAGCTGGACCAGTTCAAGACCCAGCTGCTCAACGGCGCGAGCCGCCCGGCGACCCTCGAGGACGTCAACAACACGATCACGGCGGCTGGTCTGCCGGAGATCGTGCTGTACGACCGGCGCGTGTCGGTCGACGACGTCACCACGAAGGTCATCCCCGACGACCGGGTGCTCCTGCTCCCAGCCCCCGTCGAGACGGACGACTTCATGGGCACCCAGCTCGGGGCGACGTTCTGGGGTCGCACCCTGACCTCGACCGACTCCGACTGGGGCATCGAGTCCGCGGAGCAGCCCGGCCTGGTGGCCGGTGTCTACCGCAACCCGAAGCCCCCGATGGGCATCGAGGTCATCTCGGACGCGATCGGCCTCCCGGTCCTCGCGAACGCGAACCTGTCCTTCGCGGCGGACGTCCTCTGATGGCGGGTCGCAAGCTCGCCAGGAACGTCTACGTCGACGGTGTGCTGCACCTCGCCGGCAGCACGCCCGAGAAGGACGTCGCCGAGCAGATCAGCAACCCGAAGGCCTGGGGCGACACCGCCAGCGAGGACGCTGCGGCGTTCCCCGAGGGCGACCCGTCGGACTCGTGGAAGGTCGACGAGCTCAAGGCGTACGCCGAGAGCAAGTCGGTCGACGTGTCCGAGGGGAAGAACAAGTCGGAGATCCTCGCGATCCTCGGCAAGGCCTGACCGACCGAACCTGAAGGGGTGGTGAGCTCGTGAGCATCAACGTGACCGCGGATGAGATTCGCGAAGCGGCCTACGGGCTCACCATCCCTGACGGGGACGTCGTCAACACGAAGATCGACCGGCTCGTCGCGAAGGCGATCAGCCGGCTGCCTGGCGGCCGGTCCCAGATCGAGGCGCGCATCGCCGCAGGCACACTGGACGAGGAACTGACCCGGGGCGTGATCGAGGACATGGTGATCCGTGTCCTGCGCAACCCGCGCGCCCTGCGGTCGACGTCCATCGACGACTATTCGGAGACCATCGACTCCGCCGTGTCCGCCGGCGAGCTGTACCTGTCCGACCGCGAGGCCCAGCTGCTCGCCGTGTCGACACGCCCGTTCATCGGTTCGGTCCGCATCGGGATCCCCTCGTGGCGGGTGCCCGGTGCCTGACCCGACGCTCGTCACCCTTGCCGGCCAGCTGGCGGCCGAGGAGACCATGGCGTCCCGGTGCCGCATCCGCCGGCCACTGGCCGAAGCCACCGACCCCGACTCCGGCGCGACGACCACGCCGTACCGCGACCCCGACGTCTACCTCGGCAAGTGCAAGATCCAAGACTCTGGCGCCCAGGCGCGGGACGTGGAGGCTGGGTCCGCGACGGTGACCATCACCCCGCTCGAGGTGCACATCCCCGTGTCGGCCGAGTCGGTGGCCGTGGGCGACCTCATCGAGATCCTCGACGCCGACGACGCCGTCGTGCGCGTCCTGCGCGCCGAACGCCCGCACCGCAAGACGTGGCAGACGGCGCAGCGCATCCCCGTGAGCGAGTTGGAGGGGCTGACGTGACCGATATCGACATCGACGACCACGAGGCCCGTGAGCTGATCCGCGAGCTCGACAAGGTCGGCCGCAACCTGCCCCGCGACATCGTGCCGGTCGTGACGAAGGCCGGGGTGAACGTGAAGAACGACATGCGCGACGACATGCGCGACTCCCGGCACTTCCGCGGCGCGGCCCCAGCCATCACCTTCGACATCATCGCCACCCCCGGCTTCGCCGAGGCCGAGATCGGTCCAGTGTCCGGCCCCGGTCGGCGCATCGGTGACCTGGCGTCCATCGCCTACTTCGGTGGGGTGCACGGCGGTGGCGGCACCGTCCGCGACCCGATTCACGCCGCGAAGGAAGAGGCGCCCCGCTTCGAGCGGGCGCTGGACTACCTGCTCGAGGGCCTGAAGTGATCGCGCACCTGCGGGACGGTGTGAAGCCGGTCCTCGCCACCCTGGACCCGCCGGTGAACATCCACCTGGGGTACGCCTACGCCACCAGCACCACGTCCCCGATCCCACCGATGCCGTACTTCGTCCTCGCCGGCCCGACGTGGGGCACACCGGAAGAGGCGCCGGTCTGCGGCGTCGACGAGGCGCTCGACGCCGAGTTCCGGCTGACAGCTGTCGCGGCGAACCCCGAGTCGGCGGCCATCCTGCTCGGTCGGGCCCGCCGCCTGCTGTCGCCGGGCACCGCCTGGACCCGCATCCCGTACGTGGGGCGCCGGGTGCAGGTCAAGTTCGTCCGCTCCGAGGTGCTCGACGTCGACCGCGACGTCACGATCCCCGCCACGAACCGGCACCCCGGTTACGGCGTGGACTCCTACCGGCTCGTGTCCGAGCCCCACTGACCGACCCCGTGCACATCCACCGGACGCCCGGAAGGGGCTGATCTGCCATGGCTTTCGTGGCCGTCTACGACAAGCGCACGGGGCGCAAGCATTCCGTGCCCGAGCACTGGCTGAACCACCCGGTCCTCGGCCAGAACATCCGCAAGACCCCGCTGTCTGAGTCTCAGCAGCGGAAGGCCGATGCCCTCGTGGAGCAGGCCGCCACCGACGACACCCCGGCCGCCGGGGACAAGGAGTAGATCATGCGCGTCCTCGCTGACGGCAAGACGAAGTTCACCATCCTCACCACCGCCCCGGCCAACCCGGAGGCGCCCACCGCGACCGAGCTGAACGCCGGCATCGACCTGTCCTGCAAGGTCGTCGCGTCCGACTTCAACTGGTCCGCCACGGACTCGGAGAAGGTCAACGAGCCCGCCCTGTGCGACGACGCCAACGCGAACAGCCTGGGGAAGTCGAACTACCAGGTGGGCTTCTCCCTGTGGCGGGAGTACCTCGAGGCCGGCGGCGCCGACCCGAGCGCCGACGCCGGGTTCGAGGCCGTCAAGGTCAAGGGCACGACCCTCTGGGGTTACGCCCGGCTCTCCGACAAGGCCGCCACCGCCGCATGGGAGGCAGGCGACGAGATCTACCTCGGCGGCGAGTTCGCCACCGACACCCCCCAGCAGCCGCAGGGTGGCGGCTGGGTGAAGTTCCGCATCCCGGGCGAGATGCAGCGCGGCTACGACTTCATCGAGGTCGCCGCGGGCGCCTGACGCCCCCTCTGAACTGCGCCGGGCCTCACTGTCACGGGGTCGGGGCCCGGCGCAGCTTTCCCCGTGACAACCCCGTGACCACCCGTGAAGGAGCACCACCATGTCCGAAGAGCGTTCCCTGGCCGACGCGCCCGCGCAGGAGCCGAAGGTCGAAGACCTCATCGTCAACACCACCCCCGACGTCTCCGTCGAAGACCACGACTTCGCCGCGTTCCTCGCCGGCGCTCGCCCGACCCGCCGCAGCGCCAAGCTCTACATGCGCGCCGACGTCGTCGGCCAGCTCGAGGAGCTCGTGCAGGAGATCGAGGCAACTGGCGGCAACCCGGCCGACGACCCCAAGTTCCGCGAGCTGTACGACACGTTCCACTCCTCCGGGCGTTGGTTCACCGTCGAGAAGCGCTCCGGCGAGTGGGAGACGAAGTTTCGCGACGAGGTCGTTAAGCGCCTGGGCATCAAGCTCGACGAGGACGGCAAGGTCGCGTCCGAGGAGGACGGCCGCGCCATCGCGTTCGAGCAGACCGCCGCGCAGATCATCGTCCCCTCCAACGTCACCGCCGACGGCCTGCGCAAGTTGTACGAGATCAACCAGGGCGAGGTAAACAAGCTCTTCCTCGCGGTGCGCCTGGCGAACAACGAGATGGCTGAGACGGTCCGGGTGGTGGGGCCGGATTTCTCGCCGAAGCCCTCCACCTCGAGCGCTGGGCAGGGCTCCTAGACCGTCTGCGCATCGCCCGCGAGTACAAGGTCCCGCCGACCCGGTACCTCGGGCTGGGCTGGCCCGAGTGGGGCGAGACCGACCGGCTCCTGACCGAAGCGCTCGACCTGCACGACCGCCTCACCTGCCGCGAGTGCGGCGGGTGGGCGGCCGACTGCCGCGACGAAGCCACCGCCGGCCGTCACCAGGTTGTGCTGTCCGTCTGTCAGGCGGCTGCGGCCATCGACGAGTTCCGTGCCGCGCACGCGGAGGATCTCGAGCCGGGCACGGTCCTGTTCACCCGCCTGCTGCCGGAGGGCGAGCAGGCACACGACCCGCTGGCGTACGACCCAGAACGGGCCATGCGGGCGTTCGAGGAGCAACAGCAGCGGTTGGGGCTCACCGGTCCTTCGTGAGCCGCCACAGCAGGCCGAGGACCCCCACCACGGCCACCAAGGCGCCCACCGCCACCGCTGACCCGCTGGCCATCGGCATGCCGAGCACCGCGATCAGCACCCCTGCGCCCACGACCAGGACCCACTCGCGTGCGTCCATCGGCTGCTTCGTCCGTCCCTTTTCGTCCGCCATAGCGAGCCATTGAACACCGAGAGGGAGGTGCGCCGTGGGCGAACGCTCAGTAGTCGTCAGATTCCGGGCTGAGGTCGCCCAGTTCCGCGCGAACACGAAGGCCGCGTCGACCTCCCTGTCTGACTTCTCCAAGCGCTCGTATGACACCGCCCGGAAGCACAAGACCGAGTGGGACGCTGTCGGCCGGCAGACGGCGCTGGTGGGCGTCGCGGTCGGGGCCGCGCTCGGGGTCGGGATCAAGCGGTTCGCCGACTTCGACCAGGCCATGTCCGGCGCTGCAGCTGGCACGCGCGCCACCGTCAACGAGCTCGGGGCGTTGCGTGAGGCGGCGATCAAGGCCGGCGCCGACACGCAGTTCTCCGCGACCGAGGCGGCCCAAGCCATCACCGAGATGGGCAAGGCCGGCGTCGCCGTGAAGGACATCCTCGGCGGTGGCCTGAACGGTGCGCTGAACCTCGCCGCGGCGGGCCAGCTCGAGGTGGGCCGGGCGGCCGAGATCGCCGCGACAGCGCTGAACCAGTTCGGGCTGAAGGGCGTCAACGTCGCCCACGTCTCCGACCTGTACGCCGCAGCTGCCGGCAAGGCGCAGGGCTCGGTCGAAGACATCGCCCAGGCGATGAAGTTCGCCGGCGTCACCGCGAACTCGCTCGGCGTCAACATCGAGGAGACCACCGGCACCATCGGGCTCTTCGCGTCCAAGGGCATCGTGGGTGAGCAGGCCGGCACCACGTTCCGCAGCATGCTCATGTCGCTGACGTCGCCGTCGAAGATCGCCAAGCAGTCGATGGACGACCTCGGCATCAGCATGTACGACGCCAGCGGCAAGTTCATCGGGATCCAAGGTGCGGCGCAGGAGCTGCACGACAAGCTCGGCCCGCTCGACGAGGCCACCCGCAACCAGGCGCTGGGCCAGATCTTCGGCAACGAGTCGATGAACGGCGCCATCACCCTGTACCAGGGCGGCGCGGCAGCTGTGCAGGACTGGACGAAGCGCGTCAACGACGCCGGCTACGCCCAGGAGCAGGCGGCCATGCTCACCGACAACTGGAAGGGCGACCTCGAGCGGCTCGGCGGGTCTCTGGACTCGGTGCTGGTGAAGAACGGGTCGAGCGTCAACGCCGCACTGCGCGGCATGACGCAGGGCCTCGAGGACGTCGTCGACGGGTTCGGTGCCCTGCCTGGCCCGGTGCAGACGTCCGCGGTCGCGGTCAGCGCCGCAGCAGCCGCGACTGCCATCCTCGGTGGCGGGATGCTCGCGCTGGTCCCCAAGGTCAACGCAGCCAAGGTCGGGCTCATCGAGCTGGGCGTGGTGTCCGAGGCCACGGCCGCGAAGATGGGCGCCGCGGCCGTGTCGGCGGCCAAGATCGCCGCCGGCGTCGCCGCCGTGGTCGCCGTCGCGGCGGCCGCCACCAAGCTCGCCGACTACGCCCCCAACGCGCACGCGGCGTCCCTGAGCACCGCCGAGCTGGCGACCGAACTGCAGCGCCTCGGCAACGGGCTGACCGGCACGGAGAAGCTGGGCCAGCTCTTCTCCACCAGCGGCCCGCTCGGCGACAACGTGCGGACCAGCGCCGACGCCCTGGACCACTTCGCCGAGTCCGCGCAGATCGCGTTCGGGCAGAACCTCAGCGACCGCATCGACCGCCTGACCGACTTCGGGAACGGCGCGGGCAAGTTCTCCGAGCAGGTGTCCCAGATCGACAAGGGCCTGGCCGAGCTCGCGAACAGCGGTCACGTCGACGAGGCATACAACGCCTACTCCAAGTTCATCACCGCCTTGGAGAACGCCAACACCAACGGCGCCGGCATCGACATCGCCGCGGTGAAGAAGCAGTTCACCCAGTACACCCCCGCAGCTGCTGCTGCTGCGGAGGTCACGAAGACCCTGGCCCGGGAGACGGACAAGTCGAAGGCCGCCTTCATCGGCGCTGAGGGGTCCGCTGGGGCCGTTGGCTCCGCGATGCTGCTGCTCGGCGCCAACGCCGCCACCGCGAAGGACCAGGTCGAGGATCTCGCCAAGGTCATCAAGTCCGACATGGACTCGGCGTCGAAGTCGTTCACCTCCGCCACCGACGTGCTCGGTAAGTACGACCCCGCGGGCGCCGCAGAGAAGGCGAAGGCGGCGAGCGAGAAGGTCGCCGCTGCGGAGCAGGCCGCGCAGGACGTGCGCGAGCGGGTGGCGGCGAAGAAGAAGCGCACCGTCTCCGACACGCAGGCGCTCGAGCGGGCCGCCGCGAAGGTCGACAAGGCGCGCGCTGAGGAGAAGGCCGCGAACGCCGCCCTCGGCGAGGCCGGCCTGACGGCCATGTACCGCAACACCATCACCGAGGCCCGCCGCTTCACGAAGAACATCGACGAGGTCACGAAGCGCGGGCTCGACCCGAACACGGTGGCCAAGCTGCTGCAGGAGGGCCCGGAGAAGGCCGCGCCGGCGCTCGAGGCGCTGCTGGGGAAGAACTCCGCCAACCTCATCGAGATGAGCAACACGGCCGAGGCCGAGCTGCGCAAGATCAACAGCCGCGTGGTCGAGCAGGCCCGGCTCACGTCGATGGCACTGAACTCGTCGACGGACCAGATGGGGCAGGATCTCGACGCCGGCATGGCGATCGCCTCGGAGAAGGCCGCCCAGGGCGGCCGGGCGACGGCGGAGTCCATCGCCCGCGAGCTGGGCATGAAGGTGCCCGAGGTCGAGCGCATCGCCGCCGAGTTCGGCATCGTGCTGGCCGCCATCCCGAAGCCGCCGCCGATCCCGGTGACGGTCGACATCGCCAAGGCTCGGGCCGACCTGAGGGACTACCAACAGCAGCTGCTGAACCTGGACGGCGCGGTCGTGCACACGACGGTGCAGGTGCGGATCGCCAACGAGCGGGACCGCCGGCAGGACGCCGCGAACTCCGACCCGGTCTCGCCGTCCTTCAACCCAGTCCCGACGACCGGGCTCAAGATGCCCGCGAACGCGCTCGGTACGGAGTGGTTCCGTGGCGGCCTGAGCCTCGTCGGTGAGCAGGGCCCGGAGATCGTGTCGCTGCCCCGCGGGTCTGCCGTGTACTCCGCCCCCAGGTCGCGGGAGATCGCCGGGCACCTGGCGTCCGTCGCCCGCGGTGTGCGTGTCCCGGGTGGCATGACGGCCGGGGCGTCCAGCCACACGGAGACGAACACCCGCACGGTCAACCACTACGGCGACATCATCGCCAGCTCAACGAGCGAGTACGAGCAGGAGAAGCGGATGAGCGCCCTGTTGGGGATGAACGGCTGATGCCCCGCGAGATCGTGGGCACGGCCCGTATCCGCACCCTGGCGAGCGTGGTCCTGCTGGACCTGAACGCGGCCCCGTACACGCTCGGGGACTGGTCCGACGACGAGGAGACCGCCGACCGCACCGCCGTCGAGTCCCCGTGGGTCGATGGTGACGGTGAGACGAACTGGCGCCTGGTGTCCGGGGTGATCGAGGTGCAGGTTCGGATCGCCACCACCAGTTGGGCGCTGACCGAGACCGCCCGCAAGGCACTGTCCGACGCGGTCAAGGCGGCACCGGTGTGGCTGCTCGAGCGGGAGATCGAGGGCGTCTCCCATGTGTGGCGCGCGAACCGTCCGCTGTCCATCACGTCCCCCATCACGTCGGCTGACATCGCGAACCGTCGCCGCACGGTGGTGCTGCGGATCCCCGTCCAGCCCACACCGGCCATCACCGGATTGGAGCCCTGAGCCTCGTGTTCCTGCCCGACGCCGTGGTGAACCCCACCCTGGACCTGATGATCCGACTGTGGCCGTCGCTGGACCTGTGCCTGTCGTCGACGGAGCCGGTGATGACACCCACCGGGTACGACAACATCACCGAGCCCACCGCGGCGTCCTACGCGCCCGTCCCCGTCGCTGCCGACGACTGGCAGGCCGCCACCGACCGCGCCCTCGAGCTCGACGTGATCTGGCCGGACCTGGTCGACGACCTGGGCGTCATCGAGTGGTGGGTGCTGCGCGACTCTGGCGGCGTCCCCCAGTTCGCTGGCCGGTTCGGTCAGTCGCTCGACTTGGCCGCGGGAACATCCAACATCGTTCTGCCTCTGCGGATCGAGTCGCCCTCATCGTTTACTGAACTCGTCTGACCCTCAAGGAGATTCATCATGGCTTGGACTGCAAAGTGGTACGGCAAGGCGTTTGTGGCGGCGTTTGGGGCGACGGGTTTGAACCTCGCGTCGGGCTCGGTCAAGGCTCTGCTCGTGTCGAACGCTTACACGCCGGACCAGGACGTGCACGACTTCCTTGACGACGTGACGGGTGAACTGTCGGGTGGCGGGTACGCGCGGGCGACGCTGGCGGGCAAGGCGGTGAGCTACGACGGGGCCACGAACACGGTGAAGTTCACGTCGAACGCCTTCACATTCACTGCCCTTACCGGCACGTTCCGGCACTGCGTGCTTGTGGTTGACAGCGGCGTCGCAGGCACTTCTCCGCTCGTGGTTTGTTTCACCTCTGACGCTGACGTCACCGCTTCGGGCCAGGACGTAACGTTCACGCCTGGGTCTGGTGGCTTGGTCGACGTCGTAGTTTCCTGAGGGGGCTGAGTCATGGCAACCAATTACCCGGGCGCGCTAGACGCTTTGGCGAATCCTTCTGCTACTGACAGCCTCGACACTCCGGGCGTGGAGCATGACGTTCAGCACGCGAACGCCAATGACGCTATTGAGGCGCTACAGAAGAACGCTGTTCTTGCGCTGGTTTATGCAAGCGGCGCGTATCCGACGCGGCCGGCTGGCGTGAACGTGTGTCACTTCTTCGGTCCTGTGCAGCCGACTGGCTGGCAGGCGGGCGACCTTTGGACGGATAACTCGTGAGCAATGCCACCACTCTGCGCGGCACCCCGGCTTTTGGTGCGGGCAAGTTCGGCAACTGCCTGACTTCTGGGGTGCTGGGCACTTCGGGAACGTCGTGGGATGCCCCAACTGCCACCCTAGAGGCGTGGGTGAAGACCTCCGCGGCGACGACCCTGGTTGCCGTTGGCAACCACGGCACGGGCGCCAACGGATGGTGGATTGGCCTGAACAGCGGCGGAGTTGCGACGTTCGGTGATCCGACGTCGCTCAAGAACACCAGCGTTGTCATCAACAACGGTGCCTGGCACCACCTCGCGCTGGTAGTTGACGCGACTGGCACACGGTTCTACGTCGATGGCGTGCAGTCCGCCACCTCAACGTACACATCATTGACGATGGGTGCCGGGACCAACGCCATCGGCGGGTTCGGCGCCAACAACGGGTATGACTGGAACGGCGCCATTGACGAGGTGCGGGTCAGCAAGGTCGCGCGCTATACCGCCAACTTCACCCCGGCCGCTGCCGCATTCACGGTCGACTCTGACACGTTGGCGCTTTACCATCTGGAATCCGATGGGGCGGACGCTGTCACGCCGGCTGGTATTGCGCCGAACGATGCCGCGATTGCGTACAGCCCTTTCAATTGGAGCGTTAGCTCCACCGCGGCCAAGACGATTTGCCCTGGCGCGTACTTCCGCACGCAGTTCAGTGGCGGCGCGTGCACGCTCAACTTTGACATGTCGGGCCTCGCCACTCCATACCCTCAGATCAAGTACCGCATCGACGGCGCCGGCTGGATCACAGCCACCATCGCCGCGACGGTCCCCCTGACCATGCCCACTGACAACTCGTGGACCAAGCACACCCTTGAGGTTGTGGTCAAGTCTACGTCGGAGTTCGTTACCCGG
>Ga0308175_100002594_pt1 | contig 12393 bp, 6 predicted proteins | sample PhyCR1_3_FD_203893 | JGI IMG/M metagenome (GOLD analysis project Ga0308175, IMG submission 203893) | Soil microbial communities from UC Gill Tract Community Farm, Albany, California, United States - DLSLS.C.R1 | ecosystem: Environmental > Terrestrial > Soil > Agricultural land | place: USA... | reverse complement strand
GCCCAATCCTTGATAGCACTCCGAGGCGCACTCCATCGCCCACTCCGCCCACGTCTGCGCGGCCGCCTCGGCGTACGGCTGCGCTTTCGCGTAGTTGCCGCGGGCCATGAAGTAACGCGCGACCTTGACCTGCACCTGGGCGTGCTCCAGCCCATAATCCTCCTGTTGCAGGAACCGGTCCAGAGTCGCGAGCCATTTCGCCTCGTCGCCGCCCTTCAGGTACAGGTCGGCCAGTTGTTCGAAGGCCTCCTGGTCCGGCGCCTTGGCGATGTACCGTTCCCACCACTTGATCGCCTCGCCGGACTGCCCCAGTTCCGTGTACTTCATCGCCAGCGCGCGGGTCAGTGCCGGGTGATCCCCGTGCTCGCGCTCCCACTGCTCCAGGTGCTCCCGCGCGCCGTCCCAATCCGACTCGATCAAAGCTGCCATGCCCACCGGGGATTCGGGGCTCACGTCACGGATAATCTCCCCGTCATGCGCTCGGGCCGACGCCCACTTGGGCGTGTTCTGCCACCACAGGATCTCCTCTATTTGGCTGGCGACCAAGTCCACGTGGCGCATCATGTTGCCCGACGTCCCGGACGGGCGCCCCTGCATCCCCGTCCAATGCAGGAATCGGACCGCCGACGGGCCCGTGTCGGTGACTTGGACGTCGCGCAGCGCCTGCTGCCGCTGCGCCGCCGGCAAGTGCGCGTCGAAATAATCCAAAATTCCACGGTACGGGTGGTCCGCCACGAGCGGGCGCAACTGCGCCAGCTCCGCCGTCGGATCCACCGCCCATTGGTTGGCGACGAAGTCGATCCGGTTGAACACGTGCACGAAATTGATTTCCCGCACCATCCACCCCAGCGCCGCCCACGAGGGTTCCTGCGAGTCCGCCCCGGGCGCGCCGGCTTGGACGAGCGCCGTCGCCACCGCGGCGCTGGCCGTAACCCGGCCGCCCCCGGCTTTGAGCGCCTCGTTCACGGCCGGCGGCAGCGACGGCATCTGCCCCATCCTCTGCTGCAACTCCCCGGCGAACATCTGCAGCCCCAACACCGTGGTCCTGTGCAGGTATCCCACGCCCGATACGTGATTGATCGCGTCCACGAGGAAAAGACAGTCCGGATTCACCTGCAGCGCCGCCTTGGCCATCTCCACCGCCACACTCCGGCTCCCGCAATGCTCGACCGTCAGGAAGCACAGCAGCATTGCCAGCGGCGCCGCCCCTTTATCCATGCCGGCTACGTCTGCCAGCCTACCCGTCGCGTAACGGCAATACGGATCGATCAGCTTCGCCCAGGCACCTTCCGGACGAGCCGCACCCGCCTTCACCCTCGCCTCCGCCTCGGCCACATCGCCCAACGCCGCTCCTTGAAGCCCCGCCAGCGCCCTCGCGTACGCGCGGTGGTACAGCGACCACGGCGAGCCGTTGTCCCGCACGACCAGCCGCTGCGCGTACAGCAGGGAACGCGCCGCAAACGCCCGCGAATGAGCCGTGAAGTAGTATCGCGTGAGCTGTCCGAGGTTCGCGTACCCGCGCACCAGCACGCCCAGCCGCTGCGGCGACTCGCCGCCCGCGCGGATCGCCTCGTGCGCCTCCCGCACCGCGGCAAACTGCGCGAACTCCGACATCTCCCCCATCCGCTGCTCGGCCTCGGCGCGCGCCGGCGCGTCCGCCACCCACTTGTTCGCCTGCCCCTTGAAGCCCGCGTGCTTCAGCGCCTTGACCAGTTCCCCCCGCGACGCCCGTTCCGCCGATTCGGCCAGCTCTACGTACTCGCTCCCGTAGCCGCTGGAACGCTTCGCCGCCAGCTCCCCCGACCAGACCTCGTGGGCCGGCTCGGCGGCCCCCGATTCGATTTTCAGTTTGACCGTGTCTTCTTCGCCGAACCCGCTGGTCTGGGCGTCAAGCACTTGCGCCTGCTCCGTCGGCGCGGGGGAAAGGGGTTCGCGCAAGGTCGCGTCCCGCGTCGCGCACCCCAGCCCGTCGCGCGCGGCGATCAGGACCGCCTGGCGCACCAGTTCGCGCCCGAGCAGCGGGCGGCACGCTTCGCCGTCGGGGAGTTCCGGCTCCGTGCACTTGAGCATCAGGATCGTGTACGTCCCCGGCGCCTCGCCGGCGCGGACGAGCAGTACCACCACCCCCGCCGCCACCGCCGCCGTAGCCGCGAGGCCGAACAACCGCACGACGCTTCGCTTGGACGAAAAGAACTTTGGCATCGTTTCCCTCTCGGTGTGACGTGAACGCGAACGACCGCGGCGCATTATTCAAGTTCGGCCTTGGAATACAACGGAAATTTCCGCGATGTGTGGGTCCCCTTACATTCCTGATGTGACGTTTACTACCGCTTCGGCCGGCCGTACCGCTCCGCCTCCCCGTTCGCGAACGGGTCGTACTTCAGCTCGATCCGCGGCACGCGCGACTCGTCGAGCCGGATCTGCCCCTTCTCCGGCGGCGGCGCCGCTTCGAGCACGGGGCGAAGCGCCTCGTGCATCGCCGCGAGGAATTTTTTTACCTCCAGGCCCATGAAGGGGTCGGGCACGTGATGGAATTTCGGCTGGTAGCTCTTGTAGAGGCTCAGCACGCCGCGCGGGTTCGACCTCCGGTAGTGTTCCAGCGCTACGGCACACTGGATCATCCCCTGGTAAAAGTCGTGCTTGAGGCCGCAGGCCATGTGCCAGGCGTCCTCCCACGTCTCGTGGGCCTCGAAGAACTCGTGCCCGTTGAACAGCTCGATGCCGTCGTAGTAGAGCTTGCGCTCCAGTTGTGCCGCTTCCGATTCCATGGTTGAGAACGTTACGCCTTTTTCGATCGCCCTTGCTCCTGGCGACTATAGAAGTCGAGGTAAAAGTAGAGCAGGTTCTTTTCGCCGACGGTGCGCGTTCGCGAGTGGCGGAAGTGGAACTTCTCGAACAGCTTGATGGCGGGCTCGCGCTCCATGAACGTATCGAGGGTAATCTTGAGGTACTGCTGGTCGCGGCAGAACTTGAGTGCCGCCTCCATCAGGGCCGAGCCAATGCCGCGGCGGCGGCTGTCCTGGCGCACGCGCAGCCGGCGGACCTCGCCGCACCCTTGCTCGTGGTGCTGCACGCCGATCATGCCGACCACTTCGCCGGTCGAGCTTTCCGCGACCCAGAAGTGGTTCCCGGGACGCATGTAAGCGCCTGCGATGTCGTCGATGTCGGCGGCGGTGTCATTGTCCGCCAGCGTCCCGCCGATCAGCCCCTCGATGTAGAGCCTGCGGCACGCCGGCGCGTCTTCCGGGCGGAAGCTGCGGACGTGGAACGCTGTGGGGGTGGAAGTTTCCATCGGCGCCGGCGGGCGATTCTAGCAGCGAAGCGGGGCGTGTTAAACGCCGTGCGGGCGCGGCCGCCTTGGTCGGCCAATCCCACTCGGTTAGCATCATCACATGAACCCAGTCCGATACTTCTGGCTTCTGCTCTCGCTGCCCGCCCTCGCCGCGGATGTTGTTGCGCCTAACGAGAATCTCGTCGCCGACAACGTCCCCCCCATCCCCGCGTCGATCGCGGCCGGCGTCGGGCGGTACACCGAGTTTCGTGCCGCCGGGTTTTCCTCGTGGCACCCGACGCGGCGGGAAATGCTCATCTCCACGCGCTTCGCCGATACCTCGCAGGTGCACCGCGTGAGCTTCCCGCTGGGCGCGCGGTACCAGCTCACTTTTTTCCGCGACTCCGCGCGAAACGCCTCCTTCCCGCCGGCCGGCGGCGACTTTTTCGTCTTCTCCAAAGACGCCGGCGGCAACGAATTCGCCCAGGTCTACCGGTTCGACCTCTCTCCCGCCGACGCATTCGGGCGCGTCACCCTGCTCACCGACGGCGCGTCGCGCAACGAATTCTCCGGCTCCTGGTCGCACGCCGGCGACCGCTTCGCCTACACGTCCACCCGCCGCAACAAGAAGGATTCCGATTTCTACGTCGTGGATCCGGCCGACCCCAAGTCCGACCGGCTCCTCGCGCAGATCGATGACACCGGCTGGTCGCCCGGCGACTGGACACCCGACGATCGGCAGCTCATCGCGCACCAGTACCGCTCGATCAACGAAAGCTATCTCTGGCTGATGGATCGCCGGAGTGGTGAGAAGAAACTCCTTACGCCAAAGGAAGGAGACACGAACGTCGCTTACACCGCGGCCCGGTTTTCGAAAGACGGCCGCGGGCTGTTCATCACCACCGACCGCGGCTCGGAATTCACGCACCTGGCCTACCTCGACCTAGCCACGCGCGAGCAAACCAACCTCACTCAGAACATCCCGTGGGATGTTGAAGACATCGACCTCTCCGACGACGGCAAGCTGCTGGCGTTCGTCACTAATGAAGATGGCCTCTCCCGGCTGCACCTGCTCGACACGCAAACGCGCAAAGAGCTCCACCTGCCGACCCCCCCCGCGGGCATGATCGCCAGTCTCTCGTTCCACAAGAACAACCGCGATCTGGCCTTCCGCCTCTCCTCCGCGCGCACGCCATCGGACGTTTATTCGATCGACGTAGCCAGCGGAAAGCTCGACCGCTGGACCGAGAGCGAGACGGCCGGCATGAGCACCGCCACGTTCGCCGAGCCCCAGCTTATCCGCTGGCAATCGTTCGACGACAAAACGATTTGCGGCTTCCTCTACCGTCCGGACCCGAAGAAATTCCCCGGCCCCCGCCCGGTGATCGTCAACATCCACGGCGGCCCCGAAAGCCAGTTCCGCCCCGGCTTCCTCGCCTCCTACAACTACTACCTCAACGAGCTCGGCGTCGCGCTGATCTTCCCCAACGTCCGCGGATCGGCCGGCTACGGAAAGACGTTTCTCACGCTCGACAACGGCTTCAAACGCCAGGATTCCGTCAAGGACATCGGCGCGTTGTTCGACTGGATCCAATCCCAGCGCGACACGCTGGACGCCAGCCGCGTCATGGTCACCGGCGGCTCCTACGGCGGCTTCATGACGCTGGCCGTCGCCACGACGTATGCCGACCGCATCCGCTGCGCGGTGGACGTGGTCGGCATCTCCAATTTCGTCAGCTTCCTCGAACACACCGAAGCTTACCGCCGCGACCTCCGCCGGGCGGAGTACGGCGACGAGCGCGACCCGAAGATGCGCGAGTTCCTCACGAAGATCTCGCCGCTGACCAACGCCTCCCGCTGCACGAAGCCGCTGTTCGTGGTGCAGGGCCAGAACGACCCCCGCGTCCCGCGCACCGAGGCCGAGCAAATGGTCGCCGCCGTCAAGAAAGCCGGCACCCCCGTCTGGTACCTCATGGCCAAGGACGAAGGCCACGGGTTCGCCAAAAAGAAAAACGCCGACTTCCAGTTCTACGCGACCATCGCGTTCGTGAATGAATATCTACTGAAGTGAGTAACTCATCTGGAAACGCAGTTTGACTGCGAAACTCCGTCAGCCGATATTATGTGAAGATGAACCCGCCAAAGCGATCCTCGTCCACGTCGCCCTCACGTCACAAGAGTACTGCCAAGCGACGCACCAGCCTGATAGGACGCGCGCCCTCCCGCCGGAAAAGTGCAGCCGCAGTTCCAAAGCAGCTCTCCAACGCAGAACTGCTGAAGCTGGCGAAGAAGCACAAACCTCCCCAGTCGTGGTACGACGAGACTATCAACCCATTCGTGCCCGAACGATGAGCCGGTTGTACCGTGACTCAATCCAACCCCGAACTGCGCTACGGCCGGATCGTCTGGGCCCGCCTCACCGACACGAACGGCTTCCGCAAGAACCGCCCGTGCATCATCCTGACCCCAACCCATGAAATCCGCCACGACGTCCCTCTGGTCGTGATGGCGATCACCACGACGTTCAAAGACGCGCCGCCGCCCGACAACCTTCCATTGCCGTGAAACCCAGACCCGCGCCGCGTGCTCACGCGCCTTGCCCGGCGCAGCGCCGCCGTCAGGTCATGGCTCGAAACCCTCTACCCCGACGAGGTGCTCGACTTGGCCGGCGACGTGCCGGCGCAAATCATGATGGAATTACAGCGGCGCCTGCCAAACCCCTGATGCCCTCGCACAAACTCCCCTTTCCACAGCAACATCTTCCCCCCCGACCCACTACTACCTTTATCACGTATAATCCATCCGTCCGAAGCCACGGCCACTCTCGGAGACCACTGCCCATGCCCCCGACCTTACGACGGTCTCATCGCCCTTTCTCCCTTAGCCCCCTCTGCGCCGCCTTCATCGCAGCCCTCGCCCTCTACTGCACTTCCGCCCCGGCCGCGCCTAAATCCCCTTTCATCCCCGATACCATCGACTTCAACCGCGACATCCGCCCGATTCTCTCGGAAAACTGCTACGCCTGTCATGGGCCCGACAAGAACAAGCGCAAGGCCGACCTCCGCCTCGATACCCACGACGGCCTCTTCCGCAAGTCCGAGGAAACCACCGTCGTCGTACCCGGCAAGTCCGCTGATAGCGAACTCTACCGGCGCGTCAGCACTACCGACGAAGACGACTTGATGCCGCCGCCCAAGGCGAACAAGAAGCTCACGGCGGAGCAGGTCGTGATCTTCAAAAAGTGGATCGACCAGGGGGCGCAGTGGAAGGACCACTGGGCCTATCTCAAGCCGGAGAAACCTTCGGTTCCCACCGGCCAGAACGCTGTTGACTACTTCATCGGCACCCGCCTCGCGTCGGAAGGGCTGCATCCCGGCCGCGAGGCCGACCGGGTGACGCTCGTGCGCCGGCTCACGTTTGATCTCACGGGCCTTCCGCCGACGCCGGAGGAAGTGGATGCGTTCGTGCACGACACCTCCCCCACCGCCTACGAAGCGCTGGTGGACCGCCTCCTGGCTTCTCCTCACTTTGGCGAGCGGATGGCCGTGTACTGGCTCGACCTGGTGCGCTTCGCGGACACCGTGGGGTACCATTCCGACGTTCCCCGCGACATTGATGCGTACCGCGACTACGTGATCAACGCGTTTAATTCCAACAAGCCGTTCGACCAGTTCACCACGGAGCAACTGGCCGGCGACCTGCTCCCCAACCCGACCATCGAACAGAAGATCGCCAGCGCCTACAACCGGCTCCTCCAGACCACGGAGGAGGGGGGTGCGCAGCCGAAGGAGTACGCCGCCAAGTACATGGCCGACCGCGTCCGCAACTTCTCCGCGGTCTGGCTGGCCGGCACCATGGGCTGCTCGGAATGCCACGATCACAAGTACGATCCGTACACGCAGAAGGATTTTTACTCGCTCCAGGCGTTCTTCGCGGATGTGAACGAGGCGCCGGTGGGCAAGCGGCAGCCGGAGCTGCTCCTGCCGACGCCGGAGCAGACGGCCAAGCTGAAGGAGATTGACGACAAGGTCGCCGGTTTGAAGAAACAGCTTGAGACTGACACTCCGCAGCTCGCCTCCGCCCAGGCCGAGTGGGAGAAGGCCGTCGCCACGCGCAAGCTGACGAACTGGACGCCGCTCATCCCGTACGCCACGGATGCCAAGGAACACAGTAGCATCGGCGTCGCCAAGGACGGCACGCTTCAGACCGGCGGGCCTAACCCGCCGACGGATACCTACATCCTCCACATCAAGACGAAGCTCAAAGGGATCACCGCATTTCGGCTGGAGGCATTGCCGGACAAGCGCCAGCCGCGCGACGGGCCCGGCCGCAGCCCGACGGGCAACTTCGTGCTGAATGAGTTCTCAGTCCAGATCGAACCGGCCACGCCCGATGCCAAGCCTGCGCCCGTCCTCCTTCAGCACGCCTCCGCCTCGTACGAAGCCCCCAACGCCAAGAACCCCAAGGCCCACACTTCCTTAGCCGCCTCCGTCGCGATCAGCACTAAGCCCCACTCTAACAAGACCGGCTGGTCCATCGGCGACAAGTCCGGCATCGAAAACGAAGCCGTCTTCGAAACGGCCTCCGATCTCGGCGACGGTTCGGAGGTGAACCTCACCATCACCCTCCGCCAGGAAGCCGGCGGCTACCAGACCCTCGGCCGCTTCCGCATCTCCGCCACCGCCGACCCGCGGCCCGTCCGAGCCACCAAGGAGCGCCAGCCGCCGAAGAACATCCTCGCCATCATCAAGACCGACCCCGCGCAGCGCACGGCGGACCAGCAGAAACAGCTCGCCGCGTTCTACCGCTCCGTCAGCCCCGTCCTCGAACCCGTCCGCGAGCAGATCCTCATGACCGAGCAGGACCGCACGGCGTTCGTGCAGACGATCCGCAAGTGCCTCATCTCGGTCCACATCCCGCCGCGCGACATCCGCATTCTCGCGCGCGGCAACTGGATGGACGATTCCGGCCAGATCGTGCAGCCGGCGGTGCCGCACTTCCTGCCGCAGATAGCGACCAACGGCGGCGCCCGCCCCACGCGCCTCGACCTGGCGCACTGGCTGACTTCGCCGGAGAATCCCCTCACCGCCCGCGTCTACACCAACCGCCTCTGGAAGCTCTTCTTCGGCACGGGCATCAGCAAGTCCCTCGAAGACCTCGGCTCCCAAGGCGAACTCCCCACGCATCCGGAGCTGCTCGACTGGCTGGCCTGCGAGTTCCGCGACAGCGGATGGGACGTGAAGCACGTGGTCCGGCTGCTGGTCACGAGCAACACCTACTGGCTGACCTCCGTCCCCACCCGCGAGCAGCTCGAGCGCGACCCGGAGAACCGACTGTACGCGCGGCAGTCGCGCTTCCGCATGGACGCCGAGATGGTCCGCGACAATGCCCTGGCCGCCGCCGGCTTGCTCAATACCGAGATCGGCGGGGACTCAGTCAAGCCTTACCAGCCGGCCGACTACTGGATCTTCCTCAACTTCCCGAAGCGCACGTACACGGCCGATTCGGGCCCGGCTCAGTATCGCCGCGGGCTGTACGTGTGGTGGCAGCGCACGTTTCTGCATCCTTCGTTGCTCGCCTTCGACGCCCCCACGCGCGAGGAGTGCACGGCGGAGCGCCCGCGGTCGAACGTGCCGCAGCAGGCGCTGGTGCTGCTGAACGATCCGACGTACGTCGAGGCCGCGAGGGTCTTCGCCGAACGCATCCTCCGCCACGCCGGCTCCAGCGACGCCGACCGTCTAGCCTACGCGTACCACCTGGCACTGGGCCGTGGCCCCAAACCGGCCGAATCCGCCATCCTCACCGGCCTTCTTCAGAAACATCTGGCCCAGTTCGCCTCAAACCCCAAGGCCGCCGAATCCCTGATCGCGACCGGCCAGGCCCCGGTACCCAAAGATCTGCCCGCGCCGGCGCTGGCCGCCTGGACGTCGATCACGCGCGCGATCTTTAATTACTCCGAATTCATCACCCGACCGTAGCAGTGCAGGAAATCACCATGACTCCGACGCAATTCGAACAACTCCGCCTGCAAGTATCCCGCCGCTCCTTCCTCACCCGTTCCTCGCGCAGTCTGGGCGCGCTCGCCCTGGCCTCGCTGCTCAACCCCGGCCTCTTTGGCGGCACCGCGCGCGCCGCCACCGCCGCAGCGCCATCAGCCGTGCCGATCGACCGCTGGGCCGGCGCGATCAACCCCCTGCACTTCGCGCCCAAGGCCAAGCGCGTGATCTACCTCTACATGGCCGGTGGCCCCAGCCACCTCGAGACGCTCGACTACAAGCCCAAGCTCGCCGAGATGTCGGGCAAGCCGATGCCCGAGTCCTTCACGAAGGGCCAGCCCATCGCCCAGCTCCAGGGCAAGGAGCTACGCTGCTTCGCCCCGCAGTTCCCTTTCCAGAACTTCGGCAAGTCCGGCCAGTACATATCCTCCCTCTTCCCGCAATTCGGCTCCATCGCCGACGAGATCTGCATCGTCCGCTCGATGGTGACCGAGGCGATCAACCACGACCCCGCCCACACCTTCATGAACACCGGCACCACGATCTCCGGCCGCCCTTCGATGGGCTCGTGGCTGTGGTATGGCCTGGGCGCCGAGACCGAAAACCTGCCGGGCTTTATCGTCCTGACCTCCACCGGCAAATCGGGGCAGATGCAGCCGATTGCGTCACGGCAGTGGCACTGCGGCTTCCTCCCCTCGCGCTTCCAGGGCGTACTGCTCCACTCCACCGGCGACCCCGTCCACTACATTAAGAACCCTGCCGGCGTCACCGACGCCCAGCAGCGCGACGTGATCGACGCGGCCGCGTCCCTCAACCGCCTCTACAACGAGTCCGTGGACGACCCCGAGATCGTCGCCCGCATCGCGCAGTACGAAATGGCCTTCCGCATGCAGACCAGCGTCCCCGAGCTGGTGGACTTGTCGAACGAGCCGTCGAACATCCTGGAGATGTATGGCACCAAGGGTGCCGACGGGTCGTTTGCCGCCAACTGCCTCCTCGCCCGGCGGCTGGCTGAGCGCGGCGTGCGGTTCATCCAGCTCTACCACCGCGACTGGGACCACCACAACGGCCTGAAGAACAACATGGACATCATCGCCAAGGAAGTGGACCAGCCCGCTGCGGCACTGATCAAGGACCTCAAGGCTCGCGGCATGCTCGACGAGACGCTGGTCATCTGGGGCGGCGAGTTCGGCCGAACACCCATGGCGCAGGGCAACGGCCGGGACCACCACATCAAGGGCTTCTCCATCTGGATGGCCGGCGGCGGCATCAAGCCGGGAATCACTTACGGGGCGACGGACGACCTGGGGTATAACTCGGTCGAAGACGTCGTCCACGTCCACGACCTCCACGCCACGATGCTCTATCTCCTGGGCGTCGAGCACAAGAAGCTCACGTACAAGTACCAGGGCCGCGACTTCCGCCTGACGGACGTGAGTGGCAAGGTCGTCCAGTCCATCCTGGCCTGATTCGAAGGGGTTGTGCACTCGTTTGCAGCACGGCCTTGTAAGCCGTGTTCGGAATGGGCTGAAAACCCGTGCTACGAATCGGGCACCTTGTTGATCGTGTTGTGGATCGTCAGCTTGATCGGGGCGCCGTCGGCGGATTTCACGTTGAGCTGGATTTGCATCTGCATGACGGGCTTGAGGCGGGGGATGTGGAGGGTGATGGTCTTGCCGTCTGGCGAGAGGGCGGCGGATTCGATTTCGACTTCGTCGTGGCCCTGCTCGTCGGGGTTGGAGACTCTGTAGTGGGGGGAGCCGTATTTCTCGGTCCACCTGTATTGCCATTGCTCGACGGCGTAGCGGGCGGGGTCTTCGGCGGTGCTTTTGTCGAGCGCGTCGGTGAAAGTGAGCGTCAGGGCTTCCTTCTTCACGTGCAGCGCGGTGGGCAGACGCAGCGGCCGCCCGGTGTAGCGGACGCGGAAGAAGCCCCCGGGCTGGGAGGTGTCGGAGCTCCAGCCGACCAGGCCGCAGGTGTAGAGCTGGCCGTCGTTCGGGTTGAAGCGGGCGCGCATGATGCCGGTGGGGAAGCGGAGGCCGGGGAGGGGGACGACACCGCCCTGGGGCATGCCGTCGATCCATTCGTAGAGCACGAGAAAGAGTTGGCCGGTGCCGTAGGAGGTGTGGATCATCGCACCGGCGGGCAGGCCCCACTTGTGGTTGGCGACCCAGAGCTGTTCCGCCGGCGAGCGGTCCAGCTTCGCCGGCAGCCAGCACAGCGGCGGGGCGTAGCCTTCTCCGGGCGTGCGGTCCTTGCCGGAATATGCCCACAAGTTGCCGAAAAACGGCGGCGGGTCGCCGACGTGCCAGAGGTTCAGGCGATTGGCGGGCATCCAATAGCCTTCCTGATCGCTGGTGACGATTTCATTATTGGGGCCGAGGCCGATGCCGTTGGGGGCGCGCAGGCCGGTGGCGAGGATTTCGGTGCGCGTGCCGTCTTTTGAGACTTTTAGGATGGTGCCGTGCTGCGGCACCACCGCCGGCAGCGCGTGGCGGGCGGCCTTGGCGTAGTAGAAGTTACCCTGCTCGTCCGTCTGGAGGTCCATGGCGAATTCGTGGAAGTGCTCCGTGACCTGGTGGTCGGAGTTGACGCACTCGATGAAGTCGATTTCACCGTCGCCGTTAAAGTCGTGCAGGCGGGCGATCTGGTCGCGGCAGCAGACGAGGATTTCTTCTTTCCCGTCGGCGGCGGGGAGGATCTTCAGGCCCAGCGGTTGATACAGGCCGGTGGCGATGCGTCGCCACGTGAGGTGGCTCAGGGTGTCGTCGATGCCGGAGACGAGGAACACGTCGCCGTCCCAGGTACAGACGGCGGCGCGCGTGCCGTCTTGGAAGAAGTCGAAGCCGCCGAAGCGCATTCGGGAGTGCCAGGGGTTGTCCGCGGGGGCGGTGAGGTTGTCGATGGCGTAGGGACCGGTCAATGAGCCTCGCGTGCCGGCGGTGGTGAGAACTTGCGGATACCGCGGCGGGCCGCCGTGGATCAGCGCAGAAAGATCGCCGGGGGCGGGGGACGACTTGAAACCCTCGTGCGAGCGTGCGACGAGGAGCTTGAGGTCCGCCGGCGTGTCGGCGGCGGGGACGTGGAGGCGCAGGGCGGCATCTGCGGTGACCTGCCAGGTCATGC
>Ga0308175_100002593_pt1 | contig 12395 bp, 8 predicted proteins | sample PhyCR1_3_FD_203893 | JGI IMG/M metagenome (GOLD analysis project Ga0308175, IMG submission 203893) | Soil microbial communities from UC Gill Tract Community Farm, Albany, California, United States - DLSLS.C.R1 | ecosystem: Environmental > Terrestrial > Soil > Agricultural land | place: USA... | reverse complement strand
CCGGGCGTGTGCCGCGGCGATGTCCGCCGCAGTCGCCGGCGCCGGGCCGGAGTGGACGGGGTGATGCTTGCGGCAGGTGACGTACGGCGTGCCGTCGACGTGGTGCAAGCCGATGCGGGCGCACCCCTTCGCGTGACAGTTGATGCGACGCCAGACGAGCGCGATGATCGCGAACTCCGGCAGGACGCTCGCGAAGCCCGACCACCAGCCGTACCAGTAGCCGCTCGTGTTGTTCGTGCCGGTCCAGGTCAGAAACCAGTGCCAGATGCCCATGTTCGGCCCCCTCGGTTCAGGTCGCCGGGAGGGTAGCCGATCCACAGCTATCAGTTCGCTGTGGCGCTATGCGAACGCATGTTCTATTCTTGCTGAATGGGTTTTGATAACCCGGATATCCCCTGGCGGGAGCTCGAACGTCGGCTGTCCGGCCGTCCACAAGCGCGCTGGCAAGAGGTCGTCAACGGTGACGGTGGCGACTCGCCCGCATGGTCGCGGAAGCGTCCGCACTACGACGCTGCCGAGCTTGACCGACCGACCGCTTCCGTCCCGTACGGCGAGTTGCATGCGCACTCGTCGTTCAGCTTTTTGGACGGCGCGTCGAGTCCGGAGGAACTTGCCGAAGAGGCCGTCCGGCTCGGTCTCGAGTCGCTGACGCTCACCGATCACGACGGCGTGTACGGCGTCGTCCGGTTCGCCGAGGCTGCTGAGGCGTACGGCCTCGCCACCGGCTTCGGCGCGGAGTTGTCGCTCGACGTCGCGCTCCCCCGCACCCAGGCCGAGCGGGACATCGCCGCTCGGGTCGGCATCCCCGATCCACCGGGCAGCCATCTGCTCGCCCTCGCCCGCGACCCGGAGGGTTACGCGCGGCTGACCAGCGCGATCGGCACCGCACACCTGCGCGGCGGAGCAAAGGGGCGTCCGATCTATGCCGATCTCGACGAACTCGCAACAGCGGCGGACGGGCACTGGCTGGTGCTCACCGGATGCCGCAAGGGCGAAGTGCGTCAGGCACTCGAGGAAGGCGGCGTGCCCGCTGCCCGGCGCGCGCTCGACCGGCTCATCACGTTGTTCGGCCGGGACAACGTCGCCGTCGAGCTGACCTACGAGCTCGACCCGCTCGCCGACGAGCGGCACGAGGTGCTCGCCGCGCTCGCCGACGAACTACGCGTCGACCTCGTCGCTACCACTGCAGCGCACTACCACGGGCCGGCTCGCCGACCGCTCGCCACGTCGATGGCGGCGGTGCGTGCGCGCAGCAGTTTGGACGAGATGGACGGCTGGTTGCCTGCGTGGTCCGGACAGCATCTGCGCAGTGGTGAGGAGATGGCGGCGCGGTTCGCCCGCTGGCCGCACGCGGTGGCCAACGCCGCCAGGTTGGCTAAGGAGATCGCGTTCCCGCTGTCGTTGATCGCGCCGGATCTCCCGCCGTTCCCCTGCCCGCCGGGGCACGACGAGATGAGCTACCTGCGCGAACTCGCATATCTGGGAGCTGTCGATGCCTTCAGCGGCAAGCCGCACGAGGCGAAGGCGTACGCGATGATCGAGCACGAGCTCGAGATCATCGAGGAACTCAACTTCCCCGGCTACTTCCTCGTCGTCTGGGAGATCGCGAAGTTCTGCAGGGACAGCGGCATCCTCTGCCAAGGGCGAGGCAGCGCGGCGAACTCCGCGGTTTGCTACGCGCTGCGGATCACCGCGATCGACGCCGTCTACTACGACCTGATGTTCGAGCGCTTCCTCGCGCCGGAACGCGGCGAGCCACCGGACATCGACATCGACATCGAATCGGACCGGCGCGAAGAGGTCATCCAGCACGTCTACGAGATGCACGGACGTGAGCACGCCGCGCAGGTCGCCAACGTGATCACCTACCGACCGAAGTCGGCGGTACGCGACATCGCCAAGGCGCTCGGCTACTCAATCGGTCAGCAGGACGCATGGAGCAAGGAGATCGAACGCGGCTACTACTGGTCGGCCGAGACCGAGCACGACATCGACGCCATCCCGCCGAAGGTCGTCGAGCTCGCTGCGGAACTGCAGAACGCGCCACGACATCTGGGGATTCACTCCGGCGGGATGGTGATGTGCGACCGTCCGGTGATCGAGGTGTGTCCGGTCGAGTGGGGACGCATGCCCGGGCGGACCGTTCTGCAATGGGACAAGGACGATTGCGCAGAGATCGGCTTGGTGAAGTTCGATCTGCTCGGCCTCGGGATGCTCTCTGCGATCCAGTACTGCTTCGAGTTCATCGCCGAGTTCCACGGCATCACGTACGAACTCGCGACGATCCCGCAAGAGGCGCCGTGCGTGTACGACATGCTCTGCGCGGCCGACTCGGTCGGCGTGTTCCAAGTCGAGTCACGGGCGCAGATGGCGACGCTGCCGCGGTTGAAGCCGCGCGACTTCTACGACCTCGCCTGCGAGGTTGCACTGATCCGTCCCGGGCCGATCCAGGGCGATTCGGTGCACCCGTTCATCCGGCGCAAGAACGGTGAGGAGCCGATCACCTACCCGCATCCGAAACTCGAGGAACCGCTGCGCCGCACGCTCGGCATCCCGCTGTTCCAGGAGCAGTTGATGCAGATCGCGGTAGCCGTCGCCGACTTCTCGCCGGCCGAGGCCGACCAGCTTCGCCGGGCGATGGGCTCGAAGCGATCCCGCGACCGGATCGAGGCGATGCGCATCCGGCTCTACGACGGGATGGCAGCCAACGGCATCACCGGCGCGGCTGCCGATTCGATCTACGAGAAGGTTCAGGCGTTCGCCGCGTTCGGCTTCGCCGAGTCGCACTCCATCTCGTTCGCCTTGCTCGTCTACGCGTCGTCATGGCTGAAGCGGCACTACCCGGCCGCGTTCTGCGCTGCGCTGCTCAATGCGCAACCAATGGGTTTCTACTCGCCACAGTCGCTGATCCACGATGCGAAGCGGCACGGCATCGAGATCCGCAAACCGTCACTGCTGCACTCGCTTGCGAAAGCGTCGCTTGAACCAGGCGACGGCCCTTCGCAATGCGACTGTCTGCATGTGCCGCAGCCTGCAGTGCGGCTCGGGCTGTCGTCGGTGCGCACGATCGGATCCGATCTTGCCGACGCGATCGTTGCGTCCCGCGAGGCGGACGGACCGTTCACGTCGATGGCCGATCTCGCCCGCCGGGTAGGGCTGGGAGCGGATGCTGGAAGCAGAGTCGAGGCACTCGCGACGGCCGGCGCGTTCGACTGCTTCGGTGTCGACCGGCGCGAGGCGCTGTGGAGCGCCGGCGCCGCGGCCACCGCACGTCCCGGTCAGCTCGACATCGCGACGTTCGACGAGACCGCTCCGCCACTGCCGCAGCTGACCGAGCCGGAGCAGTTGATCGCGGACATGTGGGCCACGTCCATGACGCCGGACATCTACCCGACCGCGCTGATCCGTCCGCGGCTCGATGCGCTGGGCATTATTTCGGTCACCGACCTGCGGGCGATCGAGAACCGCACGAGGGTGACGATCGGCGGCGTCGTGACGCACCGGCAGCGGCCGGCGACGGCGCGAGGTGTCACGTTCCTCAACATCGAGGACGAGACCGGCATGGTGAACGTCATCGTCGACGAGACGGTGTGGCAGCGGCACCGGCGGGTGGCGCGGGAGTCCGGCGGACTGTTGATTCGCGGCATGCTCGAGCACACCCACGACGGCGTGCTCAACGTGCTCGCCGAACACATCGAACGCCTGCACCTCGGGCTGCACACGAAGTCCCGCGACTTCCGATGACCGCCCCTTTCTTGGCCCCGCTGCGGCGACTCCCGCGGCGTGTCTCGCCGCAACGCGGTCACAAACAATGAGTCCGCTGCGCTGGAAGCTGGCGGACAGCGACGAGTCCGCCTTGTTCTCCGTCGACGAACTGTTCGACCACGAGCGCAGCACCGGCCGGATGTCGGATCTCGAGTTCCTGCACGTGACCGCGAAGCGGATCCTCAACCACGTCCCGTCCGCATCGCGCGCGCCGGCGAACTGGACGATCAACGTCTACCGCGGCTGCTCGCACGCGTGCTCGTATTGCCTGACGGGCGACACGCCGATCCTGATGGCGGACGGCCGAGCCAAGCCGATCGCAGACATCCGTCCTGGCGATCGCGTCTACGGCACAACGTTCGACGGCAAGTACCGTCGGTATACACCGACAAAAGTCCTCGATCACTGGCGAACCACGGAGCGCGCCTATCGCGTAACTCTCGAGGACGGCACCGTGCTCATCGCCAGTGGCGATCATCGGTTCCTTACGGCGACGCGCGGGTGGAAGCATGTAGCTCCGGCAGCGCGCCCTTCCCAGCGGCCGTTCCTGACGACGAACAACAAGCTGCTCGGCGTCGGGCAGTTGGCAACGGCACCGAAGCATGACGTCGACTACCAACGCGGGTACCTCACCGGCATGATTCGCGGCGACGCAAACCTCGCCACGTACCGGTACGAGCGCGCAGGACGCAGCCACGGAACCGTCCACCGGTTCCGGCTCGCGCTTACTGACATCGAGCCGCTGGATCGCAGCCGCCAGTTTCTGGAAGAGGCCGGGATCCTTACGAAGGTTTTCGACTTTTCACCCGCGTCCCGAACACACCGAGCGATGACTGCGATCCGAACATCCGCCGAGGCGTCGGTTGAAGCGATACGCGCAATGATCGCGTGGCCGACGAATCCATCGAGCGCATGGCACCTCGGATTCCTTGCCGGCATCTTCGATGCGGAAGGCAGCCACAGCGGAGGAATTCTGCGCATCGCGAATGCTGACCGAGAGATTCTCGACCAGACCAAGCTCGCAGCCGAAGCATTCGGTTTTCAAGCGGTTCTTGAGCCCGCGCGACCGAACCGAGTTCGAAACGTTCGTATTGCTGGAGGGTTGCGCGAACGGCTTCGGTTTCTACTCCTGACCGATCCAGCGACCACGAGAAAGCGTGGCATCGACGGCGTCGCCATCAAGAGCGACGCGCCGCTCGGAGTGGTGTCGATCGAGGACCTCGGCATTTACATGCCGATGTACGACATCACCACCGAAACCGGCGACTTCATCGCGAACGGCGTGGTCAGCCACAACTGCTTCGCTCGACCGACGCATGAGTATCTCGGGTTCAACATCGGCAGCGACTTCGACACGAAGATCGTCGTCAAGATCAACGCCGTCGAACGGCTACGCGCCGAACTCGCCGATCCGTCCTGGCGCGGCGAGACGGTGGCGATGGGGACGAACACCGATCCGTATCAACGCGCCGAGGCGAAGTACAAGCTGACGCGTGGCGTCCTCGAGGCGCTGACCGAGCACGCCAACCCGTTCTCCATCCTGACCAAGTCGCCACTCGTGACGCGCGATCTCGACGTCCTCGTCGCAGCGGCAAGCCGCACCGACGTCTCCGTCAACTTCTCGATCGCGACGCTGGACGAACGCGTCTGGCGAGCAACCGAGCCCGGATCGCCGCACCCGCGCAGACGCATCGACGCGATGGCGAAGCTGACCCGAGCCGGCATTCGGACCGGGGCACTGATGATGCCGATCCTGCCCGGCATGAGCGACGGCGAAGACCAGTTACAAGAGACCGTCGCGGCGATCGACGAGGCGGGCGGACGGTTGCTCGGCATCGGTCCGCTGCACCTGCGTCCGGGCGTGCGCGAGCACTTCCTCAACTGGCTCGCCACCGCCGACCCCGAGCTACACGACGACTACCTGCGCCGCTACGACGGACGCTCGTACGCGCCGAAGCACTACATCGACGAGCTGTACCGCCGCGCCGGCCGCACGCGGTGAATCAACCGTTGCGCAGCCGCGCGGCCTGCAGCGAAAGGTAATCGCGCTCGGCTGTGCTCCGTGCACCGGCAGCCGCCCGCGCGTAACAGTCGGCGGCCACTGCGACGTTCCCCGCTCGCTCGTGCAGATATCCCCGCACGGCATCGAGGCGGTGGTGATCCGGCAGCCGCTCGTCCAACCCGTCCAGCGCGCGAAGCCCGGCGAGCGGTCCGTCCACCTCCCCGACTGCAACCGCGCGGCTCAACGCCGCAGCCGGATTGTCGGTCAGCGCGACCAGCTCGTCGTACCACTCGAGGATCTGCGGCCAGTCGGTTTCCGCGGCGCTCGCCGCGTCGTCGTGCAGAGCCGCGATCGCCGCTTGGATCTGGTACTCACCGCGGCGCTCCTGCGCGAGCGCGCTCTGCAGGATTCCGACACCATCGGCGATCGCCGCGTGGTCCCACAGCGATCGATCCTGCCGGTCGAGCGGGACGAGCCCGCCGTGCTCATCGGTGCGCGCGGCGCGGCGCGCGTGATGCAGAACCATCAACGCCAGCAGCCCGGTGACCTCCGGCTCCGCGCTCTCGAGGACGAGCTGCCGGGTGAGCCGGATCGCTTCAGCAGCAAGGTCCACCCGGCCGCCGTAGCCCTCGTTGAAGATCAGGTAGAGCACTCGCAGGACGACCGCAACATCACCCGGCGCGGTGAGCGGTTCGCCGGCGACCGTTCGCTTCGCCCGGCTGATCCGCTGCGCCATGGTCGCCTCGGGGACGAGGAACGCCTCGGCGATCTCCCGCGTCGTCAGCCCGCCGACCGCGCGCAACGTCAACGCGATTGCACTCGCCGGGCTCAGCGACGGGTGGCAGCAGAGGAAGAGCAGCAGCAGGGTGTCGTCGGCCTGCTCCGTCGGGCCGGGTGCCGGCTCAAGCAGCGTCGAGTCCTCGCGCCGCCGACGTGCGATCGCCGAGCGCTGCGCGTCGATCAACTTGCGCCGCGCAACGGTGATCAGCCAGCTCTTCGGGTCGTCCGGCAGCTGGTCCGGCCACGACAGATGCGCCTCGAGCAACGCCTCTTGCACGGCATCCTCGGCCGCCGCGAAGTCGGTCCCGCGGCGGACGAGGATGCCCAGCACTTGCGGCGCGAGGCCGCGGATCAGGTCGTCGTTCACTCCGACGGCATCAGGTCTTGAGCAGCGGACTCGTCCATGAACGGACGGACCTCGAGCCACTCGTAGATCGGCTCGCCGCCCTTGCCCGGCGCGGACGAAACGTAGGCCGCGATCTCGTGCGCGCGCTCGACCGAGTCGACGTCGATCACGAACCAGCCGGCGATCAGTTCCTTCGCCTCGGGGAACGGCCCGTCGACGACCGGGGCGGCATCCGGCCCGCCGTAGCGGACGTAGCTTCCGCCCGGGCTCAGCGCCTGCGCGTCCACGAACTCGCCACGCTCGCGCAGCATGTCGGCCACCTGCCGCTGAAACGCGATGTGCGCTCTGGCCTCGTCCGCCGTCCAATCGGCCCACCCGGTGAAGTTCGGGTGCAACTCCGGGCCGCCGCTGTAGTGCTTGAGGATGAGGTACTTCGGCATGACGTGCTCCCTTGATCGTTGGCGGCCATCCTGCCGCCTGCACCCCTAGGACGGAGTCGCCGACCGGTTCTCGACATCGCCGCCGAAAATTCTTCGACTAGATCGCCAGCGCCGCCACGAGGTCATCAAGGACCGCCGAAACTTCGGCCAGCGCCTGGTCCGCATCCGCGGACTGCGCGACGTACAGCGCGGCCTCGTCGAGCGCGCCGATGAGCACGTGGGCGAGCGGCTCGACCGGTTGTCGCCGGACCCGGCCGACCTCCATCGCATAGAGCAGCAAGGTCTGGACGAGACCCAGCCCGTGCCGAAGGGACACCTCGCGCCACCGCTCGTAGCCGAGCACCGCCGGCGCCTCCACGAGCACGATCCGCTGGATCTCCGGCTCGGTGCATGCGGCGAGCCAGGTGGCGGCGCCCAGCCGCATCAGCTCGATCGGGTCGGTGATCGCCGAGCCGTCGGTGGCGGCGGCGATCCGCTGGGTGATCTCCGCCTCGACGGCCTCGAAGACGGCCGCAAAGAGTTCCGTCTTGTCGTCGAACTGGTGATAGAGCGCCCCGCGAGTGACCCCGGCCGCTCGGACGATCTCCTCGGTCCCGACGCTGCCGAACCCGCGCACCGCGAACAGCGGCCGGGCGGCGGCGATCAGCGCATCCCGGGTCGCCGCGGACCGAGCCGCCTGGGTACGCCGTGGACTTGACATACAAACAGTATGTATGTTTCCGTGGACGGACCCGAGCACGACACGCCGGAAGGACGTCGCGATGCCGACCATCGATCTGCCGCAGGGCCCCGTTGACTACCGGGTGGCCGGACCGGCGGACAGCACCCACCCGCCCGTCGTCTTCGTCCACGGCCTGCTCGTCAACTCCGAGTTGTGGAGCGGCGCGGCCGGGTCGCTGGCCGAGCGCGGCGTCCGCTCCTACGCGATCGACCTCCCGCTCGGCTCGCACACCACGCCGCTGAACGCCGATGCGGACGTATCACCGAAGGGCGTCGCCAGGTTGATCCTCGACTTCCTGGCGGCGCTCGACCTGACCGACGTGACCCTCGTCGGCAACGACACCGGCGGCGCGCTCTGCCAGTTCGTCATCGATACCGACCCGTCCCGGATCGGCCGGCTCGTGCTCACCAACTGCGACGCGTTCGAGAAGTTCCCGCCCCCGCCATTCGGCGGCCTCCTCACCCTCGGCCGCCGTCCGGGCCGGCTTCGCTTCGCCATGCGGATGATGGGCCCGAAGCCACTGCGCCACTCGGTACTCGGCTACGGGGGGCTCGTCGCCAAGCCACTCGACCCGGATCTCTCCAGCCGCTGGGCGAAGCCGGCCGTCAAGGACCGCGCGATCGCGGTCGACGCCGCACGGTTCATGGGCAGCGTGAACAAGCGCGATCTCATCGAAATCGGCGAGCGGTTGAATCGGTTCGACAAGCCGGTGCTGCTGCTCTGGGGCACGGCTGATCCCTTCTTCAAGCTCTCCCTCGGCGAGCGGCTACAGGCCGCATTCCCGGATGCCGCGCTCATCCACGTCGATGGCGCGCGGACGTTCGTGGCGCTCGACGAGCCGGAGCGGGTGGCCGAGGAGATCACCGCATTCACCACCGCGGCTGCGTAACGAAAGCGCTCTTCGGTAGCGGACAAAGCCCGACTGCGGCAGGCTTCTCAGTGGGAACACACTCACCCAGAGAGGTGCCCGCCCGTGAACATCGCCGACATCCTGCGGCACAAGTCCGCTGAGCCGACCCACGGCAGCGCTGTCCTGACCATCGGCCCGGACGAGACGGTGACGACGCTGCTCAGCACGCTCGCCGAACACAACGTCGGCGCGCTGGTCGTCGTCGGCGCCTCCAGCGACTCGGACGTAGCCGGCATCGTCTCCGAGCGCGACGTCGTGCGCCGGCTCGCCGAACGCGGCGCGGAGATGCTCGAAGCCACCGTCAGTCAGATCATGTCGACGGACGTAGTGAGCTGCTCCAGCAAAGACAAGGTCGACAGCATTGCGGAGACGATGACGGAGCGACGCATCCGGCACATGCCCGTCATCGACGACGGGGAACTCATCGGCGTCGTGTCGATCGGCGACGTCGTCTCCAGCAAGATCCGGCAGCTGGAGACGGACCGCGGGCAGCTCGAGCAGTACATAGTCGGCTGACGGCTCGTCAGTTATCCTCGGCTAACACAAAACTCACGGAAGCCGGATGTACCAGACGCAAGGGCCGATTCTCGAGGCGCTACGCATGCGCGGCGTCAGCCCTACGCTGCTCTCCGCCGCGGCCAGTGAGTCGGACGAGTCCGGCCGCACGATCACCGACGTCCTCGTCGGCGACGGCGTCGTCACCGAGATCGAACTGGCCGAGGCGCTCGCTGACGCCTACGGCCTGCACGCGGTCGACCTGACGACCTACCCGATCGACGCCGCCGCTGCGGCGAAGATCCCGGTCGCGCTCGCTCGACGGCACCGGGTGCTCGGCATCTCGGTCGACGACGAGGAGATCGTTGTCGCCGTCGCCGACCCCGGTGACGTGCTCGCCCTCGACGACGTCCGGGCGGCTACCGGGCTGACCGTGCGGCCGGTGGTTGCCGCCAAGGACGAACTGCAGAAGGCCGTCGACCGGTTCCAGCGGTCCGAGACCGACTTGGACGATGTCGCGGCCGCCCTCGCCGCCGAGGACGCGCAGGCCTTCGCCACCACGCTCCGCTCGGTGGACCAGGAGGCGCCGATCGTCCGGTACGTCAACGGGTTGATCGAGCAGGCCATCGAGAATCGCGCGTCCGACCTGCATGTCGAACCCGGCGAGGACGATCTGCGCATTCGGTTCCGAATCGACGGCGTGCTGCACGACATCGAGACCGTGCCGCGGGCAGTGCAACCCGCGCTGATCAGCCGGTTGAAGATCATGTCCGGCGTCGACATCACCGAACGGCGGGTGCCGCAGAGCGGCCGGATCACCGTCGACCTGAATCAGCGCCACGTCGACCTGCGGCTAGCCACGCTGCCGACCGTCTGGGGCGAGAAGATCGTCCTGCGGGTGCTCGACACGGGTGGCATCGACCTCGACCTGAAGCGGCTCGGCTTCACCGCGGAGAACTACGATCGCTTCTCTGCCTCGTTCCGCAAGCCGCACGGCATGCTGCTGGTCACCGGCCCGACCGGCTCGGGCAAGTCGACGACGCTCTACGCGACGCTGAGCGAAATCAGCAAGCCGGAGATCAACATCATCACCGTCGAGGACCCGGTCGAGTACCGGCTGCCCGGCGTGAACCAGGTGCAGGTCAACCACAAGGCCGGTCTCACCTTCGCCGCGGTGCTGCCGGCGATCCTGCGATCCGACCCGGACGTCGTCCTCATCGGCGAGATCCGCGACCGGGTCACCGCGCAGCTGGCGGTCGAAGCGTCGCTGACCGGTCACCTCGTGCTCTCGACGCTGCACACCAACGACGCGGCCTCAGCAATCACCCGGCTCATCGAGATGGGCATCGAGCCGTTCCTGGTCGGGTCGTCGCTGGACTGCGTGATGGCGCAGCGGCTCGCCCGCCGGCTGTGTCAATGGTGCAAGGAGCCGTACGCGCCCAGCCGTTCCGAACTCGCAGCCGCGCGCTGGCCGTTCGGGCAGATCGAGGCCCCGATGGAGATGTGGCGCGCGCACGGCTGCCGCTCGTGCGCCGGCACCGGGTACCGCGGCCGCATCGCGCTGCACGAGGTGATGACGGTCAGCGAGGACATCGAGCGGCTGTCCGTCGAGCGCGCGTCCGCGCATGACATCGGGCACGTCGCGGTGAACGAGGGCATGGAGATGCTCCGCGCCGACGGGCTGCGCAAGGCCGCGGCCGGCGAGACGACGCTCGCCGAGGTCCTCCGCGTCGCCGTTTGACGCACACTCTCCGCGAAATTTTCGCCATCGGCGCTCAGGGTCGCCCGTTGCTCGCCGACTAGTTTCCTAACACCGATTGTATTTGGCTATTCAGCTGTGTATGGTCCGTGTGAAGTTTCAGACCGTCGATGAGGTGCGGGGCCGCAGTCGACACATCTAGCCGAAGGGCCGGACGTGGACACGAACTCCGCAGTACTCGACGTACCCGTTGCCAGTGAGCCGACCCGCGATGACATGCGCGAGGCGCTGGACATCATGCTTCGCACGCTCGTCGAATCGGGCGGCTCGGACCTGCACCTGACCGTCGGCGCGCCGCCGATGATCCGGGTGCACGGCGACCTTCGTCCGCTGCCCGACTATCCCAAGCTGACCGCGAAGGACACCGCAGGCCTGGTGCACGCGGTGCTCACCGACGAGCAGTGGGCGCAGTTCGAACACGATCAAGAGATCGACATCGCGTACTCGCTGTCCGGCATCTCCCGGTACCGGGTGAACTGCTTCCAGCAGCGCAACGCGTACGGCTCCGTCATGCGCGCCATCCCGTTCGAGATCAAGCCGCTGCATGAGCTCGGCGTGCCGAGCCAGATCGAGCGGTTCGCGTACTTGCCGCGTGGTCTCGTGCTCGTCACCGGCCCGACCGGTTCCGGCAAGACGACGACGCTCGCCAGCCTGCTCGACCTCGCGAACATGACGCGGCGCGACCACATCGTCACCATCGAGGACCCGATCGAGTTCCTGCACAACCACAAGCGCTGCGTGGTCAACCAGCGCGAGGTCGGTGTCGACACGGCGGGCTTCGCCGCGGCGCTCAAGCGGGTGCTTCGGCAGGACCCGGACATCATTCTGGTCGGCGAGCTTCGTGACCTGGAGACCGTGTCGACCGCGCTGACCGCGGCCGAGACCGGTCACCTCGTCCTCGCCACACTGCACACCCAGTCGGCGGCACAGACCATCGACCGGGTCATCGACATCTTCCCACCGCACCAGCAGCAAGAGGTTCGCGCGCAGCTGTCCACCGCGCTGCAGGGCGTGGTCACCCAGGCGCTGGTGAAGAAGCAGGACGGCAGTGGACGGACGATCGTCTGCGAGATCATGTTCGCCACCTCGGCGATCCGGAACCTGATCCGCGAGGGCAAGAACCACCAGATCCCGTCTTTCATGCAGTCGTCCGGTCAGGACGGCATGTTGACGTTCG
>Ga0308175_100002591_pt1 | contig 12397 bp, 9 predicted proteins | sample PhyCR1_3_FD_203893 | JGI IMG/M metagenome (GOLD analysis project Ga0308175, IMG submission 203893) | Soil microbial communities from UC Gill Tract Community Farm, Albany, California, United States - DLSLS.C.R1 | ecosystem: Environmental > Terrestrial > Soil > Agricultural land | place: USA... | reverse complement strand
ATCTTGACGAGGTCGCCCTCGCGATGGCCGACCTGGTGGTAGTCGAAGCTGGCGTAGCCGCGGCTGATCGACTTCAGGCGGTCGTAGAAGTCGAACACCACCTCGTTCAGCGGAAGCTCGTAGCGGAGCATCGCGCGGGCGTGGCTGCCGGTGCCGACGTAGCTGAGGTCCTTCTGGATGCCGCGGCGGTCCTGGCACAGCTTCAGGACGGCTCCGAGGTAGCTGTCGGGGACGTAGATGGTGGCGTCGATCCACGGCTCCTCCACCGCTTCGATCGCATTGGCGTCTGGCCAGTCGGCGGGGTTGTGGATGGCTTCGGTTTTGCCCTCGCGCAGACGGACTTCGTAGACGACGGATGGCGCGGTGGTGATGAGGTCGAGGTCGTACTCGCGGATCAGCCGCTCCTGGATGATCTCGAGGTGGAGGAGGCCGAGGAAGCCGCAGCGGAAGCCGAAGCCGAGCGCGGCGCTGGTCTCCATCTCGAAGCTGAAGGAGGCGTCGTTGAGGCGGAGCTTGTAGAGGCTGTCGCGGAGCTTCTCGAAGTCGTTGGCGTCGACCGGGAACAGGCCGCAGAAAACGACCGGCTGGACTTCCTTGAAGCCGGGGAGCGCGGCGGCGGCGGGCTTCTTCGCGTCGGTGATCGTGTCGCCGACGCGGGTTTCGGCGACTTCCTTGATCTGCGCGGTGATGAAGCCGATCTCGCCGGGGCCGAGCTCGGTCAGCTGCTCGATCTTCGGGCGCATGCAGCCGACGCGGTCGACGAGATGCGTCGTGCCCGCCTGCATGAACTTGATCTGCTGGCCCTTCTTCAGGCAGCCGTCGATCACGCGGACGAGGATGACGACGCCGAGGTACGGGTCGTACCAGCTGTCGACGAGCATCGCCTTGAGCGGAGCCGACGCGTCGCCCTTCGGGGGCGGGATTTTGGCGACGATGGCGTCGAGCACTTCCTCGATGCCGATGCCGGACTTCGCGGAAGCGAGGACGGCTTCGGAGGCGTCGAGGCCGATGATCTCCTCGATCTCCTGCCGGACGCCCTCGGGATCCGCAGCGGGGAGGTCGATCTTGTTGATGACCGGAACGATCTCGTGGTCGTGCTCGATCGACTGGTAGACGTTGGCGAGGGTCTGGGCCTCGACGCCTTGGGCGGCGTCGACGACGAGGAGGGCGCCTTCGCAAGCCGCTAGCGACCGCGAGACCTCGTACGCGAAGTCGACGTGGCCGGGCGTGTCCATCAGGTTGAGCTCATAGCCCTTCCATTCGAGCCGCACGGTCTGCGCCTTGATGGTGATGCCGCGCTCGCGCTCGATGTCCATGTTGTCGAGCACTTGCGCGTTGCCGGTCATCTCGCGGTCGGTGAGGCCGCCGGTGGCCTGGATCAGGCGGTCGGCCAGCGTCGACTTGCCGTGATCGATGTGCGCGATGATCGAGAAGTTTCGAATATGGTCGATTTTCTGCATTTGAGCGGCGCGCTAGCAGGGCGGGCGCACACTGTCAGCAATCGGCAAAATGCTGATGTGTTTAACTTCCGACTCGATTCAATTTTTGCTAAGCCGCTCGCGATTGATCAAGGGGGCTTAATCATGACCAGGTACGCGTTTCTCGCGGGCTCAGCGCTCGTATTGTTCTCCACCGGCGCTGCTGCCGACCCGAGCTCCGGCCGCAAGGACCAGGTGCGGGGCGAGCAGGAAATCCCGGTGTGCACGCACCGCATCGGCACGCTGGCGATCGTCCCGCCGGACAAGGAATGGTGGCGCGAGCTCAACCTCGGCAGCCCCGAGGCGATCATCAAGGTGTTTGTCGCGCAGTCGGGCTGCTTTTCCATGGTCAACCGCGACCGCGCGATGAACAGCCGGGCGATGGAGCGCGCGCTCGCCGAGCAGGGCGAGCTGCAAAAGGGCAGCCGCATGGGCGCCGGGCAGGTGAAAGCGGCGGATTACTTCCTCCAGCCTGACATCGTCAGCAGCAATGCCAATTCGGGCGGGGGCGGCGCCGGAGCGGCGATTGGCGGCATCCTCGGCCACTTCGGCGGATGGGCCGGGGCGGCGGGCGCACTTGCCGGCGGCATCAACGTCAAGAAGGGCGAGGCGAACGTGACGCTGTCGCTGGTCAATGCGCGGACGACGGAAGAGGAAGCGCTGACCGAAGGCTATGCGCGCAAGACCGACGTCAGCTGGGGCGCGGGTGGCGGCGCGGGCTGGTGGGGCGGTTTCGCCGCCGCCGGCGGCTACGGCTACCAGAACACGCAGATCGGGCAGATCATCGTGCTCGCCTATCTCGACGCCTACAAGAAGATGGTGTCGCAGCTCGGCGGCTATTCGCCCGTCCCGGCAGCACCGCCTCCGCGGCGCTAGGCTCCGCCAGGCCTGGATAAAGGGAGGCCCCGCGAGTGATCGCGGGGCCGTTTTTTCTCCGCCTAGACCAGGCTTGCCTGGGGCTCGACGTGCCAAGCCGTGGGAACGGTGGGAATGGCGAAGTGATCGGTGAAGCCGCCGTTGGTGTTGGCGAACCATTCGCTCGGCGCGCCGCTGGAAGAGCGCCACAGGATGTCGTCGCGGCCATCGCCGTTATAGTCGCCGATGGCTGCGATGCTGGTGCTTGTCGCCACCTGCACCGCCGAATGGGCGTAGTTGGAACTGAAGCCGCCGTCGCCGCTGGCGTTGGCCAGCCAGTCGATGGTGAGCCCGGCGCTGTTGCGCCACAGGATGTCGTCCTTGCCGTCACCGTTGAAGTCACCGGTCCCGGCGACCGACCAGTCCGTAGCAATGTTGACCGCCGAACCGTTCCAGTTGGAGCCGAAGCCGCCGTTGCCGTTGGCGTTGGCTAGCCAGTCGACGGTGACGGCGCCGCTGCGCCACAGGATATCGGTGCGCCCGTCGCCGTTGAAGTCGCCGGTGCCGACGATGTGCCAGTCGCCAGGGACGTTCACGGCGGACTGGGCATAGTTGGAGGTGAAGGCCCCGCTGTTGCTGCCGAGCCAGTCGGTGATCACGCCGGTGTCGCTGCGCCAGAGGACGTCGTCATGGCCATCGCCGTTGAAGTCGCCGATGCCGGCGACCTGCCAGCTGGTCGGCACGTTCATGGCCGAATTGGCGTAGTTGGATGTAAATCCGCCATTCGCGTTGGCGAGCCAATCGACTGTCAGGCCGCTGCTGTTGCGCCACAGGATGTCGTCGTGGCCGTCGCCGTTGAAATCGCCAGTGCCGGCGACATGCCAGTCCAGCGAAACGTTCACATTTGAATTGTCCCAGTTCGGCGTGAAGCCGTCGCCGACCGAAAGCCAGTTGGTCAGGGTGCCTGCGTCGCTACGCCACAGCACGTCGCTGCGTCCATCGCCGTTGAAGTCGTTTGCCGGATCATGAGGCGGTGGGCCCGCCACAAGGGTCAGAACGACGGTGTTGCTGCCTCCCGGAGCTGCCTTGAGCGTTCCGTTAAGCGGCGCGCCGAAGGTCAGTGAAAACCCGTTGTAAGTGAGGGTGTTTCCACTCAAGCTGAAGTGAAAGTCCGTGATGTCCAACGCACCTAGCGGAAACCGAATCCTGTCGCCGACACTGAAATCCGCAATGGTTACTCCGTTGAAGCTCTCCATCGTGCCCGTGAAGTAATCGTCTCCCGCGCCGCCTTGCAGTGTGAGACCGGCGCTGCCCACTCGCAAACTGACGAAGCTGTCGTTGCCGTTGCCACCCGAGATGGTGCCGGACACGGCGTGGCCGTTGCCGTAGAAGAAGTCGTTGTCATCGCCTCCGTCGATGTTCGCCGATACGTCTGCACTGAAGTTCGCCGTGTCTGACCCGGAGCCTCCGGCAAAGCCGACCTGCTTACCAGCGAAGATGTTGAAGATGTCGTTCCCGGCACCGCCGTCGAAGCTGGCAGAAGAATAGGCGTCGACTTGATCGTCACCGTTGTCGCCGTGGACCTGGACCAGGAATCCTCCGTTTACGCGGGCGTAGTCGTTGCCTTCCCCCAAGTTGCAAATCGTCCAGTCGCCGCCACCGCTCGTGATGACGCCAGCATTGATCGTGATGGAGTCGTTCCCGCCCAGGGCGTTGATCGTCCAGGGGATGTCGAACAGGTCGTGTCCGGTGAAGACCAGAGTGTCGTCGCCCTCGGTCAGTGTTGTCGAGAAGATATTGGTAGCCATGCCGACCTCCGCTCGCTTCGAAATGACGAACAGACGCACACCGCCGCTTCAATTCGCCCTTCCGGACGGACAGCCGGTCAGAAGAGCCGATCACCCATTCACTGCCCCCAGGGTCCTGGCTCATGCGAGCAGCTGTCGACCCACAGCGAAGGACCGATGGGGCGTTTGCGGGGACTGATGACCAACGGCAGGCAATGCCTCGCGACTCAACGCAGCCGATTGGATCGCAGCGCCACTCGCGTTAAAGCGATCCGTAGGGCATTCTATCATACTCGCCGGCAAAAAGCGCGCCGCCCAGCCTTGGCATTGCCTAGACCAGGCTTGGGTGCGGTTCGACGTGCCAGGTGGTGGGGACTGTGGCGGTGGCGAAGTGGTCGGTGAAGCCGCCGCTGGTGTTGGCGAACCACTCGCTCGGTGCACCGCTGGAGGTGCGCCACAGGATGTCATCGCGGCCATCGCCGTTGAAGTCGCCGATGCTGGCAATGCTGGTGGTGGTCGCCACCTGCACTGCGGAATGGGCATAGTTGGAGCTGAAGCCGCCATTGCCGCTGGCATTGGCCAACCAGTCGACGGTGAGCCCGGCGCCGTTGCGCCACAGGATGTCGTCCTTGCCGTCGCCGTTGAAGTCGCCGGTGCCGGCCACCGTCCAGTCCGTCGGGATGGTGACTACCGAAGCGTTCCAGTTGGAGGCGAAGCCGCCGTTGGCATCGGCGAGCCAGTCAACGGTGACGGTGCCGCTGCGCCACAGGATGTCGGTGCGCCCGTCGCCGTTGAAGTCGCCGGTGCCGACGATGTGCCAGTCGGCCGAGACGTTGACCGCCGACCGCGCATAGTTGGAGGTGAAGGCGCCGCTGTCGCTGCCGAGCCAGTCGGTGACGACGCCGGTGTCGCTGCGCCAGAGGACGTCGTCATGGCCATCGCCGTTGAAGTCGCCGGTCCCGGCGACCTGCCAGTTGAGCGGAATGCCGGCCTTGGAGGCATTGTAATTGTCGGTGAAGCCGCCGTTGAGCTTGCCGAGCCAGTCGGTGATCTGGCCGGTGCTGGTGTTGCGCCACAGGATGTCGTCGCGGCCGTCGCCGTTGAAGTCGCCGGTCCCCGCGACCGTCCAGCCGGTCGAGACATTGGCGCGGGCATTGTTGTAATTGTCGGTGAAGCCCGACCCCGACGCAGCCAGCCAGTCGCTGATCTGGCCAGTGCCCGCATTGCGCCACAGAACGTCGCTGCGCCCGTCGCCGTTGAAGTCGTTGGCGGGATCATGGTGGATCAGCGTCAGCTGCACGCCGCCTTCAGCTGCCGCACTGGCGACGATGTGGCCATTTGGCGCGGAGCCCAGGGTTAGTGAGCCGCCGGTGTAGGTGAGGGTCTGTCCCGAGAGATCGTAACTGAAGCTAGCGATATTTGCATCGCTGATCAGGATCCGCTCACCCATACTGAAGTCCGTGATCGTGTCGCCGCTCAGGCCCGCAGCCGTGTCCTTGAACGTGTCGTTGCCCGCACCGCCGGTGAGCGTGTCCGAGCCGGCCAGACCGGAAAGAATATTTGCGCCTGCATTACCGATGATGACGTTGGTGAGGCCATTGCCGGCGCCGTTCCAGTCCTGGAAAATTGGCCCGGTAGAAACGGCTGCTCCGCCATCGGGGTTGGGGGTATAGAGCGTCAGATTCTCGAGGTTTGCGCCTAACGTGTAATTCGATCGCGCGATGACCAGATCCGTGCCATCTCCCGCGTCCTCCGAAATGTGATCGGTCGAGGTCCAAACTTCGTAGGTGTCGTTTCCGGAACCACCATCGAGCTCTGAGCCGCCGCGGGCGCTGGTCAGCCTGTCGTCTCCTCCACCGCCGAGGATCAGATCCCCCGAATTCCAGGCGGCTAGGGTGTCCGCGAAGTTGGAGCCGATAATTTCCTCGACGTTCTGGACGCTGTCCAGCGAGCCGCCATAAGAGCCCGAGGTTGTGAGGGTCACGCCTGCGCCCGCGGCACTATAGTCAATCGTGTCGAAACCGGCTCCGCCGTCGATCCAGTGTCCGCCTGCACTCAAGACGAACACGTCGTTGCCGTCGCCGCCGTACATGCCAAGGGTGTTGTAACCGAAGGGCCCCGTGCCATCTCCGAGGCGGTCGTTGCCTGCCCCACCGGTCAACGAGATTGTGAATGGCGATGCAGCCAGGACATCGTCGAAAGACGAGCCAATGAGAGCTTCGATGCTATTGATCGTGTCAAGGCCCGCGCCCACGGTATTCTGCTGACCGATGCTATTGAGATTGACCGTCACGCCAGCAGTTGAAGACTGGTACGAGAGCGTGTCGGTACCGTCGCCACCGTTGATCACATTGTTGGCGGCATTCGCGATGATCGTGTCATCGCCGCTTCCGCCGAGGGCATTTTCGATGACCACGCCACGGGCGATCACGAGGTTTCCGGTGTCTCCGTTGACACTCGAAAAGGTCTCCGGATTCAGGTTGATAATTTGTCTGTATGGCGAACCGGAGAAGTCGACCGTGTCGACTCCGCCGCTGTCGAAAATCGTGTAGGCGACGTGCGGGAAAGTGTTCGCATCATATATGCCGCCGGCGGTGGAGTGATAGCCGTACGTCGTATTGCCCGCGCGGGTTGTGGTCGACAGGCCATACATCTCCTGCATGGCTAAGATGTCCGCCACCATTGGCGTTACTGCGAAGTCTCTGGTGAAGCCCTGCGACGAAAAGTAGCTATTCTGCTGCTGGTCGAAATACGACATGATCGAGGTCGACCATGCGTCGTTCGCGAACAGCGCATCTGTGCGGTAGTCGGCCGTGAAATTATAATCGCCGGCGTGGCCGAGGCCGAGCGCATGGCCTATCTCGTGCACGAACGCCTGGAAACTGTAGCTGTTCAGATCGGTCCCATAGGCGTCTAGCCATCCGGTCGAGATGTGAATCGACGCGGATGTCTCGAAGCCGTCGGCCCCGACCGTGTCCTCGGTATAGGCGCTAACGTCGCTGTCGCTGTCGTCGAAAGTGATCTGAGCGTCTGCGGTCGTGACTCGCTGAAAGTTGACGCCGATGATGTCCGACCATTCCGCGAACGCCGCGATGGCGAGCTGTTGGCCAGCCGCCGTCAAGCCCTCAATGTTGTAGGTGATCGTTCCGCCTTGCGTCACGTTAAAGTGGCGGGCGCTTTCGCCGACATCGTTCCAATAGCCGTTGACGAGCTGATCCGCGACCTGATCATTCGTCCAGACGGGAGGTGGCGCGTAGACTTCCGCGGAGAGCGTGTATTCCCCAGTGTAGTTTGGCGGGTAAGGATAACCCTGACCCGGTTGCGGCGGGTTGGCGGAGGTGAGGTCCCAAGCGCCCGCATCGATGTAATAGGTCCCGTTCGTAGTGACTGTGAACACGAGCTTGGAGTTGCGCCCGAGGCCACTGTCATCGTTATAGGCAAGCAGCTGCGTGCCCGCGGGATCGTACAGTTTGATGTACGGGTCCTCGACCGGCGTCGAGCCGGATCCGGTGAGATAGAAGGTATAGGTCTGACCGGCGAGGAGATTGATGGCGTACCAGTCGTGATCGCCTCCGACCTCGAGCGTCCCGTTTGCGGAACCGCCGACGTCCAGCGTCGCCGTGGTGGATGTATCAGCGGGAATGTCGGTCAACGCGATGCTCCAAACTGGCGCCGATTGGGCGCGCAAATCGCGAGCAGCCGATCCCCGCACGCTAGCAGTGAAGCTACTGACGTTCCGTAAGTTGGCAAGCGCAAAGGGCAGGCGACGCGCTTCTCAGCACGTTGTCGAGGCGAGCGCGTGGCTCACATAAGCTCCAGGGCTGGAGCGAGCGCGAAACGACTGCCCCAAAACGGGGCGGGCGGGTTACTGCTATTGATTGGATGCGCGGCTGAAGGCCAAGTGGGCTGGCGGAAGCTTGGGGGGCTTTCGCTTGTACCGCTTCCAACCTGGACGGGAACGAGCACATGGGCGCTGAGGCGCAACGCGACGTGAATTCCACCATCCGGCACCTGCGCCGGAAGCGGCGGAGCATTGTCCAGCGGCGGCGGCGTGTCCGGATGTTGCTCGCCGCGAGCGGTGCGATTGCCCTTGCGCTCGGCACCGCAACGACCGTCGCAAGCTTTACCGGCGCCAATCTCGCCGATGCGGCCGCAGCGCGCGCGCAGAGCTTCATGGAGCTGATGGGCAAGCGTTCGCCGGGCGAGCGCACTGCCGCCCAGCTGACCAAGACGAAGACGGTCCACAAGCTGCTTTCCGAGCGCGATGCGCCCGAAGTTGCGGGCGTGCCCGCAAGCCTGGCGGAGGTGATCGCGCCTCCGCTGCCGGACATCGTGCCGGTCGATCTCGGGCCGCCGCCGCAGCTCGCGCTGCTTGGCATGCCGACTCTTCCCGGCGGAATTCTCATGCCGCCGCCGAGCGGTGGACCGAAGGTCCCGCCAGGCGGTGGGGGCGGATGCTGCGGCGGGCCGCCGACCGAAACGCCGCCCACGCCGCCGAATAACCCGCCGCCGCCGGTCTTACCGGAGCCGGGCACCTGGCTGACGATGCTACTCGGGTTCGGCCTGGTCGGCTCGGCCATGCGCCGCCACAGGGGCTTGACCGCGTTCGCCTGAACCCTTTTCGCTGCACTGCTCAATCGGTGTCCCAAATCGGGATCGTGCGTGACAGCGAATATTACCTTAGCGAACCCTTGACCGGGGTTAACAAAAAGTTACGGTGACGCCGTAGCTCATGTCCGGTGGAAGGACACGGTGCTTCGCGTGAAGAGCGGGTGCCCGCCCCCTGGTGGGCATTGACCCGCTCAAATTTCAGTAGAGGAATCAGGGGGTAATATGAAATCGCTGTTTATCGTTGCGGCTCTCGCCGCCACGGCTCTTGGCGCGCCCGCCATGGCCGATCCCGTGCAAATTCAGGGCACCGCAACACCGACCGTTCACAGCAGTGATCCGGGACTGGTTCTGACCTCCACTCCCGGCACGTTCGATGTCTCGCTCGACCTCGATGCTTCGACCGCGACGCCGAGTTCGGCGCTGGTCAACAACCTGTTCACGCTCGGCACGCAGGAAGGGTCGGTCGAGATCGGCGAGGACACCGTCCACTACCCGCTCTCGGTGCTGTTCACCTTCACCAACCCGTTCGACACGGCGGGATCGCCGATCACCGGCGAATCGCACGGGTTCTTCGACCTCAGCTTCCCGGGCATCTTCGGCCAATGCGGCCTGCTCGGCGGCCAGGGCGGTTGCGGAACGGCGCATTTCGATGGCGCGCAGACGTTCACGTTCGGGGACGGCGGCTCGTTCTCTGTGGCGCTGAACGACGTGACGTTCGGAACTCCGGGAAGCCAGCAGGTCAGCGGCACGTTCACGCTGCTGACGCCGTCGGTGCCTGAGCCCGCCACGTGGGCGATGATGCTGATGGGCTTCGGCGCGATGGGCGTTGCCTTGCGCCGCAGCCGCAAGCTGGCGCCGCTCGCTCAGGCAGCGTAAGTCAGATCACAACGAACGAATGAGTGCCGCCGGCGAAAGTCGGCGGCACTTTTTTGTGCGGCTTAGCGGATGAGCGCGATCTGCGCCGTTCCGCGGTCACGCTGTGCCGAGCGGGTGGAGATGAAGGCCTCGAGCGGCTGACCGTCTCCCTTGTCGCGGATCAGCCAACGATGCGCGACGTAGGTGGGCTGCACGATCTCGTCACCCGGATTAAGGCTCGCATAGAGCCGTTCCACGCCATCGAAGCCGATCCAGACGACGCTGACCGGGCGCGTGCGCACGTTGATGAAGCGGATCTGCGAGGGCGCGTGATCCCCATTGTAGGTATGGCCGATCAGGACGGGCGCCGGCACCGGGCTGAGTTCGTCGCCTTCGGCGAGTGCGGGACCGGAGGTTAGCAGGAGGGCGGCGAGCGCGACGCGAGGCAGCATGGACAGGCTCCTTCCGGCCGCGGTGATTAGCAGCTGGAAGCGTGCGCGGCCACTGCGCTATGCGGTCTTGCCGGAGACGATGAGGACTTCGTCGCCGGTCTTCACCGCATCGAACAGCTTGGCCGCGAATGGCGTCGGGACGCCGACGCAGCCGTGCGTCGCGAAACCCCAGCGGACGTTGCTGCCGTGGATCGAGACGCCGTCGTTGGTCAGGCGCAAGGTGTAGGGCATCGGCGCGTTGTCGTAGGTGACGGAGACATGATCCTTGAGCTTCGCGAGGATCAGAAACTTGCCGGTCGGCGTCCTGAGGCCGTCGGTCCCGTAAAGGATCACCGCCGTGCCGATTTCATGGCCGGAGCGGAAGACGGAGATCAGCTGCGAATGGAGATCGACGCGGATCCACGTCGGACCGGCCGGCACGCCCCTGTCGTCCCAGCGGAAGTCGCCGTATTGCATCGGTGCGCGGACATCGAGGATCGACTTGATCGGCTGGTCGGCGAGGCCTTCCGCATAGACCTTGCGAAGCTCGGCGGGGGTGATTGCGATACGGCCGGGCGGGAGCTGGGCCGCGGCGGGCACGGGCACGGGCACGGGCGTGGGCCGGTGCGCCTCGCTGCGGCTGTAGACGATTCCTGCCGCAGCGGCGGCTGCGCCAAGGGCAAGCAGGATCGTGGGCAGAATGGCTTTCACCGGTGCGATCATAGGTCATCCCGGTGCGCGAAGGCAGCCGGGAGATCAGTCCTGTATCAGATCAGGATGAGCGCGACGCGGTGACCGTTCCGCGCCCGCGCCGGAGCATCCAGCCGCTGAGCGCGAAACCGAAGAGCATGGTCGCCCAGGTCGATGGCTCGGGGAGCGCCGGCGGCTGGCCCGGCGGCTGATCGGGCGGCTGGTTTGGCGGGGGCTGCTGCGGCGGGCCGCCCGGACCGCCGCCGGGAGGAGGCGAAGCGAAGATGCCGCCGATCGGCGGAACGTAGAACCCGGGACCAGACGCCGGGAATGCCTGCGCCAACAGGGTCGGCGTCTCCGGAAAGGAGGCCATCGCGCCTTGCAGGGGCGGTGCGAATAGCTCGACCGGCGGCGTCGCGACGGCGGGCGCCACGAACGGCGATTCTTCGGGCGCGGACCGCTCGGCGAGCACGCGATAATGCTTGTGCTTGATCTTGGTGAGGTGCGCCTCCGTCCGCTGCCCGGGCGAGCGCTTGTGCATCAGGTCGATAAAGCTCTGCGCCCTGCTAACGGCAGCGTTGGCGACGTCGGCGCCAGTCAGGCTGGAGATCGACAAGGCCGAGCCGAGCGCGATCGAAAGGGCGGCAGCGCTGGCGAGCATGAGATTGCGGCGCTCACGGCGTTGCCGCCGAGTGATCCTGCTTCGTCCACGCACTCGAGCTTCGCTCATGCCGATGCGGCCCACGTCCCTGTTTCCCGCGGGAATTACGATTAATAAGGCATTAAGTTTCGGCAACGGCGAAATCTCGAAAGGGAAATGACAGTTGGGAATAGATCCGGGCCCCTGCGGGACAGTCCCGGAGTGGAACGGATCAACCTGTCGCAACACAACTTTTCGGTTGCACGGAAGTTAACACACCAGTTACCATTTGGCGTTCGTCCTGCTTTGGGATATTGTGTCATTATGAAACAGGGGTTCTGTCTGACGCTTCTCGGCCTTGCCGCTTCTGCCGCGGCCGGCGGCGCAATGGCCCAGCCCCTGGCGCCGCTGCGCACGGTGAAGCCAGTGGAGACCTTTGCCCAATGCTTCGTTGGAACGCAGGAGCGCGCGGGTCACGCCTGGGCGTTCGTTCCAAAGGACAGTGGCGGCGGCACCTTCTCCAACGTCGGCGCGGCCGGCATTCGCCAGCCCTACTTCCTCGATGTTGCCGATCGCGGCGGGACGCGGGAGCTTCGGCTGAGCTCCGCCGGCACGGACCCGTCGCTGGTTCTTGCCGTCCAGCACTGCGCCTGATCCGCTAATCTCCGAGCGCGCGCAGCGACATGCTTTGCGCGCAGCATGGGCGGCGCTAGGCTGACGCTCCGAACGAATTCCATCGGAGATTCCCCTTCCCATGCATTATCTGAGCCGCGTCGCCCTGCTTGCTGCCGCAACGGCGCTTAGCGCGCCTGCCTTCGCTGCCGATGCTCCGAAGTCCGTGCCGATCCCGACGCTGGTCAGCCAGGTTTCCATCCCGCACACCATGTTCAAGCTGAAGAACGGCCTGACGGTGATCGTCCACGAGGATCACAAGGCGCCGATCGCCGCGGTCACTGTCTGGTACAATGTCGGGTCGAAGGACGAGCCCAAGGGCAAGACCGGTTTCGCGCATCTGTTCGAGCATCTGATGTTCAACGGGACAGAGAACCT
>Ga0308175_100002589_pt1 | contig 12401 bp, 10 predicted proteins | sample PhyCR1_3_FD_203893 | JGI IMG/M metagenome (GOLD analysis project Ga0308175, IMG submission 203893) | Soil microbial communities from UC Gill Tract Community Farm, Albany, California, United States - DLSLS.C.R1 | ecosystem: Environmental > Terrestrial > Soil > Agricultural land | place: USA... | reverse complement strand
AGCGAAGCGGCCCGCATCCGGGACTCGGCGTCCGAGCATGCCGGCAGCGTCAGGCGCGCCGACGAGCTGCTCGGCGAGCTTGGAACCGACTTCCACCAGTCGTCGGCGGCGCTCGAGACCCTCGAGGAAGCGCGCGACCGCGTCTCGCAGTTCGTGCAGCTCATCGAGGAGATCGCGAACCAGACGAACCTGCTCGCGCTCAACGCGGCGATCGAGGCTGCGCGCGCGGGGGATCACGGGCGCGGCTTCGCGGTCGTCGCCGACGAGGTGCGCGAGCTCGCCGCCCGCTCGAGCGCGTCGGCGCAGGAGGTGGCGGAGTCGGTGCAGGCCGTCAGGCGCGCGGTCGCCGAAGTCCGCCAGCGGATGAGCCGCGGCAGCGCGCGCATCGCCGACGTCAGCGACGTGTCAGCCGCGGGGCGCGATGCCCTCGCGGCGATCATGAGCGGCTTCGGCTCGATGACGGACTTCGTCTCGCAGATCGCGCCGCGCGTCGACGAGCAGGGGAGGGCGATTCAGCGCCACCTCGCCGCTGTGCGCGAGATCCAGGCGATCGCCGACGCGGCGCTCGAGAAGGCGTCGCGCAACGCGGACGCGACCGTGCAGCAGACGGGAGCGACCGAAGCGCTTACCGCGACAAGCCACAGCCTCACCCAGTCGGCGACGAGCCTCGCCTCGCTCGCCGCGCGGTTCCGGGTAGACGACTGACGAACGCTATGGGCGGGTGACCACGAGGATCGCTCCCGCGTCGTGGCCGATGCCGTAGCGCTGGGTCGCGTCCATCGCGTTCAGATACTCGATCGTGAAGATCGAGGACGCGCTGATGTTGTTCAGCGTCGAGAGCGTCCCGTAAAGCGATCCGTCGACGTAGACCACCGGTGTCGGCGCCTCCATCCCGTGCGCGGGGGTCGCTCCGCGCGTCTGCAGGAACGACGGACGGAGGCGCTTGACTGCATCGTATGCGGTCGTGGCATTCGACTGCGAGATCTCGTCGGCGGTGATCAGGTTGCGGTTCCGCGGCGCAACCTTGCCGGTGTTCGTGGATCCGCATGCGCCGAGGAGGACGATCAGCGCAATCGCGCTGGCCAGTGGACGTCTGGTCATGGCGAACATTGCGATCAGTGCTTTGTCGTGATGAGGATCGCCCCACCCTCGTTCCCGAAGCCGTAGCGCTGGGTCGCCTCGATCGCGTTCAGGTACTGGATCGAGAGGATGCCGATCGTCGGCACGCTGGAGAGCGTTGCCAGCGGACCGTAGCGCATTCCGTCGACGTAGATCATCGCGGTCGGCGGCTCCTGGTTCTGCAGCGACTGCGAGCCGCGCGTCCGCAGGAACGCGGGCCGCAGCCGCTCGACGGCTTCATACGCGTTGGTCGCGTTCGACTTCGCGATCTCTTCGGAAGTGATGAGGTTCCGGTCCTGCGGCGTGACGTGCGCCGATTTTGGACTGCAGGCGCCGAGCGCGAGCAGCGCGGCAGCGGCGATGACGATTCTACGCATGAGGGGCTCCGTAAGGCAGTCGCCGCCAAGATACGGCGCTTACCGGTAGCCCGCGAGGGGCGCGAAATAGGCGTTTTCCATTCCCTCCCTCACTCGCCGTTGCTGCCACGCCCCGCCCCTTCGCGTTAGACGAACGACCGTCCATCCAGCCCTTCCGGCACGGCGATCCCGAGGGCGGCCAGCGCGCTCGGCATCACGTCCACTGTCCGCCGCGGCGGGTTCGCTGGTGGGCGGTTCACGATCAGCGGCACGAGCATGTGCTCACGGTGCAGCGCGCCGTGCGAAGACTTGTGCGGGATCGGCTCGTAGCGGGCGCGGAAATCCCACTCGCGCGCGGCCGAAAGAATGATCTCGCCCGAACGTGAGGCACCGGCGAGGTGGGCGATCTGGACGACGGAGTCCGGATAGTCGGTCGCGATCGTCGCCTCGTATGCGTCGTCGGCGCTCACCCCGTCCAGCTCGCGGCCGATGCCTAACGGGTCGCCGCTGGTCGTCCGGTACGAGTACCGCACGCATCCCGCCGCTCCCTGCGCGAGGCTGACGACGGCGCGGCCGCGAGCCGCGCTCACGATCTCGCAGCGTGTCGGCGACTGCGGGAGCAGCGCGAGGTCGACCGATGGACGCTCCACCAGCATCTCGGCGAACGCGCCCCAGCGCTCGGCGAGCGCCGGCCACCAGGGGCGCTGCGGCGCGTCGAGATCGAGATAGAGGTGAGCCATCGCGTTGCCGCTGACCATCACCGCAACGTCGGGATGCGCGCGGTAGATCCACGGATGCGCGACCACCCGGTGTCCCCCTTCCTCGATCATCGCTGCAAGGTCGTCGTGCGCGGTCACCGGCGAGTGCCCGTGATCGCTGACCACCCAGAGATGGGTCTCCTCCCACCAGCCGCCGCGCTCGGCGTCGTCCCGTAATTCGCTCGCGACGTCGTCGACGATGCGCATTGCCTCGACGACGAGCCCGTGATCGTGTCCCTCCGCGTGCGATGCCTTGTCGATTCCCGTGAGCGCGGCGAAGACGAAGTCCGGGCGCTCCTCACGCACCCGCCGCGCGATCTCGCGTCCCATCTCCCGGTCGATGTCGAGCCAGCGCGCGGCGTCGCCGGAGAAGTGCGTGCGCGCCGCCCGCACCGCGAACCGCGCACCGGCGCCGAGCCGGCTCTTCTTCGCCAATCCACGCTGGATCACGCTCAGCGAGCCCAGCGCGCGCGGCGCGAGCTCGAACATCGTCGGCGCGTCGGCGGCGATGTCGCGGTCGACATGTCGCATCTCATGGCCGACGTAGCTCCGCGTGTAGTGCGGAAACGATGCCTGGCTTCGCGTGCGATCGAACCAGCGCAGCGCCGGGAGACCGACCGGTCCGGGAAACCGCCCGAGCAGGAATGGCGCGTACGCCGGCCCGGTCACCGACGGAAAGGTCGACGTGACGGTGTGCGCTGCACCCTCGGCGCGCATCCGGGCGAGGGCAGGAAGCGCGCCCCCATCGATCGCCTCAGCGAGACTGTCCGGACGGGCGCCGTCCGCGACGAGAATGATGACGGGCACGCTGGAATCTACACGCTTGACGGGCTGGGCACACGGCGAGGAGAGATGAAGAGAGGCTCCGATGGAGAGAGGAGAGATGAGCGACGAAAACACGATTGCGGTTACTTCCAGACGCGGCGTCGTTCCGCCCAGCGGCTTCTCTCATCTCTCCTCTCTCGATCGGAGCCTCTCTCATCTCTTCATCGCAGTGTTGACATCCGCCCCGGCGCGACGAGAGCTTACGGGATGCCCTCACGAAAAAAAGCGACTGCGAAGCGCGCCGAGCGGGTGGACGAGCCGCGGTCTGATGTGAAGCCGAAGAAGAAGCGCGCGAGTGCTCCGCGCACCGCGAGCGGGAAGAAGGCGAATCCCGCGCTCCTCGCCGCTGCGCAGCACGAAGCGCAGCAGGGGATGCGTCAGCGCACCGAGGAAGGACACATCGCGGCGGGACGCGTCCCGCCCTCGCAGGGAGTGGAGAAGCGGGTGTCGGGCGCGTCGGCGCGCGTCATCGACGATGCGATCCGCGACTGGCGTCCGCCGGTCACCGAAGACGAGAAGCTGCTGAGCGGGCCGGCCACCGGCGACCGACGCGCGACCGACGACTTCACCCGCACCGATACCTGGCGCGCGATGCGCATCATGAGCGAGGTGATCGAGGGGTTCGACACGCTCGCCGGCGTCGAGAAGGGAGTGTCGGTGTTCGGCTCCGCGCGCACGCATCCCGACGATCCGCAGTACGCGCAGTCCACCGAAGTGTCGCGACTGCTCGCCGAGGCAGGGTTCTCCATCATAACGGGCGCCGGGCCTGGGATCATGGAGGCGGCGAACAAGGGCGCACGGTTAGGCGGTGGGCGCTCGATCGGCTGCAACATCGAGCTTCCCTTCGAGCAGGGCGCGAACCCGTACGTCGACACCCTGGTGAACTTCCGCTACTTCTTCGTGCGGAAGACGATGTTCATCAAGTACTCGGTCGCATTCATCATCTTCCCCGGCGGCTTCGGCACCCTCGACGAGCTGTTCGAGGCGCTGACGCTCATCCAGACGGGCAAGATCTATCAGTTCCCGGTGATCCTCTTCGGCCGCCACTACTGGGCGGGACTCGTTCGCTGGCTGCAGACGCGAGTGCTCGGCGAGCGCAAGATCTCCGCGGGCGATCTCGACCTCATGCTGCTCACCGATGATCCCGCCGAGGCGGCGAACGCGGTGATCAGCGCGTACAACTCGCAGAACAACACCGCGGAGCGGCGGGCGGAGAAGTCGCATGGCTAAGGGCGGGGACAAGGGGAAGAAGAAGGACGAGCCGTCGCGCGAGCGTCCAGGCTTCAAGGCGTCGCGGCATGGCACCGGCACGCGCTCGTCCGCCGCCGGGAACAAGAGCGAGCAGAAGCGCGCCGCCGAGGAGCGCGAGCGCGCAGGGAAGCCGGCCGCCGCGCATGCCGCCGAGGACACGCACACCTCGCACGAGAAAAGCCGCTTCCTCAAGGGAAAGCGCATCGACCCGCGCCGCATCGACGGCAGCGAGACGGTCGCCGACCTGATCGAGGGGACCTTCCTCGCCTACAACGCCGCGCGGCTCCGTGAGGCGTGCCAGCTGTTCACCGGGAAGATGCTCGAGCCCGACGTCACCGTCGGCCTGACGCTCACCGGCGCGCTGACGCCGGCCGGACTCGGGATGGCCGCGCTCATCCCGCTGATCGAAGCGGGGTTCGTGGACTGGATCATCTCGACGGGCGCGAATCTCTACCACGACACGCACTTCGGGCTCGGCCTCGCGATGCATCGCGGGAACGCACAGGAGAGCGACACGGTGCTGCGCGAGGAGGGAGTCGTCCGCATCTACGACATCTTCTTCGACTACGACGTGCTGCTGTCGACCGACGCGTTCTTCCGCCAGATCATCCGCGCGCCGGAGTTCCAGCGGACGATGTCGAGCGCCGAGTTCCACAACCTCTGCGGCAAGTACGTCCGCGAGCGCGAGAAGGCGTTAGGCATCGGCACCAAGTCGCTGCTCAGCGCGGCGTACGCCGCCGGCGTCCCGATCTACACCTCGTCGCCCGGCGACTCGTCGATCGGGATGAACGTCGCGGCACTGGCCCTCGAGGGAGGGAAGTGCCTGATCGACCCGAACCAGGACGTCAACGAGACGGCATCGATCGTCCTCGCCGCAAAGCGCGGCGGCGGAAAGAGCGGCGTGATGATCCTCGGCGGCGGCAGCCCGAAGAACTTCATGCTGCAGACCGAGCCGCAGATCCAGGAAGTGTTAGGCATCGACGAGCGCGGCCACGATTACTTCCTGCAGATCACCGACGCCCGCCCCGACACCGGCGGGCTGTCAGGTGCCACCCCCGCTGAAGCGGTGAGCTGGGGGAAGATCGACCCCGATCGCCTGCCCGACGCCGTCGTCTGCTACCTCGACTCGACCGTCGCGCTACCGCTGGTCACGAGCTACGCCCTCGCCCGCACGAAGAAGCGCCCGCTCAAGCGCCTCTTCGACAAGCGGCAGCAGATGATGAAGGTCCTCCTCGACGAGTTCGCAAAAGCGAGCGAGGAGCCGATGCACGCGGAAGAGACTGACTCGAAGCTGCCGATGCACCGGTGAAGGCCGCCGTTAGCCACTGGCGGTAAGCGATAAGCTGTAAGCGGGCAGCGCACGGCGAAAAGCGGACGGCGTCGATGCTGCGCAGCATCGACGCCGTCCGCTTACTGCTTACCGCTTATCGCCGAGCATCAGCGCTGAAAGCTCACGCGTGCGGCGCCCAGCTCTTCTCACCCTTGGTGTACGGCACGCACGGGTCGTAGTGCCCCGGTGATTCGCGATAGCGCAGTGCCTGGGTGTAGCCGATCTCCGAGGTGAAGTAGCCGAGCAGCGTCAGCTCCTTCATCATCCGGAAGTAGTGCGCGCGGTCGTCGGGCTTCTTGGCGTCCATGTATGCCTTCTGCTCCCTGTCGAGCGACTCGAGCAGGGCGACGCGCTGGGCCGGCGATGATGCCATGAACGTCTTGCCGTTCATCTTCATGCTCGCCGATTCGAGCTTGGCGACGCCGTCGCGGAAGATCTCCTGATCCTTGTCGTCGTAGCAGTCGGTGACCATCAGCGCCATGAAGGGGCCGACCTTCGCCGCCTTCGCGCCCGGCGTGCTGGTGGCGGGGAGGATCGTATCGGAGATCTCGTCGAAAAGCGTGACGTCGTTCGCCGAGAACTTCCCGACCGCGGTTCCGGCCGGCGGGCGTTCCCGTCCGCACGACGCCAGCAGCGAGCTGCCGCCGACGAGCGCGACGCCTCCGAGCAATACGCTCACCCGCTTGATCGCCTCACGGCGGTTGATGACTTCCTGTTCGGACTCCAGAGACATGGTTGCGGCTCCGGTCAGAGATTGCGGCGATTGAGCTCGCTCACCGCGTAGTCGGCGGCACGGGCGGAGAACGCCATGTAGCTGAGCGAGGGGTTCTGGCAGGCGGTGGAGACCATGCACGAGCCGTCGGTGACGAAGACGTTAGGCGCGTCCCAGACCTGGTTGTGCTTGTTGAGCACCGAGGTCTTCGGATCGCGGCCCATCCGTGCGGTTCCCATCTCGTGGATCCCCATCCCCGGGAAGCAGGGCTCGTCGAAGGTCTGGACGTCCTTGAGCCCCGCCGCGGTCAGCGTCTCGGCCATGTCGTTCGCCATGTCGACGCGCATCAGCCGCTCGTTCTCGCCGGTCGCGCAGTCGATCTTCAGCACGGGCAACCCCCACTTGTCCTTCTTCGTCTCGTCGAGGGTGACCATGTTCGCATGGTTAGGCAGCATCTCGCCGAAGGCGGTGCCGCCCATCGTCCACTGCCCCGGCTCGGTCGCCCGGTCCTTGAACTCGCCGCCGATCCCCAGCTCGGCGACCGCCCGCGACCAGCCATCGCGACCCGCGCCGCCTTCGTAGCCGAAGCCGCGCAGGTAGGGACGCTTCTCGCCGTTCAGGTTGCGATAGCGTGGGATGTACGAGGGATTCGGGCGGAACCCATAGTAGTACTTGTCGTCGAGTCCCTCGACCTTGCCTGACGCGCCGACACGGAAATGATGGTCCATCAGGTTGTGGCCGAGCTCACCCGAGCTGCTCCCGAGTCCACCGGGCCAGACGTCGGTCGCCGAGCGCAGCAGGATCCACGTGCTGTTCAGCGTCGACGCGCAGAGGAAGACGACCTTCGCCTTGTAGTCCGTCGTCTGGTTGTTGATCGCGTCGAGGACGCGCACTCCGGTCGCGCGCTTGCGATTCTTGTCGTAGAGCACCTCGTTCACGATCGCGAAGGGGCGCAGCGTCAGGCGACCGGTCTTCACCGCGGCCGGGAGCGTCGAGGACTGCGTGCTGAAGTACGCGCCGTAGGGGCAGCCCAGCCAGCAGGCATCGCGGTACTGGCAGGAGCCGCGACCCGGGAGGGGCTGCGTCAGGTTCGCGGTGCGCGCCGAGATCAGGCGACGCTTGCCGTCGAACTTCTTCGTCAGCCGAGCGGCGACCATCTCTTCGGCGCAGTTGAGCGGCATCGCCGGCTGGAACTCGCCGTCAGGCAGCTGCGGCAAGCCTTCCTTCGAGCCTGCGATCCCGGCGAACTTCTCGACGTGGCTGTACCAGGGCGCCATCTCGGCGTAGCGGATCGGCCAGTCGATCGCGATCCCGTCCTTGAGGTTCGCCTCGTAGTCGATGTCGCTGAACCGGAAGCTGCACCGTCCCCACATCAGCGACCGGCCGCCGACGTGATAGCCGCGATACCAGTCGAAGCGCTTTACCTCGGTGTACGGGGAGTCCTGATCCGATGCCCAGTAGTCGAGATTCTTCTCGTTGAGCGGATAGTCGCGGCTGAGGACCGGGTAAGCCTTGATCATGTCCTGCGTGCGGCCGCCGCGATGCGGGTACTGCCAGGGGGCTTTCGTCGCGTTCACGTAATCCTTCACGTGCTCGATGTTGCGTCCTCGCTCGAGCAGGAGGACGCGCAGCCCTCGCTCCGTCAGCTCCTTCGCCGCCCATCCGCCTGAGATGCCGGACCCGACGACGATTGCATCGTACTCAGTGGATTCCATCGCTCCTCGCACGTGTTGGAATGACGGTGCCGCCCACGAATCGGGCGCCGCCGCGTCGCACGGGGCGAATATGTCGCGCGTCCAGCCGGTTGTCGAATGCGGCGCCGGTCAGCCGGCGATGGGCGCGCCGTGCCGGATCGCGGCGATGAAGTTCAGCTTTCCGTATTCGCCGCGCGACACGTAGGTGGAGAAGGGCTCGCGTCCGAGGAGCTCGCGACGGATTGCGCGATCGCTCCACCCGCGGGCGATGCGATCGTCGACGGCCGTGATGATCCCTTCGATCCAGTCGGCTTTCAGGCGGAGCGCCACGGCCGGAGTCGCGATCGAGCCGCGGTGTGCGTCGAAGAGCCGCGCCGGCTCGAGTGCGGCGATGCGCCGGAGCGTCCGCACCAGCAGCCGCGGATCCTCTTCCGGATGCGCGACGCGCACCTTCACCCCGAGAAAGAGGTCGCCACCGAAGAGCGTGCGCCGCTCCGCGTCCCAGACGACGTGATGGTCGCTCGAATGTCCGGGAGCGGGAATCATCTCGAGCCCGGGGACCGGAGGCGCCGGCGACACGCTGCCTAACGGCAGCGGGTCGCCCCAGACGACGCGGCGGTAGAGCGGGATCGGGTCGCCGGGTGCGACGAGCCGCTGCACCGCCGGCGCCATCCCGAGCGGAATTCCCGCCGCGGCGAGCGAGTGCGCCCCCCCGCTATGGTCTTCATGGTGATGGGTGATCAGCGCCGCGGCGACCCCGCGCTCGCGCGCGAGCCGCGTTACCGCCTCGGCGGCTGCCGGAAAACCGCTGTCGACGAGGACGCCGCGGTAGAGATATGCACTGACCTCGTAGCCGGCGAGCCGGCTCCGCCAGTGCGAGAGCCTGACGCGCGTGACGTCGTCGTCCCGCTCGAGGGCGATCCGGATCATGACGGCGGCCGCTGCCTGACGGTGAGGCTGACGGGAATCGCCCGCCTCGCCGTCAGGCTACCGCGACTTCCCGTGCGGGGTGTTGCCGCGGCGCGTCCAGATCTGGATCACTCCGCAGGAGCTGCCCGACGCGTACTCGACCGGAACCTCGGAGGGCCCGCGATAGACGGCGAGGCCGGCGATGTCCTCCGGCCGCACGATCGCGTCGATGTCGCCGGCACTTCCCGGCATCTGCATCCCGTCGACGACGAGCGTCGGCACGCACGACCCGGTAAAGCTCGTAGCGCCACGGATCTGGATGTTCGCTCCGCTTCCCGGCATCCCGCTGGTCGTGAGCATGACGCCGGGCGCCATGCGCAGCAGGTCGGTGGTCTGGATCGGCTGCCGGTTCTCGATCGTCTCGCGATCGACGAAGTAGCCGAAGCCGCGCTTCTTCGCGTTCATGAACTCCTGCGTTGCACTGTCGTACACGCGCTCACCCTTCACCTCGACGGTCTGCAGGATGCGCGCTGCCGAATCGAAGCGTACGTCGAAGCGCAACGCGCGCTTCGCCGAGAGCGTGACGCTGCGCGAGATCGGGACGAAGCCGATCGCCCGCGCCTCGAGCGTCTGCGTCCCACCGGGCAGGTTGTTCAGCGCGTACGAGCCGTTCGCATCGGCGACGGTCTCGACGTCCGTTCCGCGCAGTGCGACGCGCGCGCCGGGGAGGACGGCGCCCGACGGCGAGCGGACGACACCATTGATGCGCGCCGTCCCGCGGCGCACCGGCCCGGTCGCGGTCGCGGTGAGGACGGTGTCGGCGATATCGAGCGTGAGCTGGATCGTCGCGACGCGGTGCGGCTTCACTTCGACGTTCACCGATCCGGTGACCGCCTTGCCCAGTCCCGCCCAGACGTTGAGCGTCGCGTCGCCGGGGAGCCCGCACATGGTGAACCGCCCATTGCCGTCAGTCGTCGCGCGCACCGTCGGTGTCGAGCGCACCATCCCGCGCGCACTGAAGCTGAGCTCGAACCACTGCGCGGTCACCGACGCCCCTTCCACCGGATTCGGATCGTCCGACTGGACGACGGTTCCGATCAGCAGCCCGCTCGAATCCAGCGCGGCCCGCGCCCCGCAGTGGAGCGCGATCACGTGCTGCGTCGTCGGGACCCCGAGCTCGATGTCGTTCCGCCCGGGCGACACGGTCATCGATTTCAATGGCGGGGTCAGTCCGAGCTCGTCGAGCCGCGGATGGAAGTAGGTGATCACGTAGTCGCCCACCGGCACGTCGGCGATTCGAAAGAAGCCACTCGAATCCGAGTTGACCGAAAACGACTTGCCGTGCGTGAGGTCGGTTCTCGTGACGACCTGGATGTTCGCCTCGGCCAATGGCCTGGTAACGGTCGAGTCGAAGATGTAGCCGACGATGAGACCAGTCGGGGCAGGCGCTGGCGCGGGCACTGGCTGCTGCGCGAGCGCGGAGCCGCCGGCGAGCGCGGCCGCCAGGCAGAGCATGGCTGACGAGCGTAAAGTCATGCGCATCGGTGAGTCTGGAGGAAAAGCGGGATGGAAATCCGTACACCCCTAATTCCGCGCTGTTCACCGGTCCGCGCAAGGGAGAATGGGCGCAAACTGTCGGCAACGCGAAAATGCACGGCGAACTGCAACTACTTATCGGAGAGGAATACAGAGATCGCAGAGAGCGCAGAGCACTGCCGCCCGACATCGAGTCTTTCCGCGAGGACCGAACTGATTGGGGCACGCGTGGCGAGATCGGGCCGCAGGCACGGTTCTTCAAACGCTAATGAAGCATGCGACCGTTAGGCACGCTCATGGTCGCTCGAGCTGTCCTCTGCGCACTCTGCGCCCTCTGTGGTAAAAGCAGTTTGCTGTTGTCGTTGCAGCTCGCTCTTGCCGTCCCGGTCGCGCCCGCTCTTGGCACCGCCGTTCCGCTCTCCAGCACGTGATTTGCGATCACCACTGCCGAGGCTTAGATTCAAGCCAGCGAAAGCAAGCGCCCGGCCCACCCGCCGGGCGCTCCACTTTTATGTCGCCAGCTCTCCGGCGGCACGCAGGGCACAACGATGATCGAAGAACTCAAGACCCGACTTCATGCTGAAGTCGAGACGCTCCAGCACGAGCTCAACGTCGTGCTGCCGAACGAGATCCGCAAAGCCGTCGAGCTGGGCGACCTCCGCGAGAACAGCGAGTACAAGGCTGCCCTCGAACGGCAGCAGTTCGTGCGTGCGCGCCTCGGGCAGCTGCGCGAGCGCCTCTCACGGCTCGCGGCGATCGACTTGAACCAGATCCCGACCGACAAGGTCGGACTCGGCTCGTCCGTCGTCGTCGAGGACCAGAAGACCAAGACCCGCGAGACCTACACGCTCATCTTCGGCGACAACTTCGAGCTCGACGATCGCCAGGTGAGCATGGCCTCGCCGATCGGCCGCGCCCTCCTCGGCAAGTCGATCGGCGAGATCGCCTACCTCAAGCTCCCGACGATGACGCGGCAGCTGAAGGTCCTCGAGCTGAAGACCATCCACGACACGCTCCCGGACGCCGCGGTCAAGTAAGAGCACGCAGTAAGCGGTAAGCAGGCAGCGGACGGCGTTGAAAGTGCGCACCTTCAACGTCGTCCGCCGTGCGCTTGCCCCTTACTGCTTACCGCTTACAGCTCAGTCGATCGCGAACAACCGGGCTGCGTCCTTCTCGTACGCGGCGATTGCGGCGTCGCGCGTGGCGTCATCCCAGCCAAGGCGCGCGCCGGCGATGCGAGCGGCCATCGGCGCGATGCCGCGGCCGTGGTCGCGCGTCTCGAAGGCGACTTTCGTCCGCCGCACGAGGAGGTCGGTGACCGTCAGCGCGAGCTCGGCGTCGACGGCGTAGGCGAGCTCCGCCCCTGTGTACGGGAGGCCGCTGACTAACGGCGTGGCGAGGGAGGGATCTTCCTTGGACAGTGACCAGACCGAGTTCCAGCGACTTCCGTACGCGTGCACGAGGTGCTCGGCGCGACTCGAGCTGGCGGTCGCGCGCAGGGCCCGCTCGATCTCCTGCTCGAGCGAGTCGAGCTCGCCGCCGGGGAGCGCGACCTTCGCAGTCTCGCTCGCGCGCTTGGAATTACCGAGCTCGCGTTCGACGACATCGACTACCTCGGCCGACATCGCGCGATAGGTCGTCAGCTTCCCGCCGCTCACCGAGACGACGCCGTGATCGCTGACCGTGATCTCGTGCTCGCGCGATGCGCCGGCGGGATCCTCGCCGAAGCGGCCGGCGATGAGCGGGCGAATCCCCGCCCACGCGCAGACGACGTCGTCCGCCGTCAGGCGCGCCGCGGGGAAGAAGTGATTGGCGGCGTCGAGCAGGTACGCGACGTCGGCGCGTGAGGCGCGCACGTCATCCGGCGTCGCGGTGGTCTCGGTGTCGGTCGTGCCGACGATGGTGTGCGTG
>Ga0308175_100002588_pt1 | contig 12403 bp, 11 predicted proteins | sample PhyCR1_3_FD_203893 | JGI IMG/M metagenome (GOLD analysis project Ga0308175, IMG submission 203893) | Soil microbial communities from UC Gill Tract Community Farm, Albany, California, United States - DLSLS.C.R1 | ecosystem: Environmental > Terrestrial > Soil > Agricultural land | place: USA... | reverse complement strand
GTGGCTCGAGGTGATCGCGATCAGCGGCCAGAAGAGATCGTTCCACGCCTGGATGAAGGTGATGATCCCCAGGGCCGCCAGCGCCGGCTTCGCGAGCGGCAGCACGATCTTGGCGAAGACCTGGACAAGGTTGCACCCGTCCATGTACCCGGCCTCCTCGAGCTCCTTGGGGAATGCCTGGAAGAACGAGTACATGAGGTAGATACCCAGCGCGGACGTCAGCTGAGGAACGATGAGCGCCGCCAACGTGTTGATGATCCCGAGCTTGTGGAAGATCAAGAAGGTGGGGATCACCGTGAGCTGGAACGGGATGAGGGCCGTCGCAAGCAAGAGGATCAGCATCACGGTCGATCCTCGGAACGGTATACGAGCGAATGCGTACCCTGCCAGGCTGCACAGCACCAGCTGAGCGACGACCGCCGAGCCCGAGACGATGATGCTGTTCAGGAACCAGTAGGGGAAGTCGGAGGCGGACAGGACATTGTGGTACCCCCCCGTGTTTATGCCGTGCGGGATTATCGTGGGGGGAATGCTGTTGATCTCGCTGTTCGTCATGAATGACGTGAGCACCATCCACACGAACGGCAGGACCATGAGGATCGACAGGGGCATCAGGATCAGCTGTGCCGGCTTCGGGAAGCGGCGACGCCAGCCGCTGCGGCGCATCCGCCGCTCGGCCTCCTCCATCCGAAGCCGATGCACCGCCGGGTCGACGCCGAGGTAGCGCGGCGGCGCCTGTTCGGTGGTCACAGCGCCAACCTGCGACGACGGCCGTAGACGAGCGCGACGATGATGGCGATGAGGCTCACGAAGAAGAGCACATATGCGACGGCGGCGCCGTATCCGGCCTGGAAGAACTGGAACGCCAGCTCCCAGATGTAGAACACGAGGGTCAGCGTCGAGTTGAGCGGTCCTCCCTTTGTCGTGGTATAGACGAGATCAAAGAACTGGAGCACGTCGATGAGGCTCCACACGAAAAGGAAGATCGTCACCGGTCGAATCGTCGGCACGACGACGTGCCAGAACGAGGTCCATCTGCTCGCGCCATCGATCGATGCCGCGTCCAGGACATCTTGGGAGATGTCCTGGAGCGCTGCGAGATAGATCACGATGTTGAACCCGAACTGCGTCCAGAAATAGACGATGGCAAGGACGAACATCGCTTGCGAGGGATCCTGGAGAAAGCCTTGGCGAGGCAGCCCGAGCGCGTGCAGTCCGGCGTCCACGATTCCGAAATCGGGATCGAAGATGAAGCTGAACAACAATCCCTCAGCCGCTGCCGATGCGACGAACGGCACCAGGAAGCAGGTGCGGTAGAAGCCGATGAGCTTGATCTTCTGGTTCAGCATCATGGCCGCGCCCAACCCTGCGGCGAGCCCCGCCGGCAGGTAGAGGAGCGCGAGCAGCAGCGTGTTCTTCAACGCCTGGCGCAGCAGCGGATCCTTCCGCAGGGCGACGTAGTTCGCCGACCCGATGAAGTGGCCACCGGAGACAAGGTCGGAGTTGGTGAGCGAGAGATAGGCGGCCCAGATCATCGGGATGAAGGACAATCCGAGCACGATGACCAAGGAGGGCCCGGCGAAGGACCAGCCGGCAATGTTGGCCGAACGGCGGATTCGTCGGTTGGCTGCCCGCGCGATGGCTGCCTCGTCGACGGATGAGGTCATGAAGCCTCCACTGATCCATCACCATGTGCAGAGGGTGACGTCGCCCAGTCGTTCGGTAGCTTTCGCGCTTCTTGCCTGCTTGCTTCTGCTCGTTTGCGTTCACACGATAAGCCACAACCGCGAGGCTCTGCTAGAGACGGCCGGTGCCGATCTGGGCGGCAGCGGGGCGTTGGTGCACAGGTTGATCGGATCGTTCGCGTGATCGTGCGTATCGTGCGCGCATGCGCCAACAGGATCGCCTGGGCTTCATCCTCGAGCGGCTGAGCATCCACAGCTCTGTCGACGTCACGCAGCTGGCCGAGGAGCTGTCGGTGTCGCAGGCGTCGGTGCGGCGCGACCTCCAGCTGCTGGAGAGCCAGCAGCTGCTGACCCGCACCCACGGCGGCGCGGTCGCCTCCGGCGTGCTCTACGAGCTGCCGATGCGCTACCGCGGTGGGCAGCGGCACGAGGAGAAGCGGGCGATCGCGAAGCAGGCGGTGGCCCTGCTCGGGCCGGAGGTGACCTCGGTCGGGCTGAACGGCGGCTCGACCACGACCGAGGTGGCCCGTGCGCTGGCGTCGTACTCCGGGTTGCGGGTGGTGACGAACGCGCTCAACATCGCGGCGGAGCTGGCGGTGCGGTCGAACATCGAGCTGGTCGTGTGCGGCGGCAGCGCGCGCAGCGAGTCCTACGAGCTCGTGGGCCCGCTGGCCGAGCTCACCTTGTCCAACATCAACCTCGACGTCGCCTTCATCGGCGTCGACGGGGTCAGTCCCGGCGCCGGCCTCACCACGCACCACGAGGTGGAGGCGCAGACCAACCGTTTCGTGCTCAGGGCAGCCGAGCGGGTCGTCGTGGTCGCCGACTCCGCGAAGCTCGGCCGGCGCGGGTTCGCCCGGATCAGCGACCTCTCGGCGGTCGACGACCTGGTCACCGACTCCGGTGCCACCGACGCGCAGGTGGCCGAGCTCGAGCGCGCCGGGGTCAGGGTGCACGTCGTGGTCGTCTGACCGCCGGCTCATCCGGGCGAGAGCGGCGCCCGGAGCTCCGGCGGGAGCAGGTCGCCGTGCGCCGCGACCATGGTGTCGGCGAGCTGCCAGATCCGCTCGACGGTCAGCGTGGCGGCGGTGTTCGGGTCGGCCATCAGGGCGTGCCGGACGTGTTCGGGCCGGCCCTCCGCCGCGGCACGCACGGTCAGGTCCACCACGTCGAGGAAGCTCCGGTTCAGCGCGGCGCACTGCGGCGGGAGCTCACCGGCGGGCACCGGGGTCACGCCCGAGGCGTCCAGCCGGGCGGGCGCCTCGACCGGCGCGCCCGGCGGCAGGTTGTCGATCAGCCCGGTGTTCGCGACGTTCGCCTGGATCTCCCGGGGCGTACCGGTCACCAGGCTGTGCACGACCTGCGGCGCGTACTCCGCGGCGTCGTCCTCCGGCTCGGTGTACTCGCCGCGCTCGGCCTGCGCGATGAGCCGCTCGGTCTCCTCGACGTTGGCGGCGCTGGTGCCCACGTGGTCGCGCAGCGGGATCCGCAGCCGTTCGATCTCGCTGTCGTGCGGGAGGTACCACGCGACGTACTCAGAGGAGTGCTCGCTGGTCTCGGTGGGATAGAAGCCGAGCCGGCGGTACATGTCCACCCGGACCCGTCGGCGCAGCTGCGGGTCCGCTTCGATGCGCTCGTCCAGGCGCGGGTAGAGGTCCTGCCCGTCGTGCTGCCAGTCGAGAAGCCACGCCTGGTGGTTGACGCCCGCGCTGCGGAAGCTCACCTCGTCGAACGGCGCCCCGACCAGCTCGCAGAGGTCGACCACGGTCCAGTATACCGAGTGGCACAGTCCCAGGACCTTCAGCCGCGGATGGGTGGCCGTGAGGTAGCCGATGTTCATGGCCATCGGGTTGGTGTAGTTGAGCAGCCAGGCGTCCGGGCAGACGGCCTCCATGTCGGAGGCGAGCGCGTCCAGGAAGCCGAAGGTGCGCAGGCCGCGGAACACGCCGCCGACGCCGAGCGTGTCGCCGACCGTCTGGCGAACGCCGAAGGACTCGGGGACGTCGAAGTCGGTCAGCGTCGCGGCGTGACCGCCGATGTTCACGGTGTTGACCACGAAGTCGGCGCCCTCGAGCGCTGCGCGCCGGTCGGCGGTGGCGAGGACCTCCGCGTCCCGGCCGTGGTGGGCCGCCGTGGTGCGGGCGACCTGCCCGGCCAGCCGGAGCCGGCGCGGGTCGATGTCGTGCATGGCCAGGCGCAGCGGCCCGAGGTCGTCGTAGGAGAGCAGGTCGCGCAGCAGCTGGCGGGTGAACTCCGCCGAGCCGGCGCCGACGAACGCGATGGTGGTCACCGGTGCAGCATCGCAGTGCTCCACGAACTGAGCAAGAACGCTCACGTCGTGTGCGCGAGTGTGGACAGTCTATCCGTAACCCGTGCAGACTGGTGGACGATCTCCCCGTCGACGAGAGGACCCGGGATGCGACACGTCACCACTGAGATCGAGTCTCAGCCCGCGGCGTGGCGACGGGCCGCGGATCTGCTGCCGCGGCTCGACGGGCTGCCCCGGCCGGGCGAGCGGGTCGCGGTGGTCGGCTGCGGGACGTCCTGGTTCATGGCCGAGGCGTACGCCGTGCTCCGCGAGCGTGCGGGCCAGGGCGAGACCGACTTCTTCACCGCCGCCTCGCTGCCCGCCGGCAGGAACTACGACCGTCTGCTCGCGATCACCCGGTCGGGCACCACCACCGAGGTCGTCGAGGCGCTCGCGTCGTGCCGCACCCGCCGGACCACGATCACGGCCGACGCCGGCACCCCGGTCGCCGAGGTCAGCGACGACCTGGTCGAGCTGGACTTCGCCGACGAGCGGTCCGTCGTCCAGACCGTGTTCGCGACGACCACGCTGATGCTGCTGCGGGCCTCGCTCGGGGAGCCGGTAGAGCCCGTCGCCGCCCGGGCCGAGGCGGAGCTGGGCCGCCCGGCGCCCGACCTCGACGTCGAGCAGTACACCTTCCTCGGCCAGGGCTGGGTGCACGGCCTCGCGCGGGAGGCCGCCCTCAAGATGCGCGAGGCCGCGCAGCTGTGGACCGAGTCCTACCCGCAGATGGAGTACCGCCACGGTCCGATCGCCATCGCCCAGCCCGGACGTGCGGTCTGGGTGCTGGGCGAGCCGGTCCACGGCCTGCTCGACGACCTCGCGGCGACCGGGGTGCGGGTGGTGTGCGACGACGTCGACCCGGTGGTCGACCTGGTGCGCGTGCAGCGGCTCGCCGTACGACGGGCGGAGGAGCTGGGCCTCGACCCGGACCGGCCCCGGCACCTCACTCGCTCGGTCGTGCTCGGCTCGTGACCGCCGGGCGGGACCGCTGCGGCGGTGCCGTCCAGCGCCTGTCGGGCCGGTCGGCGAGCAGCGGTTTGGTGGGGTCCCATGTCGTGCCGTCGGCCTCGTCGCGGCGCCGGCGGCCGATCCCCGACAGCGCCTCGAGGACGACCCGGTTCGCAAGGAACGAGGTGATGTCGGCGTGGTCGTACGGCGGCGACACCTCGACCAGGTCGATGCCCACGACCGGCAGCTCGTAGGCGACCCGGCGCACCGAGTCGAGCAGCTGCCGGGCGGTGAGGCCACCCGGCTCGGGGGTGCCCGTGCCGGGGGCGTGGCCCGGGTCGCAGACGTCGATGTCGACCGACAGGAACACCCCGGCGCACTCGTCCGTCGCGATGCCGAACGCCTCGTCCAGGCAGGCGTCCAGCCCGCGCGCGACGATCTCGGTCATCTCGAAGGACCGCATCCGCTGCTCGGCCATCCAGTCCAGGATCTCCGGGCCCGGCCAGTAGCCGCGCAGCCCGATCTGCAGGAACCGGTCGCCGCGCACCGCTCCGGACTCGAGCAGCCGGCGCATCGGCTGCCCGTGGCCGACCAGCGACCCGAACTCGACGTTCCCGGTGTCCGCGTGTGCGTCGAAGTGCACCATCGACACCCGGCCCTGCCCCACGTGCTGCGCGACGCCGGCGGCGTCCGGCCAGGCGATGGTGTGGTCGCCGCCGAGGACCAGGGGGAGCGCGCCGTTGGCGGTGACCGTGTACGTCGCCTCCTGAAGGTCGCTGACCGAGCGGACGGCGTCGCCGGAGTACATCTCCACGTCGCCGGCGTCGTAGACCCGCAGGTCCTGCAGGGCATCGACGCGCAGTGCCAGCGACGGCCGCGACCCGTCCTGCGGCAGGTAGCAGGTCTGCCGGATGAACTGCGGCCCGAACCGGGTGCCCGACCGGTGCGAGGTCCCGCCGTCGAACGGCGCGCCCAGGATCACAACGTCGGCGTCGTCGTACGTCTCGGGCTCCGACCAGGTGCACCGCGGCACCCCCAGGAACGTGATGTCCGGACCGAACTGTGCTCCGTAGCGACCCATCTCGCTCGCCGCCCTTCTTCGTGTAACGCGGGGTTATGGACACTCCACACGCGGCACACCGCCTGCCTAGCGTCCACGACGCTGGGGAAGACGGGCCGGTGTCGGGACAGCCTGGCAGACTGCCCCGGTGACCACCGGTGCGCACTGGACCGAGCCCGGCGCCTACCTGGTCGCCGACGGCGTGCACCGGATCCCGCTGCCGCTGCCGATGGACGGGCTGCGCGCGGTCAACGTCTACGCGATCGAGACCGAGGAGGGGCTGACCCTCGTCGACGGTGGCTGGGCGATCGAGGCCTCGCGGGCGCAGCTCGAGAGCTCGCTGGCCGACATCGGCCACAAGGTCGCCGACATCACCCGGTTCCTGGTGACCCACGTGCACCGCGACCACTACACGCAGGCGGTGACGGTGCGCCGCGAGTTCGGCTCGCACGTCAGCCTCGGCATCGGCGACCGGGCCACGCTCGACCTCGCCCGCGGGCCGGCGCTCGACGACGACCCGACGGTGCGGCAGCTGACCCGGGCGGGGGCGGCGACGGTGGCGGCGCAGTGGGCTGCGCACTCGAGGACGCACGGGCGCCCGGACCCGTCGGACTACGAGCCGCCCGACGCCTGGCTCGACGGCGACCACCGGGTGGCCGTCGGCTCCCGCACGCTCGACGCCGTGGCGACGCCCGGGCACACCCAGGGCCACTTCGTGTTCGCCGAGCTCGCCGCAGGGCTGCTGTTCGCCGGCGACCACGTGCTGCCGACGGTCACACCGTCGATCGGGTTCGAGCCCGCCTACGCCGAGCAGCCGCTCGGCGACTTCCTCGCCTCGCTCGCGAAGGTGCGCGCGCTGCCGGACCTCACCCTGCTGCCCGCGCACGGGCCGGTCACCTCCTCGACGCACGCGCGCGTCGACGAGCTGGTGGCCCACCACGAGGGGCGGCTGCGGCTCTGCCTGGCGTCGGTCCTGGCCGGGCGGCAGACGGCGTACGACGTCGGGCGCGACCTGCCGTGGACCCGGCACGCCAAGGCGCTCGACGACCTCGACGTGTTCAACGCCGCGCTGGCGTCGATGGAGACCATGGCCCACCTGGAGCTGCTCGCCGCTCGCGGCGACGTCGCCCGCACCGAGGCCGACGGGGTGCGGGTCTACTCGCCGCCGGCGGACTGACCCGGCCTGGCCATCGGGACGTGCGGGATGCGGTCCTCGAGGAACTGCGGCCCGACGGCGGCGTAGCCGAGCCGCTCGTACCACTGCACCAGGTAGCTCTGCGCGGACAGCCGGGAGGGCCGGTCGGCGACCACCTCGAGCGCCGCCCCCATGAGCGTGCCCGCAAGCCCGCGGCCGCGGTGCGCCTCGGCGACGCAGACCCGGCCGATCCGGGCGTGCGAGCCGTCGTCGAGCACGCGCAGGTAGCCGACCGGCTGTCCGTCGTACGACGTCCAGACGTGCCTGGTCGCCGGCTCCAGGTCGCGGCCGTCGAGCTCCGGGTAGGGGCAGTGCTGCTCGACGACGAACACCGCCTCGCGCAGCTGCCAGAGGAGGTAGGCGGTGCGGGCGTCCAGCTCGGCGAAGGCCGCCACCTGCACGTCGTACGACGTCACGGCTCGTCGACGTCCACCCAGTCGAGCGTCTTCGAGACCGCCTTCTTCCACTCGGCGTAGCCCTTCTCGCGCCGCTCGTCGTCCCACTGCGGCTCCCAGCGGGTGTCCTCGTCCCAGTTCGCGCGCAGCTCGTCGGTGTCCTTCCAGAAGCCCACGGCGAGCCCCGCGGCGTAGGCAGCACCGAGCGCCGTGGTCTCCGCGACCACCGGCCGGCTGACCGGGACGCCGAGCACGTCGGCCTGGATCTGCATGCACAGCTCGTTCGCCGTGACGCCTCCGTCGACCTTGAGCACCTCGAGATCGACACCGGAGTCCTGCTGCATCGCCTCGGCGACGTCCCGGCTCTGGTAGCAGATGCTCTCCAGCGTCGCGCGGGCCAGGTGCGCGTTGGTGTTGTAGCGCGAGAGCCCGACGATCGCGCCGCGGGCGTCCGCACGCCAGTACGGCGCGAACAGGCCTGAGAACGCCGGGACGAAGTACATGCCTCCGTTGTCGTCGACCTGCCGGGCCAGCGCCTCGGACTGAGCCGCACCGCTGATGATGCCGAACTGGTCGCGCAGCCACTGCACGGCCGAACCGGTCACCGCGATGGAGCCCTCCAGGCAGTAGACGGTCGGCTCGTCGGCGAACTGGTAGCCGACCGTGGTGATCAGCCCGTTCGACGACCGCACCATCTCCGTGCCGGTGTTGAGCAGCATGAAGTTGCCCGTGCCGTAGGTGTTCTTGGCCTCGCCGGGCGCGAAGCAGACCTGCCCGACCGTGGCGGCCTGCTGGTCCCCGAGGTCACCGGTCAGCGCCACCTCCCCGCCGAGCGGGCCGGAGCGCCGCGTCGTGCCGTAGGGCTCCGGCGACGAGGACGGCCGGATCTCCGGCAGCATCGAGCGGGGGATGCCGAAGATGCCGAGCAGCTCGTCGTCCCAGCCCAGCGTCTCGAGATCCATCAGCATGGTGCGGCTTGCGTTCGTGGCGTCGGTGACGTGCACGCCTCCATCGGTGCCGCCGGTGAGGTGCCACAGCAGCCAGGTGTCGGTGTTGCCGAAGATCGCGTCGCCGCGCTCGGCGGCCTCCCGCACGCCGTCGACGTTGTCGAGGATCCACTGGATCTTGCCGCCGGAGAAGTAGGTCGCCGGCGGCAGGCCGGCCTTGTGCCGGATCGTGTCGCCGTGACCATCGCGCTCCAGCCGGGAGGCGATCCGGTCGGTGCGGGTGTCCTGCCACACGATCGCGTTGTAGTACGGCCGTCCGGTGCTCCTGTCCCACACCACCGCCGTCTCGCGCTGGTTGGTGATGCCCACCGCCGCAAGGTCCGTCGGCTGCAGCCGCGCCTTGCCGAGCGCGGTGGCGATGACCGTCGCCGTCCGGTCCCAGATCTCGACCGGGTTGTGCTCCACCCACCCGGCCCTGGGCAGGATCTGCTCGTGCTCGAGCTGGTGCCGGGCGACCTCGTTCCCGTCGTGGTCGAAGATCATGAACCGGGTGCTGGTGGTCCCCTGGTCGACGGCGCCGACGAAGTCCGACATGCACGGCACGCTACATGTCACAGATCCGCGGCGGCCGGTGTCTGGATGGGCAGGACAGACTCGAGGAGGACGACCATGACCATCATCAGCGACATCACGACCACGACCACGACCACCGAGCAGCGCCGGGCCGCCGCCCGCGTCCCGCTGACCGAGCCGACGGGCCTCTTCGGCCGGCTGATGGTGTGGTACTCCCGGCGCACCTACGGCGACGTCCTGGACCCCGGCCTCGCCATGCTGCACAACCGGCGGGTGCTGACGAGCGTGCTGCGCTTCGAGAAGCGGGTCGAGAAGTGGGACCGGCTCGACGCCGACCTCAAGACGCTCGCCGAGATGGCCGCCGCGTCGGTGATCGGCTGCTCGTGGTGCATGGACTTCGGCTACTGGGCGGCGCACAGCAAGGGCCTGCGCGTCGACAAGCTCCGCGAGGTGCCGCGCTGGCGGGACTCGGAGACGTTCACGGCCCTGGAGCGGCAGGTCCTGGAGTACGCCGAGGCGATGACCGCCACGCCGCCGGAGGTGACCGACGAGCTGGCTGAGGACCTGCGCCGCCAGCTCGGCGACGCCGCGTTCGTCGAGCTCACGGCCGTGGTCGGGCTGGAGAACGAGCGGTCCCGGGTCAACAGCGCCCTCGGCCTGCGCAGCCAGGGCCTGTCCGACCGCTGCGAGCTCCCCACCTCCTCGGCCGGGCGCCCGACCTCCTCGGCCGGGTGATCGAGCTTGTCGAGATCACTGGAGTCCTTCGAGGAGCACCGGCCGCTGCTGTTCACCGTGGCGTACGAGATCCTCGGCAGCGTCGCCGATGCCGAGGACGTGCTGCAGGAGAGCTGGCTGCGCTGGGACGGCGCCGACCGGTCCGACGTGCGCGACCCGCGTGCCTACCTCGTCCGCGTCGTCACCCGCCAGGCGCTGAACCGGCTGCGCACCGTGAAGCGGCAGCGGGAGACGTACGTCGGCCCGTGGCTGCCCGAGCCGCTCGCCACCACCCACGACGTCGCCGAGGACGCCGAGCTCGCCGACTCCGTGTCCCTGGCGATGCTCGTGGTCCTCGAGACGCTCGGCCCTCTCGAGCGGGCGGTGTTCGTGCTGCGTGAGGTCTTCGGGTTCGAGTACGACGAGATCGCCGAGGCGACGGGACGGTCCTCCGACGCCGTACGACAGACGGCCAGCCGGGCGCGGCGGCACGTGGAGGCCCGGCGGCCGCGGGTGCCCGAGCCACCGGACGCGCGACTGGTCGCCGAGCGGTTCCTGTCCGCGGCGGCCACCGGTGACGTGAAGGCGCTGCTGGAGGTGATGTCGCCCGAGGTCGTCCTGGTCAGCGACGGCGGCGGCGTGATGAAGGCGGCCCTGCGGCCGATCACCGGCGCGGACAAGGTGGGCCGGTTCCTGGCCGCGGTGGTGCCGAAGGGCGCCGAGGTCGACATGCGGTGGACGGTCGCGAACGGACAGCCGTCGGTGCTGCTGTACGTCGACGGCGAGCTCGACAGCTGGGGGTCGCTGACCGTGGCCGACGGACGCGTCCGGGAGATCTACCTGGTCCGCAACCCCGAGAAGCTGCGCCACCTCGGCGAACCCGTCCGGCTCAGCCGCGGCCGCCCCTGACCCGCTACAGAACACCAAGGTATGCAGGATGTTTCACGCCTCCCATGGAATGCATGCCGTGGGAGGCGTGAAACTTCCGTGGGAAGCGGTCGAGGGCAACCGGTCACGGGAGCAGCGCGAGCTTGCCGCCGGGGTGGCCGCCGCGCAGCAGCTCCGCCGCCTCGACGGCCTCGTCCAGCGGGAAGCTGCGGGCCACCGGCACCTCGAGCCGTCCCTCCGCCGCCAGCCGGACCAGGTCGGCACGCACGCCGTCGCGGTACGCCTGGCTCTCGGGGATGGCACCCGCGATGGCCCGGAACCCCTCCGCCTCGGCCCGAGGCCTGGCGGCGATGGTGACGACCCGGTCGCGGTCGGACACCAGCGCGAGCGACACGTCGACCGCCTCGTCGGTGCCGATGCAGTCCAGCGCGGCGGCGATGCCGTCGGGTGCCGCTTCGCGGACCCGCTGCTCGAGCCCGTCGCCGTACGCCACGGGGGTGCCGCCGAACCGCCGGACCTCCTCGAAGCGTCCCTCGCTCGCGGTGCCGATGACGCGTGCGCCGATCATCGCGGCCTGCTGGAGAACGCTGACCCCGACCGCTCCGGAGGCGCCGTGCACCAGGATCGCGTCGCCTTCCTTGACGCCGGTGACGTGCAGCATCTCCGAGGCGGTGGTGCCCGCCAGCAGCAGGTTGGCCGCCTGCTCGACGGGGATCGAGGCCGGCCTCGCGAACACGTCCCCGGCCGGCACCGTCAGCTCCGTGGCCCAGCCCCCGCTGATCCGGTAGGCCAGCACCTCGTCGCCGACGGCGCCGCCCCCGGACGCGATCTCCGTGCCGGGACCGACTGCCGTGAGGACCCCGGCGATCTCGTAGCCGACGGGCTTGGGGAACCCGGAGGGGTCGCCGCTCGCGACGTGCTTGTAGTCGGCGGGGTTCATCCCCGCCGCGCTCACCCGCACGGTGACCTCTCCCTTCGCGGGTGGCGGGACGTCGTACTCCACGAGGTCGAAGACCTCGAGGTCGCCGGGACGGGTCGCGATCCAGTGCCTGGCCATGTCGGTTGGCAACCCGCTGCCCCCGGGGAGCATTCCCCGGGGGCAGCCGGTCATGGGGTCAGGCGGCCTCCGCCACCTCCTCGGCCTCGACCGCGTCCGGAGCAGCGGACGGCGCCCGGCGGACGCGAACCGTCGCGAGGACGGCGACCGCGAGGGCGGTCAGGGCGAACGCCGCGGAGGTGAGGTAGGCGTTGCCCGCCCCCGGGAGGAACCGACCGGGCTGCGCGCCTGCGGCGTACACCGAGACGATCACGGCCAGGCCGATCGCGCCGCCGAGCTGCTGGAAGGTCTGCAGCAGGCCCGAGGCGGAGCCGGCGTGCTCCGGGGCGACGCCGCCCAGGACGGCCGACGTGGCGGGCAGGAACACCAGACCGGCGGAGACCCCGTTGAGCAGCATCGGACCGAAGGCGCCACCCAGGTAGCTGTCGCCGGCCGAGACCTGGCTCAGCCAGGCGAAGCTCGCCGCGATGCCGAGGGTCCCCACCACGAACATCGGCGTGGTGCCGACCAGCCGGAGCAGCCGGGGCGTGATCCGCGACATGAGGAAGATCGCGACGGTCAGGGGCAGGAACGCGAGCCCGGTGGTGAGTGGGCCGAAGTGGAGCTCCCGCTCGAGGTACTGCACGGTGA
>Ga0308175_100002587_pt1 | contig 12405 bp, 11 predicted proteins | sample PhyCR1_3_FD_203893 | JGI IMG/M metagenome (GOLD analysis project Ga0308175, IMG submission 203893) | Soil microbial communities from UC Gill Tract Community Farm, Albany, California, United States - DLSLS.C.R1 | ecosystem: Environmental > Terrestrial > Soil > Agricultural land | place: USA... | reverse complement strand
GGTGGTCCGCCCCTCGTCACGTCCCAGGACCCGCGCCCGTCTCGGGTAGCCTTGTCTGTCGTGCCCACCTCCGTCCTCCGCCTCTGCGTCGATGCCGTCGACGCGCGCGTGGACGACCTCGTGGCCCTGCGCCGCGAGCTGCACGCCCACCCCGAGCTGGCCTGGCAGGAGACCGTGACCACGAGTCTGGTCGCCGAGCGGCTCGAGAAGGCCGGCCTCCAGGTCAAGCTGCTCCCGAAGTCCGGGCTGCTCGCCGAGCTCGGCGCCGACGAGGGGCCGTTGGTGGCGCTGCGCGCGGACCTCGACGGCCTGCCCGTCGACGACCGTGGCGGCGAGCCCTGGGCGAGCACGGTCCACGGCGTCGCGCACGCCTGCGGCCACGACGTGCACACCGCCGCCCTCGTCGGGGCCGGCATCGCCCTGGCCGAGGCGCACGAGATCTCCCCCCTCCCGGGCCGGGTGCGGCTGCTGTTCCAGCCGGCCGAGGAGGTGATGCCCGGCGGTGCGCTCGAGGTGATCGCGGCCGGCGCCCTCGACGGTGTCGAGCACGTCTACGGGCTGCACTGCGACCCCTCGATCGACGTCGGCAAGGTCGGCCTGCGGGTCGGCCCGCTGACCGGCGCCGCCGACGCGCTCACCGTCCGGCTCACGGGGCACGGCGGGCACACCTCGCGCCCGCACCTGACCCAGGACCTGACCTACGCGCTCGGCAAGCTGGTCACCGAGCTCCCCGGTGCGCTGTCGCGCCGGCTCGACCCGCGGGCGGGCGCCAGCCTCGTGTGGGGCGTGGTGCGGGCCGGCTCGGCCAAGAACGTCATCCCGGCGGCCGGCGAGGTGGCCGGCACCCTGCGGATGCTCGACGCCGTCGCCTGGGCGGACGCGGAGGACCTGGTCCGGGAGCTGATCGGACAGATCCTCGCGCCGTACGGCGTGGGGGCGCAGGTCACCTACGTGCGCGGCGTGCCGCCGGTGGTCAACGAGCCGGTGGCCACGAGCCTGCTCGGCGGAGCGGTCCGCTCGGTGCTGGGGGAGGACGGGGCCGTCTCCACCCCGCAGAGCCTGGGCGGCGAGGACTTCGCGTGGTACCTCGAGGAGGTTCCCGGCGCGATGGGCCGGCTCGGCACCCGTACCCCCGGCGGCCGGACCTACGACCTCCACCAGGGCGACCTGCACGTCGACGAGCGCTCGATCGCGGTCGGCGCGAAGGTGCTGGCGGCCGCCGTGCTCACCACCTTCGACGCCTGAGACGACGCGATCTCGAGGCCCCCGGCGAGCGCCGCCCGTCACGCCTCGTCCGGTGCCAAACCTGTGCTTGCTACCGAACTGATAACAACTTCGGGCGCGTTGCGGCGACCCGGCACGAGGGCCTCCGGTCCGGGCTTAGGGTGTGCCCTGGTTTGCGCCTGGACAGGTGGCGCACAAAACGAGGAGGCATCTTGCGTCGGCTGACCAAGATTGCAGCCGTCACCGCTGTCATGGCGCTCGCGGTGACCGGTTGTGCCAAGAAGAACACCGAGACCACGACGGCCAGCGGTGGCGACAAGGGCGGTCTGTGTGCCACCGGCGGCAAGGGGCCGAAGATCGGTCTGGCCTACGACATCGGCGGTCGGGGTGACAAGTCCTTCAACGACCTGGCCGCGGCCGGCACCAAGAAGGCGAGCCAGGAGCTGGACGCCACGTGCAAGGAGTCCGAGGCCGCTCCTGACGAGCCGGACTCCGCCAAGGAGGAGCGCCTGCGCACCCTCGCGGACGCGGGCTACGACCCGATCATCGCGGTCGGCTTCGTCTACACCCCGATGGTGACCAAGGTCGCCAAGGAGTACCCCAAGCTGAAGTTCGCCATCGTCGACGGCGCCGCTGAGGGCAAGAACGTCACCAACCTGGCCTTCTCGCCCGAGCAGGGCTCCTACCTCGTCGGGGTCGCGGCCGGCCTGAAGACCAAGACCAACAAGGTCGGCTTCGTGGGCGGCGTCAAGGGCCCGATCATCGACCCGTTCGCCGCCGGCTTCCAGGCGGGCGTGAAGGAGGTCAACCCGAAGGCCACCGTCGAGATGAAGTGGCTTTCCGACCAGGCCGACCAGAAGGCCTTCGCGAACCCGCCGGGCGGCAAGACCGCGGCGACGGCGCTCTACGACGACGGCGCGGACATCGTCTTCCACGCCTCCGGCCTGTCCGGCAACGGTGTCTTCGAGGCCGCGACGGCCGAGAACAAGCTCGCCATCGGTGTGGACTCCGACCAGTACCTGTCGGCCCCCAAGGACCAGCAGCCGCACATCCTGACCTCGGCGCTCAAGCGCGTCGACGTCGCGGTGTTCGACTTCGCCAAGGCCTACAAGGACGGCACCACCAAGCCCGGCTTCGACGTCTACGACCTCAAGCGCGACGGTGTCGGCTACGCCACCAGCGGCGGCCAGATCGACGACATCAAGGACAAGATCGACTCCTACAAGGAGAAGATCGTCTCCGGCCAGATCAAGGTCCCGAACACCCTCTGATCGACCGAGGTCGACCCTGAGGCACCCGGCCACACTGGGCCACGGGCTCGGACGGGGGCGCGGTAGCGTTCCGTCCGAGCCCGTGGCGCGTCCGGCGCCAACCATCTTCGGGAGCGTGTGACATCACCACGACACAGACGAGCCAGGCCGCCACCGGCACGGACCGCATCGCCGTGCGGCTGCGCGGGATCGGGAAGCGCTTCCCGGGCGTGGTCGCCAACCACGACATCGACATCGACGTCCGGGCCGGCACCGTGCACGCGGTCGTGGGGGAGAACGGCGCCGGCAAGTCGACGCTGATGAAGATCCTGTACGGCGTGCAGAAGCCCGACGACGGCACGATCGAGGTGAACGGCGCGCCGGCCACGATGAGCTCGCCCGCCGACGCCATCAAGCTCGGCATCGGCATGGTCTTCCAGCACTTCATGCTCGCCGACAACCTCACCGTGCTCGAGAACGTCGTGCTCGGGGCCGAGAAGCTCTACGGCATCGGCGACAAGGCCCGCGCCAAGGTCGAGGAGATCTCCCGGACCTACGGCTTCGGCCTCGACCCCGACCAGCTCGTCGAGGGCCTCGGCGTCGGTGAGCGCCAGCGGGTGGAGATCCTCAAGGTGCTCTACCGCGGCGCGAAGGTGATCATCCTCGACGAGCCCACCGCGGTCCTGGTGCCGCAGGAGGTGGACGCGCTGTTCGCGAACCTCCGGGAGCTCAAGAAGGAGGGGCACACCCTCATCTTCATCTCGCACAAGCTCGACGAGGTCCTCGCCGTCGCCGACGACATCACCGTCGTCCGCCGCGGCACCACGGTCGCCTCCGTCCGGCCGGCCGACGTCACCTCCCGCAAGCTCGCCGAGCTGATGGTCGGCTCGGAGCTGCCCTCGCCGAACACCGAGGAGTCCACGGTCACCGACGAGGAGATGCTGGAGCTCGACCACGTCACGCTCGAGGACGCCTCCGCGCGCAAGCTCCTCGACGACGTGTCCCTGCGGATCCGCCGGGGGGAGGTGCTCGGCGTCGCCGGCGTCGAGGGCAACGGCCAGACCGAGCTCACCGAGGTGGTGATGGGCATGCGGCACCCCACCCGCGGGCACGTCGAGCTCGCCGACGCCGACATCACCGGCTGGTCCACGAAGAAGCGCCGCGAGTCCGGCATCGGCTACATCCCCGAGGACCGGCACCGGCACGGGCTGCTGCTCGACTCGCCGCTGTGGGAGAACCGCATCCTCGGCCACCAGACCCGGGAGCCCTCCGTCAAGGGCATGTGGATCGACCGCGCCGGTGCCCGCAAGGACAGCGAGCGGATCGTCGAGGGGTACGACGTGCGCACGCCGTCCATCGAGACCACCGCGCGGGCGCTGTCCGGTGGCAACCAGCAGAAGTTCATCGTCGGCCGCGAGATGAGCAGCGACCCGGTGCTGCTGGTGGCGTCGCACCCGACCCGGGGGGTCGACGTCGGCGCGCAGGCCGCCATCTGGGACCACATCCGCGACGCCCGCCGGCGCGGCCTGGCCGTGCTGCTGATCTCGGCCGACCTCGACGAGCTGATCGGCCTGTCCGACTCGATCAAGGTGATCCTGCGCGGCCGGTTCGTCGGCGACTTCGACCCGCAGAGCGTCACGCCCGAGCAGCTCGGGTCCGCGATGACCGGCGCCGACGGCGCCGGGAAGGAGGACTGATGCTCAAGCGCATCGTCATCGGCGCCGCCGCCCCGGTGCTCGCGATCGTCATCGCCATGGTGATCACGATCGTCATCCTGCTGATGTCCGGGAACTCCGTCTCCGGGTTCATGTCCACGATCTTCTCGGCGCCCGGACCGCGCAACGTCGTCAACATCATCAACAACTCCTCGGTGCTCTACCTCTCCGCGCTCGCCGCCGCGATCGGGTTCCGGATGAACCTGTTCAACATCGGCGTGGAGGGGCAGTACCGCGTCGCGGTCTTCGCGGCCGCCGCGTTCGCCGGCCAGGGCTGGCTGCCCGGCCCGCTCAACGTCGCGGTCGCGTTCGTCGTCGCGATCCTCAGCGGTGCCCTGTGGGCCGCCATCGCCGGTGTCCTCAAGGTCACCCGCGGCGTCTCCGAGGTCATCTCGACGATCATGCTGAACGCGATCGCGGTGTCCCTGACGGCGTACCTGCTGCGCAAGTGGGGCCACGTCGTCGGCAACAGCCTGCAGACCAAGGCGGTGCCGAAGGACTCGTGGGTCCCCGGCCTCGACGTGATCCCCGGCGCGCCCAACGAGGTGCTCGGCCTGACGCTGGTCGCGGTGCTGGCCGGCGTCGCCTACTGGGTGCTGCTGAACCGGTCCCGCTTCGGCTTCGAGCTGCGCGCGACGGGCTCGTCGGCCACCGCCGCGGTGGCCAGCGGGATCGACGTACGCCGGATGGTGGTCACCGCCATGATCATCAGCGGCGGCATCGCCGCCCTCGTGGGCCTGCCGCTGCTGTTCGGGGACACCCACTCCTACGGCACGACGTTCCAGTCCGGGCTCGGGTTCGCCGGCATCGCCGTCGCGCTGCTGGGCCGCAACAACCCCGTCGGCATCGCGTTCGGCAGCCTGCTGTTCGCGTTCCTGGTCGAGCAGAGCAGCCTGCTGGAGATCAACGCCGGCATCTCCAACGACATCGTCTCGATCACCCAGGGCGTGCTGGTGCTGAGCGTCGTCGTGGCCTACGAGATCGTCCGCCGCTACCGGCAGGCCGCCGAGCAGCGGTCCGTCGCCGAGCAGCTCGCCCCGGTCGACACGAAGCAGGAGGTGGCCGCGTGAGCACCCACCCGAACCACTCGCTCCGCTCGCGCTCCGGAGGGGCCCCCGCATGACGATCGCCAACGACGCCCTGGCCCCCGACCTCGGGCAGCTCCCCATGGACCGCCGCGCCCGGCGGATCCCGGTGTGGGCCTGGCTGCTGGTCGCGTTCATGCTGATCTCGTTCGCGCGGGTCGTCACCGGCAGCAACGAGCTCGACTCGGCCGGCACCCTGCGCGAGGCGATCACGGCATTCATCCCGATCGCGCTGGCCGGGCTCGCCGGCCTCTGGTCGGAGCGGGCCGGCGTGGTCAACATCGGCCTCGAGGGCATGATGATCCTCGGCACGATCGGGGCCGGCTACTTCGGCACCTTCTACGGGCCCTGGCAGGCGGTCATCGCGGCGATGGTGTTCGGCGCGGTCGGCGGTGCCCTGCACGCGCTCGCCACGGTCGTCTTCGGCGTCGACCACATCGTGTCCGGTGTCGCCATCAACATCATGGCCGTCGGGGTGGCCGCGTTCCTGGCCGACCTGTGGTTCTCCGGGCTCCAGGGCGGCGGACCGACCCAGTCCCCGCCCGTCGAGGGGCCCGCGTCGATCAACCTCACCGGCGTCTCCGACTGGGCCAAGACCGTCGAGGACAAGCACTGGTTCGCGGTCTCCGACCTGGCGTCGGTGGTCGGTGCGCTGACCCATGACCTGTCACTGCTGACCGTGGTCTCGGTGCTGCTGGTCCTCGCGACGTACCTCATCCTCTGGAAGACGTCGTTCGGGCTGCGGCTGCGCTCGTGCGGCGAGAGCCCGGGCGCCGCCGAGACGCTGGGCGTGAACGTCTACCGCTACAAGATCTACGCGGTGCTGGTCTCCGGGGCCATCGCCGGGCTGGCCGGCGGCTTCATCGTCCTCGTCGGCGCGGGCCTCTACCAGAACGGCATCACCAACGGCCGCGGCTACATCGGCCTCGCGGCGATGATCTTCGGCAACTGGCGGCCCGGCGGGATGCTGCTCGGTGCGGCGCTGTTCGGCTACACCGACGCGCTGCAGCTGCGCGCCGGCGGCGGGGCCGTGCACGCGCTGCTGATCGTGATCGCGATCGTGCTGCTCGTCTACGGGATCTTCCAGCTCCGCAAGGGCGCGCGGGTCGCCGGCATCGTCACCGTCGTGGCCGCCGTGCTGTTCGCGCTGTGGTTCTTCCTGACCAAGGAGGTGCCGGCCGACTTCACCCGGATGACGCCGTACGTCGCAACGCTGTTCGTGCTCGCGTTCTCGGCCCAGCGGCTGCGGATGCCCGCGGCCGACGGGCTGAGGTACCGCCGCGGCGAGGCCGGCTAGTGGTCGCCGCGGTCCCGCAGGGGGAGCCCTGGCCGATGCTGGTCGAGGAGGCGACGGCGGTCATGCGACGCGCCTACGCGCCCTACTCCGACTACCCGGTCGGCGCCGCCGGTCTGGTCGACGACGGCCGGGTGGTCGTGGGCTGCAACGTCGAGAACGCTGCCTACGGCGTCGGGCTGTGCGCCGAGTGCGGGATGGTCTCCGCGCTGCACGCGACCGGCGGCGGCCGGCTCACCCACGTCGTGTGCGTGAACAGGGCCGGCGAGGTGATCATGCCGTGCGGGCGGTGCCGCCAGGTGCTGTACGAGAACGGCGGGCCGCGCATGCTGCTGCTGTCGGTGTCCGGGGTGAAGCCGATGAGCGAGGTGCTGCCGGACGCGTTCGGGCCGCACGACCTCGAGCATGCCCGACACGCGCATTGACCTGACGGCCGCCGAGGTGGTGGCCGACCCGTACCCGTACTTCGCCGAGGAGCGCCGCCGTGCGCCCGTCGCCTGGCACGAGCCGTCCGCGTCGTACCTCACCTTCGACCACGCCTCGGCCAATGCGGTGCTGCGCGACCGGCGGCTCGGCCGGATCTGGCGCGACAAGGAGCCGGCGGAGCGTTTCGAGCCGTTCAACCTGCTGCACCGCAACCAGATGATGGAGAACGAGCCGCCCGCACACACCCGGCTGCGCCGGCTGGTGGTCGGTGCGTTCAACCGGGGGCACGTCGAGCGGCTGCGCCCGCGGGTCCGGTCGCTGGCCGCGGGGCTGCTGTCCCGGGTGGACCGGTCCGGGTTCGACGTGCTGGGGGAGTACGCCGAGCCGCTGCCGGTGCTGGTGATCGCGGAGCTGCTGGGCGTCCCCGCGGAGCTGGCGCCGCAGCTGCGGGCGTGGTCGCAGGCCATCGTCCGGATGTACGAGGTGGCGCCGTCCCCGCAGGTCCAGGACGCCGCCGTGCAGGCGGCCGCCGAGTTCGCCGACGTGGTCCGGTCGCTGGCCCGGGAGCGCGCGCGGTCGCCCCGGGGCGACCTCGTGTCCGACCTGGTCGCGGCGCAGGACGGCGACGCCCGGCTCAGTGAGGACGAGGTGGTGGCCTCGGCGGTGCTGCTGCTCAACGCCGGGCACGAGGCGTCGGTGAACGTGTTCGGCAACGGCCTGGTGGCGATGCTGGCCTCGGGTGCGCGGCCCGAGCCCGGACAGGTGCCGGCGTGCGTCGAGGAGATGCTGCGCTTCGACTCCGCGCTGCAGCTGTTCGAGCGCACCGCGATCGCGCCGGTGACGGTCGGCGGGGTCACCGTCGAGCCGGGCCAGAAGATCGCCGCGCTGCTCGGCGCCGCGAACCGCGACCCGGCGGTGTTCGACCACGCGGACACCTTCGACCCGGGCCGCGACCCCAACCCGCACCTGGCCTTCGGGGCCGGCGTGCACTTCTGCGTCGGCGCCCCGCTGGCCCGGATGGAGCTGGTCGAGTCGCTCGGCCTGCTCCTGCGCGAGCTGCCCGGGCTGCACCTGGCGGGGGACCCGGTGTCCCGGGGCACCTTCGTGCTGCGAGGCTTCACGTCCGTGACCGTGGCCGCCTGACCCATCGAACCGCACCGTCAACCCACCGACTACGAGGAGACAGATGAGCGAGGCGCACGACGCCGTCGAGGTGATCTTGGCCAAGCGCGACCGGGGCGAGCTGAGCGACGCGCAGATCGACTGGGTCGTCGACGGCTACACGCGCGGCGTGGTGGCCGACGAGCAGATGTCGGCGCTGGCGATGGCGATCCTGCTCAACGGCATGAACCGCCGCGAGATCGCCCGCTGGACCGCGGCGATGATCGCCTCCGGCGAGCGGATGGACTTCTCGTCGCTGTCCCGCCCCACCGCCGACAAGCACTCGACCGGCGGGGTCGGCGACAAGATCACCCTGCCGCTGGCCCCCCTCGTCGCGGCCTGCGGGGTCGCCGTACCCCAGCTGTCGGGGCGCGGCCTCGGCCACACCGGCGGGACCCTCGACAAGCTCGAGGCGGTCCCGGGCTGGCGCGCGGAGCTGTCCAACGGGGCGATGCTGCGCCAGCTCGAGGAGGTCGGCGCGGTCATCTGCGCCGCGGGCGCCGGGCTGGCGCCGGCGGACAAGAAGCTCTACGCGCTGCGCGACGTGACCGGCACCGTCGAGGCGATCCCGCTCATCGCGTCGTCGATCATGAGCAAGAAGATCGCCGAGGGCACCGGCGCGCTGGTGCTCGACGTGAAGGTCGGGTCGGGCGCGTTCATGAAGGACGCCGACCAGGCCCGCGAGCTGGCCGAGACGATGGTCGCGCTCGGCACCGACGCCGGCGTGACGACGGTGGCGCTGCTCACCGACATGAGCACCCCGCTCGGGCGTACAGCGGGCAACGGGCTCGAGGTCGCCGAGTCGGTGGACGTGCTCGCCGGCGGCGGCCCGGCGGACGTGGTGGAGCTGACCCTCGCGCTGGCCCGGGAGATGCTCCGCGGCGCGGGGGTGGACGACGTCGACCCGGCCGACCGGCTGGCCGACGGCTCGGCGATGGACGTCTGGCGGCGGATGATCGCGGCCCAGGGCGGCGACCCGGACGCGCCGATGCCGACCGCCCGGGAGACCCACGTGGTGAGGGCGCCGGCCACCGGGACGCTGAGCCGGCTCGACGCGATGGCCGTCGGCCTGGCCGCGTGGCGGCTGGGCGCCGGCCGGGCCCGAAAGGAGGACCCGGTGCAGGCCGCGGCGGGCGTGGAGATGCTGGCCAAGCCGGGGGACCGGGTCAGCGAGGGGCAGGACCTGCTGCGCCTGCACACCGACGAGCCGGAGCGGATCGAGCGTGCGCTGGCCGCCCTGCAGGACGGCATCGAGGTCGCGCCGCCCGGCACGCCGTACACCGCGACCCCCCTGGTCCTCGACCGCGTCGCCCCCTCTCGCTGACCCGGCGTCAGTTGCGGTAGGCCTCGTCGAGGCCCTGGGCGTCGCGGGCGTAGTTGCGCAGCCACTGGGAGAACTCGGGGCCGACCTGGAGCATCTTGTTCATGGCGGTGCTCCACTCGGTCCACTTGTTGTGGAAGGTGGTCGACGCCCCGGGCGTCTGCCAGGCACCCGTCATCAGGTCGTGGGAGGAGCCGTTGGAGTCGTTCTGGGCCACGAGCAGCTGGGCGACCGTGCGGTCGATCAGCTCGGCGGTGGCCAGGATCTCCTCGAGACTGATCTCGTGGTCCCCGTGGGGCATGTGGTTCTCCATTCGATCCCTCTGACGGACGGGGTCCAGGGTAGACCGGTGACCTGAGAACGTGTGGCCAGGTCGGTCAGGATCAGCTCAGGAGCAGGACCACGGTCTCGGCGACGCAGGCCGGCTTGCTCTCGCCCTCGATCTCGATGGTGTAGCGGGTGACCATCTGCTTGCCCGCGGGCACGTCGCTGACCTCGGCGATCTGTGCCGAGGCCCGGATGCGGGAGCCGACCTTGACCGGGTTCGGGAAGCGGACCTTGTTCACTCCGTAGTTGAGCCGCGCCCCGGGGGTCTCGAGCCGGAAGAGCTCGGGGCTGAACTGCGGGATCAGGGACAAGGTGAGGTACCCGTGCGCGATGGTGCCGCCGAACGGGCCGTCCTTGGCCCGCTCCACGTCGACGTGGATCCACTGGTGGTCCCCGGTGGCGTCGGCGAAGGCGTCGACCCGGTCCTGGGTCACCTCGAGCCACTCGGAGGTGCCGAGGTCCTCGCCCACGGCCTTGTCCAGCTCGTCGAACGTGGTGAAGACCCGCATGCGCGCACAACCCTTCGCGTCGGTAGGGGGAGGGCCTGGTTGGATGTGGCCCATGCCTGACAGCCCCGAACGTACCGTCTCCCGAGAGCTGCTCACCCGCGCCCCCAAGGTGCTGCTGCACGACCACCTCGACGGCGGGCTGCGGCCGCAGACGATCCTCGAGCTGGCGGCCGCGGTGGGGCACGCGCTGCCCGCCCAGGACGCGGAGGGCCTGCGCCGGTGGTTCGAGGAGTCGGCCGACAGCGGGTCGCTGGAGCGCTACCTGGAGACGTTCGAGCACACCGTCGCGGTGATGCAGACCCAGGAGCACCTGCGCCGCGTCGCCCGCGAGTGCGTGCTGGACCTGGCCGAGGACGGCGTGGTGTACGCCGAGGTCCGCTACGCGCCCGAGCAGCACCTGGCCGAGGGGCTGTCCCTGGAGCAGGTCGTCGGTGCCGTCCGGGACGGCTTCGTCGAGGGGCAGGACCAGGCCCGCACCGACGGCCGTCCGATCGTCGTCCGCCAGCTGCTCACCGCCATGCGGCACCAGGCCCGCAGCCGCGAGATCGCCGAGCTGACCGTGGCCTACCGCGACCAGGGGGTCGTCGGGTTCGACATCGCGGGCGCCGAGGCGGGCTACCCGCCCACCCGGCACCTCGACGCGTTCGAGTACCTCCAGCGCGAGAACGCCCACTTCACGATCCACGCCGGCGAGGCGTTCGGGCTGCCGTCGATCTGGCAGGCGATCCAGTGGTGCGGCGCCGACCGACTCGGGCACGGCGTGCGGATCATCGACGACATCCACGTGGGCGGCGACGGCGTCCCGGTGCTCGGCCGGCTGGCGTCGTACGTCCGCGACAAGCGCATCCCGCTCGAGATGTGCCCGTCCTCCAACATCCAGACCGGGGCGGCCGCCTCCCTCGCCGAGCACCCGATCGGGATGCTCACCGAGCTCCGCTTCCGGGTCACCGTGAACACCGACAACCGGCTGATGAGCGGCACGTCGATGAGCAGGGAGATGGACCGGCTGGTGGACGCCTTCGGCTACGACATGGACGACCTGCGGTGGTTCACGATCAACGCGATGAAGTCGGCGTTCCTGCCGTTCGACGAGCGGCTGGCGATCATCGACGAGCAGATCAAGCCGGCGTACGCCGTGCTCGGGGCGATGGCGTGACGTTCACCCGGGTCGAGCCGCCGCTGCGGGGCGACGAGCGGGAGACGCTGCGCGGCTTCCTGGACTTCCACCGCGGCACGCTCGAGGTCAAGTGCGAGGGGCTCACCGACGAGCAGCTGCGGCTCCCGGCGAGCCCGCCGTCGACGCTGTCGCTGCTCGGGCTGGTCCGGCACCTGGCCGAGGTGGAGCGGATGTGGTTCCGCCGGGTGATGGCCGGGGAGCAGGTCGGCATGGTCTGGTCGGAGGAGCCGTACGACTTCCAGACGGCGTACGACGCGTCGGGCTGCTCCCGCGCGGAGGCGTTCGCCGCCTGGCACGCGGAGGTGGAGCACTCCCGCCGCATCGAGCGGGCGGCGGAGTCGCTCGACGTGACCGGCTGGCAGCCGCGCTGGGAGGAGCACGTCTCGCTGCGGCTGGTGATGCACCACCTGGTGCACGAGTACGCCCGGCACAGCGGGCACGCGGACCTCCTGCGCGAGGGCATCGACGGGGTCGTCGGGGTCTGACCTCCTTTGTCTGGACCGGTGCGCGTGTCGGCGATTCGGGGCCCACGGCCGGGGAACCCCTCTGCGGTGACCGCCTCCGCCGACGCTGCCGCCGACACCTCCCCCCACCCCACCGTCGCCGGCGTCGTCGCGGAGATCCGGCCGCGGATGCGGGGTTGGCTGCACGCCGGCGCCGCCCCGCTGGCCCTGGTCGGCGGTGTGTTGCTGGTCGCACTGTCGCCGGCCGGGGCTCCGCGTGTCGGCTCCGCGGTCTTCTCCCTCTCGGCCTTGGTGCTCTTCACGGTCTCCGCGACCATGCACCGCGGCGGCTGGTCGTCCCGGACCGAGCGGCTGCTGACCCGGATGGACCACGCCTGCATCTTCCTGCTGATCGCCGGCAGCTACACGCCGTTCAGCCTGCTGCTGCTCTCCGGCCGCGACCGGGCGATCCT
>Ga0308175_100002586_pt1 | contig 12409 bp, 11 predicted proteins | sample PhyCR1_3_FD_203893 | JGI IMG/M metagenome (GOLD analysis project Ga0308175, IMG submission 203893) | Soil microbial communities from UC Gill Tract Community Farm, Albany, California, United States - DLSLS.C.R1 | ecosystem: Environmental > Terrestrial > Soil > Agricultural land | place: USA... | reverse complement strand
TGTAAAATATCTAACTAAAGTTGCGTTATAACTTAGAATCAAACGTTTATTATCAGGTATTAGAATGGAAGAACCAATCAAATAAGTACCATCAGGAACAAATATATATTGATAAATGCTATTTAAAGCGGAGTTGATACAAGGTGCATAATCATAACCATCAGAAACCGTTATTTTTTGTGAATCAAAATCCTTTATTGACTTCGCCCTTTCGGCCAATTGCGAACTTAAACTTGCAATATCAGCATTTACCCCACGACTTTGATTAATTAAATCAATCGAACTCAACATTTCTGAACTATTGATATGACTTGTTACTTTACCCATTCAATACACCTCCATTGATTATTGAACACTTAATTTCTTGAACAACTCATACCCGGTGGTTCTCAAAACTTGGTTGTCAAACCGTAAATAACCAGCCATGAATGAACCCACTAATTTTTTCAAGTAATAATTCTTTTTCCACCCACTAATGAGCATGACATTTTCGGTTAAATCCTCTTTACTTAACGCAAACACTTTCTTGCTTGATGGGTCATGATCATGGGATAAGAATAACAATCCTAAATCATTGTCCACCCATACACCCATGTTCATTCCTTTATATACCACGGTGAACACATATTTAGATTCTTTGGAACGCTTCTCAATGAATACATTGGAATCATTCACAAAATCGTTATCCAATGACATTTCACCATAATCTGTACCATCTATTAATTTACCAAATCGTGTTTTTCGTCTTTCTTCTGAAAAATCTTTACTATCGGGTATTTCAATCAAGATACTTTCATTCGCATTAAACCGCTTATTAATGTTCGGAATGAGATTAAAATATAAGAAATAGGGATTGACCACGGAAACCGCATTGGAAAGGGCCACACATCTACAATTTTCTCTGTCCCTAAAAACGGTGTCCATTAAGTTCAGCAAAGCAGAAACCTCATTAGGCATATATCCCGAATTATCTTTTTCCCTTAAAAATTCATCAAAGATGATCGTACTTACATTAGGATACGCATTCGATTTTTCAGATTGCCATGAAGATAATGGAATAGCCCAACCCGCTAACTTCCCATTTACATAAAACTCCCTACCCTTTACCTTTAATTCAATACCCGGAAATTCTTCTTTCACATTATCAAAATATTGATTGACTTTCTTTAATTCCGGTTTGTATCTCCTTAAATAGATAAATTGTTCACCATATTTTAAGAATCGTTTAATGGGATGAACCTTCCACGCATAGGATTTACCGATTCCCCTTGCTCCAATCACAAAGTTTAAAATACGGTTATAGGATAGCATTTTATTGGGGTTGTAGTATAAAGCTTTATCCATTATCTTCACGACCTTTCTTATTTATTTTGGAAGATTAATTGTCTGACCCACATATATTTTATTCGGGTTTTTAATAGTTGGGTTGATGTGCAAGAGAGCATCTACCGTTGTTTTATGTCTTTTCGCTAATTGGGTTAAGGTGTCACCCGTTTGTATTTTATACTTCACAATATCAGGTGGTTTACTTGCAGCACCCGTGATTTTTAACACCTGACCAATCCCCAGCTTATCAGGGTTAACCAAATGATTTAAGCTTTGTAGATTCTTAACCGTTGTCTTGAATTTAATGGCAATTTCACTCAAGGTATCACCAGCAATCACTTTGTAAGTAGAAGGGGTTTTTACCACTTTTGGTTGAATCGGTTTAGGTGTTTGCACGATAGGTTTTAACACACATGCTCCGCATTCTACATTTTCAATATTTACTAGATCAATTCCAAAGGATAAACCAAAAGCTGTTGTATCATTTTTATATTGAAACAAATGGATATTCTTTGCCCGTTGTCCATTACTCCAAGCGTAGGTCTGCCAAAAATAGTCTGCTAATTTCTTAGTCTGTAATAACACAATCGTTTCAAATTTACCGTATGCTCCCACCTTATACGATTTCAAGGTATCTTTTACCCCTTGAAAGTAATTAAGAATACCAGGAAAATCTTTCGTTTGTGCATCATAATCAACTGTGAAATAAATCGCGGTTCCTTCGGGTTGGTTCAAACTTTTTGCTAATTGGTAAGCGTGGTTTGCATCTTCTATCCCTTGCTCTTTGGTGAAATAGCTTGCTTTGGTTGAACCCTTCTCATAAATGGAAATGAGGTTTAATCCAGCTTCTTTGATCACTTCGACTTCCACAAGGGATAACCCTTTCCAATCGGTTGTAGGTAAATATCTCCCTACATGCGTAACACCATTCTTCACTAACACATCCGCATACACGCTTGTTAACTTAGTAGCACAATCAATCATACTCATACTCTTTCACTCCCTTATTTTGAGAATAATTTCTTTATAAAGTCACTGAATTTATCAGTGGATTTATCGTCCTCACTTAATTTCAAATGACTTAAGATCGAGTTAATTTCACTCAATAAATACCCGGTGAACAAAACATACAGTGAAGCAATTCCCACGGGATAGGGTACTAATAAGGAAATGGGAACAAAGAACACACACAAGATAAACATGATCATCTTTCTTGCTATCCCATAAATCGCCTTACTGCTCGAAAAGGCTACTGAACTATTAAATTTGGCATTTATCCATCCAATCGAAAAATCAATCATGTTGGCAATTAAGATTAAAACTAAAAAGTAAATGACTTTGGTATTATCGTTATCTAGCCATTTTTGCAAATAATGGAACATATCCATTCCTACCACTTCCATCCATTTAGGGTGTCGCTCATTAGCATACTGACAATTTTATTATTTTGTATTTGCTGGGGTGACTTGGTGGTTGCGTTTGGGTCTGCCGGGTCTCCCGTTGTGGGAACTCCTAACATTGTCATAGGGTCAATTGCGTTCGCATGATCAGCTGTCCATCTTCCTTTATAGAGTTCAAAGTGTAAATGTAACCCGGTGCTATCTCCCGTACTTCCCATAACACCCAATTTTTGACCTTGTGTGACGGTATCACCAAGAGCAACCGTTCGACTCCCTGTTTCCATATGAGCATAAACCGTTTCATAGTCTTGACCATTGATGTTATGAAGAATATAAACCACTTCACCATACGAATCAGATACTTCTGACCGTGTAACCGTTCCAGCTGCACTTGCCCATATGTCATGTACGTTCCCGTCTGCAAAGTCTACACCGTAATGATCAGGTCTATCAGGTGGTTCAAATCCACTTGTTACATTTTGTGTTCCTGTGGGATAAGCAAAGTACACCATGTCAGGGGTGACAATTGTTCCACTACCTGACCAATCTAAACTGGTAAAATACGTGTTAGCATAATCTTTTCGTTTAGGTAAACTTAGATTACCGTAATAAGAACTAGGTCTCTCATACGACCAAATAAAAACTTCTGTTAAGTAATCCACACTTTGAGTACTTTGGGTGAATTGATTAAAACTCATATAGTTATAGGAAGACTTACTAATCCACTGAATTTTATTTTGTTGTTCATAATCAATCCTAGATAATTGTGCATCCCCATCAGACCAATCTAGATTATTAGCATTACACCAATTCATTAGGAGGGTTGCAGGAGTCCATTGAACTAACCCATATCCATATTTTAATGAGTGATTATATCCTACTTCATATAAATTAGGGTTTAAGGTTGATTCTCCAGCCATATTCCCACATAAAGCGGAAATAGCGTTGGGTGTCCAACCCGTAGCGATAAAATGATTCGCTACAAGCTGGGCATTGTTTAATTTTTGACTGTCATTGAGGTAGGTGTTACCGTCTGGCGGTGCGATCCAACTCATTACAATCTATTTAAGAAGCTTAGTATTTTATCCGCTAACACCTTATGACCGTTATCATTCGGATGTAAACCGTCTGCTGTTTCTGATCCTGTTGGTATGCTTGTACCAGATGGTGTAAAATAATAGGTATTGCTTGCACTATCCCAAACATTTAAATTATTATTTCGATATAAGTCTAAAACAGGAACACCGTAATAATTGCATACTTTGATGATGGCATCCGCTATTTGCTCCATTGTCACTCCAGCACTATTCGCAACAAAACCATTTGCACGCTGTAAAGGAGTGAAAACAGCAATCGTTTTACCAAGATATTTAGCAACCAATTGTTTAATCACATTATCTATTGTTCCGTATAAGGTGGATGTGGTGGTGTCTCCAAAATTTCCTAATACAAGAGGTGTTCCAGTTTGACCCCAGTCATTTGTTCCAGCAAAGACGGTGATTAAATCAAGATCGCTTGACATAGAAGGAATACGCTGGTAAATGGCTTGCGCTCCACCGCTTGATGGTGTTCGCCATCCTGTACCAGACACCCCGTAATTGGTAACCGAACAACCAATGGTATCTGCTATATAATCATGGTAGTTTTTAGTGGTTCTAAAATTGTGTTCCGTGATACTATCCCCAATGACACCCCATTTTTTAGATGCCCACTTACTAACAGCACCCGCACTTGATAACTTTAACCAGGGAATCGTTATACCATAGCTGGAATAGCTGGAAGGGTAACTTATACCACTTACTAACATGAAGGTGTTTATATCTCCATTTAATACATTTAATCTTACAAAATAGCAATTAGTAGGTAAGGTAAATGTCCAAGTTGTTCCCGTGCTAGCTGCTGGATGTGGAATCGCCCCAATATAATTTTTGTTTCGATCATACATACCGCCTTGAGTAGAATACCCTTTAGGAACAGAGTAACTCGCTAATGGAATAACAGGAATATAGTCACCTAGATTAATAATCGTGGTGTCTAAAAGAGCCCCGGTATTATCAAGGTATTTACCCGTGGTTAAGGTGGTTTTATCAAATAGATTACCACTTACACCGCCAAATAAATTTTCCATTGTTACGATAGTAGACGGTAATACGTCAATGTCTGGTTTTAACCATCCGATTTTACGTTTATCACCATATCCATAATAAGAGGATGGTAATTTGTTACCCTTCACAAGCATGAAAGTACTAGCATTGGAGGTATTCACTCGCATGTAAGCAATTCCAATAGGGGTAGAAGGAATCGTTACGAGAAAACCGCCTAATGGTGTTGAAAGGGCTTGCGGAATTTTATCTAACCAATCCCGGTTGTTTGTATAAAAACCACCTTGTGAAGATAAACTTTGACTAATAACATACGTTTCACCAGCAACAACGGGGATTAAATCACTATAGGAATAGCCTGTTAAGGTAGCAACAATCCCATCATTACCAACGAATGTATCTTTTGAAGCTTTACTAGCATCAAATAAATTGATGGTGTCACTCACATATAAATCAAGTGGTAGAATATTTCCTTTTTTAATTTGCTCTGATTTAATGGATAAATCACCAATTGTCACTCCTTGATACATCCCACCTGATTTCCAAGTAGTATCATAGTAATACCAATTCCCATCAGCCGATACAACATAAATATTGTTGTCACCCGTTGGCTTTGCGGTTTGTAAATCGGTTAAGGTAGCATAAACCCCTTTAGGAGAACCATTCACCAATGATTTAGTTAACCCGTCTACATAGGTTTTATCTGCTTTTAAGTTAATGCTATTTGTAATTCCAGAAAAAACAACATTGTTTATGAGGTTTGAAAGAGTTCCATCCGTAGACCATTTGTCTAATGTAGCTGTAACAGAATCGCTAACCCCTTCATCTGCTACCCACTCCATCACGCTATTCCATTGGGTAAGAAGATCACTCATTAATGTTCCTGTATCATCTAAGTATTTAATGATTTTATTTACCTTTTGTAAAAGTGTCATACTTTCATCAAAGGCAGTGGGTAAATATCGTTCGTATTTTTGGATGATGAGAGGTGCTAAACTCGAAAAGCTGTTGATAATTGGTTTTGTCATTTCTTCAACTCCCTAAAATTAATACACCAACATGAATAATTTTTCTCTCATTTCGGAGAAAATTTGCTTTTCAATCCGTAAAAAGGTTTCCCGGTATTCCGTAATCATTTGGGAGTATGATTGACTTCCAATTTTACCCGTTGTACTCATAACATCAGCATTCGTTTCATGGATGGTACTGTCTAAGGTTTCATGGGTTGTTCCATCAGAATCACTTGAAGCGGTAACATCATTCGTTGCATGATCGGTTGTATTGCTGTCATTGGTGGCATCTGTACTTTTGGTTGAATTACGACTATCCGTATCATTATCTTCCGTGATACGACTTGCATACTCAATTGTTCCACTTCCGTCTGTATTAGGGGTAATGGTTAACCGAGAATCAGGGGTATCCGATTCTAAGTGTCGATTAAAACGGGTTTCGTTTACACCTTCTGTTGTATCCGTTCCAGCGGTTACATTCGTCTCACTAGTTAAATCGTTTACGGTGTTACTTGTTCCGCTTGTAGTAGAATGTTGTGTGCCGTCTTTTATATCATTTTGGGTGCGGTCTTTTGTCTTATTGGCAGTCGAATCAACCTTGGTATTTGTTAACGGGTCAAAGGTGATTAATTCTGATTTCAACATGTTATTCCAAAAAGGCATATTAATCTGCAACCAGTTTTCTAGATGAAACTTAAACAATTCTTCTGTCTCAAATCCAATTTCAGTAAAATAGAAGTTACGGATAAATTTAGTTTCAAAGTCTTTTTTATAATCAGGTGTAAACAAGGGATAATCAAAATCAAAGAGTTTGGGTCTGCCTGTTTCAATGACATCCCTTACGGGTAAATCTTCATTATCCTGACTCCACATTTCGATGTATTCACGTAAAGGCATGGTGTAACTAGCCATTCGTAACACCTTCTTTTCCAGATGTTTCACGTGGAACATTATTCAAAAGTTCTTCAGCTACATCATGGCGAATTTTCACCGATACATTTAACCCGTATAACTCATTGATCTTTTCACAAGCTTCCTGTCTTGATTTTAGGAATACATTTGCACTCGCTTGTATTTGTTCGTCGTTAGAATCAACCTCACTTGTCACCATGCGTTCTTTCTTTTCTAAGTTCGCATTCTTGATGCCAAGATAGGTACACACTTCATTCCAAACTTGATTTTTATGTGTTTGCAATTTATCAACCACATACGGGGCATCCGTTTTAAATACCTTAATCGAATCAGGGTTCACGGATTCATGGGTAATAATCATCGGTTCATTACCCTCATATTTGTTGTAGAACTGTTTCATGCTATACAAGGTGTTATCATTGGCGGTGATTAACACGGGTGTTTTTTGTGCGTTTAGGTTTACCCGTTGAACTTCTTTCACCTCTGCTAAGTCTTGTGCAAATAGTTGCAAACTAGGCAAAGTGGAAAGCTGTAAGTCATTATTCCAGATTACCACACCCATTCCATCTTCCTTCATATCTTTATAGTTATAAAGAGGAAAGGATTTATGATAGGTTGGAGCATTGGCTCTAAATTCAGAAGGTAGATTGTAATTATCAAAGATTCCACCCATAGCCCCTTGAACCGCAATATAACTAATCTCCGGGTCTTTGAAAAATCCTACATAGCCGTATGTGTGTAAACTGGTTTCTAGGTATCTAGGGTTTACACTAGGGGGTAGATTCTCCCACTCGAATAATTGAAAAGCTAAGGTTTCTAGATAATTGCTGTAATGAGTAAACCACGTATTCGCCCATTGTGCTTCAATATCACCCGGTTTGCGGTAGGAGTTTTCGCGTTGTCTTTTACTTTTTCCCAATGTTAAATCACCTCATTTCCTAGTGCGTAGTTACCTATGTCATCCGTATGCCATAACGTAATCCCACTATCAAACACATTCTTTAATTCTTGTAAATCTTCATTATTAAAGTTTCCAGTGATTACACATCCAGCCGTCTGAATGTAATTCCAGTTTTGACGGGTATGGAAGTTTGGAAGCTTAACTTCATTCTTTTTGTAACCAAAGATATTAAAGAAATCTTCTAATTTCTTTTGGTATTCCGGGGTAATTTGACGTTTGATCAAATACAATCCGCTTAAGTTATGGCCGTAATCAAAATAGGTGTTAGAACCCATTTTTGATAAAGAAGGAGGTGTATTATTGATATCTTGCTGTTTGGCAATCATACCTTGTGTTTGGAAATAGGTGTTTGCCATTCCTCCCACAATACCCATACCAGAGGAAACAACCCCTTGTGCATTACCAGTAGCCGCACTTGAAGCACCGCTTATAACCCCTGACATCGTATTCATATACCCACTAAAAATAGTTGAGTTTAATTGATTTTGAATACTGTTTCTGTTTCCTTGTAAGAAAGCCCCTAACATATCCGTTAAGATTGGTAAGTCATTCGGATTGTTATTTAACACCGCATTTTCTAAATTAGATAGAAATAAGTCTGCTGGTTCAATATTATCTTTGACTTGATAATTATCAATACTATAAGACGTTTTATTGCTTGTTCCCAAACTACCACGAACATTAATGATTAAATCTTCGCCTTTGATGTATTCATTCTTCAAGGTTTGCCGATTTCCTTTTAAATCATCTAATAGTAGGGTGGTGTAAGGAAACATTAATAATTTTGATTCTTTTACCGTACGATAATCAGCGTATTTATTGGTGTACGTAACGGCTTTAGGCTGGTATTGATTAATACCTTTAACAAAGATCGTGTTTAAATAACTATCGGTTGTTGTTCCCGGTGCTTCATACATAATGTTTACATTGACAAATTGACTGGATGGGAAGGTTATTGTTCCAGAACCGTCAACCGCTAAATTAACTCCGATATAATCCGTAATGTAAATACTGACAATGTTATTAATTGCCCCGTCTAATTCATAAAGGGCTTTTAGTACATCCGTTGGATTGCTTAGAATAATTTCTTCACTGTTTTCATCCCATGCAACCGGAATAGTACCATCCAATTTAAAAGGATGAACATAATAACATAAGGGTTGGGGTGCGGAATTAACCGTTGGGTAAATATCCCCTGTTTTAATGTTCGTGTCTCTATCGTGCATTAAGGCTTTGGTGACAATCACTAAGAATAACACGTTGTTATAAGGTTTCCAGTTGATGACATTAACGGTTTCATAATTAGAGCCGTAATTTAATCCTTCATCCACGGTATTAATCACGGGTGAAGCGTCTGTATTCCATAACTGACAATGCTCCCTGACTACATAAGAAGGTTTAAATGTCATACTAAACATCCATGTTTGAAGCACATCTATTTCAAAGTGAACATACGTAGTACCAGGGTTTTTATATTCTAGCTTCGTCACAAACGCATAAAACCATTTGGTGTTATAAGAAGTATTTTGGAACATGATGTAATTTGTTCCCCAAAGGGAATCAATATTGTTATTACATGCGATAAAGTTTTTACCCTCTATTTTTTGAAAGGTATTTTGACTAATGGAATGAACAACCGTTTTCCCTAAGAAATAATCTTCTTGTGCGGATTGGCTGTCAAACCATCGAGTATGTTTGTAGTCATTAGAGAAAGGAACACCCGATAACAATCGGATGTTCGTTCCTGATAATGGGACAGTAGCCATAAAACTACACCCCTTCTATTAAATTGAGATCGTTACGATAGATTCACCGTAAACATCAGTTGTATCTGGGCCAGTACTATCAGTGTCAATACCAACACCAGCGATATTAGCTTTAACCACTAATTCACCCGTTTGATCGGCTGCAACGGTTAACACACCATCTGTTGAAATGGTTGTTCCAGCTTTTAGAGTGGTGGAAGAAGTAGAAGCAGCAACACTCCATGTTACTGGATGATCGTTTCCGTCCGTTGCACGTACATATGCTGTAAATTCATGAGTAGCACCTTGTTTCAATGAAACGATAACAGGGTCTACAATGACACTAGTAACCGCTGGAACTGCACCAGATACGAACGCAACCGCATTTGCAAAGCGTGAAGCAGAAAGAGTTTGCCATACGTGTAAGAAATAATTGTAGTAAAGACCCTTGCTGTTACGTACGGTTTCAAGTTGGAATAGGTTATCATAAACCATGAACCATTCTTTATCTACTAAAACAGCCTCTAAACCAGTAGAAGCAAAGCCATCAATGATCGTTACATTTCCTAAGAATGAAGTTCTATCCATGTTGAAAGCTTTTGCTAATACATCAACATCTAGTTCTGCCTCTAGGTCTGCATCAATAATCAAATGAAGGTCATTCATTTCAGAACGTGTACGAACAGCCAATGCGTTATAATCCCGTGAACCGTTTGGAAGTGACATTTTACGAGCAACTGCACGAGCCTTCTTCACAAAATCAGAAGCACTAGCTTGGTCAACTGGTGGCAATACGTTAACAACCGTAAACATACCTTTAGAGAAGTAGTTATCAATCACTAGTTTCATAGATTCGAATTCGTCTACTTCTGCACTATTATAAATAGCGTTAATAATAGAAGATAAGAAATTATCAAATGCAGACCATGAAACAAATGCAGAACGAAGCTGCTCATCAGAGATCGTTTGTGTGTAAACGTCTTGTCTGTTTCTTTCGTGGAATAATGTTTTAACATTCGGAATCACACGCTTGTACAAAGTTGTTTCAGCGTCTTCTGGGTTGTACTTTTGGGCCTTTGTAATATCGGTAAAAATTTCTTCGATCGAACGTCCTTGAGGCATTTGGCCTTTTTTGAACTTCTTCAATGGGTTTTGTAAAGTAGCTTTCTTTACGACTACTAAGCCGATACGATCAATCAGGTTAACTACAAATTCGTTCTGTAGTGTTTTAGAAATTTGTAGTCCAGCTCCAACCTCTGCAATGTTTGTTGCGGATGCTAGTGGTACATATTGAGAAAAAGTATCTGGTGATTCATTTAAAATAGCGTTAACGATGTCATATGTTTCCGATACGCCTAAGTAATTTTTAATATCTTGTATTTGAATACGTGCCAATTAAATACACTTCCTTCTATTATATTAATATGATTGTGGAAACGACTGTTCAGAAAACGAAAGATAATGCAACTTCACGTAGAATAGTCGATAGACTATCGAAGTGAAGTTGATTATGTTGAGTTTTCTAGGAGTTGCAACTAGATTGATTTTTCGATATCGGATAGTTTGATAGTCTCCGAAAACTCTTTTTGCTTTTCTTCCTTCGGTTTAGGGTTATCCCCTAGTACACCCGTTTGTCTGAAAAGCTTGCTGTTACTAATCACTAGATCAGAATTATCTTGTGTTAGCTTTTCTACTTTTTGATTCACTGTTTCGTATTCAGTTGTGAACCCGGTGTAATTGTCTCTTAACTGAGTGAGGATTTCCGTCTTAGCGGATTGTTCCAATTCCGGGTTTAGTAAATCACTTAATAGTTTTTCATGTGCTTCTCTATCCATTATAGTCATAATGACAGTCCCTCACTTTTCATTTATTTTCTACTACAATATTAATTATACCAATATTGGAAACAATAAACTATTGATATATCAATATTCTAGTAAAAAGTAGTACATTTATAATACTATTGTAGAAAAAATGTTCTACACGAAAAATAGGTTATTAAAAATAAAATAAAAATTTGTAGAACATTTTTAGGAATACTATTGACTTATGTAGCATAGTCTAGTAAACTTATAAATGTAGACAGGCGCTACATACTAAATAATAGAAAGAGAGGGAAATAGAGTGAATAGAAAAATGATGACAAAAGAAATCACAAAGACAACTGTACGCATTGCTAAAATGCAAGTGGAAAACGGTGAAGTAAAAATCGTAAAATTACCAGAAGAAACATTAGTGGGTAATGTAAAGCAAGAACAAGCACAAAAACTATTAAACAAGAAATTTGGCGAACCAATTGCCATTCTTGAAATTTTTGCAGAAACAACCATTTATGAAGCACCAGTAGAAGAATTTTTGAAAATCGCTACCATTCGAGTAGCTGAATAAGTAACCCGGTTAAAAGGAGTCCCCAACTCTTTTAAATAAAAACTAAACTATTATAAAGGTGGAAACCAAAATGACAAACGAACTACAAACAAATGAAATCGTAGAAGCACAAACACAAACTACTGAAATCGTACAATCCGAAAACGCTGATTACGCAATCGTGAAAGATGCAGAAGGCAAATTCAAACGTAAAGCTAAATTCAAAAGCTATTCTTCCATTGTGGCTGAATCTCGTGCAGATAAAATGTGGTTGCTTAACTTGCTTGAAGGAAATGAAGAATCAGGCAATGGTCTAAAAGATCATGTTGGAAAGCAAATTGTGGTTCATGACATTATCACTCGTCAATATGACCGCATCAATGAAGAAACGGGTGCTGTTGAATACGGTGTGTTAACTTACTTAATCACAAAAGACAAGATCGCTTATGTAACTTCTTCCAAAACTGTTTACTTCTCTGTTATGCGTACACTTGATTTATTCGGCTATCCGGGTGAAGCTGGATGGGAGCCAATCACATTCAAAGTGGGCAAACAAAAAGGACAAAACGGTGACATCATCAAAGTC